>Ga0187894_10006679_pt1 | contig 11203 bp, 8 predicted proteins | sample GBC1701081metaG_FD_136650 | JGI IMG/M metagenome (GOLD analysis project Ga0187894, IMG submission 136650) | White microbial mat communities from a lava cave in the Kipuka Kanohina Cave System on the Island of Hawaii, USA - GBC170108-1 metaG ...
CAATCATCGGGTCACCCAGCTCTCCGGCGGGGAAATGCAGCGGGTCGCGATTGCCCGCGCGCTCGCCAACCAACCCGCGCTCCTGCTCGCGGACGAGCCCACCGGTGAGCTCGACGCGGCGACCGGGCGCGAGATCCTCGACCTCTTCGACCGACTCCACGGCGATGGAGTGACGATTGTCGTCGTCACTCACGACGATCACCTGGCGGCGCGGGCCGGCCGGAGGATTCATCTGCTCGACGGTCGGATCGTGTCGGACGCGCACCGATCACAGGCTTCGTCGCCGAGTGCCGAGCGGCGAGCGCCGAGCGCCGAGAACGAGCATGGCTGATCTCGGAACCATCGCCATGCTCGCCTTCCGGCACTTGGTGGTTCGCCGGGGGCAGGCCGCGGTCCTCTTGTTCGGCTATGCGATCGGCGCCGCGGTGATGATGGTGCTCCTCTCCGTCGGTGACGCGATGCTGGTGCAGTCTCGCGACGTGTCGCTCGTGGGCGGCGGTGAGGTGACCGTCCTCCCTGAAGGGATCGATCTCGAGGGTCTCCGGACCGGCTCGATGGGCGGGCTCTTCTTCGGCATCGATCGCGCCCGATTTCTCGAGCGCCAACAGCTCGGCGGTGGTCGGATGGCCGACGTGGTCGCTGCGACGTCTCCGGTCATCGAGCACGAGCTCGTGTACCTGGCACGGGGCGGCCGCCTAACGCCGCTCCGCGCCGGTGGCGACATTCCGAGCGCGGCGACAGCCGTCGGCGCCGGGCTCGAGGTGATCGCCGGCCGCTGGGAGGATTCCCCCGCGGACGTCCGCTTCCGGACGCCGAGTCTTCAGGCGCTCTACGACGAGCTGGACCGGTTTCACTCGCCGGTGGCCGACTCCACCTGGGCCGAGTGGCACTACTTCAACTTGGCCCCGAGACCGGACGAATGGTGGTACGTCACCTACATCCTGGGCGGCGACTGGCGCGCGGGAACCGGCGGTGGCCAGCTGCTCGTAACCCGGCATCGACCCGGGCGACCGGCGGCTCGGTTCGTGACCGAGGTGCCGCAGGCGGCGGTTCGGATCGACACCGCCGGCGCCGATCTGGCGCTCGGATCAGAAACGGTGGTTCAACGGGACGGCCGCTATCGGATCCGAGGCCGGGCGACCGGTCCGACCGGGACGGTCCGCTTCGACCTGACGGTCACGCCCTCGCCGAGCGCCTACTTTCCACCGCTCGAGCTCCGAAGCGATCGATTCGTGTCTGGGTACGTGGTTCCCGGGGTGCGCGCGCTCGCCAGCGGCTCCATCTGCGAAGGCGCCGAGTGCCGGACGTTCGAGGGAATTCCCGCGTATCACGACCATAACTGGGGCGTGTGGCGGGAGACAAGCTGGGAGTGGGGCCAGGCTCGGGGCGAGTCGATGAGCCTGCTCTACGGCGGCCTGCTCGCGCCCGACTCGCTCTCCTCGCCCTCGGCGGCGCCTTATCTGCTCGCCGCCGTTGACTCGTTAGGCATCCGACAGGTGCTTCGTTTTGCCCGAATCGAGTACGCCGGGTCCCTCCCGGCCGAAGGCTGCGCCGGCGTCGTCGCTCCGGCTCGGTTCCATCTGACGGCCGCGCGCGACGACGACTCGCTGGCGGTGTCCGTGGACGTGCTCCGGGCCCAGGCATCGCCGGTCGGGCTCGGCGGCCGCCGCCGGGTGTTCCTGCAGCTCCGCGGCGCCTTCCGGGTGTCCGGCCGGCTCCTGGGACAGGCGGTCACGGATTCGGGGCTGGGTTTCTTCGAAACCTTCGTCGAAGATACCTTCCAGCCGACCAGGGAGGCGCCTCGATGAGACTGCTCCCTCACGCCCCGTTGGCCGTTCTGCTGCTCGCCGGCGTCCCGACCGATCGGATCCCGAGCCAGGCGCCGGACCTCGCCCACCAGGTCACCATCTACCGGGATCGCTACGGAGTGCCGCACGTGTTCGGGCGCACCGACGCCAGCACGGCGTTCGGCTTCGGCTACGCCCAGGCGGAAGACAATTTCCCCCAGCTCGAGAACAATTTGGTTCGTGCGTTAGGCAGGAGCGCCGAGCTGATCGGCGAGCCGGGGGTGGGACTGGACCGGCTCAACCGGGTCCTCGAGATTCCCCGGCTGGCTCGCGCGGAGTACGGCCGCCTCGACCGTCGGATGAAGTCGCTGGTGGACGGCTACGTCGCCGGCATCAACCATTATCTCGAGCGTAACCCGGCCGTGCGCCCCGCGCTGTTGGCGCGGATCGAGCCCTGGCACCCGCTCGCCTTCATCCGGTACAGCTATTACCAGAACGGGTTCGCCTTCGCGTCGGGGCTTCGGGGCTCGGACCTGGTGGTCGCGGTCCAAGACCGGGATGTCGACCTGGCTCGCAACACCGGGTCCAACGGGTGGGTGGTAAACCCGTCTCGAACCGCCGCCGGCCGCGCTCTTCTCTTCATCAACCCGCATCTGTCCTTCTTCGGGCCGAGTCAAGTCTATGAAGGGCAGGTGCACAGCGACGAAGGGTGGAACTTCACCGGCTATTCCCGCTTCGGCTTCCCGTTTCCCTACGTCGGTCACAACGAGTCAGTGGGTTGGGTCAGCACCGACAACGCCGCCGATCTCGCCGACCTGTACGCCGAGACGTTCGACGATCCAGCTCGGCCGCTCGCGTACCGCTACGGCACCGGCCATCGAATGGCGACGGAATGGATCGACACGCTGCGAGTTCGCTCCGGCTCGAGCCTAACGGCACTCGAGCTGCGCCTCCGCAAGACCCATCACGGCCCCATCGTCGGTGCCCGCGGCGGCAAGGCGCTCGCGCTCAAGATGGCCAAGCTCGAGGCCGACGGCTGGCTCGGCGAATGGTATGCGATGACCCGGGCGAGAAACCTCGAGGAGTTCAAGGCCGCCATGCGTCCGCTCGCGATGCTCTTCGGGAACGCGATGTACGCCGATCGCGACGGCAACACGTTCTATCTGTACAACGGCGCGGTGCCGCGTCGGGATCCCGGATTCGATTGGCAAAGCCCGCTCGACGGCAGCGATCCGCGCACCGAATGGAAAGGCTTCCATTCGATCGAGGAGCTGCCCCAATTGACCAACCCGAGCACCGGCTGGATGCAGAATTGCAACGGTACTCCGTTCCGGCTGACCGACGCCGGCAACCCCGACTCGACTCGGTTCCCGAGGTACCTGGTGCAAGAAAGGGATACCCGTCGGGCGATGATCTCTCGCCGAGTCCTCGCGTCGACCGATCGATGGACGTTCGCCGACTGGACCCGAGCGGCGTTCGATACCTATGTCTGGGCGAGCGACAGCTCGCTGGCGACTCTGCTCGCGGAGTTCGATCGGGTGCCGGCGAGCGATCCCCGTCGAGCTCGGCTCGGACCTCCGATCGACGAGCTTCGCCGCTGGAACCACCGGGCCGACACGCTGTCCGTGGCGACCACCATCTTCAGCCTCTGGCGCAGTCGGTTCGAGAGCGGGGCCGCGCCGGGCGCCATCCCGGCGCTCGAGGCGGCGCTGGTGGAGCTGGAGCGCGCATTCGGGACGTGGCGGGTGGCGTGGGGGACGATGAATCGACTCCAGCGGATGAGCGATCCCGCCAAGCCTAACGACTCGACTACGGCGATCGCCGTTCCAGGCGTTCCCGGCGACGACGGGGCGGTCTTCACTTTCTACGCCGCCGCCCGCGCGGGCGACCCCCGCCGCTTCGGGGTGGCCGGCGCCACCTACGTCAGCGTGGTCGAGTTCGGCCCCTCGGTCCGCGCGTTGACCCTTCATACCTTCGGCGCCAGCGGCAATCGCCAGTCGCCCCACTACTTCGACCAAGCGCTTCTCTACGCCCAGGGGCGCTTCAAGCCCGGCTGGTTCACGCTCGAGGAGATCAAGGCCAACCTGGAAAAGGCCTATCGACCTGGCGAGCCCTAACGAGCTGTTGCAGATCGACGCTCCCTTCCGCCGAGTGCCGGCGCGGTCGGCGGGAGAGGGGCAGCCAGCGCTTCGTGCTTCCGCCCGAGCCAGAGACCGATCAAGCACCAGCCCAGCGACACCGGCACCGCGATGAACGAGATCGTCGCCATGCCGAGACCCACGGCGCCCATCGCGGCATAGGACCAGGCGCCGATCTGGTCCCCGGCCCGGTAGATGAAGGTGTCGATGAAGCTCTTCGCCTTGTATTTGTCTTCCCTCGGGAGCACGATGTACAGGACCTCCCGAGTCGGCCGCGCCACCGCGAACTCCCCCGCCCGGCGCAAGACCTGGAACACCACGAAGACCGCCAGGACCGGAGCAATGCCTAACGTGAGGAAGCCGACCACCGAGAGCGCCGGAATGAGCGCGATGGCGGTGACCAGGCCGAGGGCCTTGATGAGGCGGCCGGTGAGAAACGCCTGGGTCAAGAGCGTGAGCAGGTTCACGGCGAGGTCGAGCTGCGCGAAGAACGCGGTCCGCTCGGCGGAACCGCCGATGGTCTTCCCGGCGAGCGCCGCCTGGTGGAAGTAGAGCCAGGTCGAGCCGACCGTGAAGAGCAGCATGTAGAGGCAGATGCCGAGGAGATAGGGCGATCGCGCCACGTGGGAGATCCCCGCGAAGATGCTGCCCCCGATCACGGCGTTGCCCTCGTCGGTAGCCTTCCCATGGCCTTCCGCCGCCGCGCTCCTGGCCGCCGCGAAGAGCCGGCGGACCGAGAAGACCGACAGCTCGAGCAGCACCGCTGAGATGAGCAGCAGATTGGGCGGTCCGAGATGCACGGCGAAACCGGCCGTGATGCCGGATCCCAAGATCCCGCCTAACGTTCCACCGATCCCGATGAAGCCGAAGAGCCGCTTGCCCTGAGAGGTGCGAAAGACGTCGGCCATCACGCCCCAGAAGACCGACACGACGAACAGGTTGAAGACGCTGGTCCACACGAAGAACACCCGGCCCACCCAGATCAGCTGGTGGTGGGGCACGGCCTTCATGAGAGCGAAGAAGATCAGCAGATTGGCGAGAAAGAACCGGTACGAGATCGGGACGAACCGGGCTCGAGGAAGTTTGGCCACCAGCGCCGCGAAGGGCGGCTGCACGGCCAGCATCCCCAGCAAAGTGCCCGTGTATAGGAACGGCAGGTTCCTGACCCCGCCGGCGACTCCCATCTCCTCCCGCAGTGGACGGAAGATGTAGTAGCTGGACAGGACGCAGAAGAAGTACGCGCAGCCACACAGCATGGCGGCGACTTCTTCGGCTCTGACGTCGACGATTCGTTGCAACCCGCGGACGAACCGGCTCTCGCGAGGGGAGAGGTCGCGGCTCGTCGCCGCGGTCACGAGCCTGCCTTCCGCTGCCGGAAGGCGGCGAGAACCTGGGCCTCCCGCTCGGGCTTGAGTCCGGCGCCCATCTTGGCCTGGCGCTCGGCTGGCAACGTTTTGAACCAGTCGATCGTATCGCGCGCCGTGACCGCGAGCGGCCGGAACGTCAGTCCTTTGCCGACCGCCTTGGCGATGCTGGTCTCGGCCAGCGGTCCCATCGCCGAGCCGGGCGGGAACCACACCGGCATGTCGCTCCAGGGGCGCACCTGCTGCGACGACAGAAAGTCGGCGTCCGCCCAGACGAAGCTGATCTCGTTGCTGCCGCTCGTAGCAGCGCGGATGCCGTACAGCATCTCGGCGAACGACAGCCGGGATCGCGGACCGGTGGCGTTGTAGATCCCGATATTCCCGTCCTCCACCATTCGCACGGTCCATTCCGACAAGTCCCGCGCGTCGATGATCTGCGCCGGATCGTTAGGCGTTCCCGGTGCCAGGACCTCGCCACCCCGGTCGATTCGGATCGGCCAGTAGGTGAAGCGGTCGGTCGGATCGTTCGGGCCGACGATCAGGCCGGGACGGATCACCGTGACCTTCCCCGGGAACCACTTCTCGGCCTCCTGTTCGGAGAGGACCTTGAGGGCGCCGTAATAGCGGCCGAGCTCCTGGGACATCTGCAGGTGGGAGAGGGGATCGTCGGACCGGTCCCATTTGGAAAGGGGCGCCGATTCGTCGGGTGGACCCTTGATCTCGCCGTAGACCGAAATGGTGGAGATGAAGACGTATTGGTTGGCCGAGTCCTTGAGAACCTGACCCGCATCCTTCACCCATCGGGGCAGAGTCGTGGGATTGTCGATCACCACGTCCCACGTTCGGCCCTTGAGCGAGCTCAGATCTCCCACCGAACGGTCGCCGGCCAAATGCTCGACCGAGCTGGGCAGATCGGCCTGACGTCGGCCTCGGTTGAACACGGTGACCTGACCCCGCGCGACGGCGTAGCGGACCTGATAGGGGCCGATGAATCCAGTGCCTCCGAGAACGAGGATCCGAAGCGGCTTCCCGCGCGGGTGCTCTCGGTGCCGCGGTGCGCCCGTAGGACGCTCATCTGCCCGAGGAACCTCGAGTCCCATCGCGCCAGTGGCGGCAACCGTGGCGCCGACAAACTCCCGTCTCGTCAACATGAACCTACTCCTCTCGATGCGACCTCTCTGCCGGTGAGTGGCGGGCCCTGGAGTCGGGCTCCTCACCAAGCCGGCCCCGGGGGCCGATTACGCCCGAGGATAGTCCGGCGCCTGCTTCACCTCGTCGATCTGTTCGACGTGCCGGAGGCAGTGCCTAACGAGAAAGTACGCCCATTGATGGCCGTCGAGCGGACCCAGCGCCGCATGAGGGGCGACGTATTTCTCGAGGTCGAGCTCGGTGGTCTCCAGGAACAGGATCGTCGCCTGACGACTCTCGTCGAACACCGCCACGATCTCATCGGGTGTCTGCCACTTGCCCGTCGGCATGACGAAATCCGGCGCCGGCAAGATCTGGCCGCGCTTGAGCAGCCGCCGGTCGATCCGGTCCATGCCGCCGACGGCCGCGGCCAGCGCCTCGGGTGGCGCCTCCGCCGCTATCAACTTCCTGGTGATCAACTTCCTGGACCCGCTCTCAGCCAGCGTGACGTGCTCGGCCGTCTGGGCGATGGACCACCTGCCCGGCGCCGGGACGAAATGGAACTGGTGCTGACGGACGTCGCGAAAGGAGCCGGTGAACGTGGAGCCGGACTCCCGCAGAAGAGCGATCAATCGGGTTCGGTCGTTCATCGCAAGTCGAGGTTCGAGGGCTGGGTCGCGGCGGGAGCCAGATCCGTCCGCTCAGGCGTGGAGCTAATTTGCAGGTATGACCGGCTTGCCTCCAAGTGGTACCGACCCCCGCGCCATCGGCCGTGAGTTGATCGACACCTTCACCGAGGGATGGTCGAAGTCCGACGTCTCGACGATCCTCTCGGTGTTCACTGACGACGCCACCTTCTTCGAAACGCCGTTTGCGGCTCCGCACACCGGGCGAGAGGAGATCCGTCGCTACTGGAGCGACGTTCCGTACCACCAATCGGAAATCACGGCGACTTCGGGTGAGGTCTTCGCCGCCGGCCCCTGGTTCGCGACCGAATTCAAGGCAGTTTTCCGCCGGCGTCGGACGGGCGAGTGGGTCGAGGCTCGTGGTGCGATATTCTGTGAGACGAATGGGTCGAAAGTCACCGAGATGCGGATGTACTGGCACCGGAAATAGAGGTGGTTGAGCTTCGACCGTCCTCGATCGTCCTCAAGTGTCACCGACTGAGGACAGGACACCCAGGAGGGGTCTAGAAGTCAATCTGTTGGTATTGTTGGAGTTATGGAATTGGATGCAGTTGGCACGAAACTCGATCAAGCTGGTGGGTGTCTCGATGCCCCCACCAGCGAGCTTCGCGAGAAGCGGATCGCGGAGGTACAAAATGACGTCGCTCTCACTCTCCCTGTTCGTCCTTGCTGCGGTCGGCCCAGCCAGGCCAGTCGGGTCCGTCCCGACTGCTACAGATGCCCCGATCAGAATCTGGCTCAACAACAGCCGGCAATTTCGGGAAGGCGAGCGTGCCCGGGTCCAGGTCGAGACCAGGGACGATGGTTACCTGTTGGTCTTCAACTACGATACGGACGGACGCCTCCGAGTCCTGTTCCCCCTCGACCCGCGAGACGACAATTTCGTTCGTGGAGGTCGCCGGTACGAGATCGAGGGTCGAGGCGACCGAGAATCCTTCGTCGTGGGGCGGGAAGGCCAAGGCCAAGTCTACGCCGCGGTCGCCGTGGAGGCCTTCAGGCTCGATGAGATCAGCAACGGCGGCAACTGGGATTACACCAGGCTCGAGCTTGGCCGCGACGCGCGGGACCCCGAAGGGCAGATGACTGAGCTCGTGCAGCGAATGAGCAGCGACCGAGGATTCGATTACGACGTGCTCGAGTATCGGGTTTACAGCTATCGAGGCTATCCAGTCACGACCGGTTGGTATCCGCGGCCGTACTATGATGATTTCTATGCATGCGACTCCTGGTATCGACCTAGCCTGTTTGGCTGCAGCTACTATCCGTGGTCCTTCCGCCTGAGCCTCTTCTCGCCGTACAGCTACTACCCCTATGGATACGGGTTCGGCTTCGGCAGCTATTACCCGTACAGCTACTATCCGTATCGGAACCGGTACGTCTACGGCAATAACAACTACCGATGGCCCGTCGTGGTTGGCCGTCCGAGGGGTTACACGATCACACGGCGGTCGTTCGGCGGAAACAACAATTGGGGAACGGTACGAACCGGGTGGTCCAGCGGTCGCACGCAGGGGACTCGGGTTTCTGATCGGCCCCGGGATTTCGACGGTCGTGGTCGCGGCCGGCCCGGCGGCGATGATCGATCCGTCGGTCGACAACCCTCGGGCGACCGCCCCTCCTCTCCCTCTCGCCCGTCTGAAGGCGGACGATCGCGCGGCCGACGTTCTCCCGGCGGCGACCTGGACATCGGAGCCAACTGGGAGCGAGACCGAGGCAACGCGAATCGTGGCGCAGTCGATTTCAGCGATCCGGGCCGTGGTCGAGGCCGCCGGGTGGATTCCGAGAGCCGGCCGATGGTCAACCCGGAAGCGCCACGCGGCGACGCTCCTGCTCGCCGGTCGCGAGCGGAGGATTCGCGCGGGGAGGAGTCACCGCGAATCGAGCGGTCGATGCCGCGATACGAGCCGCGCAGCGGCGATGGGCCGCGATTCGAGGTACCGGCGCGACGATCGCGGGAAGACGCGCCATCAGCGGAACGATCCCTGCCTCGATCAGAGCCGAGTGTTGAGCGTCGCCAGTTCGATGCGCCTCGCAGCGTCGAGCGCCCCAGGTACGACGCGCCTAGGTACGACCCCCCCGCGCGACGCGACCCTCCACCAGCCGCCCGACGCGACCCTCCACCGGCCGCGAGAAGCGCTCCACCACCGCCGCCCCGGCAGGAGGCTCCGGCTCGCAGCCGACCGTCCGGTGGTGGTGGCGGCGGTGGTCGGTCGTGGGGCGGCGGCGGAGGCCACGGCGGGGGCCGCAGCCGACACTGATTTGAAATCGACCCGTTGACTGCGGTTCGAGTGCGGCACCGCTCCAGCGGTGCCGCATTTCAGTTTTTCGGGGGGGCCTTCCGTCGGGCGTAGTCCAATCCCCACTCCATCACATCGGCACCGCGGAGTCCCATGCGCATGGCCGCCTCGACAGCTTGCTCTTCCGGCATTCCGTTGTCGATCATGAGATAGGCGATCATCGCCCCGGCCACTCGATTCCCACTGGCGCAGTGAAAGAGCATCGGTCGATGCGCGTTGGCGCGCACGACGCTCAATACCCGTTCGAGCGTCGGGTCGTCGAGCGTGTCGTAGGTCACGCGGATGTTGATGTATTCCATCCCCGAATCCGCTACTACGGATTCCTCATCGAAAGGGCGGGGCTCCATCGAATCCCGGATGTCCACAATCACTTGGGCGCCCGCCGACTGGAGAGCCAGGATGTGGGAGGCGTTGGGCTGCCCGCCCGTGACGAGATTGGGCAACGGCTCCGCCGCATTGGGAACGCCGGCGAGAGCGTCGAGCAACTGAGACATAGACGAACAATAGCGCTACTTTTTTCCAATGCCCAGAATCGCGCTCGCCCAATTTCGGCCCAAAAAGGCGGCATACGCCGACAACGTGGCCCGGGTGGGTGAGGTGCTCAAATTGCTCGCCGACTCGCAGCCACAGACCGACCTCCTGATCCTCCCAGAGACCGCGCTCACCGGTTACTTCGTCGAGGGCGGGGTTCGAGAGCTCGCGGTATCGGCGGAGCAGCTCTTCGCCGATCTGGGGGAGCAACACCGAGCCCTGGGATCCGCGCCAATCGACGTGGTAGCGGGATTCTATGAGGTCTGGAACAGCCGCCTTTACAACTCGGCGCTGATCGCGACGCTCGGTGGGCCTGCCGCGGGTATCCGGCACGTCCATCGAAAGATCTTCCTGCCGACCTATGGCGTGTTCGACGAAGAGCGATTTGTCGAACCCGGTCGCTGGGTTCAGGCGTTCGATACGGCATGGGGTCGGGCCGCCGTCGTGATCTGCGAGGATGCTTGGCACTCGTTGGTGCCGGCCATGGCGGCGCTCGACGGAGCCCAGCTGGTGGTCATCATTTCCGCGAGCCCCGCTCGAGGGATCGAGCCGAGCGACGAGCCGGGCGCCGGCGGACGGCCGAGGAGCACCGTCCGGTGGGAACGGGTCGCTCAGTCGATCGCGACCGAGCATGGCGTTTTTGTGGCGGTAGCCCACCTCGTGGGGTTCGAGGGTGGCAAGGCCTTCCCGGGCGGTTCAGTGGTGGTAGACCCCCGCGGATCCGTGATCGCAAAAGCGCCGATCTTCGACGATAGCTTGACCACGGTAACGCTCGACCTCGACGAGATCGTTCGAGCTCGGGCGGAAGAGCCGCTCTTGTCGGACCTGGAGACCCATCTCCCTCATCTTCTCGACGCCCTGAATGTACGTCGGGAAACCGGACGTCTGCCCGGGCCGGCCGATGCGGTGGCGGCCCGAGCAGCGGAGCTCCGGCCCCATCCGCGACCGCCGGCCGCTGCAGTGCCTGGCAACGGTGCGGAGGACCCGCTCGCCATCGACGCTGCCCTCACCGAGCGCTGGCTCGTCGAGTTTCTGAAGGACGAAGTCAGCCGGCGCCGGGGGTTCAAGCGAGTGGTCGTCGGGCTGTCGGGTGGCGTGGACAGCGCGGTAGTGGCTTTTCTGGCGGCTCGCGCATTCGGGCCGGAGCAGGTCGTTGCGGTGAGGATGCCATACCGAACGTCGAGCGAGGCAAGCCTCGCCCATGCTCAACTCGTGATCGATGGTTTGGGCATCGATTCCCGGACGGTGGACATCAGCGCCGCCGTCGACGGC
>Ga0187894_10006680_pt1 | contig 11202 bp, 8 predicted proteins | sample GBC1701081metaG_FD_136650 | JGI IMG/M metagenome (GOLD analysis project Ga0187894, IMG submission 136650) | White microbial mat communities from a lava cave in the Kipuka Kanohina Cave System on the Island of Hawaii, USA - GBC170108-1 metaG ...
AGATGTTCAAATAAAGATGGCTCTTGCCTTTGTGTCATTCTCGCCTCTGCTAGCAACTTAAATCTCGACCAGAAAATGACATAACTTCTTTCATTTGAAAAAATTAAGATGCGTCGCCCCTAAGAACAAATGAAAGTATTCAGGTGAATTATGTGACAAATGCCGAATATCGTTCTTGGGGTGCATTGAAGAAAATTGATTATGTAAATAGTAATGGTATGACTATGAATTACAATAACCGCCTTCAAGCCCAAGAATATAGTTTTGTCGCTGTTAATCCTTATCCCGGAAGTACAACTACAACCCAAATGACATACGATTATTATGATGATGGACGATTGAAAAAATCTGATGTCAATTGGGTTGGCACAGGGTGGAATTTTGCTCCGAATTTTGACCGTTTGTACGAGTACGATTTTGTAGGGAGACTTAAAACAGCAAAAACAGGGGCAGAAGCCAGAGGACAAGTTGAGACAAATCCGTATAATCGCCCTTACAGATTGGATTTAACTTACAATCATTTCGGAGAAATAATCAATCAACAAAGATTACATTGGGCGGCTACCTTTAACTCAACCTTTCAATATCAGAACAATAGGTTGTCGGTTGAAACAAAGTCATGAAATATACCGGGATGGGACAATTATACAAATGACGAAACAAACTCCTTTGATGAAGACGGACGCAGAACTACTGAGGGAGTTTATAATGCAGAAGGAAAGCTTATTACACTTAATGAAGAAGATGATTCAGGTGAATATCGGTGGCAACAAATTAACATCTTGTACGATGGGAATGGTGACAAAATTAAAACTGTCCGATTAGGAACAAATTATTGCCCAACTTCTACAAATCATCCATATCCTTACCCCTGTGCCAATTTGGAAAAGAAGAGTTTCCGGATTCGCTCATCAATAATCAACGAAACCGTAGCTGAGATTGAATCATTAAAGACAACACTATTCAGTAATAACTCAATTTCTGAAAGCATTAATCGCCAAACACATATTTACGGGAATGGAAAAGAAATTGCCGAAAGAAGAATTTGGTCAGTCGGTACAATATACATTACTGATAAAACTTTGTTGAAATCAACTGATGCAAGTGGAGTTGAACAAACCGAAGTTGTTATAAGAAACGATGGCACAGGTCACGCATTTGGTGGTCAAACTGTTAGTTCAGATCCATTTGGTTCAAGCATCGGATTTTGGGATGTGTACCCTGCCCCGCCGTCATCAGGTTATCCTTCTCGTGATGACCCAAATTGCGAATGGCATGGTGATTTGGGCTTTGATTGTGCTTACCCCGAAGATTACGAAGACCCCGAATACGAGGAAGGACAAGCCGGAAGTGTGCCGCAAAATACCTGTTATGTGGATGGAGTTGAAGCCGACTGCAATCATATAGCTGATAACCCCGATTTGTATGAAAGCAATGATGTGGCATTAGACGATTCACACAGTAACGAAGCACCTAGTGAAAGAGGTCCACAAGGGGTTTGGGACGATGACGACAGTAGCAATGACGATAGTGGTGGAGACGCTGGCGAAACAGAATTTGAACAACAATACAACGGAAAAAGCGTTTGGTTCAATGAAGGTACAATCGCCATAAATGTTTCAGCATCAATGCCACATCTCAACACTTGGGATTTGAGAACTCAAACAGGACAACGCGATAGAGGTCGAAAAGTTCTCAATGATTATCTTGAAAAGCAAAAGAACAAACCAATTCAAACGGGGGATACACAAATATACGATGGCCCACCAATGTATAAAAAACCAGTAGAATTTTTTGATTTATTACTTGAATTTTTGAAGAAAAATCCAGCTTGTGAAGCTGCTTTTAATGCACAGATTGCCGGAGTAGCCGCGTTCACGGGAAAAAAGGCGGTAGAAGGAGGAATTAGAGGTTCTATAAAAAGATTTATCACAGATCCATATAGCAAAATTACTATGGTAAAAGGATTTGGTGGAGGAAATGCGGGTACAGCTATACGAAACTGGGGAGAATCAAATGGAAGGAAGTACATTTATAAAGTTTACTTGCGAGGAATAGGATTAACTTATCAAAATTTTGGTGACTCGCAACATCTTTTGACAACCTTATCTGAACTTTCACATTTATCAGGTATGGATGATGATTACTCAGATGATGAAATGGCACGCTATAATGACAGTATGGGTATTTTTGTTATGTCACCTAAAGCATGGTTGGAAAAGCACAGTAAATTCTATAATCAGTACAGAGATCCAAAGCTGGTTGTTGACAGCGCGTTTGCTCAGGCTTGGACAAATTATGTTTGTTCAGGCGTTAAAGAATTGACTTTGAAGTAGCTTGAGTTTTAATTGGATAATTAAATTCAAAATATACGCAAAGGAGTTTCAATATGTATTTGAAGCCATTGTTATTAAAGATTTATACATTTACGTTTTGTGCTTTAATAATTTTCATTCTTCCGTCAACCACATTTTCTTGTAGTTGCTCTATATGGTTTACCCCTCCATGTGTCGCATATCAAAGAAATACAATTGCTTTTATAGGGGTGATTAAAGAAATTCATGAGCAAGAAGCTATTTTGTATAAAGCTAATATTGATGTTGAAAGATTTTTGAAAGGTTCAGCAGAAAAAAGAATATCGTTAGATTATGATCCTAAATGTGGAGGAAAGTTTGAAATAGGAAAAAAATACCTAATATATGCAAATAAGAAAACAGGACATTCTGGATTTGTATTAGAGTCTTGCGGTGGCACTGCAATGCATATAGAAAATGCTAGTGACTACATTGAGTATCTGGAAAGGGCAAAGGAAGGCAAAGCACCACTTTTAATTCAAGGATTTCTACTTTCGGTGTTTGAGGATTTCTCACAATCCAACATTGTAGCGAGTGATGGTAAGAAAATCATAGAATCTAAAATTAACAAAATCGGGGATTACTCTATTCAAGTTGATAAAGCATCAAGTTACAACGTAAAGCTTTTCATTCCCTTTGAAATTACATTTTCGGATATGGGAAGAAAAGACATTAAGATAACCACAATCTCTAATTCCACCGTTATCGAATACACTGCTATTGTAGGAATGAATCAATGCGATTATAAAGAATTGGAAATCAGATATAGGTCAAAGACAGATGAATGGTTTGAATCGCTCCGCGAGAGTTTGAATGATGAAGGCAAACTCACCCAAACAAAATTCACGAAAACACACTTTTCGCTTTTTTAGTTCAAGTGTTTTTCGTGTAGATGTTTGAAACAATTTATGTCGCACCATCAATTACGCGGTGGTCATTGTGCGATATTGTTAACGTGTTACTTGATAGCTACGATTTCTACTGCATCAGCACTACGGGTTTCGGTGTGGCGGGACTGCACGTCAAAGATAGAAACTTAAAATCATTTCTGTGGGTAAACCCTCAGAGTTCTTTGAAGTGATGGTTTTTCTCAAATCCGTAACAGAAAACTCATGGTTGGATTCTCAGCACATAGCTACACACCTGAATCTTCTCGTCGGGTTTTACTAAAACACTTTGGTCCGGTGCTAATTCTTTACCGTTTAGGATTGTAGAATTTCTGCCCTTTGGTGTGAGCCAATAGTTGCCGCTGTCGTCTCTGAAAATTGTGACGTGGACGCGGCTGATTTCGGGGTCGCCTTTGATTGGCACGTCAACCGAAACGGTTCTTGAACCCCTGCCGATTGTTACTTCGGGTTTTGAAACCGGAAGAACTACCTGACGCACACCGTTACGCCAGATTTCAATTGAATACAAAACTTTGCTACGCGGTTTGACGACCGTTTCGTCAACTTCGTCTTCGACAGGAATTGCGGGTTCGGTCTGTATTGACTCGGTATAATCCTCTTGAAGTTTTTGGTCGGGAACAGTTGCTAAATCTCTGTGTGAGACGTGTTTTTCCGGTTGTTGCGGTTGTTGATATTGTGGTTGCGGATATTGCGGGGTGACTCCGGGCAAATAGGTTTCTGCCACCTGCGAATTTTTACGGGGCTGAACATCAGTTTTTGGTGAGTCATCGCTTTCTTCCCAGACGGGTTGAATGCGAAATTCGCCTTTGTTTAATGTGCCGTCAACGCGCAGTTCCACAGCAAAAGATTTTGCCGCAAGCTTTGTTTTGCCGCTCAGTTCTCTTGCGCGTTCAAGCAAGACGTGGTGAAGACCTTGCAAAAGACCTTTACGTTTCTCGCCTTGCCATTCTTTATCGTCGTCGCTACTGAGAAAAACGATATATTCGCGCGGGATGTATGTTGGTCCGCCTGGCGGCGTGAACATCTCTTTTTGCATTATCGCTTCGACTTCGCGTGCAATCTTAACCAAGAACTCCTCCCACACACGGCGAACCTGTGATTGCTCCTCAGTTTTTTGTAAAGGGTCTGCACCGCTATCGCCGTCAACCCAGCGTCTTATCGAATCAAGAAGTCCCACGTTTTTTATTATTCCTCCGCTGACGAAATGTTAATCGAAAACTACAAGTAAGAAAAGCAAAGTAAAAGGTAAAAAGTAAAAAGTAAAAAGTAAAAGAGAGTACCGCGAACGGTAGCGAGTAAATAAAATTATAAAGTGAAACCTTATCAGTCGAAATCAATGTAGCGTTTAAGAATCCAGCCTTGATCCGATGATGACGGGTCTCGTTTTGTGCGCCCGTGTTTCAAAACCTGCACCTGACACCAATCGTTACTTACAGCCATGATTTTTATTGTTGAGTATTTTTCAGCCAGCCCGACAGCCGGTTTATTCGTGTTCGGTTCAGGTCTCAGATTTACGTCGGTTGTTGTTGTCGCTTCTTTTCCGATTAAATCGTCACTGGGTTGTTCCGTTTGTTGCTGACTCCAAATCGGACGACCGCGCAAAAAATAATGTGTTGCCAAGAGCATAGACGTAAATGTAATAAACAGACAGAGACCGACAAGAAATCTTTTAAGTGCCGATGCCAAAACGGAAGGAGGTTGAGCAGGCTTTACCTCTTTTCTGACTTCAATAACATCAGGCATGGAATTAATAATCTGGCGTGCGTTTCGTTCATGTTGTATCGCAGGCGGTTGATGTTGGTTTGGCTGTTCGTTGAATTGAACGACAATGCGCGGACGTTGCGTTTGGGCTACCGGAAGTTGTTTGTTTTGCAGATTCCGCGTCGAATCAAACTTTGGTTTATCGGGTGCAGTTTGAGCGAGTTCTTTTATCTCTTTTTCAAAAGTAGTTTTATCGTGCGAGAGTGATTGTGTCTCTTCCTTTTGATTTACGTTAGTCAGGTTTGCAGTTGAAACAGCATTTGAAATGTCGTTCCAAAAATCCAAAACCGTCTGATAACGTTCGGACTGTTTTGTTTGCGTTGCTTTTTGAAGGACGCGCACTATCTCTTTTGCCCATATTTGTTTTGTAAAAGGTTCGGGCAAATCGGTAACAGAAAAGCCTTCAAACCTTCTGGGAGATTCACCCGTCAACATTACATATACGGTTTTTGCCAGTGAATAAATATCTGCCGAAGGAGTAAGTTTCAGTTTTGTGTGCGTTTCGACCGAAGATAATTGCCCTGTGTACATCTGCGGATTGTGTTCCGGTGCGGCATAAATATTAGTCCCTACGCGCGTAATACTTCCTTCAAAAGCACCGATTTTTGCAACGCCGAAATCTGCAATTTTAACAGTTCGTTTGTCATGCGTTAGCAATAGATTTTGGGGTTTTATATCCCTATGAATAACTCCGCGTTCATGTGCGTAAGACAATCCGGCGCAAACTTGTTCAAGAAAAAAGAGGGTGTGTTTTAAGGGAATTGCCTGTTTGCGGCAGAGTTTGAAAATATCTCCGCCCGGCAAATACTCAAGAACAAGATAATGAAAAAGAGTATTGTTCAGGTCTATAGCTGTCCCGTGTCCCAAACGATTGATAACGTTAGGGTGGCGAACACGGTCAAGTGCAACAGCTTCGTTTTGAAAATTATCAATAAGTGTCTTTTCGAGTTCGCTGTCAATATCGCCTTGAAGTTGCATATTCAATGCTTTTATGACGACAAATTGATGTAGTGAATTATTTTCAGCGAGTAAATCCTTGGCAAGAAAAATCTCTGAATAACTGCCGCGACCCAAACATTCAATGATGTTATAATGTTCGTCCAGCCGACATTGTTGAAGCCTTAGTTCTTTCATCTTTTCGGGGCAATAGATGCCAATTTTGAGAAGTTGGATGTTAAATTCAATAAACGATAAAGCTACCAACCCCTCAATAAATTAAGGCGTCGTCGTTGTCGGGTTTGCGGGCGTAACCGTCGAATTACGTTTTTCATAAAACACCCCACCGTAAAACGCTCCGATTGCTACAACAACAAGCAACAATAATATAAGAATTATCTTAATGGCTCTCCAAATATAACTGCTTTTCTTTTTTTCGGATTCTTCAAAAGCAATACTGCTTTGTTGTTGTAAAGGTTGCGATTCGTGTTGTGAAGGTGCGGGTTGCGAAACAGATGCCGTTTGCATTGAAGGGTGATAGAGCGTCTGGTCGGGGTCAAACCTGGCTTCTTGTGTTGTCATGCTCAATGAAACTGTTTGTGCTTTTTCCGCATTCAATTGGTTTGTGTTTGCTATGTTGTATTGGTCTAAGGCGACTGTATCCGCTAATGCAGACCTAGGCGTCTGAAGTGTTCTTTCGTCATCATAATCATCTGCTTGTGAAGAGTTTTGAACCCGGATTAAAACCGCCGTTAAATTATCTTCTGCACCGCGCTCAAAACAAAGCGATTTCAAAAGCTGGCAAACTGAATCCAAGTCCTTGTAGCTAATAATCATCTCACGCAGTTCGTCGTCGGAGATGTGTCGCGTTATACCGTCAGAGCAGATTAGAAAAGTTGTGCCATCAACAACCTCTAAAGTTTTCATTTCGACTTCGACGACTTCTTCTGCTCCAAGCGCACGGCTTATCACATTCCTGCGCGGGTCTGTAAGTGCTTGTTCGGGCGATATTCGTCCTGCACGGACTTCTTCTTCGATAAAAGAATGGTCTCTTGTTTCACGAAAAAGTTTTCCGCCTGGTGTGAGACGGTAAAGACGTGAATCGCCTACGTGACCTATTGTGGCTACATTCCCGTTCAGATGAAGCGCGACAATAGTTGTCGCCATATCTTCTAATTTCGGGTGTTCCTTTGCCATCTGGTGTATTGAGGAGTTGGCTCTTTGAATTGCAAGTTCCATTAAATCTTCATTGTCGGCGGCGGCTAAATGGTGTCGAAAGGCTTCGCTTAAAACTTCCATTGCCGTTTGCGAAGCTACTTCACCCGCGTTAGCGCCACCCACACCGTCAGCAACGGCAAAAAGCCCGCGTTCCGGGTCTGCAAAATATGAGTCTTGATTAATAGGTCTTTTCGGACTAAGCCCTCTGTCTGAAACCACTGCCGAGTCGTAGTAAAATTCTTCTGAATTCATTGAACTGCCTCCGGTACGGAAGTATTAGAACTCACAACTTCGTTCTGTTTTATTTTCACACCTTCGATTACATCTCTGCCGTTTCGGTGTGAAAAAGCCATGAGCATTCCTAACATGGTAAAGCTCGTCAACAAACTAAATCCACCGTGACTTACGAATGGAAGTGTAATGCCCGTCATCGGTAACGCTCTTGTTATGCCGCCTATATTAACCAAAGCTTGGAATCCGATAAAGGCTGTAAGACCGGCAGAGCAAAGTTTTGTGAACATATCACGCGATGACAGCGATGTGCGAACACCCGAAGAAACAAATGTTATTAATGCCAGAATTATTATTAAACCACCAGCCAGACCTAATTCTTCACCAATTGCCGCATAGATATAATCTGAATCGGCAACGGGAATGACTTCAACAAATCCTAATCCGAGACCTCGACCCGAAGTTCCGCCGGATGCCACGCCGAAAATAGCTTGTGCCGGTTGAAATGCGAGTTTATCAAACCAGACATCAATATTAACAGCCTCTTGCATTTTGGGGCTTTGCTGTGCGGCTTCTTTCAAACGCGGGTTTTCCTCTAATGCTTCTTCGTAGTCTTTTTTCCACCAAGAAGTATCTGGCGGCGGGGGGTTAAAACCGTCCAGCCATAAATGAAATCTTTGTTGAATACGATTTGGCAATACCCACTTGACGGGTTTTGAAAGAGTCGGCAGAAGAGGGACATTTGCCTGAACACTAGCGGGTAATGCACCAACGACAAGAATACTGATAACCAATACTATCGAACCAACGAAGACTAACAATTGGGGCCAACGCCGCACGGCGACAAGGTAAAGCGTCGCGTAAGCCCCGCTGAAAACAAGCATCTGACCAAAATCTTTTAGAACAAAGAATGGAATGAAGGGAACTGCAGCCATAAAAACCAATGGAATAACATCTTTGAGGCTTGGAACACCCCAATATGTTTTTGCAAGCTCCTTGTATTTGTATGTAAGTATTGCGGCGAAACCCAATAGAAAAGGGATTTTTGACGGTTCCCACGGCGTCATATTTCCTATGGATTTGCCTGCCTTAGAAGTTATAGCCGCAAGAAGAAGCGGAACTAAAGTTAATATGACAAGCAAAAATCCGTTTCGTTGAAAGAAATTGAGAATTTCGTCGCGCACAAAGAGCATGAACGCCGTAAAGAAACAGAATATGGAAAAAAGCGGAATGAGCGTTGAACCCGATGTGAAAGCGTTCATCATAGTGAATTGTGATTCTCTGTGTTTTTCGGCGTCCAAATCGGCGGGGACCGGGTCTGTTGCTGGCAGCCCCATAAAATGTTTTTTTTCTGCCGAATAATTTTCGTTAATAAAACGAAACCGTTGTGCATCGGCTTTTAGTTCATGAATTTCACGTTTTTTCTTTGTTACGTATTCGGGGTCGCTAAACAGACGGTATTGCACCAACATCCCGATAGAGAAAAGCAAAACGGCGGCTGTAAAAATTGTCCAATCGCCTTTATAACGAACAACGCGAGAGAAGAATAAGAGCAGAACAAGTAAGGGCAGAAAAAGAAATAAATCCCTGAAAGCCATTATCCAAGATGTTTCATAACCGCGAATCAAAGCCGCACGATGAATGCCGTAATAGCCCAAAAATGTCAGGGTTACTATGCCGATGAAAACCAAAAAATGTAATGATGCACGATTTAGCATTGAAAGTAATTACTTAATCAAACCTAATTCTTTTGCTTTTACCAACAATTTATTTGCAATTGGCGCGGCGGCACTTGAGCCGTAACCGCCACCTTCGACGATAACGGCAATCGCAATTTCAGGACGGTCAAGCGGGGCAATACAAAGAAACCAACTGTCAATTCGCGGTTTTTCATAGTTATAAATAATCTCTTCGTATTGGCGTATGATATTTCCTTTCGGGTCTTTTTCAGTAACGATTCTTGTTTTTGGTTCGCCTGTTTTCGGGTCATAGACCGGAACTACTTTTTGTGCTGTTCCGGTTTTGCCGCCAATCCCTTTTATTCCTTTTGCAAATGCTTCGTTGAAACGAGTTCTTGCCGTGCCGTTTGAACCGCTGACGACAAGACCCATAATCTGGCGCAATTGATATGCACCCTGAGGCGTCAAAACCTGTTTGAAAACTTCGGGTTTGCGGTCATACTCGATTTTCGGCTTCATTAATCTGCCGTCAGTGTTGGCAATCGCAGACGCCATCATAGCCATCTGCAACGGCGTCATCTGTGAAGCCAAACCTTGTCCGTACCCTTCAATCGCAAAGTCAAAACGTGAAAATTTATCGCTAAACGGTGCCGCGACCATTGTAGATTCTTTCGGCGCCAGAACGTTTTTAACCGAGTCTGAAGAAGCATTCAGAATATCAGGTCTTCGTTTTCCTTTAAGCGTGTCCGGTGGATTTACGTAAACGCCTATACCGACGGATTCAGCAGCTTGTCTAACGCGGTCTTGTCCCAAATCCAACGCGCTTTGTGCGAAATACTGATTGCACGAAACTTCGTAAGCCACATCCATCGAAATCGTCCCGTGAACCTCTCTTTCACGCCCGTCGTCCCAGATAACTTTTGAACCCGCCTGCGGGCTAAAGCCTGTGTGACTGCAAAGATATTCAGTTTTGTCATATCCGCCGTTTTGCGCCGCAATCATCATCAGAGTTTTGAAAGTAGAACCCGGCACATAATATGTAGAGAGGGTGCGATTTACCAATGGTTCGTCGCGTTGATTGGCTTCGAGTTTTGTGTAGTTGATTATGTCTTGAACATCGCGCACGCTATATGACGGATTGCTGTACATTCCGAGAAGTTCACCCGTTTGCGGGTTCATAACAACGACCGCACCGTGTCTTCCTTTAAGCTGTTCAACGATTGCCTGTTGTAGATTACGGTCAATCGTCAGACGAACATCCTCTGTGCCTTTTTGTTTTAATGTTTTCCCTAGCGTGATTTGCAGAGCATCGGGTATCGCGCCTGCTTCAAAACTGAAAAGTGTGCGTTCAAGACCGGGTGCGCCTCGCTCGGTTCCAAGCAAATGTACAGTCGCAGAATCCAAAGGAAACTCACGAACAACATCACCGTTTGAATCAATCTTGTAACGAGCCAGGGCATTTTCAAATTTGCCTGAACGGTCAAGAATCCATCCGCGCAGATTTGCTTCGGTAAGGCGGCGGTTTCGCAAATCTTTGTAGTTTAAGTCCTGAAAGTTCGGATTGCTTTCTTCGGCATACTTAGCCCAATAAACGTGAAAGCCATAGACAAAGAATGCTACAAGCACAAATCCCCAACGCCAAAACTTCAAAGCCCTGTTTGTCGCCGTTGTGCTGAGCCGTTTTTTCAATTCTTCCGGTAAATCTTCTATAAGTACATTTTCATTTCTGTTGGAACGAAATGTTGTTAAAACAAGAAACGTGACAATGGCAATAAGACCCAGCAAATAGACGACACTTATAAAAGCCGGACGGCGTTCGAGTGCGGGAGAGTTTATTGCTGTATTTGCATTTTGTAAGAAGAAAAATAAAAGCATTTTTGGATACTCAAAATAAACTTAGCCGCCAATTAATTCTACTTTGGTAATTGATTAGGTCATCAATCAGCCGTCGAAAAGGATGTTCATATTTGTAGCTCACAATGCTAATTGTGAGACTGATGATTCGCGGCATCGGAGTTATCGAAGATAACGACATACATTTTCAGTTTGATTTTTATGAATTTTCAGTTTGATTTTTATGTCGCCATTTTCAACGGCTCAAAATCTCTGTTTAAT
>Ga0187894_10006681_pt1 | contig 11200 bp, 8 predicted proteins | sample GBC1701081metaG_FD_136650 | JGI IMG/M metagenome (GOLD analysis project Ga0187894, IMG submission 136650) | White microbial mat communities from a lava cave in the Kipuka Kanohina Cave System on the Island of Hawaii, USA - GBC170108-1 metaG ...
AGGGCCGGCGACACGGTTTCCGGCACGGTTGTCGTCGAGCCGAAAGGCAACACCGAAACGGAACGAAAGAACAACGCGGCCAAATTGAGCGAGCTGAAATTAACTCTCGGCGCCAGATACCCGAAGGACAACGAAGATCTCTTGATCTTGGTAACTCCAAGATTGTTGCAAGAGTTCCGCACCAGCGTGCCGGAAAGCTTTGATTACAAAATTGGCATTAACGCTCCCCGCACTGACCCGCAAACAGTGACGATCACACTCAATAACATGATTTGGTTCACCAACAGTCTGCCAAAATTGAGTGAATTTCAGTTGCCGTCGCTGGGACAGCAAGGACGGCCGGTGGAAATCTTTGGACCTTTCGACGGCAATTCCGCGAATACCACGCTCTCCTATGGTCCCGCTCGGAGCACCACGCAGGACTTCGAGAAGCAGACCGAAAACGTCTCCGGCGGCTTTGGTCTGATTAGACCCCTCGCGGAGTCGCCACGCAAAGTGGTCTTCGAAGCTCCTCAAAATGTGACTGGTCCAATTGCCTTGAATCTGAAAGAAGGAAGCACGCAGACCATTCAAGTCTATCGAAACGTCGGCGTGCGTTTGAGCGCGCCAAAGACCAATCTGCTCAAAGGCGAGCGCACCACTTTGACTACTGAAGTAACGGGCCTCGAGGGGATCAAAGCGCCTGTGCCGCTGACTCTTGAAGCTAAAGGCGTCATCACGATGGAAGGCGGCATGTTTCAGCCGCTCTTTATTGAGCCGGCCCAGGTGAGCGCCGATGGTCGCTACGTCACGACACGACAAATTACGGGCGTCCAAGCCGGAGGATGGGAAGCAACGTCCACCGTGGTTACTACGCCTTTCAACATAGTGCTGCGCGATCCCGATCCACCGCAAACGTTCGTGCTGAATTCCTTCACCGGCGATTATGTTTTTTGTGGCGGAGGTTTGAAGTTGACTGGGACCGGCCAGGTCCAGCGTAAGGGATGCATGATCACGCTGACCCACAACACTATCGACCGCCGAATATTCGGCAGTCTCGATGCCTGCACAGCGGCAGACAATAGTCGTTACTTTACGTTCTACTCACCAGGCACTAACGTCGACTTTGTAGTGACCGTTACTGACACGCAGCCGGTTAAAAGGAACGTCTATTTTAATCCGCCAGCCAACCCGTTCCCACCCATTCAGGATGTGAGCGCGTTCGCGACCTGTCCCTGAGTTGGTGAATGTCGATCGAAACGATAAAGACGATTCTCACCCTGGGCAGTGGCCTTTGCTGGACGTTGGTCTACATTGAAGGCATTCGCCTCGGCATCAGGGATCGGTCGTATGCGATTCCGTTCTACGCACTGGCCCTGAACCTGTCGTGGGAACTTCTTCACGCGTACCTTGGATTCCTGAGCACAATCGATTTACAGGCGGTCACCAATGCGGTGTGGTTTCTGTTTGATGTCGGCATCCTTTACACCTACTTCAGGTACGGCAAAAAGCATTTCCCGGCGAACCTTGCGAGTTGGTTTGTGCCGTGGAGCATTCTGGGTTTGTTTACTGCTTTCTCGGTTGAGTATGCGTTCGTAAGAGAGTTTGGAACATTTGCCGGCGGCGCTTATGCTGCATTTCTTCAGAATCTGCTGATGTCGGTGTTGTTCATTGGGATGCTGGTTAGGCGGGGAAGTACGGAAGGGCAAAGTCTGACAATTGCTGTAAGCAAGTGGGTGGGCACTCTGGCGCCGACGATCACCTTTGGAGTGATCGGTGGCGGCACTTTCTCCGGCCCGAACTTTTTCATCCTGGTAGTTGGGATTCTCTGCTCAGTTTTCGATCTGATTTATATCTGGCTGCTTTATAGATGCGTCAAGCAACTGAGTCGCATTTAACCTCCAAGCCTCCAGGGGCAGTAGTGGGTCAGGTTTGAGCTGAAAGCAGCTAACGCCGGAGGCGTTCGCTAATTACAGCCCAGGGTTGCTTCAACCCTGGGAACACAAGAAATAAGGCGACTAACCCTGAAGGAGTTTGTCTCGCGGCGAACCCTTACAGGGTTGATACGCGAATGGTGGATGGAATCCCATGGTTGTCGCTACGCTGCCAACCCATGGGCTGCAATTAGCGAACGCCTTCGGCGTTAATTGTTCCTGAAACTCAAACTGACCCACTACCTCCGAGGGCGATCTGATTGACTTTGCTTTCTACGCTCGCTTATTCTTCACCCACCCAAGAAAAGAAGCGACTCATAATCTCCTACCCTCCCAAGTCGCAGTTGTTTTCCTAACAGTGGTTGGCCCTATGCCTTCGAGCGCTTCGCTGCTACCAGTTTTCGTTATTGTATTCCTGGCCCAACCCGGGGGTGCCCGGATAGCACGTTTCGCTTGTGAGCCGGAGTCTCCAGCGGTGACTAGTCCGATTCTGCCAGTGACAGTCCAGGAGAAAAAATCGCTCACCACTGAGCAAGAGAAGCTCGACTCCCAATTGCTTTTTGCAATTCGTCAGTCGCGAGGCGAGGCGGGTGCGCCTTCTGAAGAGATCCAACTAAGAAAAGACAACAAAGGCCGAATACTGGTTGATGTCCGCGCAAGAGTCACAAAAAAACTTCTGGCACGAATCAAGAGTTATGGCGGAAAGGTCGTGTCCTCGTCGCCCCCCGACGACTCGATCATCGCCTTTATTTCGTTAGCTAAACTTGAACTCCTCGCACAATCCAAAGACGTCAGGTTTATCATGCCTGCCGCCGAGGCCATAACTAACTAGTGTCTGTGAGACCCGACCGCAATCCTCGACGCAAGACTTGTGTCGCGATGCTTCCTCGTCTTTAAGCCAAGGGCTCGGCTGGCCTCCATACCCAAGGAGTCACCTCATGCATAGAAAATCCAAGAAAGTAACTGAGCAACGACGAACGTCCGTCTTGACTCGCCGGACGCTGACGATAATCCTGGTTTCCTTCTGCGGCATTGCGCTGGTCGCAAATGGCGCTCTGTTTTCAAAGGACACGTCCAAAACCCAAGCGGCTACCCAAGAGCCAGACATAAGCCCCGAGGCGATGGCCCAAATCGAGGCCCTGCTGCGCGAGAAAGCCAGCCGTACTCAAACTGAACAGAAAATGGACACTCAACTCCTCTACGAGTTGAAAATGGATCGAGGTGAGACCATCGCTGATGGCGTGCAGTCTTTGGAAACGGATGTACAGGTCAGTGACGACGGTAAGGCAGTAGTCGACATCACCGCGCAGGTATCCGCTGGTCTGCTAACTCAACTCGAAGGGAACGGTGCGGAGATCATTAATACAGTACCTGAGCGCAACAGCATTCGCGCTGCGGTTCCGATCACCAGTATTGAAGCTATTGCCGCCTTGTCAGATGTGAAATTCGTGCAACCGAGGCAGGATGCAATGACCTCAGGAATCCGCCAGCCTCGTAACGCTGGGACAGCGAACGGAAAATCTTCCGCTACCGCTGAATCACGTTTCAGCCGCGCGGCCCGAGTGCAGCACCTGCTGCAATCGGCGTTGCCGGGCGGGGTTGGCAATGTAGCCGGCTCCTTTCCACCAACCGGAGTGGGAAGTCAGACCACTGAAGGCGATGCTACGCACCGAGCGTTCTCAGCGCGGGGAACCTTTCATGCTGATGGAACTGGAATAAAGATTGGCGTGCTCTCAGATGGAGTGACGAACCTGGCGGCAAGTCAGGCGTTGGGAGATTTAGGTCCAGTTACCGTGCTCGCGGGACAAGCCGGGTCAGGTGATGAAGGAACTGCCATGCTGGAGATCGTTCATGATATTGCTCCGGGCGCCCAACTCTTTTTCGCCACCGCCTTTACCAGCATTACCAGCTTTGCCCAAAACATTCGCAACCTTCGTCTTGCGGGATGCGACATCATCATCGACGACGTTTTCTATTTTGTCGAAACACCATTCCAGGATGGTCAACTCGCGCCTACCAACACGAACGGTGGCGTGGTGATCCAGGCGGTGAATGACGTTACCGCCGCGGGAGCTTTGTACTTCTCCTCCGCCGGTAATTCCGGCAATCTCAACGACGGCACCTCCGGTGTTTGGGAAGGCGACTTCGTCGATGGCGGACCGGTGGTTAACCCCATCCTTCCCATCGAAGGCCCAGCCGCAAGACTTCACAGCTTCGGCACCCAAACATTCAACGTCCTGACCGCAGCCGGCAGTGTGAATAATCTCTACTGGTCGGATCCTCTCGGCGGGTCGGCCAACGACTACGACCTCTTTAGATTGAATGCCGCCGGAACAGTGGTCCAGGCGGCCGCCCTCAACGTCCAAAACGGAACGCAGGATCCCTATGAGCAGATTTCGGCGGGCGCTGCCGGCGCGCGGTTAGTTATCGTCAAGTTCTCCGGGGCTGGACGGTATCTCCACTTGAATACCAATCGGGGCCGCTTGTCGATTGCCACGGCCGGCCAAACGCATGGACACGCGGCCGCAGCCGACGCCTTCAGTTGTGCAGCCACACCGGCCCGGCTGCCATTTGGAGCGCCGCCGAATCCGGTCGGTCCATTCCCAAATCCTTTTGGTCCAACCAATCAGACGGAACTCTTCACGTCGGATGGACCACGGCGAGTGTTCTTCCAGTCCAATGGCACTGCTTATACCCCCGGTAACTTCTCCGCCACGGGCGGTATCCTCAGACAGAAACCCGACATTACTGCTGCCGACGGCACCGCTGTCACTGGAGTCGGCGGATTTCCGAATCCGTTTTACGGCACATCAGCCGCTGCACCTCATGCCGGTGCGATAGCGGGCTTGCTGAAATCAGCCAATCCTGCTTTTACGCCGGCACAGATCCGCGCCGCGTTACTAAGCAGCGCCATCGACATCGAGGCAGCAGGAACCGATCGTGATTCGGGGGCGGGAATTGTGATGGCTTACAACGCCTTTCAGGCTCTCGGAGTAACAGGCACTGCGGACATCGAATTCGCTTCGGTCAATGCCAACGAAGACCCCGGCAACGGAAACGGAAGCATCGATGCCGGCGAAGGCGCAAGAGTGGACATTCAATTACAGAACCTCGGCGTCGCCGATGCGACCAGCATTACGGCCACGTTGACCACCTCAACACCGGGAGTCACAATCCATCTACCAAGCACTTCGCCTTATCCCGATCTCACTGTCGGAAGCAGCTCGTTCAACTTAACGCCTTTCCGGTTTACGTTGGCGAGCAACGCCCCCTGTCCGTTGCTCGTGAGCTTTACGTTAACAGTCAACTACGCAGGCGGCCCCAGCCCGAAAGTGCTGAACTTCACCGTCCAAACCGGAAATACGATGACCATCAATTCGACCCTGGATGGTACCGCACCATCCTTGCCCTCCGGTTTCACAACCGCTATTACCGGCACTCAACTCGGGCGTTTGAATCGGTTCGCCCCGCCGAGCAGTTGCGGCGTGCTCAAACCTAATCCCGGGCTGTTTACTGCCGTTGGCGTGCGGGCTTTCGACGCCTACACGTTCACCGCCTGCACCAATTCCTGCGTGACGATCAATACTACGAATGCGGTAAACTCAATCAACCTCTTCACGGTTGTCTACAACGGCGTGTTCAATCCCGCCAGCTTGACGACCAACTATCTCGCGGACCCGGGAAACAGCTCCCCGGGAGTTCCTTTCTCCTTCAACGTGGTTGCCGGGCAGACCTACACGATTGTGGTCCACGAAGTGAACCCGGCTTCGGCAATTGGACTAAACTACTCGATCAATATTCTGGGTTGTATGGTCAACTGCCAGACACCAAACCAGGTGCCGGTAGCGAAGGTCAAGAACGTGACCGTGTCAGCCGATGAGAACTGTGAGGCTGATGCGTCGATCGATGATGGATCGTTTGATCCTGACGGCAATCCGGTCACGATCACGCAATCGCCCGCCGGTCCATACCCGTTGGGCACGACAAATGTCCTGCTCACTATCACCGATTCCTTCGGGGCAACTTCACAGGCCAGCGCCACAGTAACTGTCGAGGACAGTACAGCGCTTGCTCCTGCGAATGTTTGGATCGGACTGAAGAATAGTGACGACGTAGGGACCAAGTTCGATCTCCTCGCGGAACTGTTCAAGAACGGAACGTTGATTGGTTCCGGCCAGTTGAATGACGTTCCGGGCGGCAGCAGCGGATTCAACAATGCGCATCTGCGCACCATCCCATTGAACGTAATTGCCAGTGAGACGTTCTGTGGCGGCGGAACGTTAAGCTTCCGGCTCTCGGTTCGAGTAGCTGCGAGTAGCGGACACCGAAGTGGGACTGCGAGACTGTGGTTCAACGACGCCCAGGCAAACAGTAACTTTGGCGCAACCGTCAAATCCATAAGCAACAACTACTACCTCCTGGATCTTTCAATGTTGGGAACAGCCCCGGGACCTGGACCGAAGAAGACCAGCGACGTGCTGGTGAACCGCAACGGCGGAAACCCATTCAAACCTTTCGGGACCTGGTCAATAACGATCCCTTGAGGTAGCGGAAAAACCAAAGCAGGGCGACGATCCTTCCGGACCGTCGCCCTGCTTTTTACCGGCAAATCACCAACAGTAATAGCCCGGTAATTGTTCGGTCTTGTGAAATCATTCTTCCACGCGCTTAACGCAATCGGGAGATCACTACCCACGCGAAGCGTCTGCGAAGAGTAGCCCTGCGCCCGTGCCCTTTGCTACATTCACGCGAAAAATGAAGCTTCAGATTGCGCTCACAGACGATTGGGAGTTGCGTGGCAACGGTTCCGGTGATATCGAACAGATCCAGTTTCGCGCCCTGCGTGAACTCGTTAATCTCTACGACTCACATGGAATCAAGTCGACCTTCAACGCCGAGGTCATGCAGCAACTCACCTTCAGAAAGCTGCAAGGTTCTCACCCGCAATTGAAACCGCTCGCCGATGCGTGGGATGAGCACGTTCGCATGGCCTTCAGCCGCGGCCACGATATCCAACTGCACATCCATCCACAGTGGTCCAGGGTCACGTATACAAACAATGGCTGGGTGTTGTCAGGCGATTGGTCGCTCCTGAATTACGAACCCGAAGCCTCGTACGCAATGCTCTCCGCAAGCAAGTCGTACCTGGAAAAACTCCTGACACCGCTTGCGCCAAACTACCGCTGCGTTTCGTTTCGCTCCGGCTCATCAGCGATTGCGCCCTCTGACTTCCTGCTGCAACAACTGGCCCAACTCGGGTTGGTTTTCGACATGAGCATCATCCAGGGTCTGCGGGTGAATACACGCAATCTTCAGCTTGACTATACCGTCTGCGAGGAAGGGTTTTTGCCCTTCTACCCGCAAATCAAGGATGCGCGGAAGATGTCCGATAAGATCGAACCAATCGTCTGTGTGCCGATCTTTTCTTTCCCTCTATCGCGTCGTCGCTGCCTCGCCGCAGTGCTCGCAAAGGTTCGCGCAAAGATGTTATCCCGGAAGGCGGTCAATCAGAATTCAGATTCGTATGCAGCCCAGGAATGGGACGAAGTCGGCAGGTCATCCCTTCCGGCCAGAATCTACGACAAGGTTATTGAGCCCTGCCTGAAGGGAAAGCATATCGCCGCCGACATCGGACGATTAGACTTCCCTTCCTTACGCGAGATGCTGAATGCCATACGTGCCGCCGCGCACAGGTCGAAGCGGCCGGAGGTGTGGGTCATCCTTACCAATCACTCAAAATACATCTCGGATTTTTCGCCCATCGATCGCTTTCTGAAAGAAGCACGCAAATACGACGACGTTAGTTTCGTCACACTCAGCACAATCGCCGAGCAGATTCGCACGGGAAGAGTTCAAGTTAAGACAGCTAACCACGCAGCCTAGTGACTTGCCCTGGGTTGAAATGATTCCGAGTAGACCGACTGTGGGTAAACGGTGATGCCTCTTTCCGCCAAAGGCAACATCAACTCAAACAGCTTGCGTGGGTCGGCCCTGAAAAACTTCATGCCGCTGACCACGATGTCTTCGCAAACCGCCGCGGGAATGTGCCTCTTGATAAACTGCGGAATGTCGTGAATACAGCGCTGCATGTCGTGAGCGTAGGTTTCCACGATCTCCTGCTCGCCGCGATAGTTGATGCATCGCGCGCGAAAGATCTCCGGATGATAAGTCCTGACCGGCGGATTCAACTTCATCGCGTCGTCGGTGCAATAAACAAACGACAGGTATTCAGTCCAAACGCCGATGCCAATTATCCTGGCTTTGCAATCCACCAATTTATAATAAGGACTGGTGCGATCGTACGGGTAAGGCGACTCTTGATGAGTTGCAGTCAGCCATTCTGCGAGCGGGCCGATGGCACACACGGATTTTGTCGGATGCAGGCTCCGGATTGCCCTCGGATGCCTGCGGCCAAACTCCGTCAATAAGCCTGTATAGGACGGCGTACGTTTGACATCGAACACGTTCCCGGCGCGCAGGTATTCATACGAAGAGACCGGGCTGCGATTGGGATAGGTAGGAAACAGCACCGTGCCCTCGTCTCCGATTATGTTCTGGATCAAGGGAAGGATGCGATAAAACGGGAAACCCAGGTTCAGCCGGTCAACCGAACTGTGTACATAGACCACCTCACCTGTACTGAGACCGAGTTTCTCTCTGAGAATCGCAGTCAACTCCGTTTCGCTTAACTGTGGCAGACGCGCGACGCGCGCGCGCCGATATCTCTTGCGGGCACGAATGACCGAACTAACAACGTCCGCGGGCAACACCTTTCTGGCGAATTCGGAGATGGTCATCGACGTGATTTTTTGAATCGTTCAGTGTGCTGGTGTTCCTGCACGAGATTTACCCGCAACGGCACTTTGTATCGTTGCAACCTCTCGCGGCAATGTCGTTTCACTAGTGCGATCAATTCCCTTTCCTGCGAGCTATCAAGCCGCGAAGCGGCAGTGATGTCAGCACAGACTATGTTCCCGGTGATCGCGTGCTTCTCACCGTAGACGGTTACTTCGGCGACTGCTTCCAGTTCCTGAATAACGCTTTCCACTTCGACCGGATAAACTTTTTCACCGCCAACGTTGATGATGTCTGTCTGGCGGCCGAGGATGCGAACGTAATCGCCATCGACTTCCACCAGGTCGTTGGTGTCGAACCAGCCATCCTCGGTGAACGGACTGGGCGCATTCAGATAACCGAGCATCGACGAACGCGCCTTGATCTGAAGCACACCGTCAACTACACGCGTTTCGAATCCCTCGCCCCCAACCTTCACCCACAGCGAATCCGGCTCTCTGGATTTTGACTGAAGTATGCCCAACTCCGAGAGTCCATATGTCTGCTGTAGAGCGACGTCCGGCAGCAGCTCGTGTAGACGCTTCAGAGTGTGCTCCGGCATCGGTTCGGTCCCGTAGCTGATTATGCGCAACGAACTCAGGTCATATCTTTTGTAAGCCTCGCTCAACAACAGCAGGTTGAGGAACGTCGGTGAGGTTGGCAGCAGTTCCGCTCTATACCTTTCAACTGCTGCGAGCACTGAATCAGGATCGCGCCGTTCCACAGCTACGATACAACCACCATTCGAGACCGTGTAAAGCATCGTGTTCACGCCACCGATGTGGTCGTAAAGCAGAAACGTAATCGCCCTCAGAGTCTTCCGGTGAACCTTGAACTTTTCCAGCAACGCCACCATGTCGTGCACGGCAGCTTTGCTCTTGCCGGTTGAACCGGATGAAAACAGCACCAAACCCGGGTGGCGGCGTTCACGCAATATGCCGTAAAGCGCTTGGTCGGGTGCGGCGTGGGGTGTTTCTGCCGTCACCTCGTCGTGCGCGTCGATCGAAACGACGATTTCAGCCCCGGCGATTTGGATGAAGTTGGTTCGGTTATGACTACTCGCCGCGGTCAGAGGCACGAGAATGCAACGTTGATCGACAAGAGCAAGGAACAACGTGACCGCGTTGGGAGAGAAATCTGCGTCAAGAGCAACAACGCTTCCCGGCGTTGCACCCAGCTCCTGCAGACGCTCTTTCCAGTCGTTGAACAATCTGAGCAGTGCGCCGTAGTCGTAAACACGTCCTTGCCAGACTATGGCGTCGCGATCCGGGTTTGATTTCCAGACGTCCAGGATGAACTCGAGCATCAAACACCACCGAGAAAGATTACTTGTCCAGTGATAAAGTCGCTTTCGGGACGGATAAGGAAATCGATGAGGTTTGCAACGTCGCCAAATGTTCCGGGACGCTTGATAGCTTGCAAACTGATGAGTCGATCGAGTTTCTCTCTGGGAACAGATTTGATCAGATCCGTTTCGATTGGTGTTGGTCCAATCGCATTTACCGTGATGCCAAAACTCGCCAGTTCCCTGGCAACTACCTGCGTGAAGCTGATCACGGCAGCTTTGGATGCGGCATACACCGCCTCGCCTTCAAGCTTCAAAGGGGTAGCGACACTGGCCAGGTTTACGATCCGTCCAAAGTGATTCTTCTTCATCAGCCGCGCTGCTTCGCGGCACATCAGGAAAGTGCCGATAAAGTTGGTTTCCACAATCTCCCGCGCCTTCGCCGGCGACGTGAGGAGTACGTGGTTCATTGAAGCTATGCCGGCATTATTGATCAAGACGTCAAGACGCCCACTCATAGCAGAAATATCGGCGAACATCCGCTGGATGGCGTTTTCGTCGGCCACATTGAGGCAATAATGAGTATAGCGATCGTGGCGGAGGTCAGTTCCTTTTCGACTACAGCCAACAACCACGCATCCACGGCCGAGGTAATGTTCAACCAGAGCGCGACCGATCCCCTTGCGCGCGCCAGTGATCAGGATCACTTGTGGAAGCGATTGAGACATTCAGTTGAGTAGCTCCGCGACATAGTCGGTCAGAGTTCCGACGGTGAGGAAGGGGCTGTTTTCACGCGACATGGCCCGATCGTCAGCGATGGTGATCGAGGTTCCAAATTCTGCTTTGATCTGGTCTTCGAGCTCCATGATTAACGTAACCACGTCAATGGATTCGAGTTTTCCGGTGCGGCCATAGAGCACGGCGTCCGGCGCTTTATTGACCGAGACTCCTTTGGGTAGTTGCTTGTTAAGCTCGTCCACGGCGCGATACAGAGCTTTGATAATCCTCTCGCGATCAGCCATTCAGTTCCTCCACGTTAGTTGAAAGATGCTGCATTATGCGCGAAAAGATTTAACGCGACAAAAGACGCGCAAGGTTACTCCGACGTCGAATTAGTCAAAGCCTTGCTACAAGAGATGTAAACTCGATCTTTCACTTCTTCACCTTC
>Ga0187894_10006682_pt1 | contig 11199 bp, 14 predicted proteins | sample GBC1701081metaG_FD_136650 | JGI IMG/M metagenome (GOLD analysis project Ga0187894, IMG submission 136650) | White microbial mat communities from a lava cave in the Kipuka Kanohina Cave System on the Island of Hawaii, USA - GBC170108-1 metaG ...
CTTTATCTATCGCCGCAAGCCACTTTACCGCAAGCTCACGAACGAAGGCGTGAGAAACAAATTATCCCCGGGCAGCTGTGGGTTCGTGGGTAATCTTTGCGGCGATGTCATTCCCGGAAATTGAGCGGTGCGTAGAAGCCTCGCTCGTTCAATTGCTATTGTGAGCCGGGAAAGATGGCATAGATATCGCGGGCACTGTGGAGCACACGGACAATCTCCACAACATCACGCCCCAACCGGTAAAAGATAATGTAACGGCCGACAGGGAAGCTCCGTAGATTGCGGGCAAGTTCTGATCGTGTGCGTCCGGCTTGGGGATGATCAGCAATGAGCTCAAATTTCTCTACAAAACTATCCAACAGATTGTCAGCCGCCTCGACGCTTTCCTGTGAGATGAACTGCCAGATCTCGATCAGGTCTTTGTCGGCCTGTGGGGAGACGCTGTAGTTGCTCATTTACGTTTCTTGCCGCCTGCTGCTGCGGCACGGCGTTTCCGGCCCTCGGCTTTCACATGGTCAATCAGCGCCGACGCTGATGTGTAGGTTTTGCCTTGGCCGTTCTCCAATTGTTCAATACCGATGGAGATCTCTCGTTTCAGTTCTTGAAGGCGGATGCGCCTCAGTTCCTCCTGCTCTTTGAGCAATCGCAATCCTTCGCGGATGACTTCGCTTGCGGAAGAATAGAGCCCGCTTCGAACCTTCTCGGCGACATATTCGTCCAGTTCTGGTGTCAGAGATACATTCATAGGGCAAACCTATCAATGATAACAAAGAATGTCAAATTTCGTTATTCATCGCCCTTCGAAGAACGTCAGATACATCGCCCCTTCGATCTCCAGCACACGCCGCATAATCGCCCCGCCGTAGCCGTCTCCGGCTTCCGCCCAATGCTGCTCAAGCCTATGCCTATCGAGTTGCGAAGTGATGACGAACTGGTGGCGATATGAATAAGCGGCGTCCAGCAATCTATAGATCATTTCACCGGCAAAGCGCGTCGGGCGACCGATATGAAAATCATCGATGCCGACAAACCAGCGCTCCGTTCTGGTTTGAAGTCTAGAGGGATGCAACTCCGGCACATATTCATCCTCGTATCGTGCGGTCTCGGCGCGCTTGTAGTCCTCGATCAATTCGGAGAGCGACATCGCCACGGCCGGGCGGTTCTTTTCAACCGCGCGGGCATAGAGCGCCCACATCACAGCCGACTTCCCTGCGCCGGGCCGACCGCAGATCAAATAACAACGGTCTGGATGCGCCCTGACCGTTCGCCAGATGAAGGCCTGTCCAGGGTGGCGTTTCAAATCGGGCATGACCTTTTCAATGCGCAGGCGCTCGTATTCGGGCGGGATGCGTTCGAGCTTGCGCCTTATCTTTGCCTGGATCCTGCAGTAGCACTCTTTCACGCCGCTACCTTCGATGGATAGCCAACCCAGATCACGGCATTCATCACAAAACGGAGATATTGCTTGCAGTGTCTGTTGGAGGATTGCCGGAGTCATCCTTGCCACCTCTCTAAAATCCCGCGTGCCCTGTTACGTCCCTGCCCAGAGCGTTTTCAAGCTTGAAAATCCGGTTCGCGGCGAAATTCGGATGCTCCCACTGCTCGCTCCATAGAGCCTGCAAGGTTATTAACTCGTCAAGCTGTATCGCTTCGCCTGAGGTCAATCGCTGATACACATCACCGGCATACTGGCTGACCGTAGGCGCGGACTCCAGGTAATGTTGGCACACTTGCGCCAGAAAATGCTCGCACTTTGTGTAATCAAAGAATTTCATCGGGCTTCCCCCCTTGTCAGGCTTCAAGTCTTGGTCTTCTCTTGAGCGTCGTCGGCCGACTCTCTAACTTCGCGCGACAAACTATCCAAACCATTATTCGCCTGATTGTCGCGCCTCAATCTCTTTCGCCCAGCTCTCCATGCGCCGGAGGACTACCTGTTTCCTTTCCACAGCCGTCTGGCTCTCGCAATAAGTGCCTCGTTCTTTATGAGGCCAGTTCTTCACATAGAAGAGCGAGGAAGAAGCCTTCTTCAATTCAGTTACGTCCCCGGCGCCGCGCACCAACAACGCCGCGCTGAGAATGGCCGGCTCATTAAGATCATCATCGGACAAGTTGTAGGATGAAACGGCGCCTGTTATTTCGTCTTCCGTAGCGAGATGGCAAGTCCATCCGCCTATACAAGCCGTTGTTCGGCAATCTTCGAGCAACGGCAGACCCTTGACATCGTCAAGCGTGTAGATCGCTTTGTAGTCCGGCGTTCTGCCCCAATAAGACATGTTGATGCGACCTGTTTGAGTTATTGCTGTTTTAACCCGATCGTATATTTCCCGGTTTACCTTAAGCGACATCAGGTTCCCTTTCCCGGAATGAAAAAGCCACTCATGCAATTGGCGGCCCGTCACTTCCCGTATAGATAAAGGCAAAGGCCAAACTTCGCGGCGGCGCGGCGTAGAGCCATCGATTCAGCGTTGCTGGTCGGATCGCCGTAGCCTTTGACATTTAGAGGCTCGTATCCGGTGGCCTCACGCCAGACGAGTCCTTCAGCGCAAGGGATCAAAATGCGGACTGTGATTGCTATCGCATCTCCCACTGCGGTGACTGCCCGTACTTCGTAAGACCAGCCCGGCGCGTAGTGATCCAGGTATCTGACCGCCTGATACCAGGGCAAATAAGTGATCTGCTTGCCGCCCTGCTTGCGTGTCTTGAGCCGCTTTGGGTTAACTGGCTGGGACAGGTCGGCGATGATGTCCTGAATTGAGGGCAGGACCGGATCCGCGGCCATGTTATGCCGGGCTTCAGTTGTCGTAACGTTATCCATAAGAGCGGTATCGCGCTCGGCCTGGCGCGCTTGCCGGATTGCCGCCTCGCCTTTGCGGATAACCGTCGCGATCTCCAGGGAAGCCTCTGCTTGATCTTTCGCCGCGATGAGAGCGTCTGTTATATTCATCCTTCTCGCTCCTTCCGTATGCGCCACGGCTTTGCGCCATAAGCAGGCTGCGTTTTTCCGCGTTCAATCACTGTTTTCCGCAAGCCTCGCAGCCTGCTATGCCTGTCATGAGTTCTTCGTTATGGCCTGTGTGCTACAGGATCAGAGTCTTGCAAACCTGGCAAGCGCCGAACCAATTACGGCGCCGAGAACGATGCGGCCTGGCCACGTTGTGGTAAGTATTTCGCCTATTGCGTAGAGCAGGTCAAAAACCGAAGGCAGATCATTGATATCCATCGAATTCTCCTTGTCATCAGGTGGAATAGGTTAAACACAAGCTGCTGGCGCGCGAGCGCTGATGTGCGCGAGCCCCATCAACTTATGCGCGCAACTGCTGCCCGCTCGGTTTTTAAATGAATGGCGCTACAGGCTCTTTCGGATTGACCGGCCGGCTGAAAGGAGAGGATGAAGCCAATCGTCCCGGTTTCCGAGGCTCGCTTTTAAATAGTGAAATCCGATGTGACGAAATGATGACTGATAAATATGGCAATGATTTGTCGAATCAGCTCAACTCAACGATTTTGCCCCACGGCGCTTCTGCTTTGCCTTCGGGCACGGCCCATAAGACTGGAAATGCTGGTTTGTCGCCGGCATCGCCTTCCAGATCGGTCAAATAGATCAGAAGATCAGGCTTCCATTTTCCCGCTTCGGCAATGGCGGGTTTGAAGTCAGTACCGCCGCCGCCCTTGAATATGAAGCCCCGCAGCATCTTTGCGCCTTCACGTCCGGAAAAGTCATGAATCTGATGAACATCGGCATCGCAGACGATCAGGCGAAGCCATGCCTCGGTTTGTTCGAGGACCGCTGCAACTTCGGCGGCAAAACGTCTGAGAAGGGTTTCGTCAATCGAGCCGGAAGTATCTACGGCAAGCGCGATGCGTCCAGTGCGGGCGGCGCTCGTGGCGCGCTCGAATGGCAGATCAACGCCCTCGCGCTGTCTGAGGTCGCCTTCCAGCGCGAGCCAGCGACGAGTGGGACGCGACGGATTGGGCCTGCGTTTACGCTGCGTGTGGCGAAAGAGCAAATCGCGCAGGATGCGCTCCCACGGCGTCTTCACTTTCGGCAGTTCGCGCGCGAGCCGATTGAAGATGCCTGCGAGCGAGCCGCGCGCCATCTTCAAGCGCGAGATCCAAGCGCGAATCGTCTCTTCGGTCGAGTTGTCGCCTTCCGGCTGCGATCTCCTCATTGCCGGCAAGCCGAGTGACGGTGTGAGGTCTTTGCCGTTGAATCCCGCATTCGAATCAAGCGCGCGGAGATCAATCCGGCTGCAATTATTCGCCAGCAGGTGATAGAGCGCCTCTGACGACCATTGACGCACGACTTCAGCGGGATGGTCATCTTTCTCCCATTGGCCGAGGGGAGCCAGCGCCCCCTCAAGCGTAATCGCGCCATCAGGAATGTGAATGCCCCGTACTCCCTCGAGAGCGGCATTGATGATCGCATCGCAGGCGATGTTATAGAGCCGCGCATCGAAATCCTCTGTGCGCCGCTCCATCTCGCGCTCGCGCGCCGGATGAGCCAGCGCCACGTGCAGCAGTTCGTGCAATACGATGAAGCGCCGCTCGGCGTCATTATATTTTTCGTAACGCGGCCCGGCCTCGACATGAAGGCCATCTGTGCGCGCGATCAGTTCCGGGTCATCCGAATCGAGAAACTTCACCCAGAGCGCGATGCCGCCGAGCCCCGGCATCACTTCAATGGCGTCTCTCAAATCCGGCCCCATTCTTGCGGCGACAGCGTTCAAGCGATTCATGCCGCGCTCTTCCTTTCCGCCAGCGCATCGAACCGCGTCGGATCGAGGCCACGCGCTTCCAGGTATTTCCGAAGCTCGTGGCGCGCCGCCATCTTCTCGCGGGCTGAAGACTCTTCCAGAATCTCGCCGATCTCCCAGGTAAGGCATTCGGCCTGCTCGCTGTAGCCGCTTCGCCGGTTGACCGCGCCGTCGTTGTACTCGAAACTCCAACCTACGGGACGGTTCTCCGAAAGAGCGATCTCCGTCAGCTTGTCAAGCCGCTCCGAGCGGTAGCAGTCGCCATCTTCCAGATATGGATCAGTCCCATCCATCGCGGCGTACAGGCGAATCCCTTCGTCTTCGTGTGATTCAATGTCTGGTTCGGTCAGAATGAAGAGCTTCATCAGCCGTTCGAGTTCGTCCTGCGATCCCATTTCAAAATAGAGTTCACAGTCTTCGCCCGAAGGATCAAAGAACGGGTCTTCCATCTGCGGGCTGATCTGTTCGTGGAAATGATCCTGGAGGTGATCGTTGATCGCGTCTTCGTCGTGCTCACGGTCGCGCCTAACCTGTTCCGGATCGAGTTCGTGCTCGAAGAACTCATACCAGGAGTCTTCTATGATGACGCCGATCCCGTCGGCGCGGAAGACGATGTGGAGGCTCTCGAAGCCAAAGGTGACGGTCGCCGCCAGATGAGGGATCTTGCTGCTGACGAAACCGATCCGCTCGACCAGTGAGCCGCTGACGCTGCGGTTGACCCGGGCGACGATTCGATGACCGGCGTACTCGAACGTAACGCCGGAGTAGATTTCCGAGAGCCGTTCGCAGAGCCGGCCGCCGTAGTCTTCGTGGATTGGCGCTTCGCCCCGTCGTTCGCGCTGAAAGTTGTAGAAGCGCACGAGCGCCTGCGCTTCGATGTGATCCAGTTTCGCCTCGCGCGCTTTTTCTTTGAGATCGGTGAAATCCATACATCCCTCCCTAAACTGAGACCTGTCAGATCAAGCCGTCTGTTTAAGCGCGCGATGATCGCCGCGCCGTTTTTCATCAAAGCGAATGAAGGCCGGATCGTCTCCGCAGTCGAGGCCGAGCTTGAGCGCGCGTTCCAGAACCAGACTTCCGGCGAGGGTCTGAATGTCGGCCAGCGGCAACCCGTTATGAGAAGAGCCGCCCAACTCATCGAGCGCATCCACGACGTTCATTATTTTGTCCAGATTCCCCGCATTCACTGACGCGGCCAGCGCGTAGGCCACTCCATACAAGCCATTGATTGTGGATGGAATCACTTTGTGCAGTTGCCGACGCGGCGTCGCGATGATCTTCTCGACCGAGGCGAGGTGTTTGAGCTCGTCGGCGACGGTCAGAAACTCGTGCGCGGTCGAATCGCCGATCAGTCCGCAGATGAGGATTTCGCGTTCGCGTTTGCCGGTGCAGTTCTTCCAGACCTCCGAGACTCGCTCCCACGAACGCGGGCTGGGCATGATCGCGTGATCGGCGCGCTGCATCTCCGGCGTGCTGTTGAGCAGATCGGGGCGAACCTGAATGAAAGCCATCACCTCGGGCGCGACGCCGTTCCCCATCGCCCACGTCAGCCAATCCTGCGCGGTAGGCTCAACCACAAGGTGTACCAGCCGGTCATTCATCGCCGTCCCGAAATCGCACGAGATCGCGCCATCTTCCGGGCGATTGCCAGCCGCGATGATTCGCCACTGGTCCCCGAGCGACCAATTGGCGACGCGTCGCTCCAGAATCAGACCATACGCGGCGATGCGGGTCTGCTCGTCGGCGCCGGGCAGTTCATCGAGAAAGAGGATGCCGGGCCCATTCTCACGCGGCAGGAAATCAGGAAGGTAAAAAGTCGTCTGTTTGTTTTGATGATCGAGCGCGGGCAATCCGCCGATGTCCGAAGCGGTCTTCTGTGACAATCGCACATCGCACAGTTCTGCTTTACGCTGCCGGGCAAGTTGTGCGACGAGCTGCGATTTGCCGGCGCCGGGCCTGCCCCAGAGCATCACCGAAAGCCTGAGCGGCCAGAGCGTATTGATGGCTGAGATCGCCTCTGATGGCGTACATGACATTGTGTTGATCATAACGTTCGGTCCTCTGATAGATGTTGCTGAATTGAGCGCATAGCAGTGAAGATCAGGCGCGCTCGACTGCCGCTTGCTCATTTATTCTGCGGGTCTTCAACGCGGTACTGACTTCCATCCCACACATCCAGAGCTTCAGCCTAGTGTGAGCGGCGAGATTTCCGGCAGGCGGAATGGAACCGGTGCGAGCATAGACGAGGTCTTCCGCGGCTGAGCGCGTGGAAATGATCTGTGGGAATTGGCGCGAATCGTTTGTCTCAGTGAGGGCGATAACCGTTCCCAGCAGTTCTTCCGCAAGGAAGGTTCCGAAGCTATTGTGTGTAATCATGCCGGCTGCGTCAGGATTGTCCGGCGCGAACTCACGGGGCTTGTCAAAGAAGTCAATCAGCGCGAGATAGTTATCGGGAACGCCGCCCCATCGCGCCGCCAATCCTTTGGCGGGTTCTTCTCTGATCTGTTCGAGTTGGCGCGGCGGCTTCCGGCGGCGCATCCAGTAACCGGCGTCAATCTCACGCAGCCATTCCGCCAGTGTGACGACTCGACCCAGGTCTTCCACCTGATGATCACGGAACAGATCACGAGTTGAAATGACCGTTCCATCTTCAGCCTCGATTGATTCGCCGTGAATCCTGATTATCAGCCACTCTCCGAAATCCGAATGCAGGAACATCCGGTGCTGCATACTGGGAAAGATCATCTTGCTGCGGTCAATCCAGTCGTGGATTGCGATCCAGTCCTGCCATCTGCCGCCGTAACGGTGGGCGCTGATGCGAGCGTGCTGTAGTGGCTTCATCTTCAACTTATCCCCGGTTAGCCATCATCATCAGAGTCTTTGTCGCAAACTCTCTTCACGGATGCTCGCTCATAGAACAATCCTCTCCGGCACATCCCCCCGCATCGAGCGCGGCCCGCATCCTTGCGCGGGCCACAAGGGGGGAAGGCGCGATGCGGCTGGCGTGATACAGCATCAGCCACAATTGCGCATACAGGTCGCCGCGCTGCCAGGCCTTGGCAACCTCCATCAAACCGCGCAGACTTAGGGCATCGGCCTCTTCTCTGCTTTGCCCGCACCCGAACATCGCACAAGAGTAAGGCGATACGGCATGGATTGAGCAACGATCTTCAGCCGTCAGGAAACAGCAGGCGCCATCCGCTCTTCTCGCCGGTACGAGCGTACGAATACGGATCAGCTCGCCCCTGGCGTAAATAATGGCGCCTGGACTTGCAAGAAGATTATTGAACGCGAACTGCACCAAGTCGGGTTCATTCAAGTGCTCAGAAATTCGATGGAGGTCTGCCGGAATCAGGCTGCCCGGGATAAATCTGCAGTTTGCAATGCAGGCACTACAAGCACACTCCGTTCGCGCAACCCCGAATTCGGTTCTTTCGGCTGCCATTGTTGATCCTTTCTATGATGGGAGAATGGAAAGAGAGACTGCTGCTTATGCGCGTCGTTGCCGCCCGCTATTGATCTTTTCTTGTTCAAAAGAGCCTGAGTCTGACTTCTTCATCATTGCTCAGGGTGAGCGTCACGGCTGCAGGTCTGTGACTACGGCGGCTCTTGTACTCCGGCGTAATGCCGGTGATCTGATGTCCTCCGGGCACGAACTTCATCAGATCATCCCATGAGAAATTCTCCGGGACGGCGTTGCCGATGATCTTGCGGATTTCGCGCTCGCAGGACTGGGTATAGCTATCGGACATCTCATCATAACTGCGCCCGTCGTCATTGTCCGGATCGAATCCTGCCCACGCGTCCGTTTGATAGAACTCTTGCGGGTCGGCGCCGCCCACCGTGAAGTCAACGCTGTCAACGTCCCAGTTGCTTGAATCGTTGAAGGTGAAGACGACGTGATCGCCAACATCGCGCCATTCGGTTAGTGGCCTATCATCAGCGCCGAGACCCCATTGCCCGGCTTCGTAAAAGATCAGAGAACAGCCTTCGGGAAGCGGGATTTGCGCTTCCGGTTTCCACCAGAGATGCTCGATCCGGAGCCGTGATTCGTCAGCCGCCAGCACCTTGTATGCTTCGCCAGTTAGTTCGAGAAACGTGTGGAGGCCGTACGTTTCGGAAAAAACCTTGCCGTCTTCCTGAACGAGCAGCACATCGTCTGCGAGCAGCAATGGCGGATGTTCATAGCTGAAGATCGCCGGGGCGAATGATTGCGCTATTTCATTGATATCATTTCCCGATTCATAGGGCGTGCGGCGAGCGGCCACAAAGATGGGAAGCGTTCGCGCCTGCTCAGGGTAATCACGATAGAATCCCTGAAGCGCAAACGCATTGATTTCGCTCGCAGGAGTTTGGGTGAAATACTCCGCCAGCGCATCGCGGATGAAATCGAGCAGGCTTTGCAGCGCCTGATCCTTGATGACGCCGCGGCGCGAGGGAGCCATCGGGTTGACCGGCCGGCCACGCCTGACTTCGAGATAGGCGCTGAAATGGCTGTGCCGGAGCACTTCGATCATCTGCCCGAACCAGTTGATCGAAATGCCAGTGGTTGTGGGATAACCGTTCTTGTCGTGGAGTCCAACGACGAGCCGGTTGTTTTGATACTCGGTCTCAATCAGCGGAACCTGTGGCAGCGCGGATCGGGGGACCTCTGTGTTGACGACCGCATCGTTCAAGGTGATATTGAGCAGATCGTGATAGCCCTGTGCGGGGGACCGCGTGATTTGCGGGTTGCCGGTCAATACTTTGATAAGGTTTTCGGTCAGCCCCTTCGAGCAGGTGACGCAGATATTCAGGCCGGGCAGGGGAAAACTGATCTGCCTCAGGTTGTCTTGCCAGTGGATGGCATACCGTTCGTCCGTCCACCAATGTTTTGAATCGAGTGTCAGCGCGAGCAAGTTTGAAGAGAAACATACCGACTCGACCTCCTCGTGCGCCAGCAGGCTGTGAATGCCGAGCCCCATCGGCTGCTGTTCTTCTTCGATCCACTGATCCCAGCCCGATTCGCCGAGCTTGATCAGGGCTTCAAAGTCGGCCTCATTGCGCAGCCCGCGCCCGTCATCCTGGTAGATGAATCCTTTATCGTCAGTGAGGATCCGCACGTTTCGCGCGCTGGCGCGTTGTGCGTTCTGAAACAGTTCTCCAAGGATTTCAACAACGTCTCCAGTGAAAGCCCGCTTGATGCCGAGCCGTAGACGCATCGGATTGATGAGATCGGTGATCTGAGTGGAAGACATAAGACTCTCCTGTGAGTGAAACAATGATTAGGATTGCTCGACGAATTGTGGGAGCAGGTAAGAGTCGTAGCGAGCGACGAAATCGATCATGACTTCCGGCAGGTCAACGACGAACTCTCCGGGAAATTCAATCAAGGATTGAACAGCCTTTCCGAATGCGCGAGACAGCGCCTCTGCCGTCCGCTGGTCAGTAGTGCGTGCATATTCACCCGCAATGATTGTGTTCGGAACGGCTCTGGCAAGAGGACAGGACCTGCCAATTTCTTCCTCGCTGTCCGGCGCCACACCTTTGGGGATTTCCGGTAACAGGCTCAGACCGCAGCGATAGCGCACGGCATTGATGTATCGAAGCACAAGAGAAAGTTCTTCATTGCTCATACCGGTAATCTCATTACGTGAAACGGCGGTGGATACGTGTGAGGGAGGCGGCTCTCTTCAATGACTGGAGCCGGAACGCGGGCACATCCGGCGCCGGCTCGCAGCTCTGCTCGCCGCCCTGTTTTCTTACTACCTGCGTCGCGGCCTCAATAGAAAAGCTTTTCTTGTCCGGTTTCGCCCAGGGCTTCTTTCCACTTCGCTTCAAACCATTCGAAGCCGTAACGAGTCTTGGACTCGACCGTCGCCGGCGCGACGACGAAGAATTCTTCGACCGCCGGATAGCAAGCAGGCTCACGCTCGCGCACGTAGCCGTAGCTGATGCCGTGCTCGGCGCGCACTTCGAGACGTGACGACATCTGCTCGAAGCTGGCGATCATCTCGGCGCGACTTCCAATCATCAGCTTTTCCACGGCGCGATCGGCGTGACCCGCCGCGCGATAGATTCGACGCACGCGGTAGAGCGCGTACTCGGCTGCTTCCAGCCGCATCCTAAAATATCGCAGCGCTTCCGTGTGATGATTATCGGTAATAATGGAAAGGAGTGTGCGACCACGATAGAGCGTGCCTCGCGGATTGAGTGAGAGGCTTTGATGTTCGAGGAGAAGCGCCTCAGCAACCTGCTCTGGAAATTGCCGCATCCGCGCAATGCCGTCTTCCTTGAGCGCGTTGAAGGGACATGCGACGCAGGCTGACTTCAGCCACGTTTCTCCTGTGACTTCTTTCAGGTAGCGCAGGCAGGCCTCTCTATTCATTCCCCACTCGACCAGCGGATACCAGCCGTGACGCAAGGGTGTGTCGTATCTCTGCGCTTTACTGATCCGGACGCCTTC
>Ga0187894_10006683_pt1 | contig 11199 bp, 8 predicted proteins | sample GBC1701081metaG_FD_136650 | JGI IMG/M metagenome (GOLD analysis project Ga0187894, IMG submission 136650) | White microbial mat communities from a lava cave in the Kipuka Kanohina Cave System on the Island of Hawaii, USA - GBC170108-1 metaG ...
AGTCCGCCTTCGACGAAAGCCTTCCAGGCATCCCGATTCAGGAGCACCTCACCCGTGGCGACGGCCTTTCTATGGGTTACCGCCTTTGGGGAAACGTCCACCATTCGTGCGCGGCCTTGCGCGTCCAGATGCGTCAGTCCGGTACGGCGGGTCCTCGATTTCATGGCGAATTTCGCAGCCGAATCGGCGTTAATTGGACCAGGGGCTTGTTTGGCATACCGCGTGCATGAATTGGAAGCTTAACTGAAGTTTCGCCTTGTGGTATACGATGAAACGGCCTGGCGCTCCATGAGCACACTACCTTCCAATACCGGTTGGCTCTCCGCACGGACGCTTGCCGAGGCGTTTCCGGCGCCGCGCCTGGACGTCGGGCTCTCGCTGCATGAGTGGCTGAGCCGACGGCCGATCCGGGTCGGCATGCTGCTCGTCGCGGTATGGGTGCTGAACGGCTTCGATCTGCATTTCACGCTCACGGCCGCGCGGCTGGGGCCTTTCATCGAGCTGAACCCGGTCGCCGCCGAGATGCTCAATGCCGGCAGCGGCCTGGCGGTGACGCTCTACAAGGTCAGCCTCGTCGCGATCGGCAGCGCGATTCTCTGGCAGTATCGATATCTGCGGCTGAGTGAAATCGGCTGCTGGATGCTGGTCTGCATGTATGCGGGCGTGGCGATCCGCTGGCACTACTACTACATGGCCTGGAATCACCTCTATTATTCATAGGTCGTCGGCCGCACCGGACGGACCCGCGCCCCATGACCGACTGGATCTCAACCTCGCTCGATCTGCTCCGCTCCACGGTTCAAGACGATGGAGGCTGGCCCTACTACGCGTCGGGCGGCAGCGCCGTCGAACCGACCGCGATGGCCGTCGCCGCGCTGCACGCCCATCAGTCAGACGCCCCGCGCGTCGAGGCGGGGCTGCGGTTCATCCTGGCGATGCAGCAGCCGGACGGCTCCCTTCTCCCGCAGGCCGGCCAGTCGCAGGGAACGGGACTGGGAATGGCGGCGGGAATCGTGCTCGCCGCGCATCCCGCGTCGCGCGCCGCGGCCGATCGCGTCGCGGATCATGCGCTGAGCTGGAAGCCTGAGACCGCGCCGCGGACCGAGGACATCTCCAATGACGGATCGCTGATCGGTTTTTCCTGGATTCCCGGTGTCTTCAGCTGGGTCGAGCCGACTGCCTACGGCGTACTGCTGATGGAGCGCACCGGTCGCGGCGACCATCCGCGCACGGTCGAAGCGCGGCGCGTGCTGCGCGATCGCGCCGTCCCGGCGGGAGGTTGGAACTACGGAAACTCGATCGTGCTCGGATCGGCGCTGGAGGCCGTGGTGATGCCGACGGCACTGGTACTGCTGGCGCTCGGGTCGGACCGGAAAGGGCGCGAGGTGACGGGCGGCGTGAAATACCTGGAGCAGGAGGCCGCGGCGGGGGGCGGACATTCGCCGCTTTCGCTGGGCTGGATGAACCTGGCATTGCGGGCGCGGAATCGGGAGGGCGTGTCGGCGGATCATCTGGGCGACGCGTTGAAATCCTCTCCGCGAATCGCGGTGAGTCCGTGGCATCATGCCATGGCGCTGCTGGCGGTCGCGCCGCTGGAACGAATTCCCTTCGTTGTCGGAGGCGCGTCATGACGATGAACCGGCGCGAATTCCTGCGCACGACCGCCGCGGGCGGCGCGGCCGCGCTGCTGGGCGGCTGCGTCGCGCCGGTTCGACCCACGGGGACCGCGGGTCGCGCGCTGGTGACCGGGGCCGCCTATGACGGGAATCTGGTCGAGACGATCCTCGCCGGACTGCGCGAGTTTCCCGAGCTGCGCGTGCGCGGCAAGTCGATCCTGCTGAAGCCCAACTTGGTCGAGACGACTCCGAGCGATCGTCCCATCAACACGCATCCCTCGATCGTCGTCGCCACCGCCGAAGCACTGCGGCGGATGGACGCCGGCCGCATTCTGGTGGGCGACGGACCCGGCCACCGCCGCGACGTGGAGCAGGTGCTGGAGCAGTCGGGACTGGGCGCGGCGTTGCGAGAGGCAAAGCTCGACTTCGTCGACCTGAACCATGACGCGGTCGGCACGCTGCCCAACACGGGCGGACGCACGAACCTCGCGCAGCTCTATCTGCCGCGCACGGTGCTGTCGGCCGATTTGGTCGTCTCGCTCGCGAAGATGAAGACGCACCACTGGGCCGGCGCGACGCTGACGATGAAGAACTGCTTCGGCCTGATGCCGGGCATCGTCTACGGCTGGCCGAAAAACGTCCTGCACCGGGCGGGATCGCCGGCCATCGCCAGCATCGATCAGAGCGTGGCGGACATTGTGCAGACGGTGCGGCCGGGCTTCGGCATCATCGACGGCGTGGTGGGGATGGAAGGCGACGGGCCGATCATGGGGCAGGCCAGGCCGGTCGGCTGCCTGGTGATGGGAGATCAGCTTGCCAGCGTCGATGCGACCGGTGCGGCGATCATGGGATTTCAGCCGCATCGCATCCGGTACCTGCGCTACGGCGACGCGGCCGGCCTGGGAGGCACCAATCCGCGGATCATCGCGCAGCGCGGCGAGCGGATCGACCGCTTCCGCAGCGAATTCGCCGTGCTGCCGAGATTCGAATTCCTCCGACAGGCCTAGCACTGTTGAGTGCGTCCGGGACGCATCCTACAAAACTGTCCGTAGCCTGGGATCGATCCTGCTCTGGCACGCTCGCGTGCGGATTCCGCCCCGGCGACGATAATCCGCAGGCGTGGAGACAATTCTTCTTCCGATCGATCCGACCGATCCCGATCCGCGGACCATCGCGCGGGCGGCCGAACTGCTGCGCGAGGGCGGGCTCGTCGCCTTCCCGACCGAGACGGTCTACGGACTTGGCGCCGATGCGTTGAATGCTGACGCCGTCGCGGCCATCTACGAGGCGAAGGGGCGGCCGGCGCACAACCCGATCATCGTTCACGCCGGCTGCGTGGAGGATGCGCGTCGCGTGGCCGCCGATTGGCCGGCGGATGCGGATCGGCTGGCGAGCGCGTGCTGGCCTGGACCGCTGACGCTGGTGTTGCCGAAGGCCGCGAACGTTCCGCCGATCGTCACGGCGGGGGGACCAACGATCGCTGTGCGCGTGCCGGCGCATCGCATCGCGCTGGCGCTGATCCGCGCGACCGGCTCGCCGCTCGCCGCTCCCAGTGCGAATCGCTCCGGCCTGCTCTCGCCGACGCGCGCGGAGCATGTGCAGCGCGGCTTGTCGGGGCGGATTCCGATGATTCTCGATGGCGGTGCGACCGCGGGCGGACTGGAGTCGACCGTGCTGGACCTGACGAGCCGGCCGCCGCGCATCCTGCGGCCGGGGCTTGTCTCGGCGGCGCGGATCGAATCGATCATCGGATGCCTCGCTGCGTCAGGCTTGGCGGCCGATTCGGCAGGGCGGCCGGGCGCGCCGGATCCGCTGCGATCGCCGGGAATGCTCGATCGCCATTATGCACCGCGCGCGCCGGTCGAGCTGGTGAACGGAGAGGCGGCGGCGCGGAAACGGGTAGGGGCGCTGCGCTCGGCGGGGCAGCGCGTGGGGTGGCTCGCATTGGGAGCGTCGCGCGTGCTCGACGACGTCGCCGACGGCCGCGTCTCGTGCCGTGCCATGCCGGCTGATGCGGATCAATATGCGGCGTCGCTATACGCCGCGCTGCACGATCTGGATGCCGACGCGGATCACATCGTGGTCGAACTGCCGCCCGACGGTCCGGAGTGGAGTGCGATTCACGACCGCCTGCGGCGCGCCGCGGCTACCGCGACGGCCGGCGGCTGAAACGTCCCGCGCGGAACCGCCGCCGCATGGCCGCCCAGCCGATCAGCAGCACGGGCGCCATCCCGGCCAGTCCGGCGCCGCAGATGCCGAAGATGCCGCAGGTAATTCCCGACATGCCGCCGTCGTCGCCATTGTCGGGCGTTCCGTTGGTATTGCTGTCCATGGTGTTGTTCGTATTCGTGTCATCCGCTGTGCCGTTGGTGTTCATGTCCATCGTGCCGTTGGTGTTCGTGTCGATCGGCGCGGCGTCGTAGCGGAGCAGGCGGCTGTTGAGCCGGTCGCTGCCGTAGAGGTTTCCGAGCGAGTCGACCGCCACGCCACCCACGTCATTGAGCGAGTCGGCGCTGACGCCGCCCTTGTTCACCGTGCCGGTCGTGAAACTTTCGAGCTGTCCGAAGACGCGATCGGCGACCCGGTCGCCGTTGATCGGATCGTTGTATTCCAGGATGCGACTGTTGATCGGATCGGCGATGAAGAGATTGCCCGTGATCGGATCGACCGCCGCGCCGACCGGACCGAAGAGGCTGCTCGCGCTGATGCCGCCCTGATTGGAGTTGCCGGTCGAGAAATCGAGCTGTCCGAAGACTTTCACCGCGGCCTTGCCGTTGGTGAATGGCGGCGTGTAGAGCAGAACGCGGTTGTTGCCTTCGTCGCAGGCGTAGAGGTTGGTGTTCGCGTCGACGAAGCAGGAGATCACCATGCTCAGATTACTGTCCGTCGGGACCGCGCCGGGATTGTTGCCGCCGGAGGTCGTGAAGTTCACCTGACCCAGCACGACGTCAGCCGTCGTGTCGGTCGTCGCGGGGGTGTTGAAGATCAGGATGCGGCTGATGTTCCGGTCCGCGAGATAGACATTTCCCTGCGAGTCACAGGCGATGCCGTCCGGATTGCTCAGGCTGGTGGCGCTCGTTCCGCCGTTGTTCTGTACGGCCGTCGTGAAGTTCGGCTGGCCGAAGACCTGCACCGCCGCCTCACCGTTGGTGAAGGGCGGATCGAATCGCAGGATGCGGAAGTTCGACGAATCCGCGACATAGAGCCGCCCCTGCGGATCGACCGCCACGCTGCGCGGGCCGGTCATCGAGAATTCCGACGGATTGACGGCGCCCAGGTTGGGCTGGATTCCGGCGAAGTCCGCCTGGCCGAGCACGACATTGGCGTTCTGCCCGTTGGTGAAGGTCGCGGGGCTGTCGAACCCGAGCACGCGGTTGTTGCTGGTGTCGGCAACCCACAGGCGTCCGGTCACCGGATCGATAGTGATGTTGCGGTTGCCATTCATCGTGTTGGCCGCACCGACCACGCCTCCCTGGTTGGCCTCCTTGGTGGAGGGGAGAAGCTGTCCCAGCACCGCATCGGCTGACGTGTTGTTCGGCGTGGCGCTGGCTGCGGCGGAGACGAGCAGTGCCGGCAGCGAGCAGAGAACGAGCGACGAATGGAGGCGCGGGGATCGCATGAATGGCTCCTTGAGGTTGCAGCGAGTTACCGCGAATTGTGGGGTCAATCGGGCGACCATTCAAGCGGGGACCTCCGATAAGGCAGCGGCCGCGAATGTCGCCGCCGATTGACGCGAAAGCCGCCGCCGCCGCCCTGCCCTCGTTCCTGCCCGCCGGTCACACGAAACACCCTTCCGCCGCGGCCGAATTGACGAATCGACGCCGCGGTTCCAGCCGAATCAACGATCAGCCCGAACTCGCTCCGGCAACTGGATCGGGCTGCGCCGCGGATGCCGCGTTGCGGGGAGCCCCAAGATAGGGTCCATCGAATCATGCACTGGATGTTCGACATCGCGATGTTGTTGGTGGCGCTCACGGCCTGCGGCTGGGTGGTCGCGTCGCGCCGCCGCGTTCCGCGCGCCCGCTTGACGCGCCGTGATGAGACGCGCCGCCGGCAGGCCGCGGAAATCCGGCGGCTCGCGCTGGTCGCCGCGCGCACGCATAGCGCGGTCTGGATCGCCGATGTCGACGGCCGCGTGCAATGGGTCAACGAAGGCTACGTTCGCCTGACGGCTCGCGCCGCGGCGGAAGTGATCGGACAGGTCGCGCCGGAATTGAGCAGTGTGGCGCAGGCTTTTGAAATGACTCCCGATGCGCTGCGCGCCCGGCTCGGGACCGGCCAGGGGTGCCGCGCCGAGATCTCCGGCGTCGCCGGCGACGGGCGAATCTATCGCACTTCAATCGAGATTCAGCCCGAACTCGACGCGGCGGGCCGCCTGGTCGGATTGATCGCAATCCAGACCGACATCACGGAGTTGCAGGCACGCGAGGCAATCATCCGCCGCCGCGTGAGGCAGCAATCCGCAGTGGCCCGGCTCGGCCTGCGCGTCCTGAGCGGGGCGGAACTGGCGACACAGATCGACGACGCGCTGGTCACGCTGGCCCACGGACTCGAACTCCCACTGTGCGGCGTCTTCATGCTGACGCCCGACGGCCAGGCGCTGATCCCGACCCACGGCGTGGGCTGGAAGCCGGGAGTGCTGGGCACGGGACGCGTGGAAGCGAGCCTCGACACGCAGGCAGGTTTTACCCTGGCCGCTCCGGAGCCGGTGATCGTCGAAGACCTGGCGCGGGAGGCACGGTTCTCCGGTGATCCGCTGCAAAAGGCACATGAGGTGGCCAGCGGAATCAGCGTCATGCTGGCCGGAGCCGATCGGCCGCTGGGGGTGCTGGCGGCGCATGACGTGCGGCCGCGAATCTTCGCCCCGTCGGACGCCGATTTCGTCCAGTCGATCGGCTGCCTGATTGCCGCCGCGTTGCAGCGGCGCGACACGGACGACGCGCTGCGGGTCAGCCGCGAACGGCTGGACGCCGCGGTCCGCGGATCGAGCAGCGGCCTGTGGGACTGGGACCTCGTCACCGACCGCGCTCATTTTTCGAATCGCTTCACCGAATTGCTCGGCTGCACCCCGGAGATGCTGGGAGATCGCTTCGCCGCGCTGGAGGAGCGCGTGCACCCGGAGGATCGCATCCGTCTCGAAAGCGACGTGCGCGCCCATCTCGAAGCGCATTTCCCGCTCGACCTGGACCTGCGCATCCTCGCGAGCGGCGGCGAGCATCGCTGGTATCACCTGCGCGGCGAGGCGTCGCGCAGCGGCGGACGCCCGCTGCGGCTGGCCGGCGCGATGACCGATGTCACCGAGCGCAAGCGTGCCGAGCGCACCGCGGCCGAGTACGCGACCGGTCTGGAGCGGGTCAACCGCGAGCTGGAGGAGGCCCGCCGCGCCGCGGAGGCGGCCAGCCGCAGCAAGAGCGAATTCCTCGCCAACATGAGTCATGAGATTCGCACGCCGATGACCGCGATTCTCGGCTACGCCGACGTGCTTCTCGACGAACTCGATTCCACCGTCGCGCGGGGTGAACATCTCGCTGCGCTTCAGACCATCCGCCGCAACGGCGAATTCCTGCTCGCGATCATTAACGACTTTCTGGACGTGACGAAGATCGAAGCAGGCCGCATGACGGTGGAAGAGGTCCCGCTCGATCTGGAATTCCTGCTCCGGGACGTCCATGACCTGATGCGCGGACGGGCCGAGGCGAAGGGGCTGTCGCTGTGGCTGGAGCGGGAGGAAGGGCTGCCGCGATGCATCCGCTCCGATCCCATCCGCCTGCGCCAGATTCTCATCAACCTGGTGGGCAACGCGGTCAAGTTCACCGAGAGTGGCGAGGTGCGCATCGTTGCGCGGGTTGCGGCCGCGTCGGAGATGCCATTGCCGCCGGACACGGGACCGACGATCGAAATCGACGTCATCGACACGGGTATTGGACTCGCCGAAGATGAAGTGCACCGGTTGTTCCAGCCCTTCATGCAGGCAGACACGTCGACCACGCGACGATTCGGGGGAACGGGACTCGGACTGGCAATCAGCCGCCGGCTGGCGCTGATGCTGGATGGCGACCTGACGGTGACGAGCGAGAAGGGGCGCGGCAGTCGCTTCCGCCTGAGCTTCTGTCCCGGACTCGCGCGCGAGGCGGCCCCCTCGGATTCATACCCCACTGGCTTCTGCGAATCGGTCTGCGCCGCGGATGGCCCGGGCGAACCGTGCCGGACCGAACAGACCGCCGATGCGCTCGCCGGAGCGAGTATCCTGCTGGCGGAGGATGGCCTGGACAATCAGCGGCTGATCTCTCACATGCTCCGCAAGGCCGGGGCCGAAGTAATCGTCGTCGAGAACGGGCAGGTGGCGGTCGAAGCGGCGCTCCGCGCGCAGGAGGAATGCGGCGGATTTGACGCGATCCTGATGGACATGCAGATGCCGGTCATGGATGGCTACGACGCGGTCGGCGCGCTGCGGGCCCGCGGCTACGCGCGCCCGGTGATCGCCCTGACCGCCAACAACATGCCCGCCGATCGCGAGCGCTGCCTGGCCGCGGGCTGCGACGAATTTCTGAGCAAGCCGGTCGATCGACGCAGGCTGGTTTCGATCATCAGCCGGACGATCGCGCGATCGGCGGTCACCGGCCAGGTTCACCCATCTCATTGACGGCGATCGGCTCCGGCGGGGCGGGCTTGTACTTGCCGATCAGTTCGCGGAGCTTCGGCTGGGCGGGGTGAAGTTCGAGCGAGCAGTGCCAGTCCTCGATGGCCCGATCGCGGAATTCGACGCGCTCGGGATGCTGCAGAAACAGCGTCATCTCCACCACGCCGCGACCGGCGAAGGCTTCGGCCTGCTTGGGTTCGAGCTGCAGCGCGCGGTTGTAGGCCTGCATGGCTTCGTCGAATCGCTGCTGGCGATAGCGGCAGTAACCGAGCCGCTCGTGCGCCACGGCCATGTTGGGGTCCATCTGGATCGCCAGCTCAAAGCTGTTCATCGCCGCCGGGAAGCGCCCCTGTTTCAGGTAGATCGTGCCGAGATTGACGTGCACGACCGGCTGCCGCGCATCGCACTCCAAAGCGCTCTTGTAGGCCCGGATGGCGTCGTAGTACTTCTGCTGCGCCTCGTAGGCCGCGCCGAGGTTGATCAGGGCGGAGGCGTTCTTCGGTTGGCAGGCGATGCATTTCTGGTAATAGTCGATCGCCGAGTCCAGCCGCCCGAGCTGGTAGGAGCAGATGCCCAGGTTCAGATAGGCGTCCGGGCTGTTCGGCCGCAGTGAGCAGGCGTGCAGGTAGGCGCGCACCGCAGATTCCAGCCGTTCGATCTTGTCCACGACTGTTGCGGCCAGCACTTGCTGCGTCTGGCCGAGGCTCATCGCGCTATCGAAGTCCGCCGGATCGAGCCGCACCGCCTCCGAGTAGTAGGAGACGGCCATTTCGAATTGCCCGCGCTTGCGATGGACGTCGCCCATCTTCGCATAGGCGGTGGCGAGTTTGGGGCTGAGCTGGATCGCTGAGTTGAACTCGCGCATCGCGGCGTCGAGGTCTTCGCGCGCCAGGGCCTGATCACCACGTGCCAGGTGGTCCGACGCCGCGTGCGTCTGCATCTGTTGAATCGTGCAGCCGCCGAGCAGCAGCAGCGACAATGCCGTCAGTCGCATGATTCTCATGGATCGTCCGTGCCGAGGATCGAATGCGGTCCCTAAATTGACTTTCGACCGCGCCTACCTATTATCTGCATGCCTTGGCGTCACTACCTTCCATTTCCGCTGACTTTAAGCGCCGCGGCGTCGCGCGTCCATTGATTGCCATTCCGGTTTACAACGAATCCAGCCACCTGCTCCGCGTCGTCGAGACGGTCCGGCATCATGCCGACGACATCCTGATCATCGACGACGGCTCCACGGACGCCACACCCGGACTGCTGGAGGGGCTGCCGGGTATCCGCCGGATTCGCCACGCGATCAATCTCGGGTATGGCCGAAGCCTGATTGATGCCTTTGCCTATGCCGCGGCGCATCGATTCGACTGGCTGATCACGCTGGATTGCGACGAGCAGCATGAGCCAAGTTTCATTCCGCGGTTCATCGAGGAGGCCGCCCGCGGCGATGCGGACGTCATCTCCGGTTCGCGCTACCTCTCGGAACTGCCGGGGAACACGGCCGCTCCCTCCGATCGGAGGCGCATCAACGGCGTGATCACCGAAGTGCTCAATTCCGTGCTGGGGCTGCGGCTGACCGACTCCTTCTGCGGATTCAAGGCGCACCGTATCAGCGCGATGCAACGGCTGCACCTGACCGTGAATGGCTACGCATTTCCGCTCCAGTTCTGGGTACAGGTCGTCCGGGCCGGATTGACCGTGCGCGAACTGGCCGTACCACTGATCTACAACGATCCCAATCGTCACTTCGGTGGATTGCTCGATAGTCCCACGCTGCGACTCAAGCACTATCTGGACGTTCTCTCCGATTCACTGGCCGAGATCGGCCGCCCCCGTCCTTCGACGTGCGAGTGGCTCGCCGGCTGCGGTGACCTCTAAGGGTTTCCGGGAGCGTGGCGCGTGTCTTCACGCTGGGATTCGCTCGCAGCGCCGTCTGACGACGGCGCGCTCCTGATCGAACCGCCGCTCTCCGAGTGGGGGGGCTTGATCGCCGCCAACCGCGCGGCGCGTCCCGCCTCCGTCCGGCCGCGCTCCGATCGCCCGCGAATCCTCGTCGGCCATCAGCCTGAGTTCATGCATCCCGGCGTCTGGGCGAAGAATGTCGCCGCCCTCGAGGCAGCGCGCCGAGTGGGAGCGGAGGCTGCGTTTCTCGTCGTCGACAACGACTCGGTGGAGAAGCTCAGCCTGCGCTGGCCGGAGCGCGGCGCGGAGGGATTGACGGCGGCCGAGGCCGCGCCAGCCTGGCCGCTGCCGCTGGGTTCGATCGAGCAGCAGGCAGCCGCCGACGCGAAAACCTGGGATGGGTGGGTCGCACGGCTGCCGCGCGCCTATCTCGACGATGCACAATGCGGGCTGGCCGACTTTCTGAAGGGCTTTGCCGATGCGGCCGCCGCCGATTCGGCGGGGGGCGGATACGTGGGACGCTGGATGGCCGGCGTCTCGCGGCTGGATGGCAGGATCGGCGTCGGATCGCCGCGCTTCGTGCGCGTTTCGGAACTTTCGCGGTGTGCTTCGGATGCCGCGCCGAGCTGGTGCGACTTCGTCCGCGAAATCGTCGATCGCGCCGCCGCGTTCGCCACGGTCTACAACGGCGCGCTGGCGGGCTACCGCGCGGCGCGCGGCATTCGCGGCATCGACCGGCCGATTCCGGACCTGCTCGTCCGGCCGGATCGAATCGAGCTGCCCTTCTGGGCGTGGCGTGGCGCGTCGCGACGGCTGCGCGTTTTCCTCGCGACGGCGGGGAGTCTTCGACTGCTGGCGGGAGAGGAACCGCTCTGCGACTGGCCCTCGCCGAGCCTGGCGTCGGCGAATGCAAACATCGGCGAGTGGCACATCCGCCCGCGGGCATTGGCGCTGACGCTCTACGCGCGGCTCTTTCTCTGCGAGCTCTTCGTGCACGGGATCGGTGGGGCGAAATATGACCAGATCGCTGACGAGGTGATCCGCCGA
>Ga0187894_10006684_pt1 | contig 11199 bp, 9 predicted proteins | sample GBC1701081metaG_FD_136650 | JGI IMG/M metagenome (GOLD analysis project Ga0187894, IMG submission 136650) | White microbial mat communities from a lava cave in the Kipuka Kanohina Cave System on the Island of Hawaii, USA - GBC170108-1 metaG ...
GCCGATCGTGATCTCGACGCCGGCACCCGCTTGATACCCCCAGATGTGCTCGCTCTGCTCGTCACCCTGGTTGACCGCCACGAAGGTGTTGACCGCATTGCTCGTGGTGAAACGCTGTTCGACCCTCGCCCAAGCCGGCCCGGCGGTGCCGTAGACGAACACTCGATCCGTGCCCACGCCCGCCCGCGCGCGAAGACCAATCGCGTACTGAACCTCGCGCGTGAATGAATAGAACGCCGGGGTCGTACTGAATGCACTGACACTGTCAACGATGTCTGGGCGCGAGATGTCCACCAGACCACCCACCACGAAGCGGCCGAATGGCCAGTCGTATCCGACGCGTCCACCGACCTCCAGCCCGTCCTCGTCGTCCGTACAGCCGGCGGCGGCGGTGGCGTTGATCGCCAGCCCTCCACAGAAACCAGGGGAGAACGCGTCCACGCCCGCGATGGTGCGCACCGTGTCGGCGAAACTGCCGTCCAGGTTGGTGTCGAACGCCACGATTTCAGCGGCGTCCTCCGATTGCACCGCACCGCCAACGAATCCGCTCACGTAGAATCCCTTCCATGGCTGTGCGGCCGCACCGTGGGCACCCACGAAGACGCCGATCGCACAGAGCACGACGGTTGACCTGCATCGCATATGAATCCTCCTGGAAACCGCCGGCGTCGGAACGGCGCGTAATCGCTGGGCTCGATCTCCCGAAGCCACGCGCGGAATGCCGGCATGTCGCTCATGGGCCAGAGGGTGGCAGGTCGAGGACGTTCGGCCATCTCTTTGCCTCCGGATGTGGTCTGGGCCTCGAGCGCCCTGCCGCGGCGACGAACACGACAGGCGACCATGAGACCCTGAGGAGACACACGTTCGCCATGACATCGTCTCTACGGCTGCGTCGGTGCAAGCCGTGGTCGATGCTGATCGGGGCGCGTGGGGCTGCTGGGCCGTGAGTGTCGACACTCACGACCCGGGCGGCGTGGGGGCTGGTTAGGGCATCAGGACGGTATCGACAACATGAATCACGCCGTTCGATTGATAGACATCGGCGATGGTCACCATTGACGTGCCGTTCTGGGCATCGTGCACGATCAGGCGGTCACCCTTGGCCATGATCGTCAGGTCACCACCTTGAACGGTCTTCAGGACCGCTTTGCCGCCCATCTTCGCGATCTGCTCTTTCAGGGCTTTCGCATCCAGCCTCCCCGCGACGACGTGGAAGGTGAGGATCTTCGTGAGCGTCGCCGTGTTTTCAGGCTTCACGAGGTTGTCAACGGTGCCGGCCGGCAACTTGTCGAAGGCCGCGTTGGTCGGCGCAAAGACCGTAAACGGACCGGAGCCTTTCAAGGTGTCCACGAGGCCCGCCGCCTTGACGGCGGCCACCAGCGTGGTGTGATCCTTCGAGTTGACGGCGTTGTCGACGATGTCCTTGGACGGCAGCATCGGAGCTCCGCCGACCATCACCGTCTTTTCCATTCCCGACTGGCCGGCTGTCGCGGCGCTACATACCACGAACAGAAGCATGACTGCATACCCGCTTCGATACATGCGCGTTTCCTCCTGGCGCAACGTGCGCCTCTAGGGGGATTACGCGCGAATCACACACACAGATGTTGCCTGTCAGTTGGGCCGCTGAGTCGCGCCCCCGAATGAGGGGCCTGTTCGTTCGGACTGATCGCGCCGTCGTCGCCGACATGTGAGGCGATACGTCGACGGGTCGCGTCGTACGACCACCAACGCTCGCACGCGTCCTGTCATGCCGTGTGCACGTCTCGCCTCACGTGTGATTGGTCTCACGTCAGGGTCCCGCATGAGACTCCCTGGAGATTCGCAGGCCACGAACGTGTTCACGATCGCGACGGCGATCGCGACATGAGCGTCTGGATTCGCGTCACACCAATCGTCGATCTCTCGTGCATCGGCTGTTGCACGTGAAATCGTAGCGCGGCCGCGCGTGTCGTGAATCCCTCTCTCGTGTCCATCACGTAGCACCAGCACAGGGACCGGCGATCGCATCGATCGCTGTGTCTGCCGATGCGCGGATGCGGAGAGAGACAACAGACGCGGAATCCGAAAGGGTCCAGGCACTCGTAGAGGATGGCGTCCGTCGGCGTACGGTCGCGGCGGGTCTGCTGACGGTCGCGGGCGTGGCGCTGATCGATGACGAGGTGCTCGCGCAGGCGGGCATCACTGGCATCGACATCCTGAACGTCGCGCTGAATCTCGAATACCTCGAAGCCGAGTTCGACACGGTGGCGACGACGGGCGGCGGATCGGGGAACTGGGGATTGGCGTCAGCGGCTGGATGCGTGTTTTTCGTCCGCTCCTGGTGAGAGCCGTGTCGTCTCCCGGTGATGCCTGACGAACACCAGCGCGATGCCACAGGCCGCGCCTCCCAGCAGGAGAATGCTCGCCCAACAGCCTGGACGCGAGCGACGCGCGCTTCAGGGGCTCCACCTGTATCGCTCGTACAGAAAGTGAGGCTCTCCACCGCGGGGGACGCGGAAGAGAACCTCGATGGCCGCACGTTGCCGCTCGATCAGTCGTGTGGAACACGGCGCAACAGACTCGTCGCGACGCGATCCAGCGCGAAGCGCGCATCCTGATAGGGCGTGCGCTGACTCAAGGCGGTCAGCCCTTGCACCATACCCCACACCGTTGTCGCGTCTGGTTCGTGCTGCTCGGCGTAGTCGAACGCGCTCCCGATGATGGCCGCTGGAACCGTGCGTCGCGACCACACGCCGATCGTCTCGACCACCTCGGCCCGCAGCGCCTGACGCGACCGCGGGCCGGCGCCAGTCACCACCCGTACCTGCTGCGCCCGCCGGACCAGTTCACGATCGCGCGTCGTATCGCGATCGAGGGCTGCCCGTATCGCGACAAACTCCTGACGCCAGTCCCGGATCAGGCTCCGCACGTGACGGCGACGCCTTCCTTCGAGATGTCGAAACCCGAAGATGATCCGGTTACTGCAGACGCCGCGATGGTAGAACACATCCCATTCCAGCGATGCTGCGCCCACGTCCGAGTTCCGGACCATGATTCCTCGCAGCATCCCCTGACGGCTGCGGTCCGTCGGGTCGTCGAGATAGCGATCGCTATCGACGAGGAACACGAACATGTCGCGATCACCGAGATAGGCACCCGACGGCACGTGCTTCGTCGCTGACCCGCTGTCCGCGTCGGACAGTGGAAGATGCAGGGCCGGGCGTTCGAACATGAGTCTCAGAACCTCCAGCGTGACGTCAGTGTTCGAGACACGACCGTACCCTTCAGCCGTCAACGCCCGCACCACGCGTGCGGACTCGTCCACATAGAGTTTGGCCGTCGGCTGGCGGCCGATCTTCCCGAGGAGATCATTCATCGCGGCCGCCGCGATCTCGGCTCGGATCTTCCTCAAGATCGACGTGTTTCCAGCCCCGACGAGGGCGGCCAATTGCCCGAAGGACCAATGCGTGAACGCATAGCGGCCAGATCCGGGAACACCGAGCGCGAGCCCGCACGCGTGCTCGAGTGGCTCGACCTGCAGGGAGGGCACACTCACCAGGCTTTCCCTGGTGTGCGTCGTCTGTGCGAGCGCCGAGGCGTACAGCGTATCGACCGATTGAAACCGTTCATCGGCTGGACGCGCCGCCCACTCGCGATACGCGGTCAAGTGAGTCACATTCTGTGTGGAAGTCGACATGGCGATGGTCTCCGTCCCCGAGAACGGGGCTCAAGACGCTCCGACACGACGCACGTGCTGTGCATCTCTGTCGTGGCGTGGGTGCGAAGTGCCTCGAAACGCCGGTCGTCACGAACGCCGGCGCCGAGACTGAGGATGCCTCCATCTTATTACTACTTTGTCACTTCGCCTATAGCCGCAGCGATGTCTTCGCTGCAGAAACGGTCGGCCAGCTCGACCAGGACGACATGATGCTGCTCCACCCAGCACTAAGGGTGTTCACCTACGACACACGGCTGGCTCATGGCAGAATCACGCGCGTTGCGGCTCCGACGCGATGCTGGCGACGCGCGATCGGTCACGTGTCGCCAGTGACGCGTGAGCGGCCTCTGCTATCATGCCCATGTAGTTGTCTGTTCGCCGCGTGGCGCTCAAGCCACTCGACGAAACCGTGTCCCGTCTCAAGGCAGCTTGTGCTGAAACAGGCTGTCGGTGGACGCCATCCCGGCCACGTGCCGGGTCGGAGGTTGTCATGGAGAATGTATCGGTCGTGATCAATATCGCGGGGATCAGCCTGCCGCTGACTGCCGAGAGTGACGGCATCAACAAAGCGGGAGGCATTCTTGCGGCGTCGCTGTCCCGCCTGGGATTCGCGGATGATCGCACGCTCTGGACAGGTCTGATCGGAGGACTGCTGATTCTTCCGTCCTTCGCCGACATGCACGTGCTTGAACGCGAGCTCTGGCAGTTGGGAACCACGCTGTGCAGCGCGTCAGAACCATTTCCCATCGCGATGAGGAACGACGGGAATCGACGGAGTTTCCTCTTTGGGCTCCGGTCGAACACTCGACCGATCGAGTTGGCGGTGTTTGACGGCCCGCCGGAACGCATGGTGCTCAACCTGCCTTCCGGGGTGTTGACCGCCACCGGTCACTTTTCGCTGTAGCCATACGTTCGCCGCCTGGCCGGTCGCCCCCCTTCGGGCGACCGGACCAGCGGTCAGGCCATCCAACACGTCTCCTCCGGAACGCCGCCAACCTCAACCGCAGTCCGTGAATTCTTCCTGGTCGTCGCAGGCAATGAAATGTTCTGGCTTCACGCCTGATATAATTCTCTCATCCATCCTGTTCGATGCGCGGCGTTCAGGCCGCCTGTCGAATCTATCAACCACGTTCGCGTTCGTCTGTCCTGTGCAGGCTCAACGTGGACAGAGTTCCGGTTCTCGGACCGGGCAGGAGATTCCATAATGGGCAGCGTCAACAAAGTGATCCTGGTCGGCAACCTCGGACGCGATGCCGAGTTGAAGTTCACGCCAAACGGATTCCCCATCTCGAGCTTCAGCCTGGCGACCTCTGAGCGTCGCAAGGTCAAGGACGAGACGTGGCAGGACCACACCGAGTGGCACCGGATCAGAGTGCTTGGGAAGACGGCCGAGTCCCTGCAGGACTATCTGAAGAAGGGCAAGCAGATCTACGTCGAGGGTCGCTTGCAGAGTAACAGTTGGGACGACAAGGAGACCGGTCACAAGCGCTACATGACCGAAGTCATCGCGGACCGCATCCAGTTGCTGAGCAGCGGAGCCGCGGCGGCGACGACTCGAGCCGACGACGGCGCCGCATTGGGCGACTACCCCGCTGAGGCGTTGCCCGTCGGCGAGGAGATGACGACGACGCCGTTCGACGATCAGGACATTCCGTTTTAGGGTCTGACCCTGGATCTCGTGTCCACCTACCTAACGTCTCCTTCCCTCTCGGGAGCATGACGACTCGTGAAGATGGGATGAGCGGATCGGGCAAGCAGTCGTGGGCCACCAATATGGTGGCCCGCGGCTGGCGCAACGCTCAGCCGCGGCAAGTCAGACCCCTGCTCGCGTTACGGACCTCAGCGACGCGGCGTCGCTCCGACGGACCGTCGGCAACAGAGGCCCTCGGTTTGCTGAACAGCCACCGATGCAGAAGGCCTCGGCACGTCCAGGCCTCTAGACTGCCAACGCTCGCGGCCGTGAACGCCCGTTTTCATGGCTTCCACAACCAGCACATGTATCACCCGCTGCTCTGGTTCGAAGGGCGCGCCGGCCTGCTGCTCCGGTCGCGATTGCGTCCGGGTCGGGATGCGAGTGCGACCGGTGTCGTCGACGAGCGGCGACACCTCCTGCCGCCACTGCGGCGGCGGTTTCCGCACACGCCACTCTTCCTGCGCGGCGACGCGGGGATGGCCACGCCCGCGGTCGAAGCGAAGCTCGAAGCCGAACGCCTCTCTTACGTGCTCGGCATCGGTACGAATCGGGTCTTCAAGGCCCGCGTGGCGCCGCTCGTGGCGAAGGCGCAGGCCCGCTACGAGCGCCGTGGGCGGCCCGTGCACATCCGCACGAGCTTCCGGCATCGCGCAAAGTCGTGGCCCCATCCGCGGCGGAGTCTCGTCAAGATCGCTGTCACGGCGGCCGGCCTCAACGTCCGCTTCATGGTCACCCATCGACGGGGCCGCGCCGCCGATCTCATCGATTGGTACGACGACCGCGGCACCTCGGAGAATTGGATCAAGGAGCTTAAGCTCGATATCCATGCAGATCGCCTCAGCTGTCATCGCTTCCGTGCGAATGCCGTCCGCCCGCAGCTCCACAGCGTCGCCCTCTTACTGCTCGCGTACTTCCGCCGCGCGGTCTTGGCGGGAACGCGATTGGCCACGGCGACGATCGGCACGATTCGACTCCACCTGCTCAAAGTCGCAGGTCGGGTCGTCCGCAGCGTCCGACGTCTCTGGTTTCATCTGGCGTCGTCCTGGCCCGGCCAGCCGCCCTTCACGGCGTGTCATCGCGCACTGGCACGCGCGCCTGCCTAGCGGCGTCACCCGCGCGACCTTCTTTGATCCTGCGGCAACGGCCGGAGGTATCCTTACTCGGACACAGACCCGCCCATTCGACCACTACAAACGCCTCTCATCGCGGGCTGATAGCATCGCGACAACGATTTTCGCTTTCGAACGAGTCGTCACAGCGGGGCGATGGCGCTGTGACAGACTCATTCGTGAACTATCCGGGCTAGTTGTGATGCTAAACACGTTGTTCATTCGGGAGGCCTTGGAAAAAATGGGGGTTACCACACCCTATTTCGACTTTGTTAGATCGCAGAATTCCCTCAAGAATTCGCGAGTGATCAGATTTGAGGACATTGTACGGTTTTGCGTCTCTGCGTATGCTGATGTCGCGTGCTCGACGATCACGCGTGGCCGCTCCTGCGTCGCCTGACGCGGTGGCTCGATCAGTTCAAAGACGGCTTCGGGCACCGGGCCCAACGCGTGTCGCTGCGCCAGTATGTGGACGGTCTGCTGAGCGACAGTCCGCGCAAGTCGATGTCGGCGATGTTGGCGCGTGTGACGGAGCCGGGCTCGTCCCAGGCGCTCCAACACTTCGTCACCGATGCGCCGTGGGAGGCCGAAGCGGTGTGGCGCCGCTTGCGGGCGGTGCTGCCCGAGCGCCGCGGGATTCTGATCCTCGACGAAACCAGCTTTCCGAAACAAGGCCCGCACTCGGTCGGCGTCGCGCGGCAGTATGGCGGCGCGTTGGGCAAGGTCGCGAATGGCCAGGTGGCCGTGACCGCCGCCCTCTGGACCGGCCGGCGCGCCTGGGCGCTGGGCGCCTTGCTGTACCTGCCGGAGGCGTGGACGACCGATCTCGCGCGACGGGCCACGACGCGGATCCCCGCATCGGTCCGCTTTCAGGAGAAGTGGCGGCTGGCGCTCACGTGGCTGCGACGCAGCCGCGCGGCGGGCCTGCGCCTGACGGCGGTGGTCGCCGATGCGGAGTACGGCGACAACCGTACGCTGCGCCCAGCGTGGCACCGGATGAAGCTGGCGTATGCGCTGGGCATCTCGCCGACGCTGACGGTCTTTCTCGGCACGCCGACGTGGCGGGTCGATCGACGCCAGCGCCCGCCCCGTACTCGCCGCAAGGGCTGGCCCGATCACGAGGCCGTCAGTGTCCGCGTGCTGGCCGGGCTGCTGCCTGCGACGTTGTGGCGGCGCGTGTCCTGCCAGAACGGATCGAATCCCGCGTGGGCCGCCGATTTCGCGGCGGTCCGGGTGACGCCGGCGAGCGAGTGGCGGCAGCGCTGGCTCGCCCCGGAGGTCTGACTGCTGTGCGAACGCGGTCTCGGCGCGACGCCGCGCACGAAGTACTATTTGATCGCGTTGCCAGCCTCGGCCTCGTTGCGGGCGCTGGTCCGACTCGCGCATCGGCGCTGGGCGATCGAGCAGCATGATCAGCACCTCCAGACCGAACTGGGGCTCGATCACTTCGAAGGCCGCACGTATCCGAGCTGGCAGCACCACATGGTGATCAGCGCGGCCGCCTACGCGTTTCTTCAGAAAGAGCGGATGCGCGGCCCCGTCGATGCGGCGCTCACGTTTCCGGCCGTGCGGGCGATCGTCCAAGAAGTGTTCACCGGTTTGCTGTTTGCCAGTCGGCCACGCTATGTCGCCTGGCTGCACACAGCCCAAACCAAGTCCCAACTACGGATTTAACAAAGTCGAACTATCCAGCGTTTCCGGAGGCGCTCCCGAATGAGACGTCATCGTCACGCGAAGACGACCCCATCGATGCGCCAGTTGATCGTCGACCGCATCCGTCATCAGGGCTGGACGCCACGGGCCGTCGCCCAGGCCCTCGGCATCAGTGTCCGCACGGTCGCGACATGGCTCCAGCGCGCCCGCACCGGCGAGACGGCGTTCGTCGACGGCTCCTCGCGGCCGCATCGGCGTCCAGGCCAAGTGTCCGTCGCGACGACGACCGCCATCGTGGCGTATCGCCACCGTCGCGCCACGGCGTGGGCCATCAGCGCGGCCTTGGGTGTCCCGCGCTCGACCGATGCCCGCGTGCGGCGGCGCGCGGGACTCAACCGGCTGGCGCGGCTCGACGCCCGTGATGCAGCGGTATGAGTGGCCGCACGCGGGCGACCTGCTGCACCTCGACATCAAGCCGCTCGCCTGTATCCGCGGTATCGGCCACCGCATCCACGGCGACCGGTCGCGCTCGCACACGGGGCGGGCTATGAGTACGCGCACGCCGCGATCGATGACGCCACGCGGGTGGCCTGCTCCCAGCGCCGCCGGGCGTGCGCCGCGTTCTTGACGGCCGCCCTCCGCTGGTGTGCCCGACGGGGCGTCGTCGTCCGCCGCGTGCTGACCGACAACGGCAGCGGCTATCGGTCGCGCCGCTTCGGCGGCGTCTGCCGCCCGTGGCCGCTCCGCCACAAGCGCACGCAGCCCGACACGCCGCGCACGAACGCAAGGCCGAGCGCTTCATTCAGACGCTCCTGCGCAAGTGGGCGTATCAGCGGCCGTAGTGGACCCGATTCCGGCGGGCCGCCTGAATGAATAACGTGCTGGACATTCACAACCAGTTCCCGGTCGATGCGGCCGTGGATGTCGCCCTGGCGCACCTCGCCGACGGCCTGCTCGAACCAAACGCGGGCCTCGCCCAGAACGCCCTCGCCTGCCAGGCAGGAGGTGAAGAAACGGTCGCTGACCGTCTTGCGCGACTCGCGGACTGTGCGGGCATGAAGAGCGTGCCGCGTCCCGTCGCGATCGGCTCCGGCAAATCCTCGCCGATCTCTGCTTGCCCGGCGCGCTCGAAGCGTTCGATGCGATCCTGCAAAGTGTCGATGGCGGTACGCTCACGGCGCCCGAGGCTTCGAGCAGCTCCTGTCGGCGCAGATTCAGCTGCGCAACACGCGTCGGCTACAAGGCGGGCGCGGAAGACAACGAGCAGGGCGACTGGGTGAGCGACGCCACGGCTTGCTCGGCAGGCCTGTCCGCATGTCGAGCGTATCCCGATGAGTGAGTTTATGTAGCATACTATACCGCACGCTCACGAACTGGCCGCACACGCAGCCGGACAATACTTCTGGCCTCATGCCGCGACCGATCTTCATCGCTGCGCTGGGAATCCTCTCATTGGCTGTCGGCCCTGTGCCTTCCATTCGGGCGCAGCCCCTGACGCTGGCGATCGCCTCAGAGGACCTCGCGGGCGGACGCAGCCTCGATCTCTCGACCGCCGGATGGCGGTATCGACCGGGCGACGATCCGGCCGGCGCCGATCCGCGCACGGACGATGGGCGCTGGACACGGCTCGCGACGACCGCGTTCACATTCACGAGCCTGCCGCCGGACGGATGGACGGGCATTGCGTGGTTCCGCCTCCATGTCCGCGCCCTGGACGCGAGCGCCGGTCAGCCGCTCGTGCTGGCACTCTGGCATTGGGGCGCGTCGGAGATCTATCTTGACGGACGACTGCTCCGACGGTTTGGCACCGTAAGCATCTCGCCGCGGGAGGAGCGGCCGTTCAATCCGCTCGGACAGCCGTTGCTGCTCGTTCTATCGGACGAGGTCGAGCATGTCATTGCCATCCGGCTGTCGCATGCCGCTCTGCGCGATCCGTTCACGATGTGGGGGAAACGGCTCGCACGGGCCGGCGAGCCGCTTGGCTTTCGCGTCACGCTCGCCGACGCGCGCAATGCCATTCCGGCGTACGAAGGCCACGTGACGCGTGAGCTGGCGCTCGCGGTCGGCTTCGGCGGGTTGTTCGCGGCGTTTAGCCTGCTGCACGTGCTGCTGTACGTCTACTATCCGCGCGAGCTGGGGAACGTGTACTTCGCGATCTTCGCGCTGGCGGTCACCGCCGTCATGGCGATCGACGGCCTCCGGCAGCTCGGCCACCACGGCCTGTCAACTGAGTTGATCCTGCGGACGGCGCTGCCGGCCATAGGATTCGTGTACTGCGCGTCCTTCCTCGCGTTCCTCTACGCGAGCGTCGGCGTGTCCGTGTCGCGCCGCTTGGTTCTCGCCTATTCCGCCGCCTGGCTGCTGGTCTTCGGGCTCTACTTGATCCGTCCGGGCTCGCGGCTCGCCGATTTGCTGACCGTCGTGCTGCTGGTGCTTTTCGCATCGGAGTCGCTCCGCCTGTTGCTGGTCGCGCTGCGGCACCGGGCCGATGGTGCCCGTATTATCGCGGTCGGCGTGCTCGGCAGTTTGGTCACGCCGGTCACGGTGGCACTCCAGACCGGGGGGTTAGATATACCGTTGTACGGACGCAACGTCGCGACGCGGCTTGCGTTTCTGCTCCTTATTCTGTCCTCGTCCATCTACCTGTCCCGGCGCGTAGCGCGGACGCATCATCAGCTCGAGGCCACACTGGACGAAGTGCGAACGCTCTCCGCGCAGCAGATCGAGCACGAGCGTCGGGAAGCCGCACTCCGCGTCGAACAAGAGCGCGAACGCGCCGAGCACCAACGCCGTATCAAAGAACTCGAAGCTGCCCGCGCCCTTCAGCTCTCAATGCTGCCGCAGACGTTGCCAACCATGCCGCACTTGGATCTCGCCGCCTACATGAAGACCGCCACGGAGGTGGGAGGCGACTACTATGACTTTCATCTCGACCCGGACGGGACACTCACGCTGGCGATCGGCGACGCGACAGGGCACGGCCTGCGCGCGGGGACGGTGGTGACGGCGACCAAGAGCCTGTTCCAGGCGTATGCACCGCACCA
>Ga0187894_10006685_pt1 | contig 11198 bp, 7 predicted proteins | sample GBC1701081metaG_FD_136650 | JGI IMG/M metagenome (GOLD analysis project Ga0187894, IMG submission 136650) | White microbial mat communities from a lava cave in the Kipuka Kanohina Cave System on the Island of Hawaii, USA - GBC170108-1 metaG ...
CGCTGAATTTCATCGACACGAAGCCGTACTCGCAGCGGCTCAAGGCGGGCGCCGAGGCGACCGGTCACCTGGACGCGGTGGTCTGCGCGACCGGAAAGATCGACGACGTCGAGACCAGCGTCGCGGCGATGGAGTACGGCTTCATCGGCGGCAGCATGGGTGTCGTCGTTGGTGAGAAGATCACCCGCGCCATCGAGCGGGCGCTCGAGCGGCGTCTGCCGGTCGTCATCGTCTCCTGCTCGGGCGGAGCGCGCATGATGGAAGGCATCCTGTCGCTGATGCAGATGGCAAAGATCAGCGCCGCGCTCGCGCGACTGGACCGCGCCGGGCTCCCGTATATTTCCGTGCTGACGGATCCGACGACGGGCGGCGTCACGGCGAGCTTCGCGATGCTGGGCGACATCAACATCGGCGAGCCGAAGGCGCTCATCGGCTTCGCGGGTCCGCGCGTCATCGAACAGACGATCCGTCAGAAGCTGCCGGAAGGCTTTCAGCGCAGCGAGTTCCTGCTCGCGCACGGCATGCTCGACCTCGTCATCGACCGGCGCGAGCTGAAGGCCACGATCGGACGCCTGCTCCATCTCATGACCGACGTCCGGCAACCGGCCACGACGGCCGATGCGCCGGCCTCGGGTCAGACCAGCTCGGGACAGCCCGTGTCGAGTCAGCCCGCGTCAGATCAGGCGGCGTCCGATCGGATGGCGTCGGGTCCGGCCGCGTCGGGTCCGCCGGCGGCGTCGTAAATGTCCACGGCGCTCGATCGGCTCTTTGCGCGCGGCCAGTTCGGCATCAAGCTCGGCCTTCAGAACATGCACGCGCTCGCGGACGCGCTCGGCCGTCCGGAGCGCACCTTCCCTTCCGTCATCATCGCGGGCACAAACGGGAAAGGATCCGTCACCGCGATGATCGAGCGCGCGCTGCGCGCGTCCGGCCTGCGGACGGGACGCTACACCTCCCCGCACCTCGTCCGGCTCGAAGAACGCTTCGCGCTCGACGGCGAGACCGTGGACGCTGCCGAGATCGAGCGCGTCCTCGCGGACGTCTTCACGGTCGAAGCGGCGTGCCGCGCGGACGGGCGACTGCCGGCGCCGGCGACGTTCTTCGAACTGACGACCGCAGCCGCGTTCGAGCTGTTCCGCCGACGCGCGGTCGACATCGCGCTGCTCGAAGTCGGCCTCGGCGGGCGCTTCGACGCCACGAACATCGTGTCGCCGGTGCTGGCCGCGATTACGTCCATCGACTTCGATCACACGCGGCATCTCGGACGCACGCTCGCGGAGATTGCCGGCGAGAAAGCCGGCGTGATCAAGCCGGCGACGCCCGTCGTCTGCGGCGCGCTCCCTCCCGAGGCCATGCTCGTCGTCGAGCTGACCAGCACCGAGCGGCAGGCGCCGCTCGTGCCGGCGTGGGAAGGCGTCGAAGTGACGGGCGAGATGGACGCCGGTCACGCGGTCGTCACCGTCGCGACGCCGACGCGGACGTACGGGCCGGTGCGGCTCGCGCTCGCGGGACGGCATCAGGTGGACAACGCGCTCGTCGCGGTGCGGATCCTGGAAGAACTCGACAGCCTGGGGTTCCAATCGTCCGTGGACGCTGTGATGGCGGGGTTACGGGATGTGGCGTGGCCGTGCCGGCTGGAGCGGGTTCCGCTGGCGGACGGCAGGGAAATTCTGCTCGACGCGGCGCACAACCCGGCCGGCGCGGCCGCGCTGGCGTCGTACGTTCGTGAGGCGTACGCGACGGGCGTGCCGCTGGTGTTCGGGGTGATGGGAGACAAAGACGTCGATCGCATGATCGCGCCGCTGCTGTCCGCCGCATCGACCATCATCGCGACGCGCGTGCCGAACGAGCGGGCGATGGACGCGGACGCGCTGGCGGACGCGGTCAACCGTCAAGCACCGGGCCGCGCGCGTGCGATTGCGGATCCCATTGCGGCGGTCGAGGCGGCCCTCGCCGAAGCCGGCGCGACGTCCGACGCGACCCCTGCGGCGGCGTGCGTCGCCGGATCGATCTATCTGCTCGGCGCGGTGCTCCCGTGGATCGACGCGCGCCGCCGGAAACCGGCCGAATCCGCCGCGCGGCCGTAGCGTCCGTCAAGGCGCCGGCGCGGGCGCCGTTCAAATTGCCCGGGCCTGGAGCGCATGCTATCCTGCGAGGGTTTTGAGGGTGCCCCCGCAGACGAGTCGTGCCCGCTGATTGCCCGTGACGCGTGATGGTGCCGCCAGCATCCAGCCTGCCGTCCAGCTTTGCGATGACCTTATGATCCGACGTTTCCTCGTACTGCTCGTCTGGGCCCTGGTGCAGGCGCCGGGCTTCCTGTACGCGCAGGCACTGCCGGGCGTCAAGGTGTCCGAGCAGACGTTCCTGGAGCGGATTGACGAAAATCACTACCGCGCCACCGGTGTCGTCGAAATGGAATTCGACGCCGAAGGCATGCGGCTCTCCGCGGATCAGGTCGACTACTACCTGGATACGCGCCGGCTCACCGCCGAGGGCCACGTCGTCTTCGTCTCGCGCGACAGCCGCATCTCCGCCGAGCGCGCCGACTTCAACACGCGCACCAAGACCGGCACGTTCTTCAACGCCTACGGCAGCGCGCTGCTCGGCGAGCAGGAGAACAAGACGCTCTTCGGCACACAGGAGCCGGACGCTTATTTCTACGGCGAGACGATCGAAAAGCTCGGACCGGACAAATATCGCGTCACCAAAGGCGGCTTCACGACCTGCGTGCAGCCAACGCCGCGCTGGGAGATCGTCTCCACCAGCACGACGGTGCGCCTGGATCACTACGCGCTGCTGAAGAACGCCGTCCTGAAGGTGAAGGACGTGCCGATGTTCTACCTGCCGGCGATGTACTACCCGATCCAGAAGGACGACCGCGCGACCGGCTTCCTGATGCCGGTCTACGGCAGTTCGACGGCGCACGGATCGTCCATCAGCAACGCCTTCTTCTGGGCGATCAACCGCAGCCAGGATGCGACGCTGTTCCATGACTGGTTCACGTCCTCGGGCCAGGGCTACGGTGGTGAGTACCGCTACGTCAGCGGGCCGGGATCGAACGGCAATTTCAGCATCTATCGTCTGACCGAGGACGCGCGCACGGTGAACGGCGCCACACAGCCGCCGCGCGAGAGCTTCGAGATGCGCGCGGCCGCCGTCCAGAAGCTGCCGCTCGGCCTCCAGGCCCGCGGCAACATCGACTACTTCTCGGACGTCACAGTCCAGCAGCAGTACAACCAGAACATCACGCAGGCGACGCTCGCCACGCGGTCGTACGGCGGCAACCTGACGGGCAACTGGGGCGCGGACAACGTCTCGTTGACCTATGACTTCCGCGAAATCTTCAACGGCGACAACCCGTCGGACGTCTACGGCAGCCAGCCGCGCCTGAGCTACTCGCGCGCGCCGACGAGGCTCGGGGCCCTGCCTGTGTTCTTCACCGGCGGCGGCGAGTTCGTGACGTTCAAGCGGTCGAGCCGGCGCACGGTCGAGGGAACTGGCGAGGTCATCGAGACGGACTTTGGCCTGAGCCGGGCGGACTTCAGCCCGCAATTGCAGTTTCCGTATCCGCGCCTCTCGTTTCTGACCGTCCGTTCGTCGCTGACGTATCACGCCACGCGCTACAGCGAGAGCCTGGAGCCGTACCTGCGGACGGACACGCCGACGCCGCGTGTCGGCTACCGCCGCGTCCAGCAGCCGTTCACGCGGCAGTACGTGGACATGCAGTCGCGCATCATCGGGCCGATCTTCTCGAAGGTCTGGAACACGCCCGAGAACGGCTATGCCGAGCGCTTCAAGCACTTGATCGAGCCCGAGCTGACGATCAACCGGACGACGAACTTCCTGGGCTATGACCGGACGCGGACGTTCGAGGACGGCGTGGAACGCGAGGTCGACGGCTACAGCCAGATCGAGAAGATCGACGGCTACGACTACGTCGTGGGTGGAACGACGCGTCTGACGTACGGCGTTACGCAGCGGTTCCTCGCGCGGCGGACGTCCGGTCCCCCGCAGGCGAAGACGCAGGAATTCCTGAACGTGTCGCTGCAGCAGACGTACTACTCGAACCCGCTGGCGAGCACGGTGGACGGTCAGTACAGCGGCGGCTACCTCGGACGCGAGCCGAGCAACTTCTCGCCGATCGCGCTGACCGCGCGCGTGACGCCGACGCCGAACATCGGCGGATCCGTTCGACTCGAGTACAACACCGATGTTCCGTCCCGTGAAGACGAGACCGAACGCGGTGGCGCATTCGAAACGATTCAGATCGCCGGCAACGTCAACGTCGGCACGTGGCTGCAGCAGTCGGCCAACTGGAGCCAGCGCCGGTTCTTCGACGTCAACGACCCCAACCGGCTGCGCAACAACTTCATCGGCTCGCGCACGAATCTGAGCTTCAGCAATGGCCGATACGGCGGCGCGTACGACTTCGACCTCTCCGTGACGGGGTGGAACCTGATCCAGCACCGCATCCTGCTGTTCTACAACGCGCAGTGCTGCGGCATCGCGTTCGAGTATCAGAGCTTCAACTTTCCGACGCTCGATCAGCGGTTCATCGTGCCGCAGGACCGGCGCTTCAACATCTCGTTCACACTGGCCGGCGTCGGCTCGTTCTCCAACTTCCTGGGCGCCTTCGGGATCGGCCAGGGCGTGAACAACACATTCGGCGGACGCCGCTGAGGCAGCGGGCCGGCGCGGACGCGACCGGCTGACGAACAGGCACTCACGGGCAGGCCGACAAACGGACAGGCCCACAGACGGACAGGCACTGTCAGGCAGGCATTTGCACATGACTCAGGTTCTCGTGACCGGCGGCGCCGGGTTCATCGGCAGCAATTTCGTTCGCTACGCCATCGCCACCCACCCGGACTGGCACGTCACCACGCTCGACAAGCTCACCTACGCCGGCCGGCTGGAAAACCTCCGCGACGTCGAACAGAGCCCGCGCCACACGTTCGTCAAGGGTGACATCGCCGACGCCGCCGTCGCCGGACCGCTCGTCGAACAGTCCGATTACGTCATCCACTTCGCCGCCGAGACCCACGTCGATCGATCGATCCTCCAGGCCGGCGAGTTCATCACGACCGACATCTTCGGCACGTTCGTCCTGCTCGAAGCCGCGCGCCGCGCGCCCAATCTCAAACGCTTCATCCAGATTTCGACGGACGAGGTCTACGGCAGCGTGCCCGAAGGCTCCAGCACCGAGACGGACGAGCTGAAGCCGCGCAACCCGTACTCCGCCAGCAAGGCCGGCGCCGATCGCCTGGCCTACAGCTACTGGGCCACGCACAACGTCCCCGTCATCGTCACGCGCGCGTCGAACAACTACGGGCCGAACCAGTTCCCCGAGAAGGTCATTCCGCTGTTCATCACGAACCTGATGGACGACAGGCCGGTGCCGCTCTACGGCGACGGCCAGAACGTCCGCGACTGGCTCCACGTCGAGGATCACTGCCGCGCGGTCGATCTGCTGCTCACGCAAGGCGAATCCGGCGAGGTCTACAACATCGGCGGCGGGAACGAGGTCGCGAACATCGATCTGACGTTCCGCCTGCTGAAGCTGCTCGGCAAACCCGAGTCGCTCGTGACACGCGTCGCGGACCGCCCCGGCCACGACCGCCGCTATTCGCTGTCCACCGCGAAGCTGCGCGCCATGGGCTGGACGCCGACGCACGACTTCGAGACCGGCCTCGCCGAAACCGTCGACTGGTATCGCTCCAGCGAATGGTGGTGGCGGCCGATCAAGGAACAGGACGCCGCGTTCAAGGCGTACTATCAGACCCAGTACGGCGCACGCTCCGCCGTGTAGGCCGGTCCCGTCGAACACGGAGCCGCCGCGCTGTGCCTCTTTCACCCATTCTCGTGACCGGCGCCGCCGGGTTCGCCGGCGGCCACCTGCTCGACCTGCTCGCAGGCGACGCGCGGCCTATCGTCGCGTGGCGCCAGGCCAGCCAGGCGCACACGCCGTCGACGTCCAGCGGCGCCGCGTCGCTCGTGTCCTGGCTGGACGTCGAGCTGCTGCAGCCGGACTCGATCGCCGACGCCCTGCGAGAGACGCAGCCCTCCGAGGTCTATCATCTCGCCGGCATCGCGCATCAGGGCGCGTCGTGGCAGCAGACCACGCCGACGCTGGAGGTGAACGTGCTCGGCACGCACCACCTGCTCGACGGCCTGCGCCGTGTCGGCTCGACCGCGCCCGTCCTCGTGATTGGATCGGCGACGGTCTACCGTCCCAGCAATCACGGCCTGGACGAATCGTCCGCCATCGGCCCGACCAGCCCGTACGGCTTGAGCAAGCTCGGACAGGAGCTCGTCAGCCTGCACGCGCACTCGGTCTACGAACAGCCGGTGATCGTCTCGCGCTCGTTCAATCACATCGGCCCGCGCCAGAGCCCGGACTTCGTGGCATCGAGCTTCGCGCGCCAGATCGCCGAGATCGAGCTGAAGCGCCGCGATCCTGTGATCGACGTCGGCAACCTGGAAGCCAGGCGCGACCTGACCGACGTCCGCGACACCGTCCGCGCGTATCGCGAGATCGTGCGGCGCGGCCGGCCCGGCGCGATCTACAACGTCTGCCGCGGAGAGGCCGTCGCGATCCGCGATCTGCTGGACGGCCTGCTCGCACAGACGACCGTCCCCATCGAGGTCCGCGTCGATCCCGCACGGATGCGTCCCGTCGATCAGCCGCTGCTCCTCGGACGCTACGATCGCCTGAACCAGGACACCGGCTGGACGCCGATGATCCCGATGCGGCAGACCCTCGGGGACCTGCTGCAATACTGGCGCGACCAGCTCTCGGCCGGCGCGCCCGCCTCGTCCGAGGCACGCTGACGCGTCCGGCCGGATCCTCGTCCTCACGAGCCACCGTCCGCACCGGCCGCCGTTCGCACGATCCGTGTGTTGCACGATCCGCCGTTTGCACGATCCATAAAGGCCGTCCATGGTCATCTCGCCGCAACTCCGCAAGAGCGTCCACATCGGACTGGCCGCGGGCGCGCTGTTGCTGCCGTATGTCTCCTGGTGGCAATCGATCTCGCTGGGCGCGATCGCGGTCACGCTGAGCGTACTGCTCCTGCCCGGCCTGCCCGGACACGCGCTGCTGCGACAGCAGGAGCCGCGGCTCGCGTCGAGCATCCTGCTCTACGTCCTCGGCGTCCTGCTGCTCGTCGTGGTCTTCCCGTCGGATCCCCAGTGGGCCGCGGCCGGCTGGGGCATCCTCGCGGCAGGCGACGGCTTGTCGACGCTCGCCGGCCGCGCCGTCGGCGGCGTCCGCTGGCCGTGGAACCGGGACAAGTCGATCGCGGGCAGCGCCGCGTTCGTCCTCGGCGGCTGGACGCTGAGCGTGGCGCTCGCGGCCTGGACGCTCTCCGTCATGGCGCAGCACGGCGTGTCCGCGACGCCGGCACGATCGCTGCTGGCGGTGATCGCGATCTGCGGCATCGCGTCCATCGTTGCGGCATTCGTCGAGACAATCCCGGTTCGCCTCAATGACAATCTGTCGGTGCCGGCCGCCGCCGCGTTCACGTTCTGGTGCGCGAACCTGATGGCGCCGCGCGCGATCAACGAGTCCGTGGCGATGCTCCTCTGGATGCTGGGCGGCGGCCTGCTGCTCAACGCCGCCTGCGCGCTGGCCGCCTGGCGCGTGCGCGGCGTGTCGGCGTCCGGCGCGATCGTCGGCGCGCTGCTGGGCACGATCGTGTTCGCGGGCGCGGGCTGGGCGGGCTGGCTGCTGTTCGGTCTGAGCTTCGCGGCGGCGTGGGGTTCGTCACACCTCGGCCTCGCCCGCAAGCGCGTGCTGGGGATCGACGAAGCCCATCACGGCAAGCGCGGCGCCGGCAATGCGCTGGCGAACACCGGCCTCGCCGCGGTCGCGGCACTCGTCGCGCTGTTCTCGCCGTACGTCGACGCCGCGCACCTCGCGCTCGCCGTCGCGCTGACCGCGGGCGCGAGCGATACCGTCGCGAGCGAGATCGGCAAGGCGTGGGGCGGCCGCACGTGGCTCATCACGACCTTCGCGCAGGTCAAACCCGGATCGCCCGGCGGCATCTCCGTCGAAGGCACATGCGCGGGCCTCGCCGCCGCGTTCGTGATGGCGCTCGCCGCGTGGACGGTCGGCCTCGTGCCCGGCTCCGCGCTGTGGCTCGTCGTCGTTGCCGCCACCGTCGGCGCAACGGTCGAAAGCGCGCTCGCCGCCACGCTCGAAGCCCATCGCGTCCTCAACAACGACATCCTCAATTTCCTCAACACCCTCGCCGCCGCCATCGTCGCGCTGATGCTCTTTTGATCTTGCACCGTGGGCCCGAGACGGCGAAGATAGATCGAACTCACGCGAATTGCGGCGCGATATGGACCAAGGTTCCCTCTTCGATCGGACGCCGATACGGCCGACGACCCGCCAGATTGCAACGCTGGTGAAGGCTGGAGGCGTCGATGCGCTGCCGGATGCCGTGCGGCGCGCGGACGAGGCGACGTATCAGGAGATCACGTGCCGGTCGGCGCTCAACGCGGTGAAGGGGATGCCGTTCAAGTGGACGCTGAACCCGTATCGCGGCTGCACGCACGCGTGCCACTACTGTTTTGCGCGGCGGTATCAGACGCAGATCGAGCTGGGCGCGGGAGATGAGTTCTCGTCCGTCATCCTGGTGAAGGTGAACCTGGCGCGCGTCCTCGAACGCGAGCTCGCGCGTCCCGGATGGGCGCGCGAATCGGTCGCGATCGGCACGGCGACGGATCCGTATCAGCCGATCGAAGGACGCTATCGGCTGACGCGCCGTGCGATCGAGCTGCTCGCGCGCAGCGGGACGCCGTTCTCGGTGGTGACGAAAGGACCGATGATCGTGCGCGACGCCGATCTGCTGGCAGACGCGGGCCGCCGCGCGGGCGCGACGGTGTTCATCAGCGTACCGACCGTGGACGAAGAAGCATGGCGCGTGCTCGAGCCGGGAACCGCGCATCCGCTGCAGCGCCTGCGCGCCGCCCGCGCGCTGGTGGATGCGGGCGTCAAGGCCGGCATCCTGATGGCGCCGCTCGTGCCGCGGTTCAACACGCAGGCGCACAAGGTGGAAGCGACGATCGAGGCGATCGCCGCGCTCGGCCTGCCGCTCTACGGCGGCAACGTGCTCTATCTCGACGGCGGGACGCGGACGCACTTCATGGCGTTCCTGGCGCGCGAGCGTCCGGATCTCGTCGAAGGCTACGAGCGGTTGTTCGTGGAGAAGTACGCGCCGGCCGAGTACCGGACGCAGGTCCGGGACCTCGTGCGCCGCATGCGCCGGCGCTACGACGTCCCGGGACGAGCGGGCGGCTCGCAGATTGGCGAGGAGCCGCTGGTGTGATTACCGCGTCGCCGCCCACTCCTGCAGCGCCTTGATCCGCTGCTCGGTCGGCGGGTGCGTGCTGAAGAGCGAGAGGATGCCGCGGCCGCTGAACGGCTTGATGATGAACATGTGCGCCGTGGCGGGGTTCGCGTCCATCGGAATCTGCTTCGACCCCATCTCCAGCTTGCGCAGCGCGTTCACGAGTCCTGACGGGGCGCCCGCGATCGCCGCGCCGCCCGCGTCCGCCGCGAACTCGCGCGAGCGCGAAATGGCCGCCTGAATCAGCATCGCCGCGACCGGCGACAGGATCATCAGCGCCAGCAGCGCGAGCGGGTTCGAGCCTTCGCGATCGTCCGACCGTCCACCGCCGAAGAACATCGCGAAGCGCGCGAGGAACATGATGGCGGCCGCGATGGTCGCCGCGATCGTGCTGATCAGGATGTCGCGGTGCTTCACGTGCGCGAGCTCGTGCGCCATCACGCCTTCGAGCTCCGGCTCGTTCAGCAGCCGCAGGATGCCTTCCGTCGCCGCCACCGCCGCGTGCTGCGGGTTGCGGCCGGTCGCGAACGCGTTCGGCGACATGTCCGGAATGATGTAGACCTTCGGCATCGGCAGTTCGGCGCGCCGCGCGAGGCGTTCGACGACCGTGTAGAGCGGGTGGCCGGGACCGACCTGCTTCGCGCGATACATCGCCAGCACGATCTTGTCGGAGAAGAAATACGATCCGACGTTCGTAACGACGGCGATGACCAACGCCATCACCAGACCGGATTGTCCGCCGAACATCTCGCCGAACCACAGCAGCATGCCGCTCAACGCGGCCAGCAGCAAGGTTGTCTTCAGTGTGCTTCCCATGATTTGTCCGTCGACGGCCGTGCGCGGCCGGCGTCCCCCCGTGCTCCAGTGGAACCTGTAACCGGTGGTTGCCTGTCAGCCGGTCGTGAATCCTGCGGCGTGCAGACGATTCGCCGTCTGCTCGTGCGAAGCGCGTGCGAGTGTGTGTCGCTATTGATTGTAGCGTTGCGACACCCGCGCCACCAGACCGGCCAGCAGGGCCGTGCGCCAGCTCAAATCGGCGATGCTCACATGCTCGTGTGTAGCGTGCGCGCCATCGCCAACCGCTCCCAGCCCATCAAGAGTTGGGACGCCGATCGCCGCGGTAAAGTTTCCATCCGATCCGCCGCCGGTGCCGCCCTCGTTCAGCGTCTGTCCGAGATCCCTGGCGACATCCTTCGCGATCTCATAGAGTTGGACGACCATCGCCGTCCGTTCGAGCGGCGGACGATCGATGCCGCCGGTGACATCGAGCCGCGCCTGCGCAAGCGTCGGGGTCAGCGCGCGAAACGCCGCGTCGATGCGGCTGGCATCCGACAGCGTGGGCACGCGGACGTCGATCACCGCGTGCGCCTCCTCGGGGACGACGTTCGTCCGCGTGCCGCCATGGATCGTGCCGGCGCTGACGGACACGCCGCGCGCCGGATCGCTCAGGCGGCTGACGGCGACGATCTGGTGTGACAGCTCCAGGATCGCGTTCACGCCCTTCGTCGGATCGATCCCCGCGTGTGCCGAGATGCCGTGCGCGCGCAGCTCGAATTGCCCGACGCCCTTGCGGCTGGTCTTCAGCGCGCCGCCCGGCAGGGCCGGTTCCAGCACGAACACCGCGTCGCTGCGCCGCGCTTCGTTCTCGATCAACGCGCGCGACGTCGTGCTGCCGACCTCCTCGTCCGACGTCCACAGCATGACGATGCGATGGGCGAGGGACGGGTGCAGGGCCAGCAGCGCGCGCGTGGCCAGCATTCCGATGGTAATACCGGCTTTCATGTCGAACACGCCCGGGCCGTATAAACGGTCGTCGCGTCGCGCGACCGGCATCCGTGCGAG
>Ga0187894_10006686_pt1 | contig 11198 bp, 10 predicted proteins | sample GBC1701081metaG_FD_136650 | JGI IMG/M metagenome (GOLD analysis project Ga0187894, IMG submission 136650) | White microbial mat communities from a lava cave in the Kipuka Kanohina Cave System on the Island of Hawaii, USA - GBC170108-1 metaG ...
GCGCGACCGGCACGGGCCGCTGTCGATCTGCGCCTATCCCACCTTCGCCATGCGCTGGCTGATGCCGCGCTGGCGGCGCTTTCATGACAAGCATCCGGAGATCGACCTGCAGCTCACCACGTCATTGGCGCCGGTCGACATGGCGCGCGACGGCTTCGACGCCACGGTGCGCATTGGCGGCGGCAACTGGCCGGGCCACGGCGCGGTGTGGCTGGCGCCGGTCGAGGTGTTCCCGGTGTGCAGCCCACAGCTTGCCGCGCGTCTGCGCCAGCCGGCCGACCTGCGCCGTCACGTGCTGATCCACAACGACCCGCGGCCCGACGACTGGCCGCGCTGGCTCAACGCGGTCGGTGTCACCACCGTCGATGCCGCGCGCGGCCCGCGCTTCGAGACGATGAGTCTCGCCTTTCAGGCCGCGATCGAAGGTGTCGGCGTGGCGATGGGCGTGGGCTGCCTGGTGGCCGAGGACCTGGCGCTAGGCCGTCTCGTGCGGCCGCTGTCCTTCACCCACCGCAGCAAGCGCGAGTTCCACCTGGTGTATCCGCTGTCGCGGCAATCCGATCCGCGGCTGGCGGCGTTCCGTGCGTTCCTCGCGGCGGAGGCCGAAGCTTAGCGTGACTCGCTGGTCGGCCACACGCTGGGGGCGCGCCACTCCGTGGCGCGCCCCCAGCGTGTGAAGCGTCTACCGAGTGTCACTACGGGCGCCAGGCGCCGTCCTTGACTGTCAACCGCAGGGTCTTGCGCTGCCGCGTCTTGGCGCTCGTCTCGGTGACCATGATGGCCTGGCTGTCCGCTGCCCAGGCGACGTCATAGGTCAGGTCGGGATCCTGATTGGCTTCCCACACCACCTTCTCCGGCGTGGCGCGCGCCGGTGTGATGCGCACCACCTCCAGCGTGCGGCCGATCATCTGCGAATCGTGCCACGACATCGCCCGGCCGCGGTCGGGCGACACCGCCGGCCGCTCCAACATCGCGGTTACGGTGCCGCTGGTCGCCGAGATCAGGTAGTGGTGAATGTCCTCGTATTCTTCGACGCGCACCACGTAGTAGCCGATCGCAGGCAGGAAGGCGTCGAACAGGTGGGCGCGTCGCGACTCGGCGCCCAGGTTGCCATAGTCGAACAGCTTCAGGACCTTCTTGTTGCCGATCGCCAGCATCAGGATCGGGCCGCTGCGCCCGACGCGTTGTGCCGGCTGCGGTGGCCGCCCGGTCGAGACCGACAGGGGCGGGACGGCGCCCAGCCGCTGGGCCTCTTCCGTCCAGCCGCGATCGGGCTTGATCGGCGCCATGATCTCGTTGCCCTTGACCGCTTCGGCCAGCGACCGCGGCGATGCCCAGCCGCCCGGGGTGCCGTCGTCGATCACGGCGTTGTAGCCGGCGGCGAAGGGCGGCGTGTGCGGTGCCGGTGCTTGCGCTGCCACGGTGACGGGCAGGACCAGCGCGGCGACAGTGGCGATGATGGTGGCGCGGCGCGTCACAGCATGGATGCGCGACATCGTATGCTCCCGGTGTTGTTGCCTAGCGTACCTTGGAAGCCAGCGGTCCGTCGCGCCGGATCAGCGACGCAATGCGCGTGTACGGCAGCGATACCGTATAGGGTCCCGAGACGTACGGGCCGACCTCGTAGACGTTGAACTCGATGTCGATCGCATCGGCACGCGCGACCCACCGGCGATCCTCGACCAGCAGTTTCAGCAGCTTGGCCGCTGTCAGGGCCTCGTCGAAGCCAGGCCGCTCGCGAAACTGCTGGCGCAGATCGGCCAGGACCATCGGCAGGATCTTGCTCTCGAAGCCGGGTACGAGAAGATCCTGGGGCCCGATGAGCCGGCCGCTCGCGATGTCGACCATGAGCGTGGCGAGACCGCCGACCGGATGCGCGCCGCCGAGATAGACGTTGCGGGTGCCGATGACCGTCACCAGCCGAGGCGTGGCAAACGTCAGGGTGTAGTCAAATTCACGGCTCCAGTGCTGGGTGCGGCCGGCAATGGCATCGCCGGGGTCGGGCTTCTCGAACATCGCGTTCGCCGCCGTCGCGAGCCACGCATTGACCTGGTTGTAGTCGACACCGGGGCGATCGAACCGCGGGTAGATGGCGGAGAACGCATAGCGGATACCAGGCACCGAGCCGCTGTCGGTACGCGCGTGTTCGGAGATGTAGGGATAGTCGGCACCCGTCGGCAGGGCACGCAGCCACGCCGTGCGCCGGTGTGTCCGCGACAGAATGCATTCCTGCCGGTCGAGCGGGTTGTCGCCGGTGACGCTGCCCACCGTCTCGGTGGCGCAGACCCGATTGTGCGCGGCGCGCCATGACTCCTGGTCGGTGCGCAGGTGGTTGCGCGCCGGTGCCGGCAGTGTCTGGGCCAAATGGTCGTAGGCTGGCGTCACCGCCGTGTCGGCGGCGGACTGGCCGTTCTGTACGCAGGTGGCTTTCGCCGCCGCCGTCGTCGCCTTGGCGCAGTCGGCCGCCGAGGGGACCTGCGCCTGCGCCGGTGGGACGGCCGCCGCCAGGGCCAGCGCCAGTGCCGGGATCAGGACCGCACTGGGGGGCGCTTTTACTCGCATCATGGACATCCTTTGGGACCAAACGAACTAAACGCTGAAAAGCGTGTGATCGCTCATTTTGGAGTAATTAAGGCGCTCAATACCAACTGCATCTCCTTGGCGCCACCGCACGGATCGGTTCGCAATTGCGAATTATTCGCAATAAAGCTAGAACCCGCACCGGATGATGGGGGCAGCGGTGGCTGATGTCTCATCCGGTCCGCTCAGTCCCCTCGGGTCCCTCCCGATGGCGGGGGAGGACAAATTCAGAGGAGTAACGACATGCTGAAGACACTCATGATCGGCGGCGCGATCCTGCTCGCCGCTGGCTCGGCGCAGGCGCATTACCTGTGGGCTGAGCGCGACGGCAGCGGGCCGGCACGCGCCTATTTCGGTGAGTGGGCCGAGGATCTGCGCGAGAAGAAGGAGATGTATGGCAAGTACGTCGGCGCGCCGCGCGCGATCGCGCCGGATGGAAAGGACCTGCCGATCACCCCGGGCGACACGCACCTCGACGTCGCGGCGAGCGCCCCGGGCGACATCCGCGTGACGGGACGCTTTGTCACCGACAAGGGCACGGCGATTCTCTATCAGGCGAAGGCCGGCCGCGCTGACACTGCTGCCAAGCTCGACCTGGAACTGGTGCCAACAGCCACCGGCAGCAACACGTTCGTGCTGCTCCTGAAGGGCGCGCCGCTCGCCAAGACCGAGGTTAAGGTGTTCGGCCCCCCGAAGTGGGAGAAGACCTTCCGCACCGACGACACCGGCCGTGTCACCGTGCAGACGCCGTGGCCCGGTCAGTACGTGGTGGAGATCAACCACACGGAGAAAACCGGCGGAACGTGGGACGGCAAACCGTTCGAGCAGATCCGCCACGTTGCGACGATCACCTTCGCCGCCACGCCGTGATAGCCGGAGCAGCACGATCCATTCCTTCCTCCCGAGGGAATGGAATCGCTAAACTCTTAAGCTAGGTCGAGTGCGACGACCGCACCGAAGACGAAACGCTCCAGCTCGTCAGGCCTCTCATCCAGTTGGTCGATGCGGCGGTCTGGCGCTTTGGGCACCGTCGGCTGGACGATCGGCGGGGGCGGTCCATGGCATCCGTGGTTTTCCGACAATTCCTGAACGTCGGTACCGGGATTAGCCAGCGTCGCCTCGGGCCGATTGACATCACTTTCTACCGGCTCAACGGCGTTGAACTTCAGTTCGATGTCGGTGGGCCGGCCGTTGCGGCCGACCGCAATCTCGCGTTGCGTCAGTGGTCAGGTCCGGAAGGTGTGTGGACCAAGACGGGGGCTCCTCTCAACGTCCCGTGGACATTAGTCCGACGGAGCCAGGGCAGCGGTGCGGATGATCCCATGCCTGAGAGCGTCGTCCGCCAGAACGACATCTTTGCGATGTGGGACTCACCGGGGCCGCAGATGACCGGATACGTCGGCAGAGGGATCTCGCGGGTCTACGTCGTCCAGAATTTCACAACCTGGGTGGAAGGACAGTCGATCAGGACCGGGCAGGTCGAGCGATTGAGTGCCGTCGCCGCGTGGCACGGCGTGTGCGACCTGGTGAGCATGGACTGGGCCGAGGGCGGTACAAGCTGGAGCCGAATGCCCCAGAACCGGACGGGGACGGGGTGGGTCGACACGAGCGGCTCTCCGCCTGGCTTCTAGCCTGGCTCTCGCCGACGGTCTGCGCACTACAGCCGAAATTCCAGCTCCAGCTTCCAGCGCAGCGCGCCGCCGTGGGCGGCGTGCGTCAGCGGCAGGAGGTAGCCCAGCTCGTATTTCAGCTTGGTCGCGCCTTCGATCCGCCACATGCCGGTCGCCACCGGACCCAGGCGATGTTCCTGATCGCGCAGCCGGCCGGCATCGCCGATGTCGGCGATCTCGCCGTAGTACTCGATGCCTGGTGCGAACAGCGGGTGCAGGCGATAGACGGCCTGGACGGCGGGCACGAACGCCGTTGCACCGGTGCGGTCGGGCCCGCTGACGGCGCGCTCGAAGAAGGCGTTGACCGTGAACAGCGCCAGGCCGAGTTCCTTCTGCACGATGGGCCCGAGCTTGATCGTGTCCTGGTCCTGGTGGCGCCTGGCTTTCGAATATTCGAAGAAGAAGCCGACATCGAAGAAATATTTGCCCTGCGGCGTCAGCTGGAAAATGTTCTCGAACGTCGTCGCCTCGCAGCGCAGCGGCTCGCCGCGCTCGCGGCCCAGCTCGGTCTCGATCTCGAACCGCCACCATGAGGTCGGGCTGTACGCCAGGGCGTTGGTGTAGCTCTCCTCGCGCACGCGCGTGGCGTTGTTGCGGCTGAAAATGACGGAGCCATTGTGTTCGATTTCGATCTCGCCTTCCGTCACGACGGGCGAGTGGACCTGGAAGTCGGCACGGGCCGGCGCCGGTGCCGCGACCGCGACGAACAGCGCGGCCGCGAGCATGCCCGTCGCCGCGCGCGTCGATGCCAGGGGCGGGCGTGCCGCGCGGCTGGCGATGAGGATGATGGCGAGCGTCGCGACGTAGACGGCCAACTGGATTCCGGCCGGCCGTGCGACGTAACCGATCAGCGTGTGTAGCAGCTTTCCAGGAATGCTTTTTTCCGACAGCACGGCGCTGGTATCCCAGATGCCGTCGCCCCACGCCGGCAGGATGTCGGCCTGGATGAGGAATCCGGCTGCCTGGGCGGCGAGGCCGGCAGCCATCATCAGCAGGAGCACATTGGTGACGGCGAACAGCCGCCGCACCGACAACGCCAGCAGGCCGGCATACAACAGCGCGCCCAGACCGACGCCCAGAGCGACACCAAGCACGCCGCCGATCAGCATCCAGACCAATCCGTCGCTGCCGTCGCTGGCTGCGATGCCGTACAGGAATAGAACCGTTTCGGCGCCTTCGCGCAGCACGGCCACGCCGATCACGATGGCGATGGCATAGAGCGGCCGCGACCCTGCGACGACGGCATCGCCCAGCGTGCGCGCGTTCTGCGCCAGCGCGCGTCCGTGCTGCGCCATCCACACGGAATGCCAGCCCAGCATCACCACGGCCGCCGACAGGATGGCGGCGTTGAAGATCTCGCTGCCCATGCCGGCTGCGGCGGTCGACAGGCTTTCCGCCAGGCCGGCGACCACGAGAGCGCCGGCAACCCCGGCGGCGACGCCGAGGATCGCCCATCGATTGCGATGTGGCAGGCCCTTGCAGGCGGCCAGCACCACGGAGACGATCAGGGCCGCTTCGATGACCTCGCGAAAGACGACGACCAGGCTGGCCAGCATGTGCCGGTGCTCCCCTTTGCTTATTGGGCAACTTATTGAGCGACGATGAAGCCGCGCGCTGTCTTCGGATTGAAGTCACCGAACATGTCGTAGCGGCCAGGCGATAGCGGGCCGATATAGACGACGCCCTCACCGCGGCCCGGGATCACTTTCTCGCGCCGCAGGCTGACGCTTTCGAATTCCTCGGGCGTCGGATCGAGGTTGCGGACGACCAGCTTGATCTTGGTGTTGGCCGGAACGACGAGTTCGGCTGGCTCGAACCGGTGATCCTTGATGGTCAGCACGAAGCTCGGCGGTTCATCGGCCAGCGCGCCGCCTGCTGCACTGAGCCCGGCCGTCACGCCGGCGCCGGACAGCAGACGCAGCAGGCTGCGCCGCAACACGATCGACATGAATGATCCTCTCCGCCCCACTACGCGAATGCGACTGACTGGCATTTGCTACTGACGCGGCGCTGACGGGTCCCGCTGCGCGGGTATGCTACGGCGCCATCGAAGCCTTCACTTCATGGTGAGTGTGCCAAGGGGCATGGCGCGATCGTGTTCGACTCACTTGACGGTGACGGGAGGAGGGGCGTGCATCGCCAAAGTAACGCCGATGAGGCCGTGTTCCCGACGAGCGCCAGGCGCCTCAGCTCTCGCCGACGATCCCACGTTCCGTGGCGATGTTGGCGAACGTCGCGATCGTGCGTTCGAACAGGTCGCCGAGCCGGCCCCATCGAGGCCGACGGGATCGAAGCCCAGTCCGCGCAGACGCTCGATCACGGCGGGATCGCGTAAGGACCGCCACCGTGGCGGCATGCAGGCGCGCCTGCGCCGCGTCAGGTGTTCCCTTGGGTGCCAGCAGACCCATCCAGGTGGTCTGCACGAAACCCGGCGCTACCGTCTGCGCGGCGGTCGGCAGGTCGGGGAACGTGGCCGGGCTGTTGGCGCTGGTCACGGCAAGCCCAACCAGCTGGCCGGCATTCACCTGCTGGACGCCGGCGGCGAATGTCACCACGCCGGCGTCGATGGTGCCGGCAAGCAGATCCTGCATCAGCGGGCCGCCGCCGCGGTAGGGCACATGCGTCACCCGCAGGTTGCCGGCGGCGCGCAGCAGCAGCTCGCTGGTGAGATGTGCGAACTGCCCGATGCCCGGCACCCCGACATTCAGCGCACCCGGCTGCGCCTTGGCGGCGGTGATGAAGTCCTGGATCGTCGTGAAACCGGACCGTGGATGGGTGAAGACGCCCTGCGGTGCGGAGATGGCGAGCGTCACGGGCACGAAGGCGGATCGTATGGGCGTGCAGCGGCAATGCCTCGGTCGCGGCGAAGGTGTCGTTGGCCAGCAGGAACGTGTAGCCGTCCGCCGTCGCACGGGCGGCCGTCTGCGTGCCGACGCGGCCCGAGCCGCCGCCGATATTCTCGATCACCACGGCCTGGCCCAGCTGAGCGCTGAGCGGCGCCTGGATGGTGCGCGCGAACGTATCGACACCGCCGCCGGGTGGCCATGGCACGATGAGACGCAGCGGGCGCGCCGCAAAGGATTCCTGAGCCTGCGTCACGCGCGGGAGCGCGGCTGTGGCCGTCGCTGTCGCCACAAGCGTCGCAAGCCGGCGTCGGCTGATATTCACCATGGACTGACCCGATCCCCGAAAAGCACACGGGGCCGCGGGGCGACGCGATCGGCGCATCGCCACGCTGCGGCACCGATATGCGTTGGCGTGGCCGCATCAAAGGAGATGTCGGGGAGAGCGACAAATCAGCGATTCTAAAGATCGCTGTTCGTTTCTCTCTCAGGTGACGCGTCGGGGCGCAGGTGCCCGTGACGCGGACGGGCCCGTGGTCAAACGCGCCTGGCGCGCCGAGACGGCGGCGGCGCCGTTGTTGAACCGGATGCGGTGGATGAAGCGCCACCCGTCGGCGACACCCGTGTGTTCCTTGATGCGCGCCAGCCATGGCGTGGCATCGTAGTCGGTGGCGACGCAGCCCCTGCCCATGATTGACATCGAGCGCGTGGCGGTCGTGCCGTATTCTTCATCGGCATTGACCGGCAGCTTTCTCGCCCGCGCGGCGGCGTAGTCGATGTGCTGGAACGAACCGTCGGCATCGTAGGCGTCCGGCCCTAGCCAGTGGCCCACTTCATGGGCGGCGACGACCTGTTTGTAAGCGATGTTCTTGAAGTAGTTGGTGCTGAACTTGACGTCCTTGTTGGTGATCATGAAGTGGTGCGAGCGCGCGGTATCGTCGTCGTCGAACAACAACCGGGCTACGTCGATGATGGCGCGGGGGACGATGCCGGTGCCGGAGCGGACGATCTGGATCTCCAGGGAGCACGCGACATGTGCCGCAAGGCCGGGCCGGAGGATGAGCTGCCTGTAGTCGTCATCGCTCAGGCCGGCCGGGGCGTCATCGTCCGGCGGCAACAGGATGATCTGGTTGTTCCAGCCGCGCTCGGCGGCAAGCTTGAAGTCGGTTTCGAAGGCGCGGAACTCGTCCTTCTTCCAGCTCCGGATGGCATGGATGTTGTCGGAGGTCTGCTTGTCGTTTTCGTCGAAGTTCGCCGAACCGTAGCGATACCCGTCGCGCGCGGTTCGCCCGCCGGGGTCGACAGCCATGAGCATGACCTTGAGCTTCAGGCGCAACTGGGCGGCAACGCCAGGAGCGGCCGGCGTGAACTGCGAATCGAAGCTGCGTCTGAGGATCATGTTCTTGATCGTCATGAGATACCTCCGACCAGGCTTCGCGATGGCCGTCGCAATCGCGGTTTCGCCGCCGGTAGCCCCTCTGCGCGGACGTTCCGTTCGAGGCGCTGCCGCTGTGCCGTGCCGCCACACGGGCAGCGCCGGTAGCCCCTCTGCGCGGACGTTCCGTTCGAGGCGCTGCCGCTGTGCCGTGCCGCCACACGGGCAGGGCAGGTGACCAGTGCGCCGCCTTACAGGCCCGTTTGTCAGGTACGTTGCTTCACCGACTCACTGTTTGTGAGCATTCGTTCATTTTATCGGACGCATGGGACACCGTCAATGTGTGGTGCAGGCGACGATGCGGTTGTTCATGTCGGGGTAGCGGGAAGTGACATATCCGGCGTGCGCCGATTCGATCACATCGCGCGGAACGTCGCGACATATGACGCGACCAGCAGCACTGCCTTTAAGTCAGTTCCTTCAGTCCGGTGGCCGTTTCGATCTGTGCGCGATACAGCAGTTTGTCTCCCCTCACGATGACGGGCGGCCGGTCGATGCTTAGGCCTCGATAGAGAGCCGAGACGGCAACAGGATCAGGATGTTCGAGAACGAAGGACACCAATCGCGCACCGAGGTCGGCGATTGTCGCCATCGAACGAGACTTGCCTCGCCGATCAATGATGGACGGAGCGGCGCCATCAAGAGGCAGGGAGCCATCGTCCGGGATCGAGAAGTCGAAGGACGAGCCGATGACGGGAAGGGCAACCTTCCTGCCGAAGATCGATTCGCGGCCTGCGAGGATTGAGCCGATACCATCGGCTCTCGCGACCCAGCCGCGCAACCGCTGGCCTTCATCCCACGCCGCCCTGACCCTCGCCTGATCGTCCAGGCCAAACCAACGCGAGCGGCCTGGGCCATGCGCATCGGGGTCGAGAGCAACGATTTCCAGATAGACCGCATCTCCGAGCTGGAGCAGGTGGTTGTGGGTTCCCATGTAGTCATGGCGTTGACCGAACGGCACATCGAGATCCAGGCAAGCCCGAACATGCGAAACGCCCTCGGCCAGGCTGGGAGCGATAACAGTGAGGTGGTCGAGATACAGCATGGCTCGGCGGTCAGCGGCGATGGACGTGCATTTTACCTGCCGCCGGCGTTTGGCGCGATGCAATGTGACGCCGAAGACGGTATATCGACCGCGGGTTTGCGGGAGGCACGTGCATGGACGACAAACGGTGGAGCACCCTGGTCGAGGAAAACGCGGCGCAATTCGGTGAACTCGTTGCCGGCATCGATCCGCACCTGCCTGACATTCCGTCCGCTTTCGAGCACGGCGACGACGGGAGCTGGATCTCGCGCCATGTTGATTTCGTCCTCGATGCCCTGGCCGGGCGAGTCGGGTTCGTGAAGTTCCAATCGGCCTACTTCGAGGCCTGCGGCTTGGCGGGACTGACGGCACTCTCCGCCGGTATCAGGCGTGCCAAGGCCGCCGGGATGGGCGTCATCCTCGATGCCAAGCGCGGCGACATCGGACCCTCGGCAGCAGCCTACGCACGCGCCTACCTGACACCCAGGACAGCCGGCGGCAGCGGTGATTTCGAAGCGGATTGCCTGACGGTGAATCCGCTTCTCGGCCCCGACTCGCTGGAGCCTTTCGTCGATTGCGTCCGTCGCTTCGGCAAAGGCCTCTTCGTTTTGTGCCGAACGTCCAACCCGAGCGCGGGATGGCTGCAGGACAAAATGGCCGGCAACCGCTCGATCGCAGACCATCTGGCCGATCTGATCAGTGGACTGGGGCGGGATACGCCGGTGGCGTCGGGGCTCAGTTCCATCGGCGCGGTAGTCGGCGCCACCGCGACGCAGGAAGCGTGGCGGCTGCGTCGCCTTTTGCCCAATGCTGTCATCCTGGCGCCCGGGCTGGGGGCGCAGGGTGGTGATGCGGCGATCGTGAACGTGCTGCGTGGCGGCTTGGTCGGCGATGTGCTGGTGCCCGTATCGCGGGGACTCACCCGCGTGGAAGATCGGTCACTGGCCTTGGACGCCTACCGCCAGCTTCTTCTCGACCGGGTTGCGGGCTTTCAGGCGGCCGTTGCCCGAGAGAACGCGCCCGTGCAGCAGGCTGGATAACACTGACCAGGTGCCGCGCACCGCTAAATCCAACCTGTCAGGACCACGACGCGTTGTGCGCACGCCGCTTGCGGACGCTGGCCTAGCGGCGCGACCTGGTTGGCACGTGGCCGTTGTCGTTAGATGGGTTTACGTCTCTGGGGGACCTCAGACAACACAGCTCTTCACAACGGTGTGCACCACGGTTGGAGTGTGTGCTGTATCCGCCGCTTCGGCCCAACAAACCGGATCTGCATTGATAGGTCCAGATCCGGCCTATGGCGCACGATGGCGCTGAACAATACCAGAACATGTGTCAAGTTCTAAAGTTGAATCAGAGGCTTAATTTCCTCCTTGTTGAGTGGAACAAAAAGTGTACGGTGGCGCTGCCTCACGGACTTATCAGCATTGCAAGGGCCCGCCGGGCCGAGAGATAACCAAGGAGGTCGGCATGTCGCTGGCGCAGCTCAAAGTGGTTGAGAAGGACGGCATGGACAACAAGAACAAGGCGCTGGACGCGGCGCTGGCCCAGATCGAGCGTGCCTTCGGCAAGGGCTCGATCATGAAGCTCGGCCAGCGCGAGGCGCTGGAGATCGAGGCGATCTCGACCGGCTCGCTGGGTCTCGA
>Ga0187894_10006687_pt1 | contig 11195 bp, 11 predicted proteins | sample GBC1701081metaG_FD_136650 | JGI IMG/M metagenome (GOLD analysis project Ga0187894, IMG submission 136650) | White microbial mat communities from a lava cave in the Kipuka Kanohina Cave System on the Island of Hawaii, USA - GBC170108-1 metaG ...
GCTTCCAGTCACCGACACAGAGCTAGCAGCCATTGTGATTCCTGCAAGCGCAGGATAAAGGAGACCAAATCCAGCAACTGGAATCAGCGCGGTGTTGTATACAAAGGCGTAAAACAAGTTTTGCTTTATCTTGTTTACGGTTTTTTTGCTGATTTCAATTGCCGTAACTACATCTTTGATATCATTTCTTATCAAAACAACTTTTCCTGATTCTATTGCAATATCAGTTCCATTGCTAACTGCGATTCCAACATCAGCTTGTGTAAGAGCTGCAGCATCGTTGATTCCATCTCCTGCCATGGCAACCCTTCTTCCATCTTCTTGAAGTCTTTTTATGACATCTAGTTTCTCAGAGGGTAGAACATTTGCAAGTACTCTTTCTATTCCTATCTCTTTTGCCACAGTACTTGCCGTTCTTTGATTGTCGCCTGTTAGCATAACTACCTCGATTCCTTTTTCCTTTAGAGATTTTACGGCTTCTTTTGCGTTTGGTTTTGCTGCGTCAATGAGCCCGATTACCCCAATGATCACATTACACAAAACAACAAGTATGGTGGTCTTGCCCTCATCTTGTAATTTTGTGATTATTTCTTTGGTTTTTGATGCATTGATTGTTCTTTGTTCGATAAATCCAAGGCTTCCGACAAGAACCTTTTGGTTGTCATATACTATGTCAACTCCTCTTCCAGGTACAGAGATGAACTCGGTGGGATCCACAATCGCCAAGCCCCGTTCTTGAGCACTTTTAACTATTGACTTTGCTAGCGGATGCTCAGAGTTTTTTTCTGCTATCGCGGCAATCTGGAGAATCCTGTTTTCATCAACACTCTCGTCGACTGAAATTATGTCAGTTACTTTTGGATTTCCTTCTGTTAGCGTACCAGTTTTATCAAAAACAGCTACAGTGATCTTGCCCAGTGTTTCTAGAGCTTCGCCACTTTTGAATATGACTCCGTTTTGGGCACTCTTGCTCATTCCAACCATTACTGCAGTTGGGGTAGCAAGACCAAGAGCACAAGGGCATGCAACAACTAACACTGCCACCGCCGGAATGAGAGATGCTGCAAAGTGGTGTTCACCAGGAGTTGTAAAAATATACCATCCAGAAAAAGTCGCAATTGACACACAAATCACTACAAGTGCAAAATAGCCCGATATTTTGTCGACCATTCTCTGTATTGGGGGTTTTCTGCCCATCGCATCTTCGACTAGTTTGACAATTTGTGAAAGTACACTTTCGCTTCCAACTTTTGTAGCCCTAATTATAAGAATGCCATCTTTGTTAACAGTACTTCCGAGCACATAATCTCCTTGCTTTTTTTCAACTGGTATCGATTCACCTGTGATCATCGATTCGTCAACTGCTGAATGCCCCTCAATGACGACACTATCGACAGGGATCTTTTCGCCTGGTCGTACCATGATCACATCTCCCTGTTTTATTAGCTCGATTGGAATATCAACTTCGTTTCCATCTTTTTGCACTCTCGCAGTTTTTGGTTGTAATTCAAGCATCTTTTTGATAATTGATGAAGCCTTTCCCTTGGTCTTGTTTTCAAAATACTTTCCCAATACGATGAAGGTAATTACGAGTGTGGCTGCATCGTAGTAGATGTTATGCCAGACGGCACTTGGGAATGTGTTATATGCACTGAACAGGTATGCCGCAGTAGTACCGATTACAACCAAGGTATCCATGTTTGCGGACTTCATCTTTGCAATCCTGAATGCCCCCACATAGAACCTACTTCCTGCGATGAGCTGCACTGCGCTTGCGCAAACAAACATGATGTATCCTGCCATAGCAGTTCCAGCCCACGGCACAAACGGCAGATACTCAGGATATGCGAAAAGTAGAATCGGGATGGTAAATCCCAGCCCAATTACGAATAACTTTTTGAGTTTCTTTGCTTCAATTTCTTCGGCCGATGCAGAAAGATCCTCGCTGAGGATTTGATAACCATGTTTGTTAATGAATTGTCTTATATCTGAAAGTGAAAATAATGCCTGATTGTATTCGATAACTGCTTGGCTATTTCCATAATTTACAGAGGCATACCTTACTCCTTCTAGTGCTCGCAATTTTTTCTCAAGATTATCTGCATCACTTGTATCGGTAATGCCGCCTAACTTCAGCGTGAGTTTTTCGTAAACAACCTTGTAACCAACGTCCTCTATGGCGTCTTCGATTTTTTTTATATCGATAAAAGAAGGATCAAACTCCAACACTGCTTTTTCTGCAGCCAAATTAACCTCGCATTTTTTAACTCCAGGCATGTCCATGACATAGTTTTGTATCGAGTTGACGCATCCGGCGCAATGCATGCCTCCTATCTTAATTGCGGTTCGTTTAGTCTGTACTTGTTCTGAATTCATTGGTTTTCCTATCCTGTGGTTATTGTATGTGCTACTTAACCTCCCATCTTTACAATTGTAAAGTAAATAACTAGGAAGCGTACAATACACATCCAGATACCCTTCAAATTGGACAAAATAGATACAGACATTTTAGAGTCGCTACTGGAAGACGGTCGCAAGTCTCTTCGTCAGGTTTCACGGGAGATCAAAGTCAGCACACCTACTGTTAAAGCAAGATATCAAAGACTCGTAAATGTTGGTCTCATAAAGGCAGTATTGCCAGTAATTGATCTTGGAAAAATCGAAGACAAGGCGGGCTTGAAGCTTGATAAAATACGCTCAAAGGCAATCAAAAACCATAACGTAAAGCTAAACAAAGATGCAGTCATAAAATTATCATGCGATTATTGCAAGGGTCCGGTACACGAAAAACCAAGCATTCTCAAGTTTGCAAGCTTTGAGAGGTTTTTTTGTTGTCCGTCCTGCAAAACACTATACAAAGAAAAACATAGAGGTCGAATCCAAAGCCTCTCTCTGAAAAGCTCAAGCATATTTGATCTAGTTGAACGTTAGTTGAGCTAGAACTCTTTTCCACCATGGTGGAAGTCTTCTGTTGTCATGTTCTATCCTTTCAATTGCGTTAGCTATTTCAGTTGCAGGTAGCTTGTGACCTGTATTCATGTGTTCTATCAAACCTAACAGCGGTCCTGTTTTCTTGCACCCTTCAACTGGGCAAAGTCTTTCCTTGGTTGACTCATCATGAGGAAACCCATATTTTTCTAAAATGTTGTCAATCAAATTCAGCCTGATCCTCCAATCAGAATATCCTTTTTTCTTTTCAAGATAAGCCATGGCACAGTAATGCATAGTTCCGCGTTTTTTCTCTATGAATTTCCACCCGGCGTAATACGGAAAATCTTCCATCAATATTTCAGCTATTTTCTTAAAAGGTGAGACATTTGTTCTAGTCAGCTGTGTCTTCATAAACCAGAAGATCTTACTCCTTGGTGATATATTAACAGAGGACCTTACAGACGTAAGATTAGTCCTATTTTTAATGGTAAAAATACGATCAAGGCGTTTATGTAAATTCAGTATTGTATACGCATCAAATATTTTCCAAGATACGAATAACTGTACCTCAGGATACGATATTTTACAAATGTAAACTAAGATCGATAAATATATCCATTTTTGTTTCTTAATTGTGATACAGAATCTCCAATTTCATTTTGGTGGGAAAACAGCTTGAAACTAAAAATAGCAAAAATAATAACAGTAGCTGCTTTAATTCTAATCCTCCTATATGGAGGAGATATAATATTTTCAGTTTATTTTGGCAAAACACTTCTGCCATTAGACATAAAGGCTCGAGGAATCTTCATTGGTACTCCTGCAGCTGTTTTGCCAATCGTGGCATTCTTTTTGTCAAGAAAACTAAAATCAAGACTTGTTGGTTTGTTGATTTTAATGACAGGTATCCTGATGATGAGTGGTGCACTTGCAGCAGCGCAGCTCATTGATCAGACTATTTCAAATTTAGAATCTTTTGCGAAAAACATAGCGTCGTTTTTGCCTGTTGTAGGGCTGGGAATGTTCATCGTCATTTTAGGAATAAGCAAACTAAACGATAGTTGGAGCAATGATTGAGCAAGGAAAACTTTGCAAACCAAGCCATGGTTTTGCAAAACAACTAGTTAGAAGGTCTCTCTTTCAATATAGAAGTTAATCGAATTATGTTTCCGTCTCTATTTACCTCCAACTCTATTTTGTCATCTGTGCTTTTGTTTTCAGAAAGATACATTATCAATTCTGTGATGTCTTTTATTTTATTGCCGTCAACTGAAATTATGACGTCGCCGTTCTTAATTTCTTGATTGATGTTGAAGGTGGCTTCACGCAACCCTGCATTTTCAGCAGGGCTGTCTTTTATCACTGTTGTAACAAGAACTCCTTTGTAGTTTTTTGGAAGGTTTAATTTTTTTATAATATCTGGAGTTAAGCTTGTACCAGATATCCCAAGCCAAGGATGTTCGTACTTGCCGTTCTTAATTAAAACAGGAACAATCTTTTTAATTGTATTTGAGGGGATTGCAAAACCGATTCCGGCAAACTCACCTGTATTTGATTGAATTGCGGTGTTGATTCCTACGACCTCACCACGTAGATTCAACAAAGGGCCTCCAGAATTGCCTGGATTTATAGCAGCATCGGTCTGTATCGCGTTTGGTATGGAAAATCCTCCTTCCTGATTAGGAATAAGACGACCAATCTGACTCACAATTCCCGCCGTCATTGTTCCACTAAGTCCAAATGGGTTTCCTATAGCAACTACCTGATCTCCAACTTCAATTTCAGATGAATCACCTAAAGCAAGTGGAATCATGGCCTCTTCAGAAAAGTCATCTATGATCTGTAAAACGGCAATATCACTATAAGGATCGGTTCCTGTAACGTTGGCAGAATAAGTATTGCCATCTACAAATGTGACATCAACTGTCTTTGAACCCATTATGACGTGATTGTTGGTAATTATCAGTCCTGAATCAGAATATATGAATCCTGATCCAAGTTTTGTTGATTGTCTCTCAAAGGGATTTCCGTTTATTATGATGCGTGAATCTATCTCGGATACCTTGGTTGCTATCTGAACCACAGAATTCTCTGTACGCTTAAAGAGGGAGGATAACGAAAGAATTTCATTAGAACTGGTTGTTTTGGTTGGCACAAATGTCTGAGATTCTCTCTCCGGTGGTGTTCCAACAACCTTGGTCTCTTCGGCAAAACTTGTTGACGTCCTTCCAAAATTTGTAGAAATACCGACTAGGAGTAAAACGCCCAAGATCCCTATGGCTGCCAATTGTATTGTTTCTCGACTCTTCATTTATCACACCAGTTTTTCTAAAGTCTTAAGGAACATTTTGCTATTTTTCTACCGGATTTCCAATCATATTGCCCCACTCAGTCCAAGAACCGTCATAGTTTCGAACCTGTGGGTATCCAAGCAAGTACTTGAGTACAAACCAAGAATGCGACGATCTTTCTCCGATTCTGCAATAACAGATTATCTCCTTGTCCGGTGTGATTCCCTTTGGCACATAGTTCTGCTGCAGTTCTGCAACAGACTTGAATGTGCCATCTGCATCATTTACTGCTGTTGCCCATGGGATGTTTTGTGCACTTGGAATATGCCCACCCCTTTGTGCATGTTCCATTGGATATTCTGGAGGCGCTGTGATTTCCCCTGTGAATTCTTTTGGAGATCTTACATCAACTAGGCCGATTTCATTTCTGTCTAGTGCTCGTCTGACATCAAATAGATATGCACGTAGTCCCTCATCTGGAGGCTGTGCGACATATGTTGTTTGTGAAGGCTTTGGCTCATCTGTTGTGTATGCCCTTTTTTCAAGCTCCCATTTTTTGCGACCACCATTCAATATTTTGACATTTTTATGTCCATAATATTTGAAGACCCAGAACGCAAATGCCGCAAACCAGTTGTTAAAATCCCCATAAAGAACCACTTCAGTGTCTTGCTCGATTCCGTTTTTTGATATTAATGCCTCAAACTGTTTTTTATCGATAATATCTCGTGTGATTGGATCGTTAATGTCGCGTTTCCACCAAATTAGACTTGCTCCAGAAATGTGACCCTTCCTGTATCCATTTTCTGGATCATAATCTACCTCTATTATCTTCAGATTCTCGTTTGAGGAATTATTTGATATCCAATCATTTTCTACCAAAACTTCAGGGTGTGCATAACTCATATCAATTCTTAAATTTGTGAGATATATTAATACAGAACTTTACAAATGTAATATTTTGCATTTTGATTTCACTTGAATTAATAAAAGTCTTTTTTAATTTGTAATTTTTCAGATTTTTTTAGTTTGACATTAATGTAAGTAAACCAAATAATTACAACCAATAATAACAATGAGATTGTTATATAAGTACTACTGGTAATTGTCGCGCTAGATTTTGCAACAGTCTCTTTCTCATCAATTTCAAGCGGCTTGTTGGTAATTGGATTGATTAGGTGCTCAACTGGAGCGAATTGATCTGTTAATACATAAGCACCATCGGTTCCCATTTGGGTACCAACATAGTTTTCAAGATATTTATCTCGATATACAAAATCGGTGTTTTGTTCAAGCGCAGTAAAGTCAAGATCTGAGCGAGAAGTAACAAACATGATGTTCTGTACTGAAACAGAATCACTTCCTTTAGTTTTGAACACGTGAATGGTAGGAAAGATCTGATTCATGGTTTTATACACAGATCTCACTAGTGTAGATGTATCTCCTTCTGTCGTGCCGAGTAGATTTGATATAATAATGCCGTCTGGTTCTAATCTGTTCTTTAAGAGTTCAAAATACTCCAAGGTCATAAGATGAAAGGGAACGTAATATTTTGAAAATGCGTCTAAGATGATCACATCATACTTTTCATCAGTGTTTGCAAGAAAGATTCTTGCATCTTCATTAAAAATTCTGAGTCTTGGATTCTCATTTACATTGAAATAGGCCTTAGCAGCACTAATTACGTCAGGATCTATTTCTACCACATCTATCTGTACGCCAGGATATGATGCAAGGAAGCTTTTTGGTCCTGAAAAACCACCTCCCCCAATAAAAAGGACCTTCTGAATATTCGGGTTAAAGATGGCACTCATGTGGAAGTATTTAGTATACTCGACTACAAGTTCCTCTGGCTGGTCTGGATTCATTCTACTATGTGGCAAACCATTTAGGTACATGCTTCTCATTTGATTGGAATCAATAACGTCAAGATGGCCATAGGGGGTTTCCTTTTCATACACTAGGCTTCCGGTGTGTGAAATTACACCACCAACCACAGATGTCGGAAGAAAAATAAGAATTCCTACAAACACGGCTAGCAACCTTGGAAATTTAGACAGTCCTACAAGTGACACAAGCAACAAGGAAACTCCTAAAGAAAAGATGACTTGGTTTACTTCAAAAAACGGAATAAGTCCAAAAACTGCGAGAAAAGTGCCTACAATGCTTCCTGCGGTTGATAGAAAATAGAGATTTCCTGTGACACTACCTACTCTGCTTAGCATCGTTGTGCCAAGCTTCACCGAGTATGGTGAAACCATACCAAGCAGAAAAGAAGGAACTGTAAGTAGCGTGAATGTACTCAAAAGAGCCATTAACGAATTCTGTGAAATCGAACTGTAAAGATCAATTACAAGTGGCGCAAAATATGGTATGAACACCATATAAAAGCCAGCAGAAAAAATTATCGAGCTAAACTTGAACATGGTAGGATTTTTGTCTGCAATCCTACCTCCATAAAAATAACCAAAGCTCAGCCCAGTAAGAATTACACCGATTAAACTTCCCCATGTGTACGTAGTGCTACCAAAGACTGGCGTTAGTATGCGACTTGAAACAATTTCAAGTGCCATTACCGCAGCACCGCAAACAAATACCAAGGCTGCAAGGTGCCAAAATTTCACTGTGCAGTGATTCGATTCTAATCCCATTTACTTACATCGTAAGATATAGCTTGATATTTTATTATTATGAGACATGCAGAACTTTACAATTGTAAATTACCATCTTTATCTAAGAGCTCCATGTTCTGTACGATATGAATAAAGATCCAGTGTGCAAGATGGAATTACCTGATGATTCTACCTCTGTATCATCACAATTTGAGGGCAAGACCTATTACTTTTGTTGTCCTTCATGCAAGAAGATGTTTGAAAAAAATCCTCAAAAGTTCACATAGCTAACCAATTCAAGGTATGACCACATTAAGAATCGGCATGTGCAGAAAATGCGGCGCTGAAATGGAATCCTACGAATCGTGCTAGTGGTATAATATGACATTGACGTTCATCTGCACAAGGTGCGGAAACATCACCTATGATCTACTACACTACCACAGTATGAGCTGAAACCTGCTTTACGTTTGTATTCTTACATTTGTAAAGTACTGTTGTTAAATATGCTCCAAACTGATATTGGGCATGCCCATAAAACTAGATGCAATTGATACTTCCATCCTTAATGTTTTGTCAAAAGATGGCCGCAAGTCATTTCGTCAGATAGCAAAAGAAATAGGAGCAAGCACACCAACGGTAAAGCTCAGGTATGAACGCCTCATCAGTACTGGTCTGATAAAGTCTATAGCACCCATCTTGGATCTCAGCAAGATAACAAAAACGACCAAAGAGAAACTCGATAAGAAAATTATAGAAAATAAACCGACCCAAATTGATCTTAAAGAGGAGATCGCTGTCAATGTAGACTGTGAGTACTGCAAAGCACATATTGCGGGCAAGCCGCTTACTCTAAAAATACTGGAACAGGAGCGGTTTTTCTGTTGTACTTCATGCCGTGCTCTTTACAAGGAGAAGTATAGAGGAAGAATAAACTCATTACTTTCAAAAGCTACAACCGATGATTGAGTGAATAGAATCCTTACATTTGTAAATTGCTGTTGTTATATACGTCAAATGCGTTGATTATTTTAATTGTCTGCAAAAATGCCTGAAGGATCCAAAGTGATTGATAAGATCGTGGCATCACACGATCTTATTTTTCAAAATGACAAGATTGGTCGCTTATCTAGGCACAACCACAGATCTGAGGAATGTTTGGTAGTTGATAGAGAGAGTGGTGAGATAATTTGTAACATGTGTGGGAGGGTAATAACGAACAAGGAATCAACTATACAACAAAGCGCTCATGGTTTTGAACCAGCTGGTTTCAAGATATCTCATTCAAGAATGTATGATAAGGGCTTACCTACCATCATGGGCTCAATTCGCAAAGATTTTGGTGGAAGAACTTTGCCTGCCAATGCAAAAGCCAAATTTAGTAGACTACGACTCTTGGACAATCGTATCAGATCACAGTCATCATCCACTGCTACGATGAAATCATTTCTCATCCTTGATGGGGTTAAATCAAAACTCGCAATTCCAGATCATGCTACAGAAAAGGCAGTTTATCTTTTTAGAAAATTTATGACTCGGTCAAGACACCCAAGAAGCTATGTCTCAATGATGCTTGCCTCACTATACGCAGCATGCAGGCTTACAAGTACTCCACGTACCATGCAAGAAATATCTGCAGCAGCGGATGTTAAAAAACGACTGATATTACGGGATTACCGAATCTTAGTTGAGTCACTGGACTTAAGCATTGAGCCCTACAAACCATCTGAATTTGTTACTAGGATATGCACTGGTCTTGGCTTGACGGAAAAAACTCGCCGGCAGGCAATTTCCATATTAGCAAAAGTAAAACAAGACGTTTTTTATGGAAGAAATCCAATTGCGCTGGCTGCGGCTGCGGTTTACATTTCATGTAAAAACAACGCTGAACGAATAAACCAATTCAAAATCTCAGCTGTCGTTGGAATAAGTAGTGTCTCGTTAAGGAACATGTACGTTCTACTGGAGGGAAATACGGCGTGAGATTAACAGTTGCGTTGATCATAACAGCAATTGCCATAGCATTACTTGCAATCTACGGCGCTGACGCAGTATGGAGCATAGGAAAACAGCAGGGATTCCTACCACTTGACACAAGAACAAGAGGTATGGTTCTGGGCTTTCCGTCCGTGATACTTCCTGCAATAGCCTACGTAATGACAAGAAACATCCCCTCACGGGCCTTGGGAATCATGATCGTAGTCGCAGGCGTTTTGATGTTCAGCGGATCCGCAGCTTTCTTGGGATTGCAAGATCCAAAACAGGAGGCAGATCCAGATATGCTAAGAAGTGCGGTTTCATCCCTTGGAGTCATAGTCGCTGGAATAATCATTTCAGTTCTAGGTGCCCTCAAAATCAGAAAATCATAATTATTTTGGATCTTTCACGGCAAGCATGAGAACACTGACAATAATTTCTGTAGCAATTGTAGCGGCTGCCATCATAATTTACATCATAAACAACCAATCTGATGACAGAACTGAATTACAATCGGAAATTGAAAATAGCAACGAAAAATATCATCAAGCCAAAGTAGATGTGAACGGATTTGAGATCATGGCCGACATTGCATTTACAGACGAGCAGCGGGAAAAAGGCCTTTCGATAAAGGACACACTAAATGAAAATGAAGGAATGTTATTCATATTTCAGCAGGAAGGCAGATATAATTTTTGGATGAACGGCATGAAATTTCCAATCGATATTTTGTGGCTTGATGCTGCAGGTAAGGTAGTGCATGTTGAATCGAATTTGCAGCCGTGTGTATCATATAATGACTGTGCGGACTATGCTCCAACTAAAAACGCGCTATATGTGCTTGAAGTTGCTGCAGGATTTGCGGAACGTCATAACGTACAAATTGGAACAGACATTGATTTTCAATTAATCAGGTAAGTCCGAGAAATTCTGGTCATTTTATAGTCGAGTTTCCATAAATTAAGTATGGAAATAAGATGCGCAGATTGCGGTTGTTTGCCTTCTGAGTGTAAAAAATCAAAATCGCCAAAAGAATGTCCCAATTGCACTTTGGTTGAATGCTGTTGTTGGAACGCAATTTATTTGTAAGCTTTTCACCATCTGTCAAATATTATCTTCAGTGCATAGATGAAAACGGATAGATAAAAGCAAAAAGCGTAATGGATCCAAAAACAAAGATTGCTACAACTAGTAATAACTTTGTCTTGAATCCTTTTCCTTCCTGTGTCAGCTCATTCATTTTTTATGGCTCCAACTCGTCTTGTATACCATTTATTATAAAAAGTGACTTCAAATATCAGAATTGATAATGAGACATTGAACTTTACATTTGTAAATATGCATCTTTATCTATGACGGTACATCTGAATGTTATCAACCTTGA
>Ga0187894_10006688_pt1 | contig 11193 bp, 12 predicted proteins | sample GBC1701081metaG_FD_136650 | JGI IMG/M metagenome (GOLD analysis project Ga0187894, IMG submission 136650) | White microbial mat communities from a lava cave in the Kipuka Kanohina Cave System on the Island of Hawaii, USA - GBC170108-1 metaG ...
AAGGATTTGCGCGCCAGAGAAGGAGCGTCGTACCTGTTCATCTCGCACGATCTGCGGGCAGTCAGCTATCTGGCGGATTGGCTGGTGGTGATGTATCTGGGGCAGCTTGTCGAGGAAGGTGATACGGCCCAAGTCTATAATATCCCGTCGCACCCGTATACCGAAGCGTTAATCTCGGCCATCCCCGCGCCCGACCCAACTGTCAAGCAGGGGCATATCCGGCTGGACGGCGACATCCCCAGCGCGGCGCACATCCCGACCGGCTGCCGCTTCCATACGCGCTGCCCGCGCAAGATCGGCGCGATCTGTGAACAGCAAGAACCGCCCTGGCGCGATGCAGGCGGCGATCACCGCATCCGCTGCCATATCCCGATTGACGAATTGATCGTGTTACAGTCCAACTCAACCCTCAATTCGCATCCCCTCCCCCCGACCCCCTCCCCATTGGGCGGAGCGGGGGAGAAAACCTAGAGGCAGCCATGTTCCGCTACACCTTGCGGCGGTTTTTCCTGCTGATCGTGACGATGCTCATCACCTCGGCGCTCATCTTCGCGCTGACGCAGCTTGTGCCGGGCGACGTGGCGCGATTGATCCTGGGGCGGGACGCCTCGGAGGAGCAGTTGCAGCAGCTCCGCGAGGAATTCGGCCTGAACGCGCCCGCGCCGCAGCAGTATGTGAACTGGCTAATGGGCTTTGTGCGCGGCGATTGGGGGCGGTCGTTCACGGGCGGCAACCAGCCGGTGCGCCCACTGGTGACGGAACGACTGGGGAACTCGCTGCGGTTGGCGCTCATGACGCTGATCATCAGCGTGCCGCTGTCGGTGCTGCTGGGTGTGTTAGCCGCTGTCTACGAAAATACCTGGATCGACAGCGCCATTTCGCTGCTGTCGCTGTCGGTCGTCGGCCTGCCCGAATTTGTGACCGGGTTGGTGTTAATCAACGGCATCGCGCTCGGCATTCGCGGATTAGGGCTGCCGGCCACGTCATTCGTCCCCCGGAGTGATGTCGGCGATTGGATTCGGCAGTTGATCCTGCCCGCGCTGACCGCCACCTTCGTGCTGCTGGGTTACGTGTCGCGGCTGACACGCGCGGGGGTGCTGGACGAACTCAAGAAGCCGTATGTGCGTACCGCCGTGCTAAAGGGATTGCCTGGGCGGGTGGTGATGTTCAAACATGTGCTGCGTAACGCCCTGCTGCCGACCATCACGGTGATCGCCATCAGTGTCGGCTGGCTGATCGGCGGGCTGGTGGTAATCGAGAGCGTATACAATTATCCGGGCTTGGGCGCGCTGCTGGTGGACGCGGTGAAGCAGAAAAACCTATTCCTGCTGCAAGCGATTGTGATGGTCACGATCTTTTTCTTCGCCGTCGCTAACCTGGCCGCCGATGTGCTGTACGCGCTGTTGAATCCGAGGATCAGGCTGGAGTAAAAGCAAAAGATTTAACGCAAAGACGCGAAGAAACAAAGACGCAAAGGGGTATAATATGTGTGTAGGGACGAGATATATCTCGTCCGTTTAAGCAATAGGTGCGAGGATTTATTGATATGCCTCTCTACGATTACCGTTGTGAAACGTGCGGCAAACCGTTTCAAGTTAAACATGGTTTTAACGAGGCAGCGTCGGCCTGCCCTACCTGCGCCAGCGCCGCCGTCCACCGTATCATCACCGCCGCGCCGACGGTCGCGCGCGGGATGGCGACGGTCGCCGGTGACAGCCGCCGCGCCAGCAAAGAGCAGTTGCAGGATAAATGGGCGGAAGAGACGCCCAAGCTGCGTAAGAAGCTGGTCGATAAATTGGGCGAGGATGTAGTCAACCGCAACGCGCCAACCTTGAATCACAGCTTTGAGTAACGAAATCAGCGCCCCATCGCACTGACAGCATAAACACCGAGGACGATATGGCCGAACCATCGGTTGCGTTTGACCGGGCCGCCGACTTTTACGACCAAACACGCGGCTTCCCGGCGGGCGAGGAACACCATGTTGCCCACATGGTTGCCCAGGCGGGAAATTTTGAAAAAGATAGCAGCTTACTCGAAATTGGCGTCGGGACGGGGCGCATTGCCCTGCCGGTGTCAGCTTACGTGGCCGCGTACATTGGGGTTGACCTGTCCCGCCCGATGATGAACAAATTGCGAGGCAAGCACAACAGCCAGGACATTTATCTTGCCGAAGCGGATGCAACGCGCCTGCCTTTCGGCGAGGCGACTTTCGACGGCACGGTAGTCTCGCATGTGTTTCACCTCATTCCCAACTGGCAGACCGCGCTCACTGAACTCCGGCGTGTCCTCCGGCCAGACGCACCACTTGTCCATATCTGGTCGAAGGATGAAGGGGTGTTCCACCCGCTTTGGGATGCCTGGAACAACGCCCTGCCCGCCCAAGCCGAGACGACTTACGGCGTCCCCTGGCGGACTCAGCCAAACTACTTGGAAGATGAAGGCTGGCGACCAAACGGTGAAGCCCTCACCCACCTGCTGACAGGCCAGACCTCGCTTCAAAAATTTCTCGATCAAGTGAAGGAGCGCATCTGGTCATCGTGCTGGCGTTATACTGATGGCGAAATGGCGCGTGGCATGGCGGCGATGGAAGCCGTTATCCCCAACGTATTCCCCGAACGCGAGACACCGATCAACACTAGCACGACGGTTTACGCGCGGGCGTACCTACCGCCGAGGTAGTCGTCAACAGCAAACCATTCAGGGCATACGGTTCGCTTCCATCTGATGTGCGGTTTATAATCACCAGTATCTTTTTCTTCGGCTCAAGGTGATGGATGGTTCAACCGCTGCACATTCGGGGCGCGCACATCTGGGAGGGTCACGGGGGCGCTGTCCAGCGCGACCTGTTCACAACCGACGTGATTACCGATAAACCCGCCAACGGCGCGCAGGTGGTAGACTTGGACGGCTACACGATTTTCCCCGGCCTGATTAACGCCCACGACCACCTGGAACTGAACCACTACCCGCGCAGCAAGTTCCGCGACCGCTACGATAATGCCCACCAGTGGGGCGAGGACATGAACGCGCGGTTGGACAGCGAACCCTACAAATCACTGCGCGCCTATCCGTTGTGGGATCGGCTGTTCATCGGCGGGCTGAAAAATTTGTTGTGCGGGGCTATGACGGTGGCGCACCACAATCCGCCGCACAAAGAATTGTGGCGCAAGGACTTCCCGGTGCGCGTGCTGCGGAAATACGGCTGGGCGCACTCGCTGCACTTCAGCACCGACGCGGAGATTGTCGAGTCCTATCGCAGTACACCGAAAGATACCCCCTGGTTCATCCACCTCGCGGAAGGGACGGATGATGTTGCGACGGGGGAATATCAACGGCTAAAGGCGCTGGGATGCGTTGAAAGAAATACGGTGATTGTTCATGGTGTCGGGCTTCAATATGAAGATGCTATTGACTTCTACACTACTATAAACGCACATGTGGGAAATGGGATCAAACTTGTTCTGTGTCCATCAACAAATTGCTACTTACTTGATGCTTTGATCTATGTGCGTATCCCAGCAATGATCGCCACACCTATGATCGGAAGTGACTCCCGATTGACCAGTCGTGGTGACTTATTAGATGAACTCAATTTTGCCTATGAGCATTTCAATATCGCTCCACGTACCTGGGTACTTGGAAGCGTAACTGAAAAAGCAAGGCGCTCTTTGAGCTTAGATGGTGTTGGACAATTAGCTTCTTTAGATTATGCTGACTATGTTGCCATTCGCAAAAGTCTGAACGACGAAATTCAGTTTTGTACTTCCTGCCGCGCCGACCTTGCCCTGATCGTCAAAGGTGGCGTGCCGCAGATCGGCGACCCGGACGTGATGGCGAAATTCCCGCAGGTGCAGACTGTCGCCGCCACACTGGACGGCAAACCGAAACGCATCCACATTGACCTGGTACGGCGTATCCATGCCAATCAGTTGAAAGAGCGGGGGTTGGATGTGGACGAACTGCCGAAAGAGAAGTTTAGGATATGGTAAAAAGCATAACACAAAGGCGCGAAGGGGCGAAGACGCAAAGGGTTTTCATAAAATATTTCTCTGCGCCTTTGCCTCTTGGCGTCTTTGCGTTAAATCTTTAGGAGTATTGTTATGACAGACATTTTATTCGGACAATCCTACTACCTGCGCTTCGATCCGAAGTTGTGGGCGGCGATGCAGCCTTATCCGCCTTTGGGGACGTTGTATGCCACCAGCTACATGCGCCAGAAGGGCTACGCCGTCGCGCTGTTCGACGCGATGCTGGCGGAAGGTACGGCGGAATGGACGGCGGCGCTGGCGCAGTACCAACCAAAATACGCGATTTTATTTGAGGACAATTTTAATTACCTGAGCAAGATGAGCCTGCTGCGGATGCGCGCGGCAGCTTTCGAGATGATCGACGCGGCCAAGGTGCAGGGCTGCACCGTGATCGTCGCCGGGGCGGACATGACCGACCACGCCGAGAAATACCTGGAACGCGGCGCGGATTTTGTGCTGCTGGGCGAGGGTGAGGAAACGCTGGGCGAATTGGTGGAATATTTGAAACATACCCCTCCCCCCTGGCCGACGGGGTCGGACACCCTCCCCGTACACGGAGAGGGGGAGCAAGACGACGCTGGGCTTTACAACATCCAGAGCCTTACCTATCTGCACGATGGTCGAATGGTGAAAACCCCGACACGCCCAGTGATCCGCAAGTTAGACGACATCCCCTTCCCCGCCTGGGATTTGGTAGACCGCGACAAGTATCGGGACGTGTGGGTCGAGCATCACGGGTATTACAGCATGAACCTGGTCACGACGCGCGGCTGCCCATTCCACTGCAACTGGTGTGCCAAACCGATCTGGGGGCAGAAGTACAACGTCCGCAGCGCCGCCAACGTGGTTGAGGAGATGGCCTGGCTCAAGGACAATTTCGCGCCGGATCACATCTGGTTCATGGACGACATCATGGGTATTCAAGACCGCTGGATCGAGGAATTCGCCGACCAGTTGGACGAACGCGGGGCGCATATCCCGTTCAAGAGCCTGAACCGGGCCGATCTGCTGCTGCGCGGCAAAACGATACCGGCGCTGGCGCGGGCAGGCGCGAAAATCGTGTGGGTTGGTGCGGAAAGCGGGTCGCAGAAAATCCTGGATGCGATGGATAAAGGGACGCAGGTGTCGCAGATTTACGAGGCCACGCACCAACTGCACGCGCACGGGGTCAAGGTCGCCTTCTTCCTGCAATTCGGCTATCCCGGCGAGACGCGAGAAGACATCGAACTCACACTGAAGATGGTGCGCGACCTGATGCCGGACGACATCGGCATCAGCGTCAGCTATCCGCTGCCGGGGACGCCGTTCTATGAGCAGGTGCGCCACGAACTGGGCGAGCGCGTGAATTGGCTGGACAGTGCCGACATGGCGATGCTGTATCAAGGCCCGTTCGCCACCGCGTTTTACCGACAGTTGCATACCGTCGTCCACAAGGACTACCGGTCGCGCAAAACCTGGGGTGAGCTGCGGGCATTGGTGCGTAACCCGGCCAACCTGCGCCCCGGCCACCTGAAACAAACAGCCGCGATGATTTACCACCGCCTGACACTGCCCGGCGCAATCGCCAAACTGGACGACCTGGCAAAACTGCCACACGCACCGACGCGCCTACCTAATGTAGCACTCAGCGATCAGCCATCAGCTTTCAGGTAGGGTACAATACCCTTGTTTTCTGCTGACGGCTGATGGCTGATGGCTTAACCTGGATAACTAACCGGAGCGACAATCAAGATGGCAAACTGGCTCAAAGTCACCAAACCGAATGTTGAAATGTCAAGCGGCTTCCTGCTCTACCACTCGGCGATCATCAACATGGACGCGGCGGCCAGCTTCGCCGTGCAAAATGCCGGTTCGGTCACGTTCTTCATCGAGGGCAAGGCCTACGTCATCCAGCAGCAGTTCGACGCCAAAGCCTATGATACCGCGCTCAAGTATATCCAGGCGCGCACGCAGGGGTTGGGATTGCCATAGGGAAGCGGTTAGCCCGTTAGCTCTAAACACAAAGGAGAGATGGGAATGGTTACGAACGAAAAACCTCAAATCGCAAATAAAGTGAAACTGGCTGATCTGACAGTGGGCGAATTTAAGGCTCTGCTCCGCGAGATCGTCGAAGATGTGGTAGAGCAAGCAATCTTTGAACTTGAACAGCAGCTTCCCGACCCGGACGAAAGTAAAGAACTACGGCCAGAGGTGACGGAGCAACTGCGAACATATTTGAACGAAAAGCCAGCAGAAGATATTTTGAAGGAAACAGACCCAGGACACCATATCACATAAACAGGCAAGCCTATCGACATCCTCCTCTCGCACGGCTGCTATTTATGACATGACCTGCACAAAGCAATTGGGTAAGGGACGAACAATATGGATATTGATTCCAAACAAGTCATCGAATTGAGCAAGCGGCAAGTGATGCTTTATCCCGGCGAGGATGGGTGGTGGGTGGTTGAATGTCCGAGCTTACCCGGATGCGTAAGTCAGGGTGAAACCGAGGCGGAAGCAATCGCCAACATCAAAGAAGCCATCGAGGTGTGGATTGCTGACGCCATCGAGCATGAGGAACCTGTTCCTGAGGATACACGACAAGCGCAATTGCTCCTTGTATGAGCAAATTACCGCCAATAAGTGGTCGAGAGTGTATAAAAGCACTCGAACGTGCCGGATTCTACGTGACGCAACAGCGAGGTAGCCACGTCAACATGCGTCGTGACAATCCGTTTGGGAAAGTTACTGTGCCGAATCACAAAGAACTTGACAAGGGAACGTTGAGGGCGACTATTCGACAAGCTGGAATGACTGTAGATGAGTTCATCGCTTTATTGTAAGGGTTAACACATGGACATCCTGCTGGCACACGGCTACTTTTTATACGAAGACCCGCACGAACGCAAGGTGATGAAGCCCTACCCGCCGTTGGGCATCCTATATATCTCGTCGTACCTGAAAAAGCAGGGCTTCGACGTGGGCGTGTTCGACTCGACCTTTAGCTCGATGCAGGCGTTCCAAGACCTGATCGCGCGGGAACGCCCGCCGGTCGTCGGCCTGTACACCAACATGATGACCAAGCGCAATATCCTGGCGATGGCTCGCATTTGCAAGGAACACGGCGCAATCGTCGTCCTGGGCGGGCCGGAGCCGCCCTACTACGCGGCGGATTATCTGGCATCCGGCGCAGACATTATCGTGAAGGGCGAAGGCGAACTGACGCTGGAAGAACTGCTGCCGCACCTGGCTAAACACGGCGCGAAACAGCTTGACCTGATGAACGGGATCGCCTTCCGAAATGACGATGGCAAAGTGGTTGAAACCCTGCCGCGCGCTTTCATCCAGGACTTGAGCGCCAACCCCTGGCCGGATCGAGAGGCGATTGACATCCCCCAATATATGCGCGTGTGGAAGGACAATCACGGCCAGAGTTCGGTATCGGTCATCCAGGCGCGCGGCTGCCCGTATACCTGCCGCTGGTGCAGCCACTCAGTCTACGGCAATACCCACCGCCGCCGCACGCCGGAGGACGCCGCCGACGAGGTGCTGTGGATCAAGGAACGCTACAACCCGGACTTGATCTGGTACGCCGACGATGTATTCACGATCAATTTCCGCTGGTTCTTCAAGTATGCCGACGAACTGAACAAGCGCGGCGTCCGCATCCCGTTCGAGTGCATCTCGCGCGCCGACCGGCTGAACGAGGAGGTTGTCAAAACGCTGGCCGATATGGGTGCGTTCCGGGTCTGGAACGGGTCGGAGAGCGGGTCACAGAAAATATTGGATGCGATGGATCGTAAGGTGCAGGTGAAAGACGTACAGGCCAAGACCCACCTGCTGCAACAACACGGCATCGAAACCGGCATGTTCATCATGCTGGGGTACGAGGGGGAGACGATTCAGGATTTAGAGGAAACGGTCGCACACCTGAAAATCGCCAATCCCGACATTTTCTTGACCACTGTCGCCTATCCGATCAAAGGCACATCGTATTATGCCGAGGTCGAGAGCCGCGTGTTGGCCGACAAAGCCTGGGCCGACCGCAGCGACCGCGATTTGACCGTCGCCGGGCGCTACTCGCGGCGCTTCTATCAGTTCGCCACCCGCTGGATGGTGAGCGAGGTTGCCCTCAGCCGCGCCAGCAAGAACGGCGGCCTACCACTCAAACGGCGGCTCAAGCTGCTGGCGAACGCCAAAATTGGGCGACTGGGCATGGAATTGTCCAAAGGCGAAATCGAAAGCCAGGGACAGCGCGTACATGAACCCGTCCCAAGCATTTGATCCCCTCGCCCCGACCTACGACGATACTTTTACCCACAGCCCCATCGGACAGTATTTGCGCGCGCAAGTCCACAAACGGCTTGACCGGCATTTCCGCGCGGGCGACCACGTTCTCGAACTCGGCTGCGGCACGGGCGAAGACGCGCTTTATCTCGCCGAGCGCGGCGTCCATGTTACCGCCACTGACGTGAGCGAGGCGATGCTGGAGGCGGCACGCGCAAAAACCGGCGACAACCCCTCTATCACCTTTGCAAACCTGGATTTACGCAGCCTATCGACTAACGACTATCGACTAGCGACTAGAAACTTCTCCGGCGCGTTTTCCAACTTCGGCCCGCTCAACTGCCTCGACGATTGGCGTCCGCTGGCGGCGTGGTTGGCCGGGCGCGTGAAACCAGAGGGTATCGTCGGCCTGGGGATTATGAGTCCGCTGTGCCTATGGGAACCGTTGTGGCATGGGCTGCACGGGGATTATAAGACCGCGACGCGGCGCTGGCGCAGCACAACGACCTTTCAGCCAGATGGCGCAGCCGAGCCGATCAGCGTGCGCTACCCGACCATTCACCGTGTCACGCGCGATTTCACACCGTATTTCCAGCGGACGCACGTCCAGGGGATCGGCCTGTTCCTACCGCCAAGCGATGTTTTTGGCGTGATCGAGCAGCGCCCGCGCCTGATGAACACGCTGATGAATTTAGAAAGCCGTTTCATGCGCTATGGCATACTCGCGCCGTTCGCCGACCATTATTGGATCGAGTTTCAGAAACGGTAGGGGGTTTGTCGGCAACAAGTGCCTATTGTTTCGTCTGTCCGAGTTCTTTGTTCTTCTCCCGCACCTGCTCGGCCATCTGCGCCTTGAACGCGATCATGCGGGCTTGCAGCGCCGAGTCGAACGCCGCCAGGATTTGCACCGCCAGCAGACCGGCGTTCTTCGCCCCGCCTATCGCCATCGTCGCCACCGGCACGCCGGACGGCATCTGCACCATCGACAGCAGCGAATCCAAGCCGTTAAGCGCCTGGCTCTGCACCGGCACGCCGATCACCGGCAGAGGGGTATAGGCCGCCACCATGCCCGGCAGGTGCGCCGCGCCGCCCGCCCCGGCGATGATGACCTTCAGGCCGCGCGTGTGGGCGCTGCTGGCATACTCCGCCATTTCCGTCGGTGTGCGATGCGCTGAGACAATGCGAACTTCATGCGCGATGTCGAAAATATGGCACACTTCAATCGCGCCCTGCATGGTCGGCAGATCGCTGTCGCTGCCCATGATGATGCCAATCAGGGTCATATTTGCTCCTACAAATCCACTAAATTGGCTGCCTGCCGCGCCAGTATTTCGCATTTCTCAATGGTGTCACCTAGCACGGTCACATGCCCCATCTTGCGCCCGACGCGGACATCGCGTTTGCCGTATAGGTGAATATGTGCGCTGGCGACGGCCAGCGCCGCCTGGATACCATCGGGGTTCGCCGCTCCATCGTGCCGCCCCAGAAGATTCACCATCACCGCTGCTGGGACGCGCAAGTCGGTTTTGCCGAGCGGCCAGCCCAGCACCGCGCGCAGGTGGTTCTCGAACTGCGACGTGATGCAGCCCTCAATCGTGTAGTGGCCGGAGTTGTGCGGGCGTGGCGCGATCTCGTTGTAGACGATTCGCCCTTCGTTGAGCATGAAGAGTTCGACGCCGAAGACGCCCACCCCGTCCACCGCCTCCACCGCCCGGCGCGCAACTGTCGCCGCCCGGTCAGCAATCTCCGGGGAAATCGGCGCGGGCGCGCGCACGACATGGCAAATGTGATTCTGCTGCACCGTTTCGACGACCGGATAAGTCCTGGTCACGCCGGTTTGCCCGCGCACGACCATCACCGCCAACTCGCGCACGAACGGCACGAACGCCTCGACATACAGCGCCCGTCCGCCTTTCGACAACCGCTCCCAGGCCGGCGCGATGTCTAAAGGCCTACGCAGCGTCGCATTGCCATAACCGTCGTAACCGTCGCGCCGGGCTTTCAACACCAGTGGATAACCAAATTCTTGCCCCGCAGCGTGGGCATCGTCCGGTGTGTCCACCGTGCGGAAAGGTGGCACGGGCAGCCCTGCCGCAGCCATCGTCTCCTTCTGGATCAGCTTATCCTGCACCTGCGCCAGCGTCGCCGACGAGGGATAAACCGGCAGCCCCATCGCTTCCAGCCGCCGCAGGGCAGACGCATCCACAAATTCATTTTCGAGCGTAACGACATCACAGAGCGCCGCGAACGATATCAGCGCCGCCTCATCGTCCCATGCCCCGACGACCTGGTGCTGTGTCAGCCGCGCCGCCGGGCTGTCGGGTGTGCGTTCAAAGATAGCGGTTTCGATGCCGAGTGAGATGGCGGCTTGGGTGAGCATCTGCGCGAGCTGCCCGCCGCCGAGAATACCGAGTCGTGTCATGGAGTGGTATGATAACGGGAAGCCTAGCTTTCAGCAATCAGCGTTCAGCGATCAGTATAAAGGCAATAAAATACGCATGAGTGCACGATTCGACTTGATGATTGTGTGCGATCTAAAACCCGATGCCCCCAACTATATAATCGAGGGAATAAAGTACATGATCGCACCAGATTATTCAGCAGAAAATATTCCAATTGATGAGAATTTTCACACTATACACTAGCGAGGGTTATTGAAAGTTGATAATCAGTGGATAAATCGTATCCCTGGTGACGGTCTCGTATCATTGCGACTTATTCCTGATTATTATAATCAATCAGGTCATCCAGAATCCATGAAATACACATTTAGGGAGTGGCTAAAAGAGAGAGTATGAAATAAACTGAGAGAATGAACACATGTCCCCACTGTCACGAACCGAGCCGACAGGTCAAAATTGGACGGACAAAGGCCGGTAGCCAACGCTATCAG
>Ga0187894_10006690_pt1 | contig 11189 bp, 9 predicted proteins | sample GBC1701081metaG_FD_136650 | JGI IMG/M metagenome (GOLD analysis project Ga0187894, IMG submission 136650) | White microbial mat communities from a lava cave in the Kipuka Kanohina Cave System on the Island of Hawaii, USA - GBC170108-1 metaG ...
CTCCCCTTACAATCCGCGGAACTTGAAGCCGCGGAGCTCGTCCAACACGGCGGCGGACCCGGCAGGGGACGCGGCGCTGGTCGCGCGTGCGCGCGACGGCGACCGCGCCGCCTTCGACCAGCTGGTCGTCCGCCACGAGGACCGCGTGTACAACATGGCCCTGCGGATGCTCGGCAACGCCGACGACGCGCTCGATCTCGCGCAGGAGGTCTTCCTGTCCGCGTACCGGGCGCTCGGGACGTTCGAGAGCAAGTCGCTCTTCTCGACGTGGCTCTACCGGGTCACCGTGAACCGGTGCCGGGACGAGCTGCGTCGCCGCGCCACGGTCAAGCACACGCGGCCGCGACCGCTCGGGGCGCCCTTGGGCGACGACGCCCCGTCGGACCCGCCGGCTCGCACCGGCTCGCCGGTTGACGCCGCGATCCAGCGCGAGTCGCTCGATCTCGTCGCCGACGCCGTCGCCGCGCTGCCCGCGGACGCGCGCGAGGCGCTCGTCCTGCGCGATGTCGAGGGCCTCGAGTACGAGGAGATCGCGGCCGTGCTGGAGGTGCCTCTCGGGACCGTGCGCTCGCGACTCCACAGGGCTCGCAGCCTCCTGCGCGACCGTCTGCGCGAGGCGGGGGTCGAGGGATGATCGACGACGGCCTGCGCGAGGAGCTGTCCGCCCTGCTCGACGGGGCGCTCCCGGAGCAGCGTGCGAGGGAGCTGCGCGAGCGGATCGCGAAGGACCCGGAGCTGCGCCGCGCGTACGAGGAGCTCGAGCGCACGGTCGAGGCCGTCCGCTCGCTCCCGCGCTCGCGGGCGCCCGCGGAACTGCGCGCCCGTATCCGCGGCTCGCTCAACGAACGGCGCACGGGGGCGCGGCTCTTCCGCCTCCCCGCCCTCGCCGTGGCGGCGACCGTGCTCGTCGCTGCGGGGCTCGCCTTCTACCTCGGGCGCGAAACGAAGGTTCGCCACGAGTCCGCCGAGGGGCCGGTGCCTGCGCGGCGCGCGGGCGACGCCGTCGAGGTCGGGAAACAGCAGGTGGAGGAGCAGGGCGCCGCGGCGGAGCGCGCGCAGGTGCGGCTGAAGAAGGACGAGAAGAGCCTCGGCGCGCGGGACGACGGGGCGGGCGCCGAGACGAAGCTCGGGGCGCCCAAGGACGCCGCGAAGCGCGGCGCCCCGCGCGCCGAGAAGGAAGCGGACCTGCTCGGTGCCGTGGCGCGGTCGCGCGAGATCGCCGCGGCGGACCGCAAGGCCTATCTGCGCGACGTGGTGGCGCTCGGCCCCGAGAAGGCGGCGGCACACTTGAAGACCCTCTTCCCCGACAGCCCGGAAGCGCGCGGCGAGACGGATGCCGCGTTCCGTCAGCGGAGCCCGGCGGTGCTCGCGACGATCCAGCTCGAGGACCGCGAGGAGGCGAGCCTCGTGAAGCGGATCCTCGACGCCGCGCCGCGCCCCGCGGCCTCGGCCGCGGCACTCGCGGTCGAGCAGGACGAGAAGGACCAGGTGACGGCCGAGGTCCAGGGGACGCCGGAGGACCTCCGGCGGATCGGCCTCTGGCTCGCGCTCCTCGATCTCTCGCCCCCGGCGCCCAGCAAGCCGAAGGTCGAGGTCTTCGAGGAGGCGAAGCGCGAGGAAGGGGCCGAGCCGGTGGTGCGGACCGCCGTCGTCCGGCTGCGCTTCGCGAAGCCGCCCGAAACGGAGACCCAGCCGAAGGGGAAGTAGGAGGGGGTGCGGGGGCCGACGACGCGGCCTACCCGTACTTCTCGAGGCGGTAGCGGATCTGATCGCGCGTCATGCCGAGGAGCTGCGCCGCGCGGCTCTGGTTGCCGCCGCTCCGCTCGAGGGCCTGGCGCACGAGGTCGCGCTCGAGCTCGTCCATGTCGAGCCCCTCGGCCGGGAGGTCGAGCAGCCGGCCCCCGTTCGCGGGGCCGTCCGGCGCCTCGAGGCTGAACGCGAAGTCCTTGGCCGTGAGCGTCGGCCCCTGGCCGAGGATCATCGCGCGCTCGACCGCGTTGCGCAGCTCGCGGACGTTCCCCGGCCAGGGGTGGCGCCGGAGCGCCTCCTGCGCCGTCTCGTGGATGCCCGTCACCTGCTTGTTGAAGTCGCGGTTGAACTTGTCGAGGAAGAAGCGCGCGAGCGCCGGGATGTCCTCGGTGCGCTCCCGGAGCGCCGGGATGCGGATCGGGAAGGTGTTCAGCCGGTAGAAAAGGTCGAGGCGGAACCGGTTCTCCTTCACCGCCTTGTCGAGGTCCGCGTTCGTCGCGGCGACGACCCGGATGTCCACCGAGATGTCGGTGACGCCGCCCAGCCGCTTGAAGGTCTTCTCCTCGAGCACCTGGAGGAGCTTCGCCTGGAGCCCGAACGGCATGTCCCCGATCTCGTCGAGGAAGACGGTCCCGCCGTCGGCGACCTCGAAGAGGCCGGGTTTCATGCTCTTCGCGTCCGTGAACGCGCCCCGCTCGTGGCCGAAGAGCTCGCTCTCGAGGAGCGTCTCCGGGATCGCGCTGCACGTGATCGTGAGGAAGGGCTTCGAGTGCCGGTCGGACGAGTCGTGGAGCGCGCGCGCGATGAGCCCCTTGCCCACCCCGCTCTCGCCGAGGAGGAGGACCGTGTTGGCGCGGCTCTGCGCGAGCTTCTTCACGAGCGTGACGATCTCCTGCATCGCGGGGCTCTCGCCGATGATCGCGGCGATGCCCTCGGCCGCCTGCATCCGGCGGAGCGTCTGGACCTCGCGCCTCAGCCGCGTCGTCTCGAGCGCGGTCCGGACGTTCAGGACCATCTCCTCCGTGTCGAAGGGCTTGTTCAGGTAGGTGAAAGCGCCCTGCCGCATCGCCTCGACGGCCTTCTGCACGTTGGCGTAGGCGGTCATGAGGATCACCGGGACGTCGGGCGCCTCCTGCTTGAAGGTCTTCAGGAGGTCGAACCCTTCGCCGTCCGGAAGCTTGTGGTCGAGGATCACGCAGTCGACGTGCTGCCGGCCGAACGCGCGCTTCGCCTCGGCGACATCCGCCGCCTCGTGAACGACATACCCCTCGGCCGCGAGGCTCTCGCGCAGCGTGAAGCGGATGAGCTTCTCGTCATCCACGACGAGGACGTTCTCGCGGCTCATGGCCCCCGCGCCCCCTCTTCTTCCCGGTTCATGCGCGGACCGGCTCCTTCGGCCGCGGCAGGACGACCGCGAAGGTCGTGCCCTGTCCCGGGCCGGTCTGCACCTCGACCCTGCCGCCCATCGCGAGGACGAACTTCTTGACGATCGCGAGGCCGAGCCCGGTGCCCTGCGCCTTCGTCGTGAAGAAGGGCTTGAAGAGCTTCGGCAGCACGTCCTCGGCGATGCCCGGCCCGTCGTCGGAGACGGAGACGAGCGTCTTGTCGCCCTGCTCGACGGCGCCGAGCCGGACCCGCCCCGCGCGCGCGCCCAGCGCCTGCCCGGCGTTGAGGAGCAGGTTCAGGAGGATGTTCTCGAGGAGCTGCGGATCGGCGCGCACGGTCGTGCCCTCGGGGATCTCCACGTCGATGCGGTGGCGCTTCAGGTCGGGCTCCTCGCCGAGGACCCGGAGGATCCGGCCCGCGAACTCGTTCAGGTCGAGCGGCGCCGGGCGCGGCCGCGGCGGCTTCGCGAAGGTCAGCAGGTCGCGGATCGTCTCGTCGAGCCGGCGGACCTGGTGCTGGATCTCCTGCACGACCTCCGCGCGCGCGTCGCCCGCGGGGAACGCGCGCCCGAGCACCTGCACCGCGCCGGCGATCCCCGTCAGCGGGTTCTTGATCTCGTGGGCGACGGCCGCCGCCATCTCGCCGATCGCGGCGAGGCTCTCGCGGCGGTTGAGCTCCTCGCGGATCCGGTCGCGCTCGGTCACGTCGCGCACGATCGACGCGCGCCCCGCGTACCGCCCGTGCGCGTCGCGGAGGACCGTCGAGGAGATCTCGCACCGGATGTGGCGGCCGTCGCGCGTGATGCGGTCGCCCGAGTGCGCGCGAAGCACGCCGCGCTGATCCACGCCGCGGCGGAGCGCGTCCAGCTCGCGCTGGGCGTCGTAGCCCGGCGGGTAGAGGAGCTCGGCGTGCTTGCCGAGGATCTCCTCCTCCCTCCAGCCGAAGATCTGTTCGGCGCCGCGGTTCCACGTGGAGACCTTGTCCTCGCCGTCGAGCGTCAGGATCCCGTCGATCGACGTGTCGAGGATGTGGGCGAGCAGCAGCCGGTGGCGCCGGAGCTGCCGCTCGTCGCGCGCGACCATCGCGCTGTAGACGCGCGCGGCCACGTACGCGGCGAGGAACGGCGCAAGGATCTCCTGGAGGTTGCGGAAGAAGCTGCGCGACTCCTCGGGGATTCCCTTGAGCGGCTCCGTCTCGATCCACTTCCAGAGGACGAAGAGCGCGCCCGCGAAGGCGGCGCAGAAGAGCAGGAGGAACACCTCCCGCCGCAGGAGCTGGCGGGCCGCTGACGGGGGCAGCGGGATGGACTCGGGGAGAGCGGTCCCGAGCGGGGGGGCGGCGGGGTCCGAGAGCGAGGCCATCCGGAGGCATTCTAGGGCTTTCGCGCGAGGGAAGGGGGTGGGGCGCGGGGAGGGGGCGGGCGTCGGGGGCCGCGAGGCGATATCCTCTACGGAGCGATGCCGAGGTTCGACCGCGTGCTCGTGCCCGTCGATTTCTCCGAGCTCACCGACACGGTCCTCCGGTACGGCGTGGAGCTCACGAAGGAGGAAGGGACCACGGTGGTGCTGCACGTCCTCGAGCCGCTGCCGCTCCACTTCGAGACCGCGTTCGGCGCGTTCGTGAACACCGAGGGGCTCATGCGGATCCGGGAGAACGCGCTCCGCCTCCTCGAGGAGACGAAACAGCGCCATCCCGGCCGCACGTTCGTGACCGAGCTCAAGGAGGGGAAGCCCGCGCCCATCATCATCGATGCGGCGCACCGGCACGGCGCGGAACTGATCGTCATGGGAACGCACGGTCGCGGCGGCCTCGAGCACCTCTTCCTCGGCAGCGTGGCGGCGCGCGTGGTGCGCAACGCCGGCTGCCCGGTCCTGACCGTCCGCCGGCCGGACCCGAAGGGCGCCGCGTAGGAATCGGCCTCGCAGGCGGCCCCGGACCCCCGGGCCTTCGCCACCTTGAAGGAGAACGTAGGATTAGGTGCAAGTCCCATGACCATCAAACAGCTTGAGCACCTCGATCGGGTCGTGATCCGCTTCGCCGGCGACAGCGGCGACGGCATGCAGGTCACGGGCCAGCAGTTCACGAACACGGCCGCGCTCCTCGGAAACGACCTCGCGACGTTCCCCGACTTCCCCGCGGAGATCCGGGCCCCCCAGGGCACGCTCCCCGGCGTGTCGGGCTACCAGGTCCACTTCTCGTCGGACGAGATCTACACGCCCGGCGACGCCCCGGACGTCCTCGTCGCGATGAACCCGGCGGCGCTCAAGGTCAACCTGCGCGACATCCCGAAGAACGGCATCCTGATCCTCGATACCGACGAGTTCGACAAGCGCCACTTGAAGATGGCAGGGTTCGAGACGAACCCCATCGAAGACGGCTCCCTCGCCGGCTACCGCCTCTTTGCCGTGCCGCTCACGAGCCGCGCAGAAACGGCGCTCGCGGCCTTGGATACGCTCGACACGAAGGAAAAGCGGCGCTGCAAGAACTTCTACGCGCTCGGCATGTGCTACTGGCTCTTCAGCCGGAGCATGGACAGCACGGTCGCGGCGCTCAAGACGAGGTTCGCGAAGGAGCCGAAGTACGCGGAAGCGAACACGATCGCGATGAAGGCCGGCTACGCCTATTGCGAGGCGAGCGAGGAGTTCCAGGTCCGCTACGAGGTGCCCCCCGCGCCGACGAAGCCCGGGACCTACCGGAACATCATGGGCAACGAGGCGCTCGCGCTCGGTCTCGTGGCCGCGGCGTCGCGCGCCGGGCTCCCGCTCTTCTACGGCTCCTATCCGATCACGCCCGCGAGCGACATCCTCCAGTACTTGGCCGGCTACAAGAACTTCGACGTGACGACGTTTCAGGCCGAGGACGAGATCGCGGCGGTCGGCGCGGCGATCGGCGCGTCGTTCGGCGGCGCGATCGGGATCACGGGGAGCAGCGGCCCCGGGATCGCGCTCAAGGGCGAGGCGATCGGCCTCGCCGTGATGGTCGAGCTTCCTCTCGTGGTGGTGAACGTCCAGCGCGCTGGCCCGAGCACCGGGATGCCCACGAAGACGGAGCAGGCGGACCTCCTCCAGGCGGTCGTCGGCCGGAACGGCGAGTGCCCCGTCGTCGTCCTCGCGGCCTCGACGCCCTCGAACTGCTTCGAGATGGCCTTCGAGTCGGTCCGGATCGCGACCAAGTACATGGTCCCCGTGATCCTCCTTTCGGACGGCTACCTCGCGAACGGCGCCGAGCCGTGGAGGCTCCCGGAGAGCGCGCAGAAGCTGCCCGAGATCCGCATCGGCTTCCACACGGACCCGAAGGACTTCAAGCCTTACCGGCGCGACGAGACGACGCTCGCGCGGCCCTGGGTGAGGCCCGGCACGCCGGGGCTAGAGCACCGGATCGGCGGCATCGAGAAACAGGATGGCACGGGCAACATCTCCTACGACCCCGCGAACCACCAGAGGATGGTCCAGCTGAGGCAGGAGAAGGTGCAGCGCGTCGTTGCCGACGTCCCCGACCTCAAGGTCTTCGGCCCCGACAAGGGCAAGCTCCTCGTGATCGGGTGGGGGAGCACGTTCGGCGCGATCCACTCGGCGGTCAGGCTCGCGCAGACCGACGGGTTGAAGGTCGCGCAGGTGCACTTGCAACACCTGAACCCGTTCCCCGCGAATCTCGGCGAGATCCTCGCCCGCTACGACAAGGTCCTCTGTCCCGAGATGAACATGGGGCAGCTGAAGCTCCTCCTGCGCGCTCGCTATCTCGTGGACGTGCAGGGCCTCAACAAGGTCGAAGGACAGCCCTTCCGAGTCCGCGAGGTGCTGTCCCGCATCCAGGAGATGGCCCGATGAGCCCCGAAGCCCCCGTCCTCGACAAGAAGCACTTTGAGAGCGACCAGCAGGTCCGCTGGTGCCCCGGCTGCGGGGACTACGCGATCCTCAGCTTCATGCTCAAGGTCTTCGCCGAGATGGGCGTGGACCGCGAGAAGGTCGCGGTCGTCTCGGGCATCGGGTGCGCCGCCCGGTTCCCGTACTACGTCAACACTTACGGCTTCCACACGATCCACGGCCGCGCGCCCGCGATCGCCACGGGGCTCAAGGTCTCGAGGCCCGACCTCCACGTCTGGGTCGTCGGCGGCGACGGCGACCTTCTCTCGATCGGCGGCAACCACTTCCTCCACGCGCTGCGCCGGAACGTGACCTTGAAGGTCCTCTGCTTCGACAACCGGATCTACGGCCTCACGAAGGGACAGACGTCGCCCACGTCGGAAGTCGGCAAGGTGACGAAGACGACGCCGATGGGGTCGCTCGACCGGCCCGTGAACCCGATCTCCCTCGCGCTTGCCGCCGAGGCGACGTTCGTGGCGCGCACGGCCGACACCTGGGGCAACCACTTCCGCGAGGTGATGCTCGCGGCTGCGGCGCACGAGGGTTCCGCCTTCGTCCAGATCCTCCAGAACTGCGTCGTCTTCAACGAGGATTCGTGGGAGACGGTCGTCGGCCGCGAGCAGAAGGACGAGCACGCGCTCTTCCTCGAGCACGGTCGTCCCCTGCGCTTCGGCCGCAACAAGGAGAAGGGCATCCGGCTCAAGGGCTCCGAGGCCGAGGTGGTCACGCTCGGCGATGGCGACGTCACCGAGAAGGACCTCGCCGTCCACGACGAGAAGGACGAGGCGCTCGCCTACCTCCTCTCGCGCCTCGATCTCCCGCGCCATCCGATGCCGGTCGGGATCTTCCGCCGCGTCACGGGACTCGTGCCGCTCGAGAAGGGCGTCGCCCGCCAGCGCGAGGAGGCGATGAAGAAGAAGGGCAAGGGCGACGTCACGAAGCTGATCCACTCGGGAGACCTCTGGACCGTCAAGGGATGAGCATCGAGGACATCGAGGACGAGCGCCGCTACGAGGAGGCCGGGAAGGCCGCCGGGAAGGGGAGCGTCTTCGAGACGCCCGTGCGCTCGCTGCACGTGCGGAAGGCCATCGTCGTGGCGCCCGACGCGGCCGTCGCCGAGACCGTGAAGCAGATGGCCGCCGCGGGCCAGGGGTGCGTCCTCGTAGCCGGCCCGGACGGCCGCGTCGCCGGCATCTTCACGGAGCGGGATCTCCTGAAGCGCGTCGTCGCGAAGGGACTCGACGCCGCACGCACGCCGGTGAAGACCGTGATGTCGAAGGACCCCGAGTGCCTGACGCTCGACGACACGCTCGGCTACGCACTCCACAAGATGACGGTGGGGGAATACCGGAGCATCCCGGTCGTGGACGAGAAGGGCAGGGCCTTCGGCGTTCTCACCCAGCAGGAGGGGGTGAAGGCGCTCGCCGCGCTCTTCCCGTCGTCCGTCATCAACCAGCCGCCCCGCTCGTTCGAGCAGAAGCCTCCGAAGAACCAGTACGGAGGCTGAGACGGCCTTCGGCCGCGGCGGAGCTGGCCCGCGGGTGCCGCGGTTCCCCGGACCCCTCCCTATCCGTGGCCTGCGCGGCAGGCCTCGAGCGCCTCGACGAACGCCTCCGCCCACGAGCTCGCGGTCGTGCGCTTGACCGCCGCGAGGAGGCGCGCGTGGCGCTCGGCACGCTCCGCCGGCGGCATCTTCAGCGCGCGGTCGATGTCCTTCGCCATCCCGTCCGCGTGGAAGGGGTTCGTGAGGATCGCGTCCACGAGCTCGTACGCGGCGCCCGCGAACCGCGAGAGGACGAGGACGCCGGGGCTTTTCTCCTCCTGCGCGGCCACGAACTCCTTCGCGACGAGGTTCATCCCGTCGCGCAGCGGCGTGACGAGGCAGACGTCGGCCGCGCGGTAGAAGCGGGAGAGCTGCCCGCGCCGGTAGGAGCGGTAGAGGTAGCGCACCGGCGTCCAGTGCGCCTCGCCGAACTCGCCGTTGATCCTCCCGACCGTGGACTCGATCCGGTTCCGCTGGTCCTGGTACTCGAGGACGTCCGCGCGCGACGGCACGGAGATCTGCACGTACGAGACCTTGCCGCGCCACTCGGGGAAGAGCGCGAGGAAGCGGCCGAACGCCTCCAGCCGCTCCTGGATCCCCTTCGTGTAGTCGAGCCGGTCCACACCGAGCACGAGGCGCCGCCCCGCGACGGACTGGAGCAGCGCGGTCGTCTCCTCGGACTCCTCGGGCTCCGCCGGGGGCTCGAAGCTCTCCGGGATGATGCCGATCGGGAACGCACGCACGCGCGTGCGCCGCCCGCCGTGCGCGATCGCGTCGTCCGAGACGGTCGCCGTCGAGAGCGCCCCGACCGTCTGGAGCAGGTTGCGCGCGTCATACGGCGTCTGGAGGCCGACGAGATCGAACGCGAGGATCCCCTCGAGGATCCGGTCGGCCCACGGGATCACGCGGAAGAGGTCCACGCCCGGGAACGGGATGTGGAGGAAGAGCCCGAGCGGTCCGCGGTGGCCCCGGCGCCGCAGGCCCTCGGCGAGCATCAGGAGGTGGAAGTCGTGGGCCCAGACCGCGCAGTCGCGCTCGACCAGGTCGGCGGCGGCCCCCGCGAGACGCTCGTTGACCGCGACGTACGAGTCCCACTCCGCGTCGACGAACCGGACCTTGCCCGGGAGCGAGTGGAAGAGCGGCCAGAGCGACCGGTTGCAGAAGCCGTTGTAGTAGAGCTGCTGCGCGTTGGCGGGGAGGTCGATCCACGCGAGCGCCGGGACCGCCGCCGCGTCGAGCCGGGCCGGGCCGAAGGCGTCGCCGGCCGCCGTGCGGCCGCTCCAGCCGAGCCAGAGCCCGCCGCGCGCCGCGAGGACCGGCTCGAGCGCCGAGACGAGGCCGCCGACGAGGCGCTTCCTCTCCTCGTCCGGCGAGACCGGCGCGCGCAGCTCCGGGAGGCGGTTGGAGATCGCGAGGAGGCCGTGCTGGCGCCGGCTCGGGGGGGCCTGGGGGGGCCGGGGGCGCGGCAGGAGATCGGGATCCCCCGCGGGCCCGGCGCGGACCGCCCGCAGCCAGCCGAGGAACCGGATCACCTCGTCGGGTGTCGCGAGGAGCCACCGCGCCCAGGTGGCCCGGTCGATCGTCGGCGCGACGAGGATCGCCTCGTCCCCCTCGCCGAGCTCCCCGAACATGTCCTCGTCGGTGATGTCGTCGCCGAGGGCCACGATGCGCGCGCCGGGCCCGGCGATCCCGCGGATCCACGGGACGGCCGCGGACTTCCGCGCGCCGGTCGGGCGGACCTCGATGACCTCCGAGCCCCGGATGCACTCGTAGCCCGCGTGCGTCCGGAGCCACGCCTGGCCGAGCGCCTCCGCCTCCACCCGGAGCGCGGGCGCGACGCGGCGCGACACCCGCCGGTAGTGGAACGCGACCGAGAGCGACTTCCTCTCGACGAGCGCGCCCTGGTTCTTCCGCGCGAGCTCCTCGAACGTGGCGTGGAGGTCGTCGAGCCCGAGGCCGTCGCCCGCAAGCAGCGACCGCCAGCAGCCGTCGTCGCGCAGGAACGCCCCGTGCTCGGCCGCGAGGCGCACGGACCGCGTGCCCGCGAAGAAGCGCTCGAGTTCGGACGTCGGGCGCCCGCTCACGATCGCGAGCGCGACGCCCTCGCACGCCGCCAGCGCGTCGAGGAACTCGACCAGCGGGGTCGCGGGGCGGGCGAGGTCGGGCGTGTCCGCGAGGGCCACGAGCGTGCCGTCGAGATCGACGAGGAGGCCGAGCGGCGAGTGGCGCGCGACGCGGGTCCAGTGGTCAGGTACGTTCAAGGCGGAGCCAGAGCAGGGAGTGGGGGCCAAGCGTGAAAAGGTACTCGTCGCGGGTGATCGCGGGGAAACGCTCCCCGCCGATGATCTCGACCGGCGTGCGATGGACCCACTCGCCGACCGGGACGAGCGCGGGCTGGACGAAGCGGGAGAGGTTGTTCAGGCAGAGGATCGTTCGCGCCTGCCGCCGCGCCATGTTGAGCGATGGCAGCAGGATGCTGATGAGCAGCGCGATGATCGCGACCACCACGAGCAGCTCAATCAGCGTAAACGCCAAGCGGCGACGACTTGAATGCCCCGACATCGAGATTCCTCCCCAGTTCGGAACGGGCTTGCCGTTCCCGTGATTCAGTATAGCGCTCTATTCGTAACCGGGCGGCACCAGCGTAA
>Ga0187894_10006691_pt1 | contig 11186 bp, 11 predicted proteins | sample GBC1701081metaG_FD_136650 | JGI IMG/M metagenome (GOLD analysis project Ga0187894, IMG submission 136650) | White microbial mat communities from a lava cave in the Kipuka Kanohina Cave System on the Island of Hawaii, USA - GBC170108-1 metaG ...
CTTCACGGTGCGCAGCCCTTTGGCGTAGGCGTGGCCCGAGACGAAGCCGGCCTTGCCGAGGTCGGCCCACACGGCGGGCAGGTCCTCCTTGCGGACGCCCAGCATGTCGATGCGCTGGCCGCCCGTGACCTTGACCGTCGGGATGGCGAACTTGTCGACGACGTCGGCGATGGCGCGCAGCTCCTGGGCGCTGGTGACACCACCCCACATGCGCGGCACCACCGAGAAGGTGCCGTCCTTCTGGATGTTGGCGTGGACGCGCTCGTTGACGAAGCGCGACTGGTAGTCGTCGGCGTATTCGTCGGGCCAGTCGCAGACCAGGTAGTAGTTCAGCGCCGGCCGGCACTTGGCGCAACCGCACGAGGTCTTCCACTGCAGCGCCTGCATGACGGCGGCGAGCGACTTCAGCGACCGGGCCTTGATCAGGCGGCGCACGTCGTCGTGGCCGAGGTCGGTGCAGGCGCACATCGGCTGGACGGCGGCGCGGTTGTAGGCGTCGCCCAAGGTCAGCGCCATCAGCTGCTCGACCAGGCCGGTGCATGAGCCGCACGAAGCCGATGCCTTGGTGTGGGCGCGCACGTCGTCGAGCGATGTGAGTCCCTTGGCCTTGATGGCGCCGGTGATCCTGCCCTTGCAGATGCCGTTGCAGCCGCAGATCTCCGCATCGTCCGGCAGCGCCGCGACCGCGGCCGTGGGGTCGAGCGCCGATGTGCCCTGGCGGGCCTGACCGAAGATCAGCGTATCGCGCATCTCCGAGATGTCGGTCGCCTTGCGCTTCAGGTCGTTGAACCAGGCGCCGTCGGCGACCTCGCCGAACAGCACCGTACCAATGATGCGGTTGTCCTTGAGGATCACGCGCTTGTAGACGCCCGCCGACGCGTCGCGCAGGACGATCTCCTCGCGGTCGTCGCCGTCGGCGAAGTCGCCCAGCGAGTAGACGTCGATACCCGTCACCTTGAGCTTGGTCGGCGTGTCGGTGTGGACGAAGCGCGCGTCATCGTGGCCGGCGAGCTGCTCGGCGGCGACGCGGGCCATCTCGTAGAGTGGTGCCACCAGTCCGTAGACGTGGCCGCCGACCTCCACGCACTCGCCGAGCGCCAGGATGTCGGGATCGGAGGTGCACATGCCATGGTCGACGACGATGCCGCGGTTGGTCGCCAGCCCGGCGCCACGCGCCAGGGCGGTGCTGGGCCGGATACCGGCCGCCATCACGACCAGGGTCGCAGGAATGACAGTGCCATCGGCAAGCGCCACGCCTTCGACCCGGCTGCTGCCCAGGATCGCCTGGGTGCTGGCCTTGGTGAGAACCTTGATGCCGCGCGCCTCGACGGCCTTCTGCAGCAGGTAGCCCGCGGCCGGGTCGAGCTGGCGCTCCATCAGGGTCGGCATGAGATGCACGACCGTGACGTCCATGCCCTGCGCCTGCAGGCCCGCGGCCGCCTCCAGTCCGAGCAGGCCGCCGCCGATCACCACCGCCTTGGCGCGCGACTGCGCCGCCAGCAGCATGGCGTTCACATCGTCGAGGTCGCGGTAGGTCAGCACGCCGGCCAGATCATGGCCCGGCACCGGCAGGATCAACGGCGTCGATCCGGTGGCGATGACCAGCTTGTCGTACGGCGCCGTCTGGCCCTGCGCCGAGGTCACGGTCCGCGCGGCGCGGTCGATGGCGTCGATCCGGTGGCCCTTGTAGAGGGTGATGCCGTTGCGGATGTACCAGCCGTCACCGTGGATGATGATCTGCTCGTAGGCCTTCTCGCCCGACAGCACGGGCGACAGCATGATGCGGTCGTAGTTGACCCGCGGCTCGGCGTTGAAGATGGTCACGTCGAAGCGGCCCGGCGCCCGCTCGAGGAGATGCTCCAGCATGCGCCCGGGCGCCATGCCGTTGCCAATGATGACAAGCTTCTGGGTCATGTCCGTGGTGAGCCCCAAAACAGAAAGCCGCACATCCCAGCGTCCCACCCCCGATGCGGAAGGGAACGGTCGGTTGGCAGCTTTGCCTGGAACGCCCGCCATTGGACGCCAGCCGTCGGGGCCTCATCGCCCCAAAAGCGTCGCGGGACCGAAGCAGCAGGAACCGTGCCAGACCGGCTCCTGTCGAAATGTCAGCGAAATCGGGCGGCGCGGAGCGCCGCGCCAGGACGGCGCGGGCGCATCATGGTCACTTATTGGGCAGATTGCCCGCGCGTCTGAACTGGGGACCGGGAACATGTTGCAATGAATTTTGCAACATGTGTCCGTACAGATCGATGCCGGCATCCGCTAGTGTGGCCTGAACAAGATAATCCGGGGGAGCGTTATGAGCGAATTGCCGACCATCGCCGTGCGTCTCGATTGGCTGCCGGTTGAAGCGCTGGCCCAGCCACAGGGTGTTCTGCGCACCCGCGTCGGCGCACCGCCCAACACCCCGGTACTGATCACGGTAGTCGGTTCGACGACGGCGTTCCCCGCGCGACCTTGGGCACCGCTTGGTGTCGATCCGCGAGGGGCCTGACACCCTTAACGCACGCAGCCCGACCTGCCGCGTATCAGTCCTGTACGCGGGCACGTGCCAACCCTGCCCTGGCGGCGAAGGTTTGATGCGCCATGACGCACGTGGTCCTTTTCGGCATTGGCTCGCCTGTTGTCGTGGACGTCGAGGAGAGTCTGCACCGCGCAGGCGTCAGGGTCGCAGCCGGCGTACGCAACGTTGCGGGCGACGACTACGTCTCACAGGACGCGCGGGTCATCACTCCGGATGACCTGGCGGATGACCTGCGCCAACTGCCCTTTCTTGTGCCGCTCTTCCGGCCGGCCCATCGCGAAACGGCCGCCCGGGAAGCTGCGCGTGTTGGACTGAGACATCCGTTCCGACTCGTTGATGCGACGGTCGCCGTGCCGCGACGGTTCACACTGGGCCCGGGAAGCTATGTCAACGTCGGCTGCAGCATCGGCAGCTGCTGCGATATCGGTGCCTTCGTCTTCATCAATCGCGGCGCCAGCATCGGCCACCACGCGCGCCTTGGTGACTTCGTGTCGATCGGGCCCGGAGCCGTACTGGGCGGTCAGGTCACGGTCGAAAGAGCGAGCGTCATCGGCATCGGCGCCGTGATTCTGCCCTCCGTCGTGATCGGCGAGAACGCCACCGTCGGTGCCGGCTCCGTCGTGTCCCATGACGTACCTGCGGGGTGCCTCGCGCTGGGCAACCCGGCGCGGATCATGCGCCGCGGGATCGGCAGCGACAGGAGCGTCGCGTGAGCCGGTCGGTCGTACACCTCTACACGGTTTGCTGGGATGAGGCCGACATGCTCGGTTTCTTCTTCCGGCATTACGATCCATGGGTGGATCGCTACGTCATCTATGACGACGGATCGACCGACGGATCCGTCGAGATCCTGCGGGCGCATCCCCGAGTCGAGCTGCGATCGTTCGTGCGCAGCAAGGCCCAATCGTTCGTCCTGTCCCACACGGCCATGCAGGACGAGGCTTGGAAGGAGAGCCGAGGATGCGCCGACTGGGTTGTCGTCACCGCCATTGACGAGCACCTCCTGGTGCGCGGGCAGACGATGGCGGCCTACCTGTCCGAGCAGCGCAAATGCGGAGCCACGATCATTCCGGCTCTCGGCTTTGACATGAATCACCCGGTGATGCCGCCGAACCACGGACTTCTCAGCGAGGTCGTCACCCGCGGCCGACCACGAATCGCGTTCAACAAGCTCAGCATCTTCAATCCCGACGCCGTGACGGAAACCGGCTTCTCGGCCGGCCGCCACGCAGCAGAACCCGCTGGCGACTTGAAGCTTCCGGCGTGCGACGAGCTCATGTTGTGGCACTACAAGCACCTCGACTTCGATCGCTACCAGGCACGGGAGATCGCCCAGGCCCGGCGTCTGGGTGAGACCGACGTCGCGAACGGATTGGGCCAGCACTATTTGTGGTCGCTGGAACGGCGCCGCGCCTTCTGGGACGAAATGCGGCGAACGGCGACAGATCTCGCCGTGCCCGACTTCGACCCGGCGCGGGCGTGTGCCGGACCACCGTGGTGGCATGACCGCCCCCAAATCGCGCGCCTGAAGCCGACAGCGCTAGCATCGACAAAGGCGCCGCGGGCCACGCCGACCGTCTCGGTTCTCGTCAAATCGTACAATCACGCGACCTACGTCAGGCAAACGATCGAAAGCGTGCTCAGCCAGTCGTTTCAGGATTTCGAGATCGTCGTCACGGATGACGGGTCGACAGACGAGACGCCCGACATCCTTCGCAGCTTCGACGATCCCCGTGTGCGCCTGGAAGTGTGGTCCGAAAACCAGGGAATTTCGGCTGCCATGAACGCGACGATCGCGCGGGCGCGCGGTCGGTACCTGGCCATCCTCAATTCCGACGACTGGGCATTACCGGGCAGGCTCGAGAAGCAGGTGGCCTTTCTCGACAGAAACGAAGACGTGTCGGCAGTTTTCGGACTGCCTCATCCTGTCGACGATTCCGGTGAGCCCACCGCTGCATTCAACGACTTCCATGCACCCTTGCGGTTCGCCGATTACTCCCGTCGTTCGTGGTTGAGGCAGTTCTTCCTCTGCGGCAACTGCCTGTGCGCGCCGACAGCCATGATTCGGCGGGAAGTCTATGATGCCGTTGGTCGCTACGATCTTCGGCTGACAAACCTCCAGGACTTCGACATGTGGATCCGGATGCTGCTAGCCGGCCATAATCTCCACGTCCTTCCGGAGGAACTGACGGCTTTTCGCATCCGGTCAGGCAACCGCAACATGAGCGCCGCACGACCAGACTCCTGGATGCGCGCGGCATTCGAGACAACGAAGATCATGAGGCACTTCCTCGCCCTCGATATGGACGCCTTCGACGCATTGCTTGGCGAGGAGACTGCCGGATCGTCCGACAATCCGGTGTCGCTGCGGATAGCCGAACTGGCACGCCTCAGCCCACAAGTCGCGGTACAGTACTTCGCGCTTGAACTTTTCCATGAGGCATCACGCAGCAGCGGGGACTTTCGGCGGTTACGCGACCTCACCGGATCCATGGACGTTTTCCACATCATAGCGGTTGGGGAGCGCGATCAGTCCCTTGCCGCAAGCGCAGCGCGTCAAGAAGCCCTGAAACAAACGCTTCAAGACGTGAACAGCGCCCTGGACGACTTGCGACGAGAGGTGGAGCACCTCACCAATGCCCGGGCGGAGCTGGCGGCCAGAGTCAATCACATGGAGCGCGACGTGTTCTGGCGTGCGACCGCTCCCATGAGAACCGGCCTTTCGGGGCTACTGTCAGTGTAAGAACCAGGCAACAGGACATAGCGCCTCACTCTGGGTACGCCGGCGTATCCGGTGGCAGCCCGAGCCAGGCCAGCGCCGCCTCGACGGTCTCGAATACCGCACATGGACGCCGGTCGCGCAGGCGTTTGATGTAGAAGTCGGCGATCTCGCGCCCGGCGTCCGACATGGTCACCAGCGCGATCTGGCCACTCGACACCGCTGTGTCGGCCCTTGCCGCCGATATCTCGGCCCAGGCGGCGACCTCCTTTCCCCGCACATTGCTGAGGCCCCGGGAAACGATGATCGACCGGTAGCCCTGGGTGCCGGCCGACCGCACTGCCGCGATCATGTCGGTGAAGTCCTTGGCAGTCGGCTCACCGGTTGCCAACACGCGGACGAGCCGGGCCGTGTGATCAATACTCCATCTGATGGGCATGGCCGGCCCCACGGCGGATGAATGCTCAGCCCTCGAACTTTACGAGGAACTGGACGGACGTCCAAGGGTCGTGCCGCGGCCGCCGCGATCTGCCCGCTTGAGACTATTACTCACTCGCGCGCGCCTTTCGCCTCCAGAAGCGCGATCATCTGCCGATAGCCGCGCCTTTTGGCGTGCGACAGCGGGGTAACACCATCGCGGTCGGCAAGGGTCACGTCGGCGCCGGCGTTGACCAGCATGGTCAGGATCTCGACATGCACCGGCCCGCCATCGGACAGGATGATGGTCTCCAGCAGCGCCGTCCAGCCCAGCCGGTTGACGTGATCGACATTGATCGTGGTGCCCAGCAGCTCGCGCACCACGGCCGGATGGCCGTGATGCGCCGCCGGGATCAGGCCCGTCCCGCCGTAGCGGTTGGTGCTTCGGAGGTCGGCGCCGGCCGCCAACGTCAGGCGCAGGATCTCGAGCCTGCCTTCGGCGGCGGCATAGAGGTACGGCGAGTCCTCGATGCTGTCCTTGGCGTTCACGTCGGCACCGGCCGCGATCAATGCGCGGGCGGCATCGACGGCATCGGCGTGCGTCGCGACCAGCAGCGCCGTCCTGCCCGCGGCGTCACGGGCATCGATGGGAACGCCACCACTGAGCAATGCCCTGATCAGCGCCGCGTCGTTGGCCGCGGTGGCGCGGTGCAGGTCCGTCTGCTCAGCCATGGCACTGCCGGTAACGGCTGTTGCCGACGCCAGCAGCAGCGGCAACAGCATGCGCCGGCGGCGCGCCCACCATCGCATCAATCCCCTCGGGCCCTCGGCGCGCATCGGGGCGAACACCTCCTTGGCGGTGATCATCGACTCGCGCACCGAGGGCAGGCCGATAATGCGGCGCGACCCGCGCGACGTCGATGTGAAACGCTTGAGCTTGTTCCGCCAAGAGATCTCATCCGTTCGTATGATGGCCCTTGCCAATTGTAGCGCTAGGTTCCGCGTCATCGTCATAGGCGTATCTCGTTTCACGGAGGCAGCAATGGCAGGGCGGATGATTTGGCACGACACCCGGCTGCAGGGAGCAGCACCGCCGATCGCGGCAAACACTCATGTTGTCGGCGCAACAAGCGAACTCGACAACTCCATCTCCTGGATTGCCACATATGCTGGCACCCAGGGTGGTCTCGATGAGCTGATCATCATGTGTCACGGACTTGAGGCCAACTGGGATCTGTCGCGTCAGATGTCCACGAATAGACAAGTCGGCGGGTTCGGCCTCTCGATTTGCAAGCAGGGCCTCAATCTCGGCAACGTTGGCAAGCTGAGGGCTTGGAACCCTGCGAGTGGACGCCTGATCAGCAGAATCACAATCTACGCCTGCGGCACCGCCGATACCGGGCCCGGCAATGCGGGTACTTGGGCTGACGGACGGCGCTTCATGGGCGAGTTCGCAATTCACAGCGGCGCCTACGTGGTGGCGTCGCGGGATGCACAGACCTACAATCCAGAGTCCGTCAGACCCGCAAACCCCCTTCCTATCGATTTCGGAGCGTGGGAAGGACCGGTTTTCTTATTCGACCCGAAAACCGGCGGAGCCGCGCCGTTCCAGCCGGGCCCGATGGCGTAACGCCCATCTTGAGCCGACGACAAATCACTGCCGAGCTCTTTTCGCCTCCAGCAGCGCCGTGATCCGCACCGCATCGTTGGCCGCGGCGGCGCGGTGCAGGTCCGTCTGCTCGGCCATGGCGCTGCCGGCAACGGCTGTTGCTGACGCCAGCAGCAGCGGCAACAGCATGTGCCGTCGGTGCGCCCGCCATCGCATTACGCCCCCGGGCCTTCGGCGCGCATCTGCGCGAACACCTCCTTGGCGGTGATCATCGATTCGCGCACCGAGGGCAGGCCGATATAGCCGCTGAGGTGCAGCAGGGCTTCGCCCAGCTCGTCCTCGGTCCAGCCCTGGCGGCGCGCCATGCGCAGATGGATCGCCAACTCGGGCCAGGCGCCGGTGGCAGCATCGGAGATCACGCAGATCAGCGCCCGCGTCTTGAGGTCCAGGCCCGGCCGCGACCACAGCATGCCGAACACCGCCTCGCGCGCGTAGTCGCCGAACTTCTTCATCAGCGGATCGTCGTAGACCGTGCCCGCCATCTTCTCGACCATCGTGTCGCCCATGAGCTGCCGGCGGATCTCGCTGCCCTTCCTGTAAAGCTCGCTCTCGGCCATGGCTTCCTCCCTCACTCTCGCCCCGCCGGCAGCCTAGCGCATGACAGACTTCCCGCAAGCGCGCGCATTTGTTGCATGCTGCCGCTTCGCGGGGCGCCGCGCATTTTGCTAAGGTCCGCCGACCGATCTCCACGGAGCCTGCATGCTGCCCTCGCAACGCGCGTTGTTCGATATTCCGTCCGACGTCTGCTACCTCAACGCCGCCTCCTACAGCCCGCTGCCGCTGGCGGTGCAGGAAGCCGGCCGCACCGGCGTCGGCCGCAAGGGCCAGCCCTGGACCCTCGATTCTGGCTTCGCCTCGCGCACGAACGAGCGCACGCGCCGCGCCGCGGCGGCGCTGATCAACGCCGACCCCGAGGATGTCGCGTTGATCTCCTCGGTCGCCTATGGCGTCGCCACCGCGGGCAAGCTGGTGCAGGTCACGCCGGGCTACCGCGTGCTGGTGCTGCAGGACGATCATTCATCGCCAGTGCTGGAATGGATGACGCGGGCGCAGACCGAGGGCTTCACGGTCGAGACTGTGCGCCAGCCCTATGACGGCGACTGGACCGCATCGGTGATGGCGGCGATCGCACGGCCCGGCGCGCCGCAGCTGGCGCTGGCTTCGATCGCCTCGGTCCACTGGTCCGACGGCGGCACACTCGATCTCGATCGCATCGCGGCGGCCCTGCGCGCCAAGGGTGCCGGCCTGCTGGTCGATGCCACGCACGGCGTCGGCGTGATGAAGGTCGACGTCCAGGCGCTCGATCCCGACTTCCTGATCTTCCCGACCTACAAGTGGGTGCTGGGCCCCTACGGGCGTGCCTTCCTCTACGTGTCGCGCCGCCACCAGGGCGGCACGCCACTGGAGCAGACCGGCTTCGGCCGCCGCGCCATCTCGGCCGAGAGCGTGCCCTACATGAAGGACGCCTCGTACGCCGCCGGCGCCCGGCGCTTCGACATGGGCGAGCGCGATCACTTCATCTCGATGGAGATGGCGGCCGTCGGCATGGAGTTGATGGCCGGCTGGGGCCAGGCCGAGATCGAAGCCCGGCTTCTGATGCTGACCCAACGCCTGGCCGACGGGCTGGGCAATCTCAAGGACGTGCGCCTGCCCGATCCGCGCCTGCGCGCGCCGCACATCCTGAGCCTGAGCTTCGCCTCGGGCATGCCGGACGGCCTGATCGAGCGCCTCGCCGCCGAGAACATCCACGTCGCGCCACGGCTGGGCCGCATGCGCATCAGCCCGCACGTCTACAACACCGAGGACGACGTCGACCGCTTCGTCGCCGCGTTCGGCCGGTTGGTGGCGTAGTTCCCGTCATCCCGAGCGCAGCGAGGGATCTCCCGCGGGGTACGCACGGTGCGTTGTTCGAGGGAGATCCTCGCTGCGCTCGGGATGACAGTGTGACCGTTACCCCGCGCCCGCCGTGGCGCTTTCGATGACGATGGCCTTGCGCGCGGCGGTGTCGAACTTCAGGCGCTGCACGTAGTCGAGGTCGCGGCCGGTGACGCGCACGAAGCGCGAGCCCTCGGGGTAGTCGATCGAGTGGATGGCGCCGACGTCGTAGACGCCGGCCCGGCCCGGCTCCAGCCGATAGCTGCGGACGGCTTCCACGTCGGCCATACCGGCCGCGGTGCCGCCGTCGGTGCGCCGCCACTCGGTCATGTCGGTGTGCTTGACCGCCTGGCCGTAGACCGCCCACGAGCTGCCGTGGTCGTGCGGCGGTGAACGGTGCGGGCGCGGATTGCAATGCGCCAGCACGACGAAGCCCAGCTCGGTGTCCTCGTAGAGCTTGCGCGTGCCGATCGGCGCCTGCGGCCCGACCGCGCTGTCGACGAACGTCGGATTGGCCAGCAGGCGCTCCAGCAAGGTGCGCACCGTCTCGCGGCCGGCAGGACCCGCCTGCTCCTTCAGCGCCGCGCGGCAATCGTCGATGAAGCCCTCGAGCGTGTAGGTCATTCTTCCCCTCCGCATCGGCGTCCAACCGATCCTCAAGAGCAGACCCTAGAGCAGAGCCCGCCGGCCCGTCGACAGGTTTCCTGTCACATGCGTGCAGAGTCAACATGCCGTCCCGGCATGACGCATGCGTGTGGATAGAGCCACCTTGCATCGCCATGGTTGTCATCGGAGAGTGCCGTCGCCTACCCAACAGGCATAACGACAGGAGGGGACAATGGGTGTGGAGCTAACCTTATTGGTATGGTCGGTCGTGCTCACGGTGGCGCAGATGCTGGTCGCGGGCATGGGGGCGAACATGCAGGTCGGGCTGGCGACGCTGGCCGGCAATCGCGAGGATCTGCCGCCGGTCACCGGCTGGGCCGGCCGCGCCAAGCGCGCGCACGCCAACATGCTGGAGAATGTGGTGCTGTTTGCCGCTTTGGTGCTGGTGGCGCATGTCGCCGGCAAGACCAACGCCATGACGGTGCTGGGCGCGCAGCTTTTCTTCTGGAGCCGGTTGGCTTATGCCGTCATCTACGTCGCCGGCATTCCCTGGCTGCGCACGCTGGTGTGGTTCGTGTCGCTCATCGGCCTGGCGCTGATCTTCCTGCAACTGATCTGAGGCCCCGTGATCCGCATCACCGACCGTATCGCGCTCGACGAGGCGGAGATCGACGAAACCTTCGTACGCGCCACCGGACCCGGCGGCCAGAACGTCAACAAGGTGTCGACGGCGGTGCAGCTGCGCTTCGACGTGCGCGGCTCACCATCGTTGCCCGACGCGGTGCGTGCGCGGCTGGAGCGGCTGGCCGGCAAGCGGCTCACCCGCGAGGGCGTGCTGGTGATCGTGGCCCAGCGCCACCGCACGCAGCAGCGCAACCGCGAGGACGCGCTGGCACGCCTGGTCGATCTGATCCGCGACGCCGCGACGCCGCCGAGGCCGCGGCGGCCGACCCGGCCCACCATCGCCTCGCGCAAGCGCCGGCTGGACGACAAGGACCGGCGGTCGAAGACCAAGTCCCTGCGCCGCGGCCCCAGCGAGGGTGAGTAGCGCTGTGCTTCCTCCCCACGCCAGTGGGGAGGTGCCCCGATACGACGTTTCGACGCCTGGCGTCGAAACGTCGGTGGGCGGAGGGGAGCCGACGTGGTCTTGGTAACCGAGATCTCGTTGATCCCCCTCCGGCCTTCGGCCACCTCCCCCACTACGTGGGGGAGGAAACTACTCACGCATCGCGCGGGCGGCGCGGGCGGCGGGACGGTCCCAGCAGCGGCGCAGCCAGTCGCGCGCATGCGGCTTGTCGTCGAGGTCCATCCACAGCGCGCGGTACATCACCGACGCCGCGTTGAGGTCGGCGACCGTGAAGCGGTCGTCGGCGAGC
>Ga0187894_10006692_pt1 | contig 11185 bp, 11 predicted proteins | sample GBC1701081metaG_FD_136650 | JGI IMG/M metagenome (GOLD analysis project Ga0187894, IMG submission 136650) | White microbial mat communities from a lava cave in the Kipuka Kanohina Cave System on the Island of Hawaii, USA - GBC170108-1 metaG ...
CTACTCGACCGGCTGCGGGCGCTACAACCGGCTGAACGAGCTCTGGGGCAGCCTGAGGAAGTAGCCCGCGCCGCCTAGAACTTGCGCACGCGCTCGAGTTCGGAAACGCGGCCGCCGACCAGCGTGATGGTGGTGGTGAACGGGTCGGCCGAAGTCGGCAGGTAGGTCCAGGTCACCAGGCGCAGGCCGCTGCGCGCGGGGCCGCGCACGTTGCGCTCCAGCGGCACGGTCACCGGCGCCGAGATGGCAATGCCCTGGTCGGTCTTCAGGTCGGGCTCACCGGCGATGCCGAGCAGCTCGCCCTCGCTCATGCCGCGCTGCACGCTGATGTACTTGCGGAATTCCAGCCCGCGGTGCTGCAGCGGCGCAACGGCGGCGCGTTCGCTCGAGATGCGGGCATCCTCGGCCTGGCGCCTGCGCTCGCGCTCCTCCATGCGCTCGCCCTGGCAGCGCAGCGTGTAGCACTCGGCGCTGTCGGGCGACGGGGAACCTTCCTTCGCGTTCGCGTCCACGACGGTCGCCTTCACGCCCTGCGGCGGCGGGGTGTTGGAGAAGTTGACGCGCCCCTGGGCGTCGACCCAGCGGTAGATCTGGCCGAAGGCCACGGCCGGGACGAACAGCAACGCGAGCAGGAGCCTATTCATACTTCCCTAAACGCAGCACGGTGGTTCCCGGTTTCACGTGCGCGAGCGACGGCATCACCAGCACGCAGTCGTCGTAGGGAGTTTTCCACACCGTATCGCGGTCGGTGGCGACCACCGTGCCGGCCTTCGGGATCACTTCCAGGCCCTTGAAAAGGCATGGGAACCTGAACTCCATGCTCTTCACCACCACCGCCTCGGTCACGCGCACGACTCTTTGTACCGCAGGCGGCGCGAGGCGAAAACGGGATTTACAAATCGTTGCATCCACGGCGCCGGCGGCGGCGAGGAAGCGGTAGAGCGTATCGAGCGCCACCTCGGCGGCGCTTTTCTCCCAGTGCTGGCCGCATTCGATCAGGATCGCGGTGCGCGGACTGGCCGGATCGCCGAAGCCGCCGCGCTCGATCATGCGCAGCCCCGCCGGGTGGCCGGTGTCGATCAGCAGGTCGCCGGGCACGCCCACGCGGCGCGAGAACGCCGCGCCCTTGTCGCCGCCCCTGCCGGTGGCGCCGCAGACCATGATCGGCCGGCAGGGCTCGTGCATGGAATGCAGGTCGAGCAGGCAGTCGGCGGCGTCGACGAACGGCCGCAGCGCGCGCGCGCGCCGCAACTCGGCCGAGTCGCGCGCGCCGAGCAGCGCCTCGTCGGCCCAGACCCGGTTGTAGTCCTCGTCGATGTAGCGCGAGCGGTCCGGGTCGTCGAAAGCGAAGCGCTCGAAGGCGGCGACGTTGGCGAAGGCGAGCGTCAGCCGGCCCTGCGCCGGCACGATCTTTTCGTTCAGGAACGAAGCCAGGGCCATGGCGCCGCAGAACTCGTTGCCGTGCGTCAGCGCCTGCACCATCACGTTCGGCCCCGGCCTGCCGGAATCGAGGACGTGCACGTAGTCGACGCCGGCATTGCCGTGGCGATAGGGCTTGATGTCGGGCGGGGAGATCTCGATGGCGTAGGTTTTCGTCACGGCAATGCCTTTATCCGGTTCAGCAACTCGGTGAGATTCTTCTGCAGCAGCTCGAATCCCGCGGTCTTGCGCAACTTCGCCTCGTCCATGTACAGCCGCTTGTTGATCTCGATCTGCAGGCTGTGCCGGCCGGCCTTCGGGTCGGAGTAGGCGCGCACCAGTTCCACCCCCTTGTAGGGGTCGTTCACCTTGACCGCGTAACCCATCGCCGCAAGAGTCGCGCGCACGAATTCCGTGAACGCCGGATCGCAGCTCGTGCCGTCGCGGTCGCCGAGCACGAAATCGGCGCGCACGCTGCCCGCGCCGTCGTCGCTCTGCTGGCCGGCCACCGCGCGCATCGAGTGGCAGTTGATGTGGTAAACCTTGCCGAAGCGGGCGTGGGTCTCGTTCAGGAGCGCCTGGATCGCCTCATGGTAGGGCGCGTGGAAATTGCGGATGCGCCGCAGCACCGTGTCGACGCTCAGCCTGGCCGCGTAGATCGGCCTGCCGTCCTCGAGCGTGCGCCAGATCAGCGCCTTGCCCACCCGCGCCTTGCCGCTCGGCCGGTATTCCCCCGGCCACGTGCCTTCGATCAGGTCCAGGTCGACGTCGCCCGCGTGCCGGTTCGGGTCGAGGTAGGTCCGCGGCCAGAGCGCGGCCAGCAGCGGCGCCCCCATTTCCGGCCCGGCCGCGTACAGCTCGTCGACGAAGCTGTCCTCGCCCTCCCGCAGCTCGGCCTCGGTCACCGCGGCGCCGAAATCGGCCGGAAAATGGCCGCCGGAATGGGGCGAATCCAGCACCAGGGGCAGTGCCGCCCGCCGCGGCCCGCGCACTTCGAGCGGCGGCATCATGCCGGCACCCAGTACGTGAGCAGCCAGTAGTGGCCGAACAGGTCCACGTGCGCGCCCCAGCCGTGGCGCGAAGCACGCTGGATCAGCTCGCCCTCGGCGGGGAAATTCTTCAGCACCTCGTGGCTGCTGCCGTCCTCGAGCTTGCGCAGCTGGTAGCTGTTGCCCGCTGCATCGCGCCGCGCCACCGGCGTGCTCGAGCCCTCGACGTAGCGGTTGTCGAGAAACGCGATCAGCGCACCCGGCGCGACCGCCGCGCCGACGTGGCCGAGGAACCGGTCCAGGTCTTCCAGCAGCACGTGCGACCACCAATGGCCGGCGAACAGCGCGTCATGGCTGCGGCCGAAGTCCGGAATCTGCCAGGCGCTGCCGCGCACGAACTCGACGGCGCCGGCATGCTCCTTGGTGCGCGCGATCGCCAGCATCTCCTCGTTGACGTCCAGCGCCGTCACGCGGTTGGCGCGCGCCGACATCACGTCGGTCCAGTAGCCGGTGCCGCAGGCGAGTTCGAGCAATTTGCGCCCGGTCACCAGCTTGCGGATGCGCGCGCGCAGCGCGGCGAGGTCCACCTGGCGCTCCGGCTTGGCGTAGATGCGCTCGTATTCCACCGCGCGCCTGGCGTAGTAGTCGGCTAGCGGGTCCAGGGGATCATCCGTTCAGGTGGCAGGCCGCGTGCCGCCCCGGCGCGATTTCGCGCAGCACGGGCGACTCTTCGGCGCAGCGCCGCATCGCGTGCGGGCAGCGGGGATGGAAATGGCAGCCCGAGGGCGGCGCCAGCGGCGACGGGATCTCGCCCTTGATCGGCGCGAAGCGACGTCCCTTGCGGTCCAGGCGCGGCACCTCGGCGAGCAGCGCCTGCGTGTAGGGGTGATTCGGCCGCGCATACAGCTCGTCGGTAGGCGCGCTCTCCACCACGCGCCCGAGGTACATCACCACCACGCGCGCCGACAGGTGGCGCACCACGCCCAGGTCGTGGCTGATGAAGAGGTAGGTGAGGCCGAGGCGCTCGCGCAGGTCCATGAACAGGTTCAGCACCTGCGCCTGGATCGACACGTCGAGCGCCGCGACCGCTTCGTCGCAGACCAGGAACTCGGGCTTGACGGCGATCGCGCGCGCGATGCCGATGCGGGCGCGCTGGCCGCCCGAAAACTGGTGCGGATAGCGCCTGCGGTACGAGGCATCGAGGCCGACTTTCGCCAGCATTTCGTCGACGTAGCCCTTCAGCTCGGCCTTGCCGACCACCCCGTGCACCAGCGGCGCCTCGCCGACGATGTCTTCCACGCGCATGCGCGGATTTAGCGAGGAAAACGGATCCTGGAAGATCATCTGCACCGCGCGCAGCGGCTTGCCGCCCAGCGGCGTTCCGCGGTAGCGCATCTCGCCCTCGGTCGGTTCGTGCAGCCCGCAGCCCAGCCGCCCGAGCGTGGACTTGCCGCAACCGGATTCGCCCACCAGGCCGACCACCTCGCCCTCCGCGATGGCGAAGGACACCCGGTCGACCGCGTGCACCGTGGTTTCCTGCACCTGCGCGCCCAGCCGGCGCGCCAGGCGCTCGATTGCGTCCAGGCGCTTGCTGAAGCGCTTGGACACGTCGCGGAATTCGAGCAGCGCGGGAGCGGCGCTCATAGCGGATGGTGGCAGCGCACCCGGCGCGCCGCGCGCGCGGCGAGTTCCGGAACCGCGCCGCAGGCCTGGTCGGCCCGGCCGCAGCGCTCGCGGAACGCGCAGCCGGCCGGCAGCCGCAGCGGCGAGGGCGTCATGCCGGGAATCTGGCGCAGCCGACCGCCGGCCTGGTTCGCCGCCGGAACGGAATCGAGCAGGCCGCGCGTATAGGGATGCAGCGGCGCGTCGAGCACCTGCGCGGTCGTGCCCAGCTCCACCACGCGCCCGGCGTACATCACCGCCACCCGGTCGGCGAGGCCGGCCACCACCGCGAGATCGTGCGTGATCCAGATCAGCGCCGCGCCCGCCTCGCGCACCAGGCGCTGCATCTCGTAGAGGATCTGGCCCTGCACCGTAACGTCCAGCGCGGTGGTCGGCTCGTCGGCGACGATCAGGTCCGGCCGGTGCAGCAGGGCGATGGCGATCGCGACGCGCTGGCGCATGCCGCCGGAGAACTCGTGCGGGTACTGCGCCAGCCGCCGCTCCGGCGACGCGATGCCGACTCTTTCGAGGTTTTCGATGCAGATCCGTTTCGCTTTCCCACGCGAAAGTTCCGCATGGGCGAACACCGTCTCCATCATCTGCGTTTCGATCGACAGGACCGGGTTCAGCGTCATCATCGGGTCCTGGAAGATCATGGCGATGCGCCGGCCGCGCAGCCGGCGCAGTTGCGCCTCGGGCAGTCCCACCAGCTCGGCGCCGTCGAAGCGGATGCTGCCGGCGGCCACCCGCCCGGGCGGATCCACCAGGCCGAGGATCGAGAACCCGGTCACCGACTTGCCCGAGCCCGATTCCCCCACCAGGCCGAGCACCTCGCCGCGCGCGACGCTGAAGCTGACCTCGTTCACCGCCCTCAGCCGGCCTTCGCGCGTGGCGAACTCCGTCGTCAGGCCTTCGACTTCCAGCAGCGCCGCCACCCGCCCTACCTCGCGAGGCGCGGATTGAGCACGTCGCGCAGCTGGTCGCCGACCAGGTTGATGGCGAGAATCGTCGCCAGCAGGGCGAGGCCCGGATAGAAGCTGATCCAGTACTTGCCCGAGAGCAGGTATTCGTAGCCGTTGGCGATCAGCAGGCCGAGCGACGGTTCGGTCGGCGGCAGCCCCAGGCCGAGGAAGGACAGCGTCGCCTCGAGCGCGATCGCATGCGCCACCTGGACCGTGCCCACCACGATCAGCGGCGGCATCGCGTTCGGCAGCAGGTGGCGCAGCACGATGCGGGTGCCCGACAGGCCGAGGCCGCGCGCCGCCTCGATGTATTCCTTGCTCCGCTCCACCAGCGCCGCCGAGCGCGCGGTGCGCGCGTAGTAGGCCCACTGCACGCACACCAGGGCGATGATGATCTTGTCGACGCCCTTGCCGAGCACCGCCAGCAGGATCAGCGCCACCAGGATGGCGGGAAAACCGAGCTGGATGTCCACCACCCGCATCACGAACTGTTCCACCCTCCCGCCGGCGTAGGCGGCGAGCACGCCGGTGAACGCGCCGATGGTGAGCGCAATCACGCCGCTGGCCACGCCGACGTAGAGCGAGACGCGCAGGCCGTAGAAGATCGCCGACAGCATGTCCCTGCCCTGCCCGTCGGTGCCCAGCAGGTAGTCCTTGCCCGGCGGCAGGCGCGAATCGAGCAGGTTCAGCTTCGCCAGGTCGTAGGGATTCTGCGGCGCGACCCAGGGCGCAAGAAGCGCGACCAGCACGATCACCGCCAGCATCGCGAAGCCCAGCGTCGCCAGCTTCGATTCGAAGAACTCGTCGAGGAAGCGCGCAAACGGGGTTCGCGTCTTCCCGGCCACGGCGGCATCCAGGACCGCGCTCATCCCTTGACCCCCGCCAGCCGCACGCGCGGATCCAGCGCGCTGTAGAGCAGGTCGACCACCAGGTTGATGAGGATGAAGATGAACACCGTCACCAGCAGGTAGGCCACCACCACCGGGCGGTCGAGCTGGAAAATGGAGTCGATCACCAGCTTGCCCATGCCCGGCCAGGCGAAGATGGTTTCCGTGACCACGGCGAAGGCGATCACCGAGCCGAGCTCCAGGCCCACCACGGTAATGAGCGGGATCAGGATGTTCTTCAGCAGGTGCACGCCGACGATGCGCCTGCGCGGCAGCCCCTTGGCGCGCGCGAAGCGGATGTAGTCGAGCAGCGATTGCTCGCGCACCTGGGCACGCGCCAGGCGGATGATGAGCGAGAGCTTGAACAGCGCCAGGTTGAGCGCCGGCAGGAACGCGTAGCGCAGGCCTTCGAGCGAAAAAATGGAAAGCTGCAGGCCGAGCACCGCCTCGGTCGGTCCCCGCCCGGTCGAGGGCAGCCAGCCCAGCTGCACCGCGAACACCATGATGAGCAGCAGCCCCACCCAGAAGGTCGGCAGCGAGAAGCCGAGGATCGAGCCCGCCATGATGGTCTTGCTGAGGAATTTTTCGGGGTAAAGGCCGGCGTAGATCCCCAGCGGAATTCCCAGGCCCACCGAAATCAGCATGGCGAGCAAGGCAAGCTCCATGGTCGCCGGCATGCGCTCGACGATCACCTCCAGCGCCGGGCGGCCGAAGACGAAGGACTTGCCCAGGTCGCCGGTGAAGGCGCCCTTGATGAAGATGGCGTACTGCTCGAGGGCGGGCTTGTCCAGGCCGAGCGCCGCCGCGCTGCGGGCGCGCTCCTCCTGGTCGGCCTGCGGGTTGACCAGGATCTCGACCGGGTCGCCGACCAGGAACAGGCCGGCGAACACCAGCGCCGAGGTGACGAAGAGGACCAGCAGCGTCTGGACCAGCCGGCGCAGTACGTAGACGGTCACGGCGCGCCCGGCCCGCTACTTCTTCGCGGGGGCCACCTCGTGCGCCAGCGTGTACTGGTCCACGCGGGCCTTGTAGGCAAGGCCCTTCTTCACCGCCCAGGTGCTGATCTCGTAGTGCAGCGGGATCACGCCGGTCAGCTCGCCGACCGCCTTGTCCGCGGCGGCGGCCAGCATCAGGCCGCGCTTGGTGTCGTCGATGGTCGTCAGCGCGGTATGGATCAGCGCGTCGACGCCCGCGTCCGAGAACCGCCCGCGGTTGGAGGCGCCGTTGCCCAGCTTCGGGTCGAAGGTGGCCACCAGCGAACGCAGCGGCGAGCTGTTCTCGCCGGTGCCGGCGCCCCAGCCCGCGAGCAGGAACGAGAACTCGAGCTTGGAGCCGCGCGAGAAGAACACCGCCGAGGGCATCGCGTCGACCTTGGTCGGGATGCCGCCGCGCGACAGGAACTGCGCCACCGCCTGCGAGATCTTCTCGTCGTTGATGTAGCGGTTGTTGGGCGTGTGCAGCGTCAGGCCGAAGCCGTTCGGAAAGCCCGCCTCGGCGAGCAGCTTCTTCGCCCCGTCCGGGTCGTACTTCTCGGGCTGCAGCCGCTTGCTGGTGCCGTGGAAGGTCTCGGGCAGGAACTGGCCGGCGGGCTTCGCCTCGCCTTCCATGATGCGCGAGGCGATGGCGTTGCGGTCGATCATCTTCGAGATCGCCTTGCGCACGCGCGGGTCGCGCAGCGGGTTGGCCTCCAGCGGCTTGCCGGCGGTATCGGTGACGAAGGGCGAATTGCGCTCGCGGCCCGAGTCCATGTGCAGGTAGATGATGCGGTTGGACACCACCGAGGCGAGCGTGACGCGGGCGTCCTTCTTCAGCTTCTCGATGTCCGCCGTCGGCACCGCTTCGATCATCTGCACGTCGCCCGCCAGCAGCGCCGCCACGCGCGCCGCCGAGTTGGTGATCATGCGGAAGCGGACCTTGGCGAACGCCGGCTTCTGGCCCCAGTACTTGTCGTTCGCCACCAGCACCACCCGGTCGCCGGAGACGTACTCGCCGAACTTGTAGGGCCCGGTGCCGTTGACCGCCTTGCCCGAGTTGTAGTCCGGCGTCGCCATCGCCGCCATCTTGGCGGGAATGATGTGGATGGTCGCCAGGTCGTTCGGCAGCAGCGGGTGCGGGTCGCGCGTGGTCATGATCAACGTATGCGCGTCCTTGGCCTTCGCGTCGGCGATCGGCCGGGTGTAGATCGCGAACGAGGCCGGGCTGTTGGGCACGTTCGGGATGCGCTTCAGCGTCGCCTGCACGTCCTCGGCGGTGAACGGCGTGCCGTCGTGCCAGCGCACGTTCTTGCGCAGCCGGATTTCCCAGGTCTTCTCGTCCAGCGCCTTCCAGCTCTCGGCCAGACCGGGCCGCATCGCCTGCTGGTCGTCCTGGTGCACCAGGGTCTCGAAGATGTGCTTGGCGATCGAGTTGTTGGGCGTCAGGTTGTGGAAGTGCGGATCCATCGTGGTCACCGGCGTGGACAGGCCGACGGTGAGCTCCTGCGCCGCGGCAGCCAGCGACACGCAAGCGAGGAGGGCGGCGAAGGCAGTGCGAAAACGGCGCGTCATGTTCGGGCGGACTCCGCGGTGGAAGACCTCCGAAGGATAGCTCAGATCACGTGGCTTTCCAGCGTTTCCGGGGCGAATAGCTGTTCCGGGTCCAGGCGCCGCGGCGACAGGCCCTGCTCGTGGTGGTAGCGCAGGAACGTCTCCAGCACGTGCCGGTTCGGCGCGTAGCCGTAAGGCCACCAGTTCTCCCCCATCTCGCGCCGCGCTTCCTCGACGTGCGCGGCGAGCCAGGGCAGCATCGCCTTCAGCGCCGCGGTCTCGCCCAAGCTCCGGTAGGTACGGCGCTGCGCCTCGGCGAAGGCCTTGTGCAGCGACTGCGCGATCCAGGGATGGGCGCGGTAGCGCTCGCGCCGGATCACCACGGTGTGCATGATGGGGAAGATGCGGGTGCGCCGCCAGTAGTCGAGCTCCACCTTCTGGAAATCGGGGAACAGGCGCCGCACCTGCCGCGGCCGCGTCCGGAACGTAGACGGCGCGCGCGCCGTGTAGAGCGCGTCGATCTCGCCCTCGGCAAGCATGCGCGCCAGGGTCTGCCGCGGGCCGATGCGGCGCACCCGGAACTTCTTCGGCAGGCTCAATTTCAGCTTCTCCTCCCGCCCGGGCTGCTCCTCGCCGCCGGTCAGGTACTGCACCTGCTCCGCCTTCACGCCGTACTCGTCGGCGAGGATGCCGCGGATCCACACCGGCGCGGTCATCTGGTATTCGGGCACGCCGATCCGCCTGCCCTTCAGGTCCGCCGGCCTGCGGATGCCGCTTTTCGCGGACACGTAGATGCTCGAATGGCGGAAAAAGCGCGAAGGAAAGACCGGGATGGCGATGAACGGCGGGTCCTTCCTCGCCAGCGACACCGCGTAGGACGACAGGGACATCTCGGCCACGTCGAACTCGAGGTGGCGCAGCATGCGGAAGAAGGTCTCCTCCACCGGCTGCGCGAGAAACACCAGCTCCAGCCCGTCGGCGCGCACCTCGCCCGTGCGCAGCGCGGCGACGCGGTCGTAGTCCCAGCAGGCCAGCGAGAGGCGCAGCTTTTGCATGGCGATTCGCGGATAATATTAGTGCAAGAGACGCAATCGCAACGAAGGAACCGGCCTTGTCGAAGGCGACTGTCAGCGGGCTGCGCGGCGTGGATCTGGGCGTGCCCGACGTCGCCACGCAGGCGCGCTTCTACACCGAGGTCTGGCGCCTGTCCGTGGTCGCCGAGCGCAACGGCTCGGTGTACCTGCGCGGCAGCGGCGCCGGGCACCACATCCTGGCGCTGCATCCGCGCGAGCGGCCCAGCCTGTTGTGCATCAACCTGTCGGCGCCGGACCGCGCCGCGCTCGGCGAACTGCACGCGCGCGTCGCCGCGGCGGGGGCGGCCCGCCTCGAAGCGCCGGCGCCGCTGGAAGAGCCCGGCGGCGGCGAGGGATTCGGTTTTGTCGATCCGGAAGGGCGCGTGGTGCGCGTGATCGCGGGCGACGCGCGCCACGCCGACGCCGCAGTGGTGCGCGACCGGCCGTCGCGCATTACGCACGTGGTGCTGAACTCGCCGCAGCAGGAGCAGGCGGCCGCGTTCTGGACGCGCGCGCTCGGCTTCCAGGTCAGCGACCGCTCGCAGCTCGTCTTCATCCGCTGCAACTCCGACCACCACAACATCGCCTTCCATCCCGGCGCCGCCGCCACATTGCACCACATCGCCTTCGAGATGGCGGACATCGATTCGGTGATGCGCGGCGCCGGCCGCATGCGCGACGCCGGCCACCCGATCGAGTGGGGCGTGGGACGGCACGGCCCCGGCAACAACGTGTTCGCGTACTTCGTCGGGCCGGACGAATTCGTGATCGAGTACACGGCCGAGGTCGAGCAGGTCGACGACAACTATCGCGTCGGCGAGCCCCGGGACTGGGTCTACCCGCCGGGCCACAGCGACCTGTGGGGCGCCACGCCGCCGCCCAGCGCGCGCATGAAGACGGCGCAGAACAAAATCGGCTTCGCCGCCGGCCTGTTCCGCCCATAAAATAGCGGTCCCGGAGGACGCAGGACCAGGATGGCCGAGGACCCCAAGCAGCAGCGCGGTGCCGAATTCGACCCGGATGCGACCGTCACGCAGCCGGCGAAGGCGCTCGATTCCGCTTTCGATCCGGATGCGACGGTGGCGCAAGCCGCCAGGGCTTTCGACCCGGAAGCGACGCTGGGCGGCCCGGCGCAGAAGCTGGACGATCCGGAATCCACCGACCGGCGCCCCGCGTTCGACCCGGACGCAACGGTGAATCCGACCGAGCGGCTGCAGCTCGACCCGGAGGCGACGATCCGGATCCCGAGTCCCGGCCGCACGCGCAAGAACCCGTTTGCGCCCAAGGCGCCGCCGGAGACCATCCAGGCCAACCTCGGCTCGCTCGGCGGCCTGAATTCCCTGGTCGCGCTCGCCAATCCGATCCTGGGCGCGGTGCCGCAGATCCGGCGCACGCTCAGGCATCCGGATCCCGCCGCGCTGCGCCAGGAATTGCGCGACCAGATCGAATCGCTGGAAATGAGCGCCCTTTCGGCCGACATCCCCGAGGAGGTGATCAAGTCAGCCACCTACGCGCTGTGCGCCCTGCTCGACGAGTCGGCGGCTGCGACACCCTGGGGCGGTGTCTGGGCCGAACAGGGCCTGCTGCGCGACCTGCGCGGCGAGGGCGGCGCGGGCGAAGGCTTCTTCAAGCTGCTCGATCAGGTTTCGGCCAATCCGGGCAACAACC
>Ga0187894_10006693_pt1 | contig 11183 bp, 6 predicted proteins | sample GBC1701081metaG_FD_136650 | JGI IMG/M metagenome (GOLD analysis project Ga0187894, IMG submission 136650) | White microbial mat communities from a lava cave in the Kipuka Kanohina Cave System on the Island of Hawaii, USA - GBC170108-1 metaG ...
CGCTGGGTCGCACGGTGCGCGCTTCCGCGGCCGTGGCGTGGCCCGCGGCGAGCGCATGCAGAGTCGGCATGACGGCCGGCGTGATCGCTTCCGGTCGCAGACCGTCGGTGAGGGCGAGAATCAACTTGCGCGTCGTCATCCGATGGCCTCAAGCACCCGATCGGTCGAGACGCCATTGTGCCGGTCGTGTGCCCGGCCCAGACGCTGCGCCAGCCATCCGACGAACGGCAGGCCCAGGACCAGATACGCTCCGAGCGACAGCAGAATCCACATCGGTACTACGCTCCTTGTTGTGAGAGGACTGCAGGGTGAAAGACTGATCGACGAGCGCCGTGTACTGCAACAGCAGCTCGTGGTCTTCGGCGGCGAGATCGCGGGTTAACGCGGTCTGCCGGGCCCCCAGCGCGAGCCGGCGGCGCAGATCCGTATCGAGTCCCAGGCTCACGATCGCCTGGCTGAAGCCGCGGGCGTCATCGGGGTGGACGAGAATTCCGTTCTCGTCGTGCCTGACGCTTTCGGCGAATCCGCCGGCGTTTGCTGCGACGACGGGTACGCCGGAGGCCATCGCTTCGAGCGCCACGAGTCCGCACGTCTCGGTGCGGGAGGGGAGCACGCACAGGTCCGCCGAGGCATACAACCCGGCCAGGCTGTCCCGATCGAGGAATCCGAGCTGGCGGGCGAACGGCGCTCGGGCTGCCACGGTGGCGGCCTCCGGGCCTTCACCCGCGATGACGAAACTGGCGCGCGGGCCCAGGCAGCGCTTGGCGCGATTCCACGCGTCGACGAGGACGCGAAGGTTCTTTTCCGGCGCCAGGCGACCGACATGCAACACAATCACTGCGTCGTCCGCTCCCGCCAGCCAGCGACGCCATCCCACGGTGCGCCGGTCCGGCCGGAAGTGCCGGGTGTCGACGCCGCGTCCCCAGACCACGGTGTTGCGCAGTCCGCGCCGCACCAGCTCGTCGCGTACGGCGACACCCGGCGTGTGGATCAGGCGCGCCGCGCGGTGGAAGCGGACGAGCCAGCGCCACACGAGGGGCGCGATCAGGCCGACGCCGTAGTCGCGGGCGTACTGCGGGAAGTCGGTATGGAACGACGTGACCAGCGGAATGTCATGGGCCAGTGCATAGCGCCGGGCATGAACGCCGAGCGGACCTTCGGTGGCCGCGTGGATCAGATCCGGCGCGAAGCGATCGAGGAAGCGTGCGACAGGGCGATGAACGGGGGAGCTCAACCGGATGCTCGGGTACGGCGGGAACGGCAATGAGGGGACACGCAGCTCGTCCCCGCCGCCTCCACCTCCATCGCCATCCGACCCATGGGGGTACCGTGGGGCCACCAGCGCGACCGCATGCCCCGCAGCGCGTACCGTCTGCGCGATGCGGTGCACAACGGTGGTGACCCCGTTGACCTGGGGCAGATAGGTATCGGAAACGAGAGCGATTCTCACGCCACCAGGATCGGTGTGGCGTGTCAAGCCATGGTGACGAGGGAGTTACGAGTCGGTAACGAGCGGTTGAGCCGGGAAAACCAGGCGGATCGTGGTGCCGCGGCTGAGCACGCTTTCAGCGCTGGCCCTGCCGCCATGGGCCTCCACCAGGTGCTTGACGATCGCCAATCCCAGGCCGGTGCCGCCCTGCTCGCGAGAACGGCTGGGATCGACGCGATAGAACCGCTCGAAAATGCGCGGCAGGTGCTCTTCGGGAATTCCCGTCCCGGTATCGGTGATCGCGACGGCGATGCCGCCGCCGTCCCCGCGCACGGGACTCGCCAAAACCGCCAGGCGACCGCCGCGCGGCATGTGGCGCAGCGCGTTGTCGAACAGGTTGGAGAACACCTGGCGCAAGCCGTCAGGGTCGGCATTCACACTCTCGGCTCCGGGGCCGATCTGGACCGCGAACGTCACGTTCGCCGCCTGCGCGCGCGCCTCGAACGGCCCCCACGCTTCCCGTGCCGCCGCCGCGATGTCGAGCGGCACGGGCTCCGGCTGCCAGCCGCCCGATTCGATGCGCGACAGGTCGAGCAGGTCCTCGACCAGACGCTGCATGCGGCGCGCGTGGGCCACGATGGTCGCGGCAAACTGGGCCGCGTTCGATCCCGGTGCGGCTTCGGTCACCAGCGTCTCGGCGTAGCCGGCGATCGCCGTGAGCGGCGTCTTCAGCTCGTGCGACACGTTGGCCACGAAGTCGCGCCGCACCGTCTCGAGCCGGCGCAGCTGCGAGATGTCGCGCAGCACGAGGAGGCTGCCTCCATCGGGGAGCAACCGTCCGGTGACGACCAGTGCGCGGTCGGCGAGCCGCAACTCCCGCTGCTCGACCTCCCGCCCGGCCCGCACCGCCTGCACGATGTCGCGCGAGGCTTTTTCGTGAAACAGCTCGTCGAGCGGTGGCGGAGGCGCCACGGCATCGAGACGCAGCAGGCGGCGGGCAGCCGCGTTGCAGGTATGAATCACGCCGCGGGCGTCGGTGGCGATCACGCCATCCGCCATCGCTTCCACCAGCGCCGCGGTTTCCTCCCGCTCGCGGCGGAGGGCGCTGAACCGGGCCAGGAGCTCGCCGTGCATGGCGCGCAGCGAGCGGGCGTGCTGCGCGATCTCGGGGATCCGGGAATCCGGAAACTCCGGGGCGCGCTCCTCGGCGATGGCCTGCGCCGCAGCGGTGAGGTCGATCATGGGTCGCGCGTAGTGACGGCCTCCGACCCAGGCGAGCAGTGCCGCGACAAGGATCGCGAGCGCGCCCACCAGGGCGGTGGCCCGGACCACCGCCCCGACCTGGGCGTCCACGGCCGCCAGCGTGGAAGACAGTCGCACCACGGCGATCCCCGGCGGTCCGCCGCGGATGGCCACGTACAGACGATTCTCGTTGGTCGAGGCGCTGAGCCGTTCCGCGCGGCCCACGCCGACTTCCGTGGCGGCGCGCACTTCGGGACGGTTGGCGTGATTCTCGAGGCCCGGCAACGCATCGGCGGGGAATTCGGTGTCGCCGCGCACGCGTCCGCTGACGTCGATGAGGGTGACGCGCCGGCCGATCAGGGACCCGAGGTGGATCGCGGCCGCGGGCCAGGTCAGGGAATCGGCCGGGAGCTGCGAGGCGACGAGGCGGGCCTCTCGCTCCAGGCCGGCCGCGGTTTCGGCCTCGAGGCGGCGACGCAGGATCTGGTCGGCGGCGAGCGTAACGCCGAGCACGGTGGCCGCCACGAGCCCGCTCGCGGAGAGAAAAAAGCGGGTGGCGAGTCGCACTCAGCGCTCGTTCGAGGGCGGTACCCGGAACCGGTATCCCACGCCGCGGACGGTCTCGATGCAGTCTCCCGCGTCGCCGAGCTTGGTGCGCAGCCGCTGCACGTGCATGTCCACCGTTCGCGTCTGAATGTCGGGCTGCGCCTGCCACACCGTTTCCAACAAATCGGCGCGCGCCTGGACCCGGCCCGACCGCTCCATCAGGAGGCGCAGCAGCTTGAACTCCGTGGCGGTGAGCTCGACGTCCGTATCGTGGACCGACACCTGGTGGGCGGCCGGATCGAGCCGGATGCCGGCGGCCGCGAGGATGCCGCCGGCCGCCACGGGGGCGGCTTGGAGCCGTCGCAACACTGCGGCCACACGCAGCACGAGCTCCTGCGGCGAGAACGGCTTGGCCAGGTAGTCGTCGGCGCCCTGCGACAGCCCGGCGATGCGATCCTGCTCCTCTTTGCGGGCGGTCAACAGGATCACGCCCACCTGGCGCGTCTCGTCGGCGCGGCGCAGCTCGGCCAGGACGTCGAGCCCCGACCGGCCGGGGAGCATCAGATCCAACACGACGAGGTCGGGACGCTCCGCGCGGGCGCGCGACAGCGCTTCGGCGCCGTCGGCGGCGGTACTCACGCGATAGCCGGCTTTGGCGAGGTGATAGGCGACGAGCCCGGCGATATCGGGTTCGTCGTCGACGACGAGGACCCGATGGGGAGGAGGCGAATCAGCGGGCATGGGTCGAACGGCGCACGGCATAAGGTAGCGCTCCACCCCGAGCCTTGGCAATTTTCAGTGCACGATGCACGCACTGCTCGCCCTGCTCGTCGCCTATCAAACTCCGCAGGTTCCGCCAGCCGAGTCGGCCCATGTGGTGATCGTCGCCACGACGGATGTGCACGGTCGCGCGTTGGGGTGGGACTACGTGCGCGATCGGGAATATCCCGGCGGCCTGTCCCGGGCGGCCGCCGCCGTCGCCACGTTGCGCGCTCAATATCCCGACCAGGTGGTGCTGGTGGACGCGGGTGACCTCCTGCAGGGCAACCTGTTCGCGGCCTACTTCGGGCGCAATGAGCAGCGTCGGCCCAACCCGGTCGTGGATGCGTTCAACGCGCTCCACTACGATGCGGCCACGCCGGGGAATCACGATTTCGATTTCGGCTGGGAGCGGCTGCAGGAAGCCGCCACGGACGCGACCTACCGCTACGTCAGCGCCAACATCGTGCGCGGGGCGAGAGACTCGCTGGTATTCCCCGCGACGCTGGTCGTGTCCCGTCGGGGCGTACGGGTCGGCATCACCGGGTTCACGACGCCGGGCGTGATGGTCTGGGACCGGCGCCAGCTCGACGGGCGCGTGCGGGTCCGACCCATCGCTCCGGCCGCCGCCGCACCGCTGGCGGTGCTCGATCGGGCCGGCGTCGATGTCAAAGTCGTGTTGGTGCACAGCGGCATGGGCCCGGGCTCGTCCTACGACACGAGCGGCGTGGGTCCGGAGAACGCGGCCGCCGCGTTCGCCGAAGTCGCGCATCGACCCGACATCGTCGTGGTTGGCCATACGCATCGGGAGATGCGGGACTCGATCATCAACGGCGTCCACTTCGTCCAGCCGAAGCCGTGGGCGCAGTCGTTGTCGGTCGTGCACGTGTGGCTGGTGCGCGCCGATGCGGCGGGCGGTCCGGGCGGCACGGGTCGGTGGCGCGTGGCCTCGATCCGCGCCGACCTGATTCCGCTCGCGACGGTGCCCGAAGTGCCGTCGCTGGTGAATCGGCTGGCGGATGCCCACCAGCGTGTGCGGGCCTGGGCGGATGAAGCGATCGGGACCGCCGGTCCGGGCTTCGAGGGGCGCTACGGGCGGGCCGAAGACACGCCATTGCTCGATTTCATCAATGAGGTGCAGCGGCGCCGGGCCGGCGCCCAGCTGGCCGCGACGGCCGCCTTCGACGTGACGGCGAGCTTGCCCGACGGAACGATCCGGCGCCGCGACGTCGCCGGGATCTATCCGTACGAGAACACGCTGGTGGCGCTGCGCATTTCGGGGCGACAGCTGCGTGCGTATCTCGAGCACGCCACCCGCCACTATCGGGACTTCACGCCGGGCGGCCGCCTCGTGGATGAAGCGGTGCCGGGGTACGATTTCGACGCCCTCGCGGGGGCTTCCTACCGGATCGACCTGACCCGGCCCGTCGGGTCGCGCATCGTCGCCCTCGGCGTAAGCGGCCGCGCGGTCCTCCCCACCGACAGCTTCACCCTGGCCACGAACAGCTATCGCGCCGCCGGTGGGGGCGGCTACTCGATGTTGCAAGGATCGCCGGTGGTCTACGACCGCGGTGAGAACGTGGCCGATCTGCTGATCGGTGAAGTCCGCTCGGCGGGCACGGTGCAGGCGGCCGCGTATTTCTCGCCGAGCTGGTCGATTCTGCCGCCGGCGGATTCCGCCGTTCACGCGCTCTACGCGCCACCGCCGCCGCCGCTGCCCCAAACCGACAGCACGCTGCTCCGCGTCCTCGCCATCACCGACTTCCACGGCGCCCTGGCCGGGCGCATCTGGCCCTGGTCCGGCGGGCGACCGGTCGGTGGATCGGCGGTGCTCAAGGTGTGGTTGGACAGCCTGGCCGGAGATTGCGGCTGCACCGTGGTTCGGGTGGATGGCGGGGACGAGATGCAGGGGACACCGGTGTCGAACTTCGCGTTCGGCCGCCCGGTGATCGCCGCGTTCAATGCGTTGGCCATCGACGCCGCCGCGATCGGGAACCATGAATTCGACTGGACGATCGATACGCTGCGCGCTCGGTTACGCGAAGCGCGCTACCAGTTCGTGTCGGCCAATCTCACCGACTCCGCCGGCCGCGTCCCCGATTGGGTGGAGCCGTGGACCCTGATCACTCGCGGCGGCGCCAAAGTGGCGATCATCGGGTTGACGACGACCACGACACCCACCACCACCCGGCCGCAGAACGTCGCGACGCTGCGCTTCGGCGATCTCACCGCGGCCGTCCGGCGCGTGCTCCCCGTTGCCCGCGAGCGCGCGGATTTCGTGCTCGTCGTCGCCCACGCCGGCGAGGTATGCGATTCGGGTGCGTGTCGAGGAGAGATTCTGGACCTCGCGCACGGCCTCGACTCGGCTGCCGTCGATCTCATCGTGGCCGGGCACACCCACCAACGGGTCGACACGATCGTGAACGGAATTCCGATCGTCGAAGCCGGCCGGTCGGGGCAGGCGATCGCCGTCATCGACTTCATCCGGCGCGCCGGCGGCCTCGGCCGACAGGTGCGCGTGCGGCTGGAAACGCCCTGGGCGGATTCCATCACGCCGGACCGGGACCTTACGATCGAGCTGGCGCGGGTCCAGCGCTCCGTGGACAGCATCACGTCGCGTCCCGTGACGACGTTGCGCCTGAACCTGCGCCGCGACGGCGACGAATACCCGCTCGGCCGCCTGGTCGCTGATGCCTATCGAAACATGGGTCGCGCCGATGTCGGCTTGATCAACAACGGCGGCATTCGGACCGACCTCGCTGCCGGGCAGGTCACCTACGGCGCGCTGTTCGAAGTGCTGCCATTCCAGAACCGCCTCGTCCGCCTGTCCGTGCCGGGCGTCATCCTGCACGCGATGCTCGAGGAGGCGCTCTCGAGCGGATCGCCGGACGTCCACGTTGCCGGTGTGCAGGTGTGGTACGATCCCGGTCGCCCATCGGGGCAGCGCGTGCGTCGGGTCCGCTTGGCGAACGGACGCGATGTGGATGCCCATCGCACTTACACCATCGCGGTCCCCGACTTTGTGGCGGACGGTGGCGACGGGTTCGCCATGCTGCCGGGTCAGCCGCGCATCGACACCGGCCTCGTCGATCTCGACGCGGTCATCGCCTACCTCTCGGTGCTGCGGAAGCCGGTCGACGCGCCAGCCGATGAGCGGTTCCACCGCGGAGGACGATGATGGCGGACGCCCTCCGCGTCTTCGTGAACGAGCAGCCGGTCGAGGTTCCCCGCGGCGCTTCGGTGCGCGACGCCGTGGCGGCGCTCGATCGCGGGCTGGCGGACCTCCTGGCCGGTGAAGCCGCCTACGTCACCGACGGGGTGGGGCGCCGGATCGATGCCGGCGATCCGGTGCGGGAATCGGGAACCGTGCTGCGCGTGGTCGTGACGGCGCGCCGTGGCCCGCCGCGACTCTCGAAGGACGCGTTGCGGGCGTGGCCCAAGGCGGAGCTGCACGTCCACCTGGATGGCTGCCTGCGACCGCAGACGATGCTCGATCTGGCGCGCGCGCAAGGGGTTGCGCTGCCGGCGGACACGCCCGAGGGGCTGGCCAAAGCGCTGTACGTGGATGGCGCGCAGAGTCTGGAGCAATACCTCGAGAAGTACACGATCACACTGTCCGTGATGCAGACGCGGGAGGCGCTGGAGCGGATCGCGTACGAATTCGTGGTCGACGCGGCCAGCGAGAACGTGCGCTACATCGAGGTCCGCTATTCGCCGTTGCTGCACCGGCCGGCTCTCACCATGGTCGAGGCGATCGAAGCGCCGCTGGCGGGCGTGCGCCGAGCGACCGCGGAGACGGGGACCAAAGTCGGCTTGTTGCTGTGCGGCATCCGCACCATGACGCCGGCGAGCTCGCTCGAGCTGGCGCGGGCGGCCGTCGACTATCGGGGGGCCGGCGTGGCCGGATTCGATCTGGCGGGGCCGGAGCGCGGGTATCCCGCGAGCGAACACCGCGCCGCTTTCGAATACGCGGCGGCGCACGGCCTCGCGTGCACGTGTCACGCGGGAGAGGGTGACGGCCCGCGTTCGATTCACGAGGCCTTGCACGTGTGCGGCGCATCCCGCATCGGTCACGGCACCCGATTAGGGGAAGATCCCGTGCTGCTGGACGAGGTGATCGAACGCAAGATCCCCTTGGAGATGTGCCTCACGAGCAACGTCCACACCCACACCGTGCGGTCGGTTGCCGAGCATCCGTTCAAGACGTATTTGCAGCGGGGCGCCATGGTCACCCTGAACACGGACGGCCGGCTCGTGGACGGCATCACCCTGACCGACGAGTACTACGCGGCGCACACCGCGCTCGGGTTGAGCCGGGACGACCTGGTGCGGGTCGTCCTCAATACCTGCGAGAGCGCCTTCCTGCCGGAGTTCGAGCGCGTCGCCCTCGTCTCGCGGATGCAAAGCGAATTGGAGAAGCTCGCATGACCCTGCCCGCCATCGCCGTCCTGAAACAGCGACTTGGCGCTACGCGGCCGCGCGCGGCCATCGTACTGGGCTCGGGACTCGGCTTCCTGGCGGATGAGGTGCGTGACGCGATCCGCATTCCGTATGCGGAGCTGCCTGATTTTCCGCAGCCGGGCGTCGTGGGCCACAAGGGCGAGCTGGTGGCCGGGACGTTGGACGGCGTGCCGGTCGTGGTGCAGAGCGGACGCTTCCATTTGTATGAAGGGCATACCGCGGCGGTGGCCGCCTTGCCGGTGCGCGTCTTCCATGAAGTGGGGATCCGCACGCTGATCGTCACCAACGCGGCGGGCGGTCTCCGGGCCACGTTTCGACCCGGGACGCTGATGCTCATCGCCGATCACGTGAACCTGATGTTCCGCAATCCTCTGGTCGGCCAGGTCGTGGATGGCGAAGAGCGGTTCCCGGACATGAGCGCCCCGTACGATCCCGAATTGCGGACCCTCGCCCGCGACGTCGCCCGCGAGCTGCGCATTCCGCTCGAGGAGGGTGTGTACTACGCCCTGCTCGGCCCGTCCTTCGAGACCCCGGCCGAAATCCGGATGCTGGCGCGGCTCGGGGCCGATGCCGTGGGCATGTCCACCGTCCCCGAAGTGATTACGGCCCGAGCCAGGGGCATGCGGTGCCTGGGGTTCTCGACCATTACGAACCTGGCCGCCGGCATCTCCCCTAACCCATTGTCCCACCATGAGGTGCTGGAGGTGGGCCGTCAGGTCGGCCACAGTCTCGGAGCCATCGTCAAAGGAGTCGTGCGCCGCTTGCCTGGTTGACGTGTTCGGACTTCGCCGCACCCCCGCGCTGCAACCATTTCTCCTGACGGAACGTCAAAACTGGCGTTCACTCGCGCGCGCCGTCACGCGCCCTGAGAGTCCGACGTTCAACTCCGTAGCCGGCAGGGCGTATGATGACCTTCACGCTGTTGCTCGTGTTGTGCACCGCTCCCGGCCGGGTCGCGGTGGATTCTCCGCTCACCGTGGCACCGCAGATCCGCGCGGTGCGTACCCGGCAACCGGTGAGTGTGGATGGCCGGCTGGATGACGGGATCTGGCAGACGGCCGTACGCATTTCCGGATTCGTGCAGCGCGATCCGATCGAAGGGGCCGTGCCCTCGGAAAGCACGGTCGTCCTGGTCGCCTACGACGACGCGGCCCTGTATATCGGCGCGCGCTTGTACGACGCGCACCCCGATTCGATCATCGCCCGCCTCGGGCGCCGCGATGCGTACGCCAATTCCGACCGCTTCAACGTGTTTCTCGATCCCTATCACGACCGCCGCAGCGGCGTGTACTTCGGCGTCGACGCCGCGGGCACGCTCTACGACGGCGTACTCTTGAACGACGACTGGGACGACGATTCCTGGGACGGCGTCTGGGACGGACGGGCGCGCATCGACTCGCTGGGCTGGACGGCCGAGCTGCGCATTCCCTATTCGCAGCTGCGCTTCCGGGAAGCGCCGGAATACGTGTGGGGCGTGAATTTCAGCCGCGACCTGGCGCGGCGTCACGAGCGCGACTTCATCGTGTTCACGCCGAAGAATGGGAGCGGCTTCGTGTCACGCTTCCCGGATCTGATCGGCATCGAGAACGTGACGCCGCCGCCGCGCCTCGAGGTGCTGCCGTACACGCGTGCCCGCGCCGAATTCGCGTCGCACGCGCCCGGCGATCCGTTCAACGACGGCTCCTCGATGTCCCCGGACGCGGGGGTGGATGCCAAGATCGGCATCGGCTCCAACCTGACGCTCAACGCGACCGTGAATCCCGATTTTGGCCAGGTCGAGGTCGATCCCGCGGTCGTCAATCTGAGTGACGTGGAGACGTTCTTTCAGGAGAAGCGCCCGTTCTTCATCGAGGGCTCCTCGATTTTCAATTTCGGACGCGGGGGATCCAACAACTACTGGGGCTTCAACTGGGGCGATCCGCAGTTCTTCTATACCCGGCGCATCGGCCGCAATCCGCAGGGCAGTCTGCCCGGCGCCGATTACGTCGATATGCCCGACGGTACGCACATCCTCGGCGCCCTGAAGCTGACCGGGAAGGCGGGATCGAGCTGGAACGTCGGAGCGTTGACGGCGTTGACGCGGCGCGAGTTTGCCCGGCTCGATACCTCGGGCGCACAGTTCCGCTCCGAAGTGGAGCCGCTGGCGTCCTACACGGTGGTGCGCGCGCAAAAGGAATTCCCCGACGGACGGCAAGGGCTGGGGTTCATGTCGACGTTTGCCGCGCGGCAGTTCGACGACGCACGGCTGCGCGCCGACGTAGCGAGTGCCTCGGGCGTGTTCGGAGTCGATGGTTGGACATTCCTCGACCGCTCCAAGACGTGGGTCGTGACCGGCTGGTTTGGCGCGACGCGCGTGCACGGTGATCCGGCTCGCATCAGCTCCCTGCAGCAGAACTCGCAGCACTACTACCAGCGTCCCGACGCGCGCACCTTCCATCTGGACACGACCGCGACGTCGCTCACGGGTTGGGGCGGCCGGGTGTATCTCAACAAGCAGAAGGGCAACTGGTCGTCCAATTCGGCCTTCGGCATCATCTCGCCGGGGTTCGACAATAACGACCTCGGTTTCTTGTGGCGCGCGGGCGTGATGAATGCCCACATCCAGGCCGGCTACTCCTGGACGCAGCCGGGCAAGGTGTTCCGCTCGGCCAATACCGGCGGCGCGGTGTTCCGCAGCTGGACGTGGGATCGCGACGTCAGCTGGACCGGAGTGTTCAACTACGGGAACCTGACGTTCCTCAACTAC
>Ga0187894_10006694_pt1 | contig 11182 bp, 7 predicted proteins | sample GBC1701081metaG_FD_136650 | JGI IMG/M metagenome (GOLD analysis project Ga0187894, IMG submission 136650) | White microbial mat communities from a lava cave in the Kipuka Kanohina Cave System on the Island of Hawaii, USA - GBC170108-1 metaG ...
AACATGGGCTGCCTGCTTAATGCCCACGGTAAGCTCGCCGAGGCCGAAGCGTATTACCGCGAGGCGCTGGAGAAGCGCCGCCGCGTGCTGGGAGAGGAGCACCCGGACACGCTCACATCCATCAACAACATGGGCTTTCTGCTCAAAGCCCAGGGCAAACTCGTCGAAGCCGAGCCGTACTGGCGCGAGGCGCTGGAGAAGCACCGCCGCGTGCTGGGAGAGGAGCACCCGCACACGCTCGGATCCATCAACAACATGGGCTGCCTGCTTAATGCCCACGGTAAGCTCGCCGAGGCCGAAGCGTATTACCGCGAGGCGCTGGAGAAGCGCCGCCGCGTGCTTGGAATGGAGCACCCAGAAACGCTCCGCACGCTCGGCAATCTTGGCAGTTGCCTTCGAGAGCAGCACAAACCCGACCAGGCGTTCGCCATTCAACGCGAACTCTTCGGGATTCAGCGCCGGACGACGCCGGCGGGAAGTGCCGCGCTTAGCGGGAGCCTCGCCGCCTACGGTTCCGCCCTGCTTCAGCGCGGCACGCTCGACGCCGCGAAAGAGGCCGAGCCGATCCTGCGCGAGTGCCTGGAAATCCGCGTCAAGGTTATGCCCGACGATTGGCGTGTTGCCAACACGAAGTCACTGCTGGGCAACGCGATCCTCGCAATCGCCGATCTGGATTCTGGTCTTTCCACCGACGCCCGCGTGCAGCGCCTCCGCGAGGCCGAGCCGCCGCTCCTGGACGGCTACAACGGCCTGAAGGACAACCCGGCCGTGCCCACTCCTGTGCAAGCCGGCGGCGACCGGAAGCGCGAGGCCCTTGAGCGAGTCGCGCGCCTCTATGAAGTCTGGGACATGACCGCGCCCGGCAAGGGCCACGACGCCAAGGCCGCGGAGTGGCAGAGCAAGCTCCAGGCTTTGCGTTCCGCCACACAACCAGCGCCGAAAGAGTAGTTGGCGCGGTGATCGCTCAGCAGCGTTCAGACTTGGAAGCCCTGAACCTTTGCGTCCAATTCGACCTAAGTGCAACGGCATGTCGATGATGCCCCGCCTGCTTGTCATCGAGGGAAACTGGACGCCCGTCCAAGAAATGCTTGCACTACATTTCGGGAACAATCAGGCCTGCAGAGGGACTGCTTTCGTCCCGCGAGCTTTCGAAAACCCGCGTTATTCGGGCCGTAGGAGCGTTTCTTGACATGCGAAGCTGCGCGGCGTCATTTTGGGAAGCTGGCATTCTACCACTGAATTACGCCCGCGATTTTCACAATGCCTTATCTCATAATTACTTATGAGCAATCGGCGGCATTGAATTGTAGTGCAAGGTCTCAAGTGCCCACTACAGCTTGTCTTTAGCCGATGAATAATACCGCATTCTTCACCGATTGAAAGGGCTTTCATCTTTACGACGGCCAGCGCTCCAGGCTGGCATTCTTCCGGGATTGGCGCGCGCGGTTGCAAGTTCCCGTGCCGTCAAATCAGTACTCGTGCATGAATCACAATCGAGAGGACGAATGCGCACCCGCGAACGACTGGAGCATGAACGGCATCGTCACCGGCCAGCCGCGCCGATTTCCAGATCAGCTCGCAGAATCGGATCCAGCAGTGTGCGGAGTGCTTGCCGCGCCCGATGCAATCGCACTTTCACGGCCGGCACGCTGATTCCCAGTCGCTCCGCGGTCTCCTGCGTGTTCAGTTCTTCGATGTCGCGCAGGAGAAGCACGACGCGATAAGGGTCCGGAAGTTCGTTAATACAACGCCGAACCGTCGTGCGCAACTCGTCCGTTTCAAGTCGGTCCGATGGCAAACGCCAATCGTTGATGCGGCGCGCATGGTGGCCTGTTTCGTCAAACGTCGGCAACAGGCTTTCGATTGAGACGACCGGCCTGTTTTTTCCGGCGCGAAGCTTCATCAGGCACGTATTGACGACGATGCGATGAAGCCAGGTGCCAAGTCTCGAATTTCCCGCGAATCGGTGAATGGATCGGAACGCCGAGAGAAAGCCTTCCTGGACTGCATCGGCCGCGTCCTCGTCACAACGAAGAAACCGCCGCGCGACCGCAAACATTGGACCGCCGTAACGCCGCACGAATCGCTCGTATGCCGGCTCTTCGCCAGCCCGAAGTGCTTGCAGCAATTCGGCCTCGTCTGATTCCAGATCGTACGAGGTCTCGCAATTGTGTCGGCGGTGGGTTTGCATGGTCATCGGGGTATCTCCGTACGAAGCAGCTCTGTGACATAATTGGAGCGACGGGACAGGTCGTGACCGCGGTTTGACAGTTCTCGAAGCAGAGACAGGCCGTCCGCATCTACAAACGTCAGTTCAGAGAGGTCGAAGTGGATGCCGTTGCCTGCGGCTGCTTCCTGGCCGACAGTGGTGCGGAAGTGCTCGACCCACGGACCCAGGAGCTTGCCTTCAAGCCGCAGCCATGTCGTTCCGTCTTTGGCGAATCGTGTGATCCTGAGCATTACGAATTCCTTTGGTGCTACGATCAAAAGCATTCGCCATGCCACTACGGCGAGAGATCTTTGTCTTCACATAAATGCCTGTAGATCATGGATTTAGAGGCTTGGCAGCGCGCAGTGCCTCTCACAGCAGACACGATGATCGAGATCGAAATCTCACGACCGATCGTGGCGCCTACGAACGTTCGTGGGTGGGGCGGCTAATGCCGAGTTTTTTGAGGCGGCTTCGAAGGGTATTGGGGTGAATGTTCAGGGTTTTCGCCGCGCCCACGGGCCCATCGATCACCCAATTCGAGTTGCGCAGAGCGGACACAATGTGCTCGCGCTCGACGGCTTCCAGGCTTGTAGGCGCAGCCTGAGTTAGCGCGGACGATGCGGAAACAGTGCTTGAGGCCAGGGTTGCGGGGGCGATTTCAAGTTCATCGGAATTCGCCAGAATGACGGCTCGTTCGACAATGTTCTCCAGCTCGCGGATGTTGCCGGGCCACTGGTATGCCAAAAACCGTTTCATCGTCTCCTTTGACACCGTCTCGATGCGTTTGCCGATGCGCGCCGTGAACTTTCCGAGCAGAAATTGAACAAGAAGCGGAATGTCGTCGGCGCGCTCGCGAAGCGGCGGTAGATGGACGGGAAACACATTCAGTCGGTAGTATAAATCCGCCCGGAATTTGCCGTCCTTGGAAACCGCGAGCAGATCGCGATTGGTTGCCGCGATGACACGGACATCTGTCTGGATCGGCGCATTTCCACCGACGCGTTCGAATTCACGCTCCTGGAGCACGCGAAGCAGCTTGACCTGCACGTCCGGCGGCACCTCGCCGATTTCGTCGAGGAAGATCGTTCCACCGTTGGCCAGTTCGAATCGGCCGATGCGTTTGGCGATCGCGCCGCTAAAGGCGCCTTTTTCATGGCCGAAGAGTTCGCTTTCCACGAGTCCCGTGGGCAGCGCCGCGCAGTTCACCTTGATGAGCGGCTTGTCACGCCGGCCGCTGGCCGAGTGAATCGCGCGGGCAATCAGCTCCTTGCCGGTGCCCGTCTCGCCGGTGATCAATACGGTCGCGTCCGTCGGTGCGACGCGCCGCACGTGTTCCAGGACGCCATTCAGTGCGGCGCTTCGCCCCACGATCTCATCGAAGTTGTGTACGGACTTGATTTCTTCCTGGAGGTAGACGTTTTGTGCCCGAAGTCGCGCCTGCTCCTGTTCCATCAGGACGCGCTCGGTGATGTCCACAAACATAGTGCGGGTGTACTGGCCGCCCGGGTCGGGCTTGGACCACCATTGAATCCAGATGGGGTTTCCGTTGTCCCGCCGGCGCAGCTCCAGCACGACACCGCTGGTATCGGTGCCGCGCCCAATTGACTCGAAGGCATCACGCAAGCGCTGCTGGGCATCGGGCGTGTCCGGCACAAACGATTTTCCGTATGTCCCGGCAACCTGTTCGGAGGTGATGCCGAGGATTCTCATTGCGGCCCGGTTGGCGCTGATAAACTTCGAATCCAGCCCTTCATTGACGTACGCGATCGGCGCTTCGTCGAACAGGTCACGGAAGCGGGCCTGGCTTTCGCGCAGTCGATGCTCGGACTTAAGCCGCATCAATTCGGCTGCGGCCCGTGCCGCGAAGATTTTGAAAATGAATAATTTCCGGGGCTCTGCCGGCATGGGCTGATCATCGAATACAGCCATGTGGCCGAGCGTTCGGCCGTCGACGTCGCGCAACGGGACACCGAGGTAGCTTTCAATTCCCATTTGCACGAGTGGTTTGTCGTCGGGGAATTTCTGGCTGACGCCCGTGGGGTGGTGGCACTCGCTGCCCGCGACGACATCCTCGCAGGGCGTGCCGTGCAAATCCCATTCCACATTCTCGACAATCGCATCCTTGAACCAAAATGCGATTGTCCGCGCTCGACCAGCCTGTTCAGTGTTACTTTCCCCATCCGTCTGTGGCGGCGCCGAGCCGAGAAACTCGGCGATGAAGGCATATTTCGTCCCGACGGCATCGGCCAGATGGCGCACCAGCGTCTGAAAGAACGCCTCGCCGGCGGTTCCGGCCGTGCCTTCGACGATGGCGCGAAAAGCGGCGATTTCTTTTGAGTCGGCTATCAAGTCGTGGGATGTGTCCACCGCGAGATTGTACCCCGGCACTCGGATTCAGCGAGAATCCATCCGATTGCATGCCCTCTATCGGGCAGCGGAAGAAACCCCAAGCCGTTCCAACAAGTGATCGCCCACGCGCAGGGCATTGGCCATGATCGTCAAGGCCGGATTCACCGCGCCGCTGGAGGGAAAAAAGCTGGCGTCCACGACGTACAGATTGTCCAAATCGTGTGTTTTGCAGTTCGTATCCAGGGCGGATGTCTTCGAATCCCGTCCGAATCGAATCGTACCGCACTGGTGCGCCACGCCGGCCAGCGGAATTCGCTGCCCGATCCAGAGCGCTCGTGCGAGCAATCCCTGGTGGCAGTCGTGACCATGGAGACCGCACTTCGAGGTTTGCTTCATCAGATCTTTTAACTTCGCAATCAGTCGCTTGTGACCTTCCTCGTTGTTGGGTGTGTAGCCCAGAACCAGATTGCCTTGCGCATCGATCGTGACGCGATTGTTGGGATCGGGCAAGTCTTCGCTGGTCAACCAGAAGTCGAGGGAGTGCCGTGCCATCTGGTCAAGCGTCCAGCCAGGGACGAGCGCCGGCGCGCCGGCCCGAAGCGTGTCGCCGTCGAGTTTTCCGACGAATGAAATGTGACCCATCGGGAAATCCCACTCACGGGACGGGCCGTAGAAGTCGTTGATGGCCAGTGTCTTTTGGAAGACCGTGGGATTCGGGCACTTCGAGAGGGCCATCTGGATCGAATTGATGTGCCCCATGTAATGACGTCCGACGACATCTGATGCGTTCGCCAGTCCATTCGGATGGTTGTTGGTACGCGAGCGCAGCAGCAAGGCCGCAGAGTTGATCGCGCCGCAGGACATGACCACGATGTCGCCGTGGTAGCGCTCCTCCATTCCGCCGTGCACGACCACCACTTCGGTCACTTCCAGGCCCGATGGGCTGGTTTCCAGCCGCTGAACCATCGCCCCCGTCACGAGCGTGACGTTGGGATGCGCCAGGGCCGGGTCCACACCGCAAACCTGGGCATCCGCCTTGGCCTGAACAAGACAGGGATGTCCATCGCAGGTCTCGCAGCGGATGCACTTGCTGGTGCGAGGGTTCTTTTCGTCAAGCATGATGCCGAGCGGCACGTGAAACGGCTTCAGGCCGAGCGCAACAAGGTCGTCGTGCAGATGCTGAATGCGCGGTTCATGGCTGACCGCGGGATGCGGATAGGGTTCGCGCGAGGGCGGCTCGGTCGGATCTTCGCCGCGCTGACCGTGAACGTGATACATCCGTTCGGCGGCGGTGTAATAGGGCTCCATGTCTTCGTAGGCGATCGGCCAGGCGGGTGAGGTGCCGCCGTGGTGGCGAATCTCGCCGAAATCCGGCTTGCGCAGGCGGAAGAGGGCCGCGCCGTAGAATTTGGTGTTGCCGCCGACGTAGTAGTTGGTGTGCGGATGAAGTTCTCGGCCGCCGCTGTCGCGCCAGATTTCCTTCGTGTTGTATTTTCCCTCGACGTTGACGGCTCGCGTGTTCCAGTTGTCTTTCTCACGCGGCACGAAGTCGCCGCGCTCCAACAGCAGAATGCGCTTGCCCGATGGAGCAAGCTTTGCGGCGAGCGTGCCACCGCCGGCGCCGGTGCCGATAATGATGATGTCGTAGCGCTGCGCCATATTCCGGCTCCACAAGAGTCATTCCGTACAAAACTGATTCAGGCGTTCGAGCCCGGTCTTCAACCGCCTGCCTCAAAGCCCGGATAGAGCGTCATGCCGCCATCCACAAACAAACTGGTGCCCGTGATGTAATCGGCCTCATCCGACGCCAGCCAGACCGCCAGCCGGGCGATGTCCTCGACTTCACCGATCCGCTTGTAAGGAATCAGTTTCATCAATTCGGCATAGGCGGCCGGCGTGGCCCAGGCCGGCATGTTGATGGGCGTCCGAATCGCCCCGGGGCAGATGCTGTTGACGCGGATGCGCCACGGCGCGACCTCTTGCGCGATGGATTTCATGAGCTGAAACACGCCGCCTTTTGAGGCTGCATAGTTCACATGCCCAGCCCACGGGATCACTTCGTGCACGCTGCTGACACAGATGATCTTGCCGGCGGCGCAGGACACGTCCTTCTGAACGCCGCGGCGCTTGAACTCGCGTACGGCCTCGCGGGCGCAAAGAAACTGCCCCGTCAAGTTGACGCTGATGACCTTGTTCCACTGAGCCAGGGTCATTTCTTCAACGGGCGCGTCCTGTTGCAGGCCGGCGTTGTTGACGAGAATATCGATTGTCCCGAACTCGTCGCGCATGCGGCCATACATGCCGGCAACTTGCGTTTCATCGGAAACATCGGCGCGATGTGCGACTGCCCGACCACGATTGGTGCAGCCGCAGTGCGTCGCTTCATCTACGACGGCGCGGGCCGAAGCCTCATCGCCGACAAAATTGATCATCACGTCGGCTCCGGCCGCGCACAGCGCGATGGCGATGCCGCGTCCGATTCCCGAGCTGGCGCCGGTGACGAGGGCTTTCTGCCCCTTCAGCGCGGGCCGGGCCTCGCACGCCGGCATGTGAACCGTCGGCAGTTGATCGGGCGTGAGGTTGCGAATGAGTTTGCTGCTCATCGGCGTGGACGGGGGCGCGGTCATCGATGTCATATTTGAAAATCCTTGGCAAATTGGACCCGTGTCATCCGACGTTGGATGCGGTCATCACCCGTAGGGTTTCACCCGCAGGGGCGGTTTGGAGCCTCTCGTGTGTGTTTCCAGCGGCTTTGTCGAGACGATTGCCGGGCTTCGCCAACAGTTTCGCGATGAGGCCGGTCCAGCCGCATTGGTGCGACGCACCGACCCCGCGTCCGGTGTCGCCGTCGAAATACTCGTGAAACAACGAGTAGTCCTTGAAATGCGGGTCATGTTGAAGCCGCTCGTGCCGGGTCGCGTCGATCCCCGATGCCGCCGATTGGGCGACAGGTCGGCGTCCGTCCCTGTCGCGCAGGAAGATGCGCGACAATCGCCTTGACAATTCAGCGGCGACATCGCCTACGTTCATGGACTGACCCGATCTGCTCGGACATTCGACTTGAAATTCTTCGCCGTAGTAGTGGTGGAACTTCTGGAGCGATTCGATCAGCAGGTAGTTCACCGGGAACCAGATCGGTCCGCGCCAATTCGAATTGCCGCCGAAGGCTCCGGAGTCAGACTCGCCGGACTGGTACCGGACGTCCAAGGTATGGCCGTCGAGATGCAATTCATATGGCCAGTCGCGATGAGCACGCGAAACCGCACGGACGCCGTAATCCGAAAGGAATTCATCTTCGTCCAGCATCCGGCGAAACAGTGCCTTCATGCGATGACCGCGAAGCAGCGACAACAGTCGACGCTGGCCCTTGCCGGGCACGTCCCAGTGTGAAACCAGTGCTGCCAGATCTGGCCGATAGTTCAGAAACCATTCAAGACGCCGCTTGAACTCCGGTAAACGATCGAGAAGCTCTGGCTCAAGCGTCTCGACTGCGAATAGCGGGATCAGCCCGACCATCGACCGCACCTTCAGGGGCACCGTCCGGCCATCCGGCAAATTGAGCACGTCGTAGTAGAATTGATCGTGCTCGCACCAGAGGCCGACACCGCCTTCCGCGCACATGTCTTTCGTTCCGATCTTGTTCATCGCCTCGGCGATGTGCAGAAAGTGCTCGAAAAACTTGGTCGCGATGTCCTCGTACACGCGATTGTGCAGAGCCAGCTCCAGCGCGATGCGCATCAGGTTCAGGCAGTACATCGCCATCCAGCTTGTTCCGTCGGCCTGATTAATGAAGCCGCCGGTGGGGAGTGGGGCGCTGCGATCGAAGACGCCGATGTTGTCGAGGCCGAGGAAGCCGCCCTGGAAAATATTGCGTCCCTGCGCGTCTTTGCGATTCACCCACCAGGTAAAATTGAGCATGAGCTTGTGGAATACGCGTTCCAGAAAGGAAAGGTCGCCCGCGTATCCCGGCTCGCCGGCCATGCGATGCTGTTTGCGGTCGATCTGGAATACGCGCCACGTCGCCCACGCATGCACCGGGGGATTCACATCGCCGAAGGCCCATTCATATGCGGGGAGCTGGCCGTTCGGATGCATGTACCACTCTCGTGTCAGCATGACGAGCTGGTCCTTGGCGAACTCCGGGTCGATCATCGCGAAGGGAATCATGTGAAACGCCAGATCCCACGCGGCGTACCACGGGTATTCCCACTTGTCCGGCATTGAAATAATGTCCGCGTTGTTCAAGTGTCCCCATTCCCGGTTGCGGCCGAAGTGGCGCTCCGTCGGCGGAGGTGGTTGCGCTACATCGCCTTTCATCCATTCAGGCACATCGAAGCAATAGAACTGCTTGTTCCAGATCATGCCGGCGAAAGCCTGGCGTTGAACAAGCCGGGCATCGGCATCGTCCATGTCTGCCTGCAAGTCCGAATAGAAGGCGTCGGCCTCTTGTCGTCGACTTGCCAGAATCGAATCGAAGTCCTGGAATGGCGTTCTCGAGTCAACAGCCGTCAATCGAAGCCGAAACCGCGACACGCCACCCGCCGGGACTGTCACGCGATGGAGCGCCCCGGCTTTCGTTCCCGTCTTGGCAGGATTAATTGATTGCGCGTCTCCAGAGACGACGAACTCGTGAAATGCGTCCTTGGGAAACTGTGTGTCGCCCACTGACCCGAACAGTCGCTTCGCGTTGGTCTCGTTGTCGCAGAAGAGCCATTCAGGACCGCCGTCGGCATGGAGATGGCAATTGCCGAGCGTCGGATGGCGAGCCTTGACGGCGCCATTTTCTAGCGAGAGCGAAGGCTTGACCGATTTCCCATCCCACGACCACGTGTTGCGAAACCAAAGCTGCGGCAGCACGTGAATCGTGGCATCATCGGGCCCGCGATTGTGGATTGTGACAAGCATGAGGATGTCGTCGGGGCCGGCCTTGGCATACTCGACGAACACGTCGAAGTAGCGGTTTTCATCGAAAATGCCCGTGTCAAGCAATTCGAACTCCGGCTGGTCTTTCCCGCGCCGGCGATTCTCATCGACAAGTTGCGCATATGGGAACGCCGTTTGTGGATACTTGTAGAGCATTTTTAAATACGAATGCGTCGGCGTGGCATCGACGTAGTAGTACAGTTCCTTCACGTCCTCGCCGTGATTGCCTTCACTGTTGGTCAGGCCAAATAGGCGTTCTTTCAGAATCGGATCGCGCCCGTTCCACAACGCCAATCCCAAACAGAGCCGCTGCCAGTCGTCGCTGAATCCCGCAATGCCGTCTTCGCCCCAGCGATACGTCCGGCTGCGGGCATGATCGTGCGGCAGGTAATCCCAAGCCGCGCCCTGCGCGCTGTAATCTTCGCGGACAGTGCCCCATTGGCGCTCGCTGAGGTAGGGGCCCCACTTGCGCCAATGGGCAATTCCCTTGTGAACTTCATCAAGACGCTGCGCTTCGGCTTTGTGCTGCATTTTCGCTTCTCCTCGGTGCCAACGAAGTCTGGTGGAGCACTCTTTTGATGCGCCTGCCGCAGTGCGGTTACTCCCCCTGAAATTCTCCACTGAACTCCGAGTGCCTTGAAAGAAACTCAGAAGGCGTAACCGGAGCCTCGGAGGTGCATCACATTTTCACGTTTCGCTGGTGGTCGACTCGCCGCATGTGCGGCAACGAATCAGTCAAACGAGTTCGTTCATGGAGCGCAATTGATGATTGGCATTGTTCGCAGGCGTCCTGTCGAGCTTCCGACCGTGGCGTTGCTGGTGGTCGGAACGCTGGCTGCAACCAGCGTTTTCGCACAGGGCAAGGGAAGTTCCCACAGGATGGGAGACAAGCACACGACGAGTGCGTTCAAGGGCGCCAAAGTCAACGGCGGCACCGTCACCCACGAAATGAAGGATGGCAAGCATGTCTTGACCTGGTCGGATGACTTCAAGATCCCCGACACGCCGGCCCCGCACTGGCAGGTCATGGATTCGAAAGGAAACGTCTACTTGCTTCAGCGACTCAAGATCAAAGACGACAAGGTCAACCGCACGATCACGGTTCCGGCATACGTGCCGGATATCGCAAAAGTGCAGATCTGGTGCGCCTGGGCGGAGGCCCTGCTGGGCGAAGCGTCGTTTGACCATCCGGTGAACTGAGCGCCGGGCCATCTTTCGCTTGAACCAGTTGGGCCTGGGGGCACCCTGGCAATCAGAATTGGGCGGTTGTGGAGTGTTCCCGACTTCTTCCAAGGCCCGCGGGCTTGACCGGTTCGGGACAGGTCAAGACGCACTGCGTCGCACCGGACTGCATCTGACAACTCTTGTTTGGAGAAGACTGAGATGATTGGGAATCGAATTGCATTCTGCATCGCCGCCGGCATCTGCGGTTGTCCATCGGCATTTGCACAGGTCACTGAAAAAAAGACGTTAGCCCTCGACGGTGCCAAGACAGTTCTGGCGGCCTGCGAGGCCGAGGCAAAAAAGGACATGGCAACCGGCGTCATTGCGGTGGTCGATGACGGCGGAAATCTGATCGCAGTACATCGCATTGACGGCACGTTTTCCGCAGGAGCGAACATCTCGATCGGCAAGGCGCGCACGGCGGCGATGTTCAAGAAGCCGACGAAGGCGTTTGAAGACGTCATCAAGAACGGC
>Ga0187894_10006695_pt1 | contig 11182 bp, 6 predicted proteins | sample GBC1701081metaG_FD_136650 | JGI IMG/M metagenome (GOLD analysis project Ga0187894, IMG submission 136650) | White microbial mat communities from a lava cave in the Kipuka Kanohina Cave System on the Island of Hawaii, USA - GBC170108-1 metaG ...
GTAGCCGCGGAACTGCTGCGTCTGCGGCGCCGTCGACAGGACATCGCGCGAGAAAAACCCGTCCGGATCGAGACGGTAGGAGTTGGCCGAGGAGTTGATGTCGAACTCGCCCTTGGTCAGCTTGTCCAGCATCACGGGCGTCGGGTGGATCTCGAAGATCACGTTGAAGCCCGCCTCCCGCAGCATCGCGTGCACCAGCTCGCCGCTCTGCTGCATGTACGGGAAGCTGTCGTTGGCGACGATCAGCAGCCTTGCGTCGCCGCCTTTGGCTTTCCGCCGCAGCGCCCTGGCCTTGTTGGGGTCGTAGGCCGGCGGCGGCGTGACGTTGGCGGCGTGCCATGGGCTCGACTCGCCGTAGAAGCCGTTGGCGATGGCGCCCTGCTTGTTGAACACCGCCTCGTGGATGCCGCGGCGGTCGATGGCATGTGCCGCTGCCGTGCGCAGCATCCGGGCGTCCGGGTTGTCCTTGTCCGAGAACGGCCCGTTCTTGAGGTTGAAGACGAGCCAGGCGGTGCCGACCTGCGGCACCGGCCAGGTCGCGAAGGCGGCGCCGTGCTCCCTGACGAAGCTCGGCGCGTCGGCATAGGCGATGTTGTCGATCAGGTCGACCTCGTTGGTGCGCAGCGCCGTCAGGCGCACCCTGTCCTCCTTCTTCGGCTTGCCGATCATGCCGTCCAGGTACGGCAGCGCATGGCCTTCGGCATCGGTCTGCCAGAAGTTCTCGAAGCGCACCAGCTCGCAGGTATCGAAGCGCTTCCACGCCTTGAACTTGAACGGGCCGCAACCCATCGGATGCGTGTCGACCTTGTCCACCGCGCCGGGCGCCATGAGGTTGACCGGGTAATACACGACGTTGGAATCGAACGCGGCGTTGGGCTCCTTGAGATGGCAGCGCACGGTGTATTTGTCGTCGACCACGATGCGTTCCAGGTCGCTGAGCGCCGAGCGGTGGAAGGAGTGCCCGATCTTGGGATCCAGGATGCGTTCGAAATTCCACTTCACCGCCTGGCCGTCGATCGTCTCGCCGTTGTGGAACTCCGCGCCGCGGCGCAGCCTGAACGTCCAGGTCTTCAGATCCGGCGACATGTCCCACTCGCTGGCGATGGCGGCGACCAGCTCCATCCGGTCGTCGAAGTCCAGCAGCCCGCCCGTGATGCCGGCCAGCGGGTGCGACACGAAGTAGATGACGTTGCGGTGCGTATCGAGACCGACGGAATCATCGCGCATCGCAAACCGGATCGTGCCGCCGCGCCTGGGGTGGCGTTGCGGCGCCTGCGCCAGGCCGGGCACGGGCAGCAGCGCGGCCCCGGCCAGCGCCGTCCCCGTTGCAAGAAACGCACGCCGCGTCTGTTCGGTGCCCTTGTTCGATGCGTCGTCACGCATGACGCTGCCTCCCAGTGATCGTTGTTGGGCCGAAACTGGCTACGCCGATCTGCGACAACTCGTTCCAACGCTGTGCTGAAAGTCGTGGATGCCCGCCTGGCAACCTGGCCAAAATGGTCCACTCTCGTTGCCTTCATGGTGAGCTTCTTCATCCCGAGCTCGTCGAGGGGCGAACCATGAAGGCCTCGCACGGGCAGTGCTGGAGCGCCTCATGGTTCGACAGGCTCACCATGAAGCGCTTTCCGGATACGCCTTCGCCGGCAAGGGCGCCGGCGCCGCCGGCACAGATCAAATCCTCCGGGGGGCGATCCACCCGCCTCGGGTCAATACGATGCGCCGCGCCGTCACCTCATGACGACGCGCCGGCATCACACTTCGACAGATACCTCAACGCGGCAGGAACTCGCGATCACCCGGCTCGGACAGTCAGGTTCCGACGTACTCGACACAGACTTGCTTGTGCCCTCGACGCACCGATCTGCGCCACTGATCCACGTGCCTGCACGCTACCACCCCGACAAGCGGCCCACAACGGGCGTCGGTGTGACGTCAATGCATTTCGTCGCCTCGACCAGCCTCGGTGCCGACGACAGCTTCAACCTAGCCTATTCCGGCTATCGTACCCACTCCGGCTCGCCTTCCGGCCTTCCCACCGTTTCATCCATGAGGGTCGGCATCGCCGGTGGCAAACTCCAGTGGCGCATCTCAGGCGCGGCTTCGCCGCGACCCGGAGCGCAAGCGGAGGGCGATTGTCGCCCGGCATGAAAGACCCGGCCGACAAATGAAGGGAACTACGGCGGCAGTGCGTAACGCCGCACGCTGACAAGTCCCTCGTCGTCGGCAGCCACCTCCAGCGCCTGGTTGACGAGGTCGCCGTTGCCAATCTCGTCCAGCGCGCGATCGAGCAGATCAAGCTGCAGGCCCGGGTCCATGTGCTCCGGCCCGATGAGGCAGATCAGACCCGCATGGAGATCAGCCCGTGCGTACAGTCCCTTGGAACCGGGATTGATGGCGGGGCCGCGAAAGTCGACGGCATTCTTCGTGACGAAGGTCCAATCCCCGTCAAGTACGTGCCCGATCAGCTCCCGATCCTCCTGGCCGCCCCAGCCGCGCCAGATCACATGGGCGGACTCGCCGTGTCCTCTTTGCCGCGCGCGTTCGGCCAGTCTGGGGCTCAGGCACTCGTCGATCAGCAGTTTCATCCGGCCGGCGAACGGCGCGGGAAACGGCGCTCCGAGACAAGGATGGCACCCTTCGACAGCTCGGGACGGAGTCGCGGCCGGCCGCGCAGCGGATTGGCCTCGGCATACAGCGCGGCAAGCTCGACCTTCTCGGCGTCGAGCGCCGGATAGGCCTCCAGGATGCGCGCCATGGACTCTCCGGCCGACACCGATGCCGCCACGTCAAAGACAGGAATACGGGTGCCGCGGATCACCGGCACGCCGCCGAGAATCGCCGGCGTGGACACGACCATGTCCCGCGCCTTCCACAGCCGCTTCAGTTGTTCCGCGGCGCGACGCACAAACGGCGCCAGATTGATCGTCAGCACGTCACTGCGGATGACCCAGTCCTCCTTCGGACGCGTCTCGAACGCCCCGCCATGCTTCGATGCACCGATCTTGGGCGCGACAGTCCTGATCGCATCCCGCCGGGCATCGCCCGTGAGCCGGTCAGCCGTCTCGACGTAGAACGCGATGAGCGGGCATGCGGCTGCCACGACCTGCCGGCTCTCACCCGCCTGGTAGAGGTTTCCCGGCAGGATGCCCTCGTCGATGGCCCGGTTGACGTCACGCAGCGACACGCGCGCCACCACGGCGGCTTCCGCGGTCGTCAGCATCTCGGGCATCCCGGCCATGACTGCTCCGAAATAAATAATCCGACACGTCGGAAGATATATTGCAACACCCCGGTTCTGTCAAGCCCACCGTCCCAACCCGGTTCAGCGCGCGCCACTGCCAGCGCCGCGAGTTGCGGTCGCGCGCTGGCTCTTGCATCTCACGAAATATCGTAGCTGCGCTTGATCAGTGGCTTGGCACGTTCCAGATCCTCGGCGCAGGCAAGCGTGATTTCCAGGTCGCCGGTGCCATAGTGGCCGATTTCCGACACGTTGCGGGTGAAGCCATCCTTGAGCTCCACTTCCGACGGGTCGACCTTGACGTAGATCAGTATCTTTCCCGCCATCGTCCGGAACTCGACGCAGGCGAAGTTCTTGATGCGCTTGAACGCGATATAGTAGCGAAGCGTCGTTTCCTGCACATCGTCGCCAAGCGCCGCCATATAAGCACGTAGCGCTTCGAACCGATCGGTCATCAGCCCGTCAAGTTCGCCGATCGTGGTGGTGATGGTCTTGTACTTGGTCGGCAGCCCTTCGGCGGTCTGCTGCGTCGATTCGGATGCAACCTCGACCGGCGTCGCCTTTACCGAAGTCGCCACGGCGAGGTCCAACATCAGGGGCTCGGCCCCGAAGCGTCTATACCGGATCAGTTCGATGTTTCTCTGTATCTGCTTCACCGCATGATCGTCGTACCGGTTGAAGTCGCCGGCAACGCAGATCAGCCGCGGTGCCGACCAATCGACGGCGTCAGCTGCCTTCTGCCCGAACTTGTGCAGCACCAGCCACTCGAAGTCCTTGCGGTGGTCCATCAGCCAGTCGAGATAGAACAAGCCCTGGTTGATTACGTTCTCATTGGAGGCGCGCTTGTACTCGATGATTACGGGACAGCCATTCTCGTCGATCCCGAGCGTATCCATTCGCCCACCGTGGGTCGTTTTGAATTCCGAGGCAAGAAAGCGCACACCCAACAGCGTTTCGAGGTTGCTCTCGAAAAGTGACTGGACCGACTTCTCGACGGTGTCGGTCGTGCCGGTGAGCCCGTGCACCTGGCCATTCGCAATCTGAAAGAGCTTGATGTCACTCATGACTTCAGTTTTCCCCCGCGTTCTCGGTTGTCAGTGCGCCCGTGCTGTTCGGAATCCGGTCACCCCTTGAAGCAATTCTCGTTATGCCACGACAGGGCGCCGGGATCGGGCCGCAGCTTCACATCCATCGGATGTCCGATCGGCTGGCCACCAAGGGCATAGTAGTGCCTGCCGTTCTCGAACTCCTCGCGGATGCGGCGGCTGACCTCGAAACGAAGGTCCGGCGTCACGGTCACATAGCCTGCGTCGAACAGGCTGTGGATGTCGCGCCTCAGCAGAAGCCCGTTCTGGGCCTCGTGCGGGCCGCCCTCGCCGTAGGGGCGGATATGCGCCGCTTCAAGCGCCGGCAGCGTGCGCTCCTGCGTCACGGCGCATCGGCGTTGGTAGATGTCCGTCACCAGAACCCGGAAAGCGCCCTGCCCCAGGCGCGGCTGGATGAGGTGCGGCTCGCCAAAGCGTGGCCCGCTTTCGGCCATTCCCCGCAGTGGTTGGCCGCTCATGCGGTCACGGACGGCTTCCCACAGGGCCAGGCCTTCGGCGTCACCAGTGTTGTAGGTCTTGAACGAGACGATGTTAGGCGACCAGCTGGGTGGCACTGCGATCCAGTCGCGCTCATCCAAGAAGAACGGCTGGGTCAGGATGCGGCACCCGATCTCGAAGTCGCTGCGATCGTTCGGATCGCTGCGGCGATACCGGGCGATGCGCATTCGCACTTCCCGCGCCGACCGCGCCCCGTTCGCCTCCCCGAACGCCGCCCAGGCGAGCGAGCATGGCAGCGCATTCGCGTAGGCGAAGATTCCGCCGCCGACAATCACGTTGCGCGGCGCGTGCAGCTTGAACAGGAACAATTCGCCCGGCTGAAGCGCCCGAAACGTCGCCGCCGACGGCGCCCAGAAGTTGACTTCGCTGAGCCCAGGCTGCTGCCGCAGTGTCTCGAACCAGTCGCCATCGGTGACGGCGACCACAAGGCTGACGCCCATCGCCTCTCCCTGCCCGTTGCTTCGGACTCTTCGCCCTGATCGGAAGATCGCCTTGCTAGACCCGATTGTTTCGCAGCGTAGTCAGGCAGACTCGCCAAGCGCAACCAAAAGCAGCGAAACCGGCTCCGATCCGGTCAGTTTGACAACGCAAGCGGCCACGCTCGGAGGCGCTGCAGTTCTTGGGCCGGATCCAGCGGCATGCGGGGCGGCGCGGTTCGCCACATCAACGCTACCTCTTCGGGCGTGAGCCCATAGGCCGCGTTCACGAGGTCTGACAGCTTGCGTTCGATGTCGAGGATAGCGGCTGCCGCATCTCGCGCCGGAATCAGCGTGTCCGTGTGTTCCTGTTTCAGCCGTGCCAACTCCGTGGCGGTCCACTTGCGACTTTTTGGCAACGCGGCGCGAACGGCTGCAACGAAGCCATCGGCGTCAAGCTTGTGCGGCTCGGCCAGTGTGCGACCAAGCTTGCTCACGCCAAACTCGTGACGCAGCCAATCGTGGATCGCAATAACGGCGCTACGCACCGTCACTTTTCCCTTTTCCAATTGTCGAATCGCTCCGGCCATGTCACGGACCGGTGGTACGGGGTAGTCTTCAACAAAGCTCGTAAAGTATCGAAGCGCTTCGTCTTTGCCGTGCTGCGCCCGGCGCCACGAGTACCACCACCCAACCGGTGAATTAAGTGCGCAAGGGAGCCACGGATCCCCAGATGGCACAAAGTAGCAGGTATTGTTCGTGTATCGGCCATTCGTATCCAGCGAAAACGACGCCGACCACGTAATGTCGACGTACAGCACTTTCGGCTTTTCGAAAGCGTCATAGTAGGCACAAGGACGAAGCTCCCACCAGAAGCGTCCCTGATCCTCGCGGTGGCGGAGACCGCGCCGTCTGCCAGTCTCACGATCGACCACAGATTCCCAAGACTTCATGTGAGCATGAAGCGAGGGATATGTCGCCTGGAAGCGCCTTTCCGCTTCCGGTTCGTCGGGTGCGTCAGCCCAAGGCCACGCATGGTCGCCGCTCGATGTCAGCACGATCATATGGAGGCCGGACGGAGTAGACGACCAGCGTTCTATGTCCTGTCCGCGCAGATAAGGCCTGATGATCTCGACGCAACCGGGATCGTCCTGTACCAACTGATCACGCACGGACGTGTCGATCAGAAAGGCATCATTGAAGCCTGTCTTGATACCGTACAGCGGCTTTGCGCCGGTGCACTCTGTCAACGGCACACCATTCCGCCTGATCTTGTCGAGTAGCGCCACCACCTCAGGCGGTTCGAGTGTCCAGCTCTCCTTGGTGAAGTGGGCACGCGGCAGCGGATAGGACGCATTGGCGACCGCTGCCGACAGGCCTTTCTCGGGCACCGCGTCGCGCGGGATGACGCAGACCTCCGTCTCATCGGCGGTGTCCGTGTCCTCACCAGGCACGGGCTTGCGCACGACGACAACCGACGGGAAGACGTCGGCGTCAGGGAAGAAGTGCTTGGCATGACCGAAATCGGCAACGAACTCGACCCGACCCTTGCTCGCGAACAGCTCGCGTAGCGCCTCGGCGTAGCCGGCCTTCAGCCACTTGTTCGTCACGACATAGCTCATGCGACCGCCGGGGCGCAGCAGGCGCAGGCCCTGCTCGTAGAAATACACGTAGAGATCGGCCATGCCGTCGAACGCCGCGTAGTCGGACTTCAGTGCCCGCTTCACCGCCTCGCCGAGAAGCTCCTGGCGCACGTAGGGCGGATTGCCGATCACTGCGTCAAAGCCACCGTTGGGTTCACTCGACAGGAGGTTCGACCAGATGTTAGGAAAACCGATCTCCCAGTGGAAGAAGTGCTGCTGCACGGCGCGCGCTCGTGCTTCAGCCACAAGCCGGTCCGCCAGCACGCGCCGGCGGTCATCCACGCTGATCTTCGGAAACAGCGCCGCCTGCGGATCGGTCTGGTCGGCAGGGAGCAACGCCAGCTGCTGCACGAGCTCCGGCGGCGCTATCCGAGATTCGCCAGCGGCAATTTTCACCGGATCGCCAAACGCCCCCTCCAGCGCCAACCCGAGCGCGGACGCTGACTCGAAGGCCCGTACCTGCTCGCGCCATGCCGACAGCTGCCTCGGCGATCGTCCTGTGACCTTTTCCGCTGCCGGCGGCGCCTTGGCTGGTGCACGGTCGAACACCCCCATCAACCGCTCCGCGGTCAGCAGTGAGAAAAGCGCCGATACAGGCGCAGTGGCATCTGCTACGGCGCCGAAGGCATCCTTCGACGCCGACACTTCGGCAATGTCGCTGTCCGTCCTTTCCTCGATGGCCTCCATCAGGCCTGCGGCATTTTCCACGCTCAGGATGGCATTCTTGTTAAAGAGCGCGCCGCGGGCGCTGAGCGCTTTGACCGTCGCGCCGGCCCAGCTACCGAGGACGCTGTCTCCGCAGCGCAGGTGATGATCAAGGAACGACAGCGGCGCACCGACCGTGAAGGAATGCAGCCACAGCGCCACCTTTGCCAACTCGACCGCCATCGGGTTCTTGTCGACTCCATGGACGACTCGCTTCAGCACCATGCGGCGCACGATATGGCGGTCGTCGAGCTGCGATCCGGCGATCGGCCAGCTGTGGCGCTTCGCTTCCGCCATGATCCGGTTGCGGATCGCCTCGATGCGGCCGGCCAGCGGCGAGACATAGGGCGCAAACCCGACCGCTGCCGACGCCTCTGCCATCGCATCGAGCACCCGGTCGGCCAGCCAGTCGACGAGGCTGACAAGGAAGTGGCCGGAGCCCATCGCCGGATCGCAGATCTTCAGGTCCAGCAGCCGGCACGCCGGGTCCAGCAGCAGCAACGCAGCAAGGCGGGCGTCCTTCGGCCGCGTATCGCTGGCAAGCGTCGCCGCTTTCGACGTGAACGCGCCGACGCGTTCCGCCACGAGCGGACCGACCGCACGCTCGATGATGAGCGCCACCAGCTCTTCCGGCGTGTAGTAGCTGCCCGAGCTTTTGCGCGCGGCCGGGTTCTCGGCGACGACGACGCGGCCGTCTTCGACCTTCAGCCCGTGCTCCAGGATCCGTTCGTAGACTGATCCGAGCTGCTGCACCGAAAGGTCGCGATAGTTGATGTATTTGGGGCGACCATCGCCCGTGTCGATGTGCGACAGGCGATACACGGTCTCTGCCACGACGGCATCGGAGAGCTGAATGCGCGCGACGATAGGGGCCACCAGTGGATCGAACAGGCCGCCGTTGTAGGGTGGAACACCGAGCCGGTCGTCTCCTTGCGCGATCGCCTGGAATACGCCATCGAGTCGCGACCAGTAGCCCTTCATGCGGTCGGAAAAGGCGCCGCCCTCGCGCTTCTTGTCCGCCACCTCGCCGCGCAGCCGCGTCAGCGAATAATCCGCATACGCCCCACGTTCGTCCGGCAAGAGATTACGGTCCTCCGCATACAGAACGAACAGCAACCGATAGAGCAGGATGAGCGCCCCTTCGCGCACCTCTTCGAGCGCAGCGGCATCCAGGGTGGCGATCTTGCCGTCGGCAGCCGCTATCGCCTGCACGAGATCGGGAAAGACGCGGTCAAACACCGTGTCGGACAGGTCGCGTGCGACCCGCGCCTCCCATTGCTTGCCTTCGCGTAGCGCCAGATGATGGAACGTCTCACCGCGATGGTCGGACAGGAAGGCGTTGCGGCCGAAGAGCAGAATGAAAAGCTTCAGCGCATGCGCCCGCCATTGGGCATCATCGGCGAAGCCATCCGGGCGCCGGTCGAGCAGGTCGGTCTCGCAGTCGGGCAGGTCAAAGACCTTGCCGAGGTCGATCTCGAGGAAATCCTCGGCGACGGACAGCGCGCCTTTGAAGTAGAGCCGCCAGTGGCGGCCATTGGTGAGCATGCCCCACCGCAGGCCGCCCCGGGTGACATCATCCACGCGGCGCAGATAGCGCAGCATCTGCGTCGACGGCACGCCGTCCTCGCCCCGGCGCCGCGCTTCCTCGCGGTCGAGCACCCGCTTCCACCGCTTGGCTTCCACGATGCAGGCGCCATGCTGGAAGCGCTGCCAGGCATCCAAAGGCGCCGCCTTGGCTTTGCTGTCGGCGTCGGCGAACAGCAGCGCGTCCGGTACATCCTCCCGCGACTTGACCGAAAGATTCTGCTGGATGGACATGTCCGACCAGCCGACGACTTCGAGCAGCGGCCAGATCAGCTCTTTCTCGGTGTCCGCTTCCGTCGGGTTCTTCAGCCTGCCGAAGGCGGCAAGGAGCCTGCTGAGGCTGCCGCGGACCGCGGAGACCATTCCGTCATCAAGCGCCTGCCAGACGGCGGTATCCCGTATGCCTTCGGTCAGGAAGTCACGCGTGAAGAGACTACCGTTGAGCAAGTCAACTCCTATGCAGGCCAAAAGCGGCGCGCCGGTGCATTGAGCGTGAAATGATCCGCGGGGTCAAACGCCGTCTGCTGCCGGCCGCACCTCTACTCCGCGTCTACCAGGAAGAACCATGCGACATCGTCTGGTGCTTCGCCCCCGAGGCCCCGGCGGCGCGCGACCACGTGTTCACCCCACGCGGCAGTTCGAGCCGTAGCGCGAGGGCTCGCCGATCGAGCGCTTCCGCGCCGGCGGCCTGCCGGAGATGTGCTGGCACCTCTACACGTAGGGCCAGCACGGTATGCTACCTCCAACTCTGAGGCACAAGTCACGCCGAAGCTCTCGTCAAGAACCTCCGCGGAAGTCAAACACGCCCGCGCGGATGCCTGACGCGCGCGAGCGACCTTCGCCGGTCTAGTGCCGGTGACTGACGCAATACCTCCAAGGTTTCGACCAGCAGCCAGAAGGACGCCGCACCGCAATTGATCGGTCGCCCGCAATTGTCTGGTGCGAAGATGCTGTTTACATGTCGGGCAAACGCCGCCTGCCAGTCGGCAGAGGCCCGAAGACAGTCGCCAGGTCGGGCGATCGCGGTATCGCCGACGAAGCCAAGGTAGATGAGGGCGACAGGGACACCAAGCGAGGCAAGCTTCCAGGCGAATGCCACGCGGTTGGCAAACTGGTAGCTCTTGTCCCGGCTGATGGAAATGCCGGGAACGACCGTGGCTAAGGCCGCGTTGGCTTCGGCAATAGCGGCCGCGATTCGATCGTGGTTATCGTCGGTCCGCTTCTGCTCCTCCGGCGTTGGTCGAATCGACGGGAGCTTGCCGGCTTCGTCCAACTCTGTGGCATGAGCCTTGGCCTCGACCAGGATCAGCACCTTGGCGCCTGATGCATCGACTGCAGAAACGACCAGATCCCAGTTCGGTATCATCCGTGCCGGATGCACCAACCACCAGCGAGTCACTGCCTGCTGCTGATCGCGAGACAGGAAGGAGTCGTTCCGTCCGACGAGGGTTGACTCGCGATGGTCATGGCGACCTCCGGGTCGCCTTGCGGCGTTGTCCGGGATGGAAAAGCCAATGGGCGCCACAAAGGCGCGCAATGCCGGCAGGAAGAGTGGTGACGCCAGCCAGTCCAGCAGGTGCATCCGGCTGCCGGCGTCCGTGCCCCTTCTCTTGTCAGTCATTGTCATTGCTGCCTCGACGGAGGTGCGGCGTCCTTTGCCGGATCGTCCGGGAATTCCGACAGGGGATCCATGCCGGCCACCGGCAGATGATTCCGCGACCAGGTGTGGACGACAAGACGTTAGGTGGCGCTCGGTTTCGTAGACCTCGGGCAAGTGGGCGTCTGCGCCTGCGGTTTCCACGCGTTCATTGACACTGCGAGTCGCGCTCACCGCCGCGCTCATTCGCGGCCCTCGCATCCGGGTCGCGGCCCGGCCGGCGTACCCCCAACCGACAATCCGTCGCGGTGCTGGTCGATGCCGATGACCGGTCTCCGTTTCCGGTCGGCCGTTGCACCGCGGGCAAGCCGGCCCGGGCGCCCTCACCCATCCAC
>Ga0187894_10006696_pt1 | contig 11180 bp, 9 predicted proteins | sample GBC1701081metaG_FD_136650 | JGI IMG/M metagenome (GOLD analysis project Ga0187894, IMG submission 136650) | White microbial mat communities from a lava cave in the Kipuka Kanohina Cave System on the Island of Hawaii, USA - GBC170108-1 metaG ...
CAAGATGGAGCCGGTGGCCGCCGTCGCCACGGCATGGGACGCATCGCAAGACCTCAAGACCTGGACCTTCAAGCTGCGCCGCGGCGCTGAGTTCCACAACGGCGAGACGATCGACGCCGAAGCGGTGAAGTGGAATTTCGAGCGTATCCTCGATCCCAAGATCGGCCACTCCTTCACGCGCTCGGCGCTGACCGACCTCGAACGCATCACGGTCGACGACAAGTACACCGTGCGCTGCCATCTCAAGGAGCCCAACGCCGCCTTCGACACCAACGTCGTCTACTACCCGATCAACCTGATCGCGCCGGGTGCCGTGGACAAGGCGGATACCCAGCCGGTGGGCTGCGGTCCGTTCAAGTTCAAATCGTGGAAGCGGTTCGACACCTGCGAGCTGGTGCGCTTCGAGAACTTCTGGGAGACCGACGCCGAGGGCAACACGCTGCCCTACCTGGACGGCATGATCGGCAAGCCGAAGAAGGAGGACCGGGTGCGCCTGACCGCGCTGCGCACCCGCGAGGTCGAGCTGATCGACAACATCGCCTATGCCGACGCGCCGAGCTTCGTGAAGGAGCACGGCGGCACCTTCAAGACCTGGCAGGTGCCGCAGGTCGGCACCGCCTTCATCGCCTTCAACCTGAAGAACGGGCCGTTCTCGGAGAAGGACAATCCCGACGCGCTGATGCTGCGCCAGGCGGCGGCGCACGCCATCGACCACCAGGGCATCCACGAGGCCGTCTTCAACCAGCAGGGCGCCATCGCCAAGGGCTTCTACAGCGAGTCCAGTCCCTGGTTCGCCAACGACATCGTGTCGTGGCCGACCTTCGACCTCGACAAAGCCAAGGCGTTGCGCAAGAAGGCCAAGGGCGGCGATGCGAAGATGCTGCTCATCGCCAACGACAGCTTCCCGTACATGCAGCAGAGCGGCGAGCTGGTGCATGCCATGCTGAAGGACGCCGGCTTCAACGTCGTGTTCGAGATCCACCCGACGCCGGTGGTGCAGGACAAGTACAACAAGGGCGAATTCGACCTCGATTCGTCGGCCAACAGCTATCGCATCGATCCCGACGGCTGGTTCTCGCGCTCGCTGCTGTCGACAGCGCCGGAGACACGCCGCCGGCACGGCTACAAGAACGAGAAGGTTGATCAGCTGATCCTCGCCGCCAAAGTCGAGCGCGACAAGGCCAAGCGGCGCCAGATGTACCGGGACGTCGACTCGCTGATCAACCAGGACCTGCCGCTGGTCTACACGCACTTCGTGTCGATCATGCAGGCCGGCACGAAGAAGATCCAGGGCTACACCCCGGCCTTCACCGGCCCGTTCCAGTACTCGGGTGGCGGCCTGCGTACGGCGTGGCTCGAAGACTAGGATGCGATCCTTCTTCCCGCCGTCGCGGGGAGAAGGCCTGACATAGGCCGTACCGATGCTCGCCTATATCCTTCGCCGCATCGCCTACCTGGTTCCAGTGCTCTTCGTGCTGACCGTGGTGGTCTTCACGTTCGTCGAGATGCTGCCCGGCAACATCATCGACACGCTGGTCGGTACCGAGGGCAACAACGACCCCGAAGTGCGCAAGATCCTCGAGAAGGAGTACGGCCTCGACCAGCCGGTCTACGTCCGCTACGCCAAATGGCTCTACCGCACCATGCAGGGCGACCTCGGCACCTCACTGGTGACGCGCCGGCCGGTGGCGGTGGAGCTGATGTCCGGCATACCAGCCACGGTGTACCTGGCGGTGGTCGGCATCTCGCTGTCGATGCTGATTGCGGTGCCGCTGGGCACCATCGCGGCGGTCCGGCGCAACACCCCGATCGACTACACAGCACAGGTCGCGTCGCTGGCCGGGATCTCAATTCCCGAGTTCTGGTTCGCGATCCTCTGCGTGCTCTTGTTCTCGCTCTATCTTGGCTGGCTGCCCTCATCGGGCTACGTCAGTCCGTTCGTTGATTTCTGGGGCAGCCTGAAGTTCCTGATTCTGCCGGCGGCAGCCATCGGCTTCCGGCAGGCGGCGTACACGACACGGCTGACGCGTTCCAGCATGCTCGACGAGATGAACAAGGAGTATGTCGACACCGCCCGCTCGCTGGGTTTCAGCGAACGCAAGGTGATCTTCAAGTACACGCTGCGCAACGCCATGATCCCCACCATCACCATCAGCGGCTTGCAGCTGGCCAACCTGCTGGGCGGTACGGTGGTACTCGAATCGATTTTCGCCTGGCCCGGCGTTGGTCGCGCCATCTTCGAGGCCATCATCCAGCGCGACTATCCCCTGATCCAGGCCGGCGTGTTGGTGCTGGGGGTCATCGTGGTGACGATCAACCTGCTGGTCGACCTGACCTACAGGCTGCTCAATCCACGGGTCAAGCTGGGCTAGGCGGAGACAACGATGGCCGACCTTGATTCGCCACGGATCGCCTATCTCGACACCACGCAGCGCGCGCCCGCCGCGTCGCCGCGCCTGCGCCGCCTCACCGTGAGCCTGGCGAACGCCTGGCATGAATTGCGCAAGAGCCGCACGGCATTGATCGGCTTCATCATGCTCGCACTTCTGTTCGCGGCGTGTGTTGCCACGCCGGTGATCGCCACGCACGATCCGGTCAAGCAGAGCTACCGCGAGCGGCTGGCGCCACCCAGCGCCCAGCACTATCTCGGCACCGACCGGCTGGGGCGCGACATCTACTCGCGCCTGCTGTGGGGCGGCCGGCGCCTGGTCGCGATCGCGATCCTGGCCGTGACGCTGGGCCTGACCTTGGGCGTGCCCTATGGCGTGCTGGCGAGCTACTACGGCGGCAGGACCGACACCATCGCCATGCGCTTCGTCGATGGGCTGCTGGCCTTTCCCGGACTGCTGCTCTACCTGCTGTTCGTCACCCTGGCACGCGAGTGGAAACTGGAAGGCATCTACAACGATCTGATCCTGGTGTCGGCACTGGGGTTTGCCTTCATGCCCGAAGCGGCACGCCTGGCACGCGGCTCGGTGCTGGTCGAGAAGCAGAAGGAGTATGTCGAGGCATCGCGCGCCATCGGCGACAGCAACCTGAGCATCGCACTGCGCCAGATCCTGCCCAACATCGTCTCGCCGCTGATCGTCAACGCCACGGTCAGGCTGGGCTACGTGATCCTGATCGTGGCGGCGTTGTCGTTCCTCGGCCTGGGGACGCCGCCACCGACGCCCGACTGGGGGTCCGACCTGGCCGCCGCGCGCGACTACATGGAAACCGCGCCGCTGATCGCCGCCTTCCCCGGGCTGGCGATCTGCTACACCGTGCTCGCGTTCAACCTGTTCGGCGACGGCCTGCGCGACATCCTCGATCCGCGGCTGGCAGAGCGTTGACGCCGGGAGCGCGGGCGTCCCGCCCGCACCGGCGCGAAGCGCCGGCCACGCTGCCGTGTTCACGTCTCATTCAGCGGGTTCTCGTTCTCCGCTTCGCGGCGAGCGAATGCGGGCGGGACGCCCGCGCTCCCAGGTGTCAAATGTTGTGGCAGGCGACCTGGCGACCGTCGCCGACATCGACCAGCGGTGGCGCGATCTCGGTGCAGATCCGGGTCTCCAGCGGACAGCGACCGCACAGACGGCAACCGGGTGGCGGGTCGACCGGCGTCGAGACCTCGCCCTTCAACGTCAGTCGCGGCGGCGGTTTGTCCGGATCGGCCTCCGGAACGGCAGCCAGCAACGCCTTGGTGTAGGGATGCAGCGGATTGGCGAACAGGGCAGCGGCCGAGCCCGTCTCGACGATCTTGCCGACATACATCACCGCGACCCGATCGCTGATATGACGCACCACACTGAGGTCGTGGGCGATGAACAGGTAGGTCAGCGCCAACGCCTCCTGAAGGTCGCGAAACAGATTGAGGATCTGGGCCTGGATGGACACGTCGAGCGCTGATACCGGCTCATCGCCAATGACCAGCTCCGGACTGACCGACAGCGCGCGGGCGATTGCAATGCGCTGGCGCTGGCCGCCGGAGAATTCATGCGGGTAGCGGTCGATGTGCTCGACGCCGAGGCCGACACGGTGCAACAGATCCAGCACCTTTTCACGCCGTTCCGCCCCTGAGCCGGCCAAGCCGTGAATCTCCATCGGCCGGCCGAGGATGTGCATGATCGTCTTGCGCGGATTGAGTGAACTGTAGGGATCCTGGAAGACGAGCTGGACCTGCTTGCGTACGTCCTTCATGCGGGCCGCCGAAAACGACAGCAGGTCTTCGCCCTTCAGCCTGACCGATCCGGCCGTGGGTTCGATCAGCCGCGTTACCAGCCGGGCCGTGGTCGACTTGCCGCAGCCGCTTTCACCCACCAGGCCCAGCGTCTCTCCCTTGCGGATGCGGAAGTCGATGCCATCGACCGCCTTCAACACCTGGGCTTTTTCGCCGGCCAGCCGTGAGAAGATGTCGGCGTGCAGCATGAAATGCTTGGTGAGCCCTTTGACTTCCAGCAGCGCTGCATCCGCCGACGCGTCGCTGGTCATGGGCGACTGCCGCGGCCGTGCAGATGGCAGGCCGCGAAATGGCCTGGTGCAATTTCCCTCAGGCTGGGCGCCTCCTGCCGGCAGACGTCCATCGCATGCTCGCATCGCGGGTGGAATTTGCAGCCGCCGGGTGGTGCCATCATGTTGCACACGGAACCCTTGATCGGCGTGAGGTACTTCGCCTGGGTGTCCAGGCGCGGGATCGAGCTCAACAGTCCGACTGTGTAAGGGTGCTGGGGATTGCGAAAAATCTCGCGCTTGTCGCCGAGCTCGACCAGGTGCGAGGCGTACATCACGCCGATCACATCGCAGGCGTGCGCGACGACGCCGAGATTGTGGGTGATGAAGATCAGCGACATGCTGAAGCGGTCGATCATGCTCGTGATCAGCTCCAGGATGGTGGCCTGGATCGTCACATCGAGCGCCGTCGTCGGTTCGTCGGCGATGAGGAAGCTGGGGTTGCAGCTCAGCGCCATCGCCAGCATCACCCGCTGGCGCATGCCGCCGGAAAACTCGTGCACGTAGCTGTCGAGTCGCTGTCGCGGCGAGGGGATGCCGACCAGCGCCAGCAGCTCGACGACGCGTTCGCGCGCGTCCCGCTTGGATAGCCCAAGATTGGTGCGTAGCGCGTCCGAAATCTGGTCGCAGACCGTGAACACCGGATTGAGCGCGCTCATCGGCTCCTGGAACACCATGGCGATGCGCCGCCCGCGCAGGGCGCGCATCTCGGCGTCGCTGAGCTGGAGCATGTCGCGACCTTCAAAGCGGATGCTGCCGTGCGGGATCTCGCCGGGTGGGACCGGCACCAGCCGCATGATCGCCCGGGCGGTCACGGATTTTCCCGAGCCCGACTCGCCTACGAGCCCGAACGTCTGCCCGCGCCGAACCGAAAAAGACACACCGTCGACAGCCGTCAAGGCGCCGCGCTTCAGGTGAAAGCGCACGGTCAGGTCATCGAGTTCCAGTACCCGCTCGGCCATCACACGTTCGCCGTGGTTTCTGTTCAGTCCACCCCGAGCGCTGGCGCGCGCGGCGGGCTGCTCAACTGACGGAACGCGTCGTCTTATTCTCTCCCTGTCGGCATCCAGCCTACAGGTACCGCCATGCGCGACGCAACAGCCGCAACTACGGCGCTGCCTTCAGCGTCTCGCTGCCCATGAAGGCACCCTGTGCGTAGAGCAGCGGCAGGTTGGCGGCATCGAGCGCGACGTCGACGATCTCGCCGATGACGACGGTATGCGTGCCGGCCACGGTGGTGCTCACGACCTTGCAGTCGAACGTCACCGGACAGCCGTTCAGCACCGGCGCGCCGGTCTTCAGCGTTCGCCAGTCGCCCAAGTCGATAAAGCGCGCATCACCCTCGACGCCGTCCATGCCGGCAAAGCGCTCGGCGATCGGACGATGGCAGGGCGCCAGAACGTTCACCGCGAAGATGCGGCTGGCGACGATCAGCGGATGCGCACTGGCGTCACGATTGACGCAGACCAGGAGCTGCGGCGGCTCGGCCGATACGGAGCACACGGCCGTCGCCGTCAGGCCGCCCCGCTCAACACCGTGCCGCGTCGTGATCAGACAGACGCTGGCGGCGAGGTGGCGCATGCCCTTCTTGAAGGCCCCGGTATCGATGTTCATACGTCCCAATCCCAAACGACATCCTGCTCTGGCGTGCATGGAACCACGGCCGGCCACTACTGTCATCGGCCGTGATGTAATGGCTGTGGCGCATACATGGAGTTGCCCTGCGAAAAAGCAACAGCCGGGAGCCTGCCTTACGGCAGGTCAACCGGACCGTTCGTCACTTCATGCAAACCGCGGGATCACCTCGCGGCCGAACAACTCGGCGGAGCGGCGGGCATCCTCGAACGACACGGTGTTGAAGTTGACTTGCAGAGACGCGCTTTCGAAGCCGCCGACACGCTGCTGGTAATCAGCGATCTGATCACAGATATCGCTCGGCGTACCGATCCAGGCAGCGCCCTTCTCGACCTGGGACTCGAAGGTCTCCTGCGCCAACCCGGCGATGATCTTGTCGTAGCCCGGGTAATCGGCCGAGCTGGTGCCCTCGGTCCAGTCACCGGCGGCTTCGACCAGCGAGTGCAGGTAGCGCTCCAGTGGCGCGCGCGCGATCGCGGCGGCGGCGTCCCTGTCCGCGTGGCAGAGCATGTGGAACGCCAGCATCACGCGGCCGATGCCCGGATGCCCGGCACTTTTCCAGCCCTCGCGGTAGAGCCCGATCAGCTCGGCCATCATGCCGCCGGCCATCGGGATCGCCATGATCGAATAGCCCTTACGGCCGGCATTGGTGAAGCTGTCGGGCGTACCCAGCGCGGCAACCCAGAACGGCGGATGCGGTCGTTGCGTGGGCCGCGGCAGCGACGTCGTCTTGGGGAAGGCATGAAAGCGGCCCTGGTGCGCCACATCCTCCTCGGCCAGCAGCAGGCGCACCTGCTCGACGCCTTCGTCGAAGCGTGCCTTGCTCTCGTCCAGCTTCACGCCGAAACGGCTGAACTCATGCGGCAGGAAGGCGCGCGCGAATCCAACCTCCAGCCGCCCGCCTGAGATCGCATCGAGCATGCCGATCTCGCCCGCCAGCTTCAGCGGATTGTTGAACGCCGGCAGCACCGCGCCGGTGATCAACCGCGCGCGGACGGTGCGCTGCGCCGCGGCGCTGAGGAAGACGATCGGATTGGGTGAATAGCCGCCGTAGGGATGGAAATAGTGCTCGACGATGCGGATGTGGCCGTAGCCCAGCGGATCCGCCAGCGACACCAGGTCGAGCGCTTCGCGGAAGTAGCGGTCGGCCGGCTTCTGCGCCGGGCCAACATCGGGGAAGAATTGCATGCCGAATTCCATGCCGCTCTCCGTCGCTTCGATAAACAATGAGTATACTCACTTTATCAGCAGAGTCACGGCGACACGATCGATCCCGCCGCCGGCAGGCGCCGCCGATCAGGGCCAATACAGCCCGCCCCTACCGAGTTTTCTTTTGGCGTGGCCGGGAGGCGACCGGCGCGTGCGCCGCCATCGGGGCCCGGCTCAGCGCATTGTTGATGTCGACCAGCTTGGACAACAGCCGCACGAACGTGCGCCGCTCCGCCGGCGCGAGCGGATCGAGGATCCGCTCCTGGGCTCGGCGCACCGTGGCTTCGGCCTTATTCAGCAGGCGCAGCGCGGTCGGCGTCGCGCGCAGGACCTTGCTGCGGCGGTCCCGATCACTGGGCCGGCGGTCGATCAGGCGCCGTCGCTGCAATCGCCGAACCACATCGCCGAGGGTCGAGCGATCCAGCGCGGCCAGCGCCGCCAGTGTCGCCTGATCGATATCGGGATGGAGCTTCAACGCCAGAAGCACCGCGTACTGGATGGGGGTGAGATCGAGGTCGCGGCACTCGTCCATGAAGATCGACACCGCGATCTGCTGGCAGCGACGGATCAGGTGACCCGGCTTCGCGTAGAGATCGTCATACCGCATGGTTCCACCATCGCGATCCACGGGCCGCTGCGTCAAGCGATCCGGAAAGTAGTTGCAGACAGGAGGTTAGTTTCACCCTGATATACCCGTGGGCACTCAATCGTGCCCAACACAATTTATGGTTCCCGGCGGTGACCCCATCACTAGATCCGGTGTCACCATCGGTACATCCACCGAAATAAAACCGTCATTTGTCTGTCATCCGCCCGCGTGCTGGGATGGCCCGCAAATGGATTTGGCTGATCATCGAGAGTTGCTCATCGGCGAGGCGACACCGCCTTTGCTGGCTCTGGCGCACGAAGCCCTGGGGGCGTGCCATGCCGACCTGCTGGCAGCGCGACAAACCGTGCTGTCGGCGCGTGATCCCGTCGGCATCCACGGCACGCGCGTGGCGCTACGCCGCATGCGGGCGGCGGCGGCCCTGTTCGGCCGGCCCCTGGCCGACGAGATGATTTTGGCCCTGCGCGCCGACGCCAAGCTGCTGGCCGACGCCTGCGGCGCTACCCGCGACCTCGACGTCTTCCTGACCGGCGTGCTCAAGGAGGTCGAAGCCGGGCTTGCGCCCCAGGCCGATATTGCCCACGAGCTGCGCGCCTTTCGGGCGGCAGCGTTGCGCCTGCGCCGGACCCGCCATGACGCGGCACGGCGTGTGCTCAGCGGTGAGATCTTCGCCGTCTTCGACGCGCGCCTGACCGGCCTGCTGGCGACACCCGTGCGCTACGCCCCGACACTGCCCCCGCTGCAGCTCGCGGAACCGGACGACTCCCTGCCCGGCGTCGTATCAGGCGTACTGAAGCTGCCGCAGCCAGCCGGGCCGACGACCGACCCGATGCCGGGCGTGCCGGCGCTACCGCCGCTGCCCGATGCGGAGGACTTCGCGCGCGACATCCTGCGCCAGCGCGATCGCAAGCTGCGCAAGGGCCTGGAGCGCTTCGACCGGCTGGGTGGCGCCGACCGCCATGCGCTGCGCCTGCGCGTCAAGAAACAACGCTATGCGGCCTCGTTCCTTGCCAAGCTCTTTGACCCCAAAGCCGCCGACGCCTATATCCACGCAGCAGCCAAACTGCAGGACGCGCTGGGGTTGGCCAACGATCGGATCGTCGCCGCCAAGGTCGTCGCCGACGTTCGCGCCGCAGCCCGTCCCAAGGGCCGGCTGGACTGGATCGCGGGTGTGCTGACCGGCTGGCTCGCGATGCGGGCCCAGGGCGGCGGCGACGACGAGCGGGCGCTGGCCACGGCCGGCAAACGCTTCGTCCGGGCGCCGCGGTTCTGGCGCCGGGGCGATGACGGAGAGAGGAAATGAGCGAGGCGGCGGAAGAGCGAATCCCGGTATCGGTGCTGACCGGATTCCTGGGCAGCGGCAAGACGACGGTTCTGCGTGAACTGCTGCGCAAGCCGGAGATGGGCGATACAGCCGTCATCATCAACGAGTTCGGCGAGATCGGGCTGGACCACCAGCTGGTCGAGAAATCGGACGAGGATGGGCTGGTCACGCTCAACAGCGGCTGCCTGTGCTGCACGGTGCGCGGCGATCTGGTGCGCACCATGAGCGAGCTCTACCTCAAGCGCACGCGCGGCGAGATCTCGCCGTTCAAGCGCATGGTGGTCGAGACCACGGGGCTGGCCGATCCGGCACCCATCCTGCACACGCTGATGACCGACCCCCTGCTCGCCTCGCGCTTTCGCATGGACGGCGTCGTCACCACGGTCGACGCGGTCAACGGCGCCGGCACCCTGGACAACCACGCCGAGTCGGTGAAGCAGGCCGCTGTCGCCGACCGGCTGCTGATGACCAAGACCGACATCGCGACCGAGGCCCAGATCGCCGCCTTGCGCGGCCGCCTGCACCAGCTCAATCCCGGCGCGCCGTTGATGCCGGTGCAGTTCGGCGAGGTCTCGCCCGGCGACGTGATGAACGCCGGCCTCTACAATCCCGAAACCAAGACCGCCGACGTCAAGCGCTGGCTGCGCGACGAGGCCTACCTCGCCGAGCACGACGGGCACGGCCATCACCATCACGGCCATGGCCACGACCACCATCACGACGATCACCACCATCGCCATGACGATGGCGGCAGCACGTCCGGCTCACCCGACGATCCGTTCGCCGGTCCCAGCCCGGGCGATGAGCAGGCGCATCGCGACCAGGATCCGCACGACGTCAACCGTCATGACGACAGCATCCGCTCGTTCTGCATCGTGTTCGACAAGCCTCTGGCCTGGGCCACCGTCGCCGCGGCTTTCGACGCGCTGGTGACCTACCGCGGCCCCGATCTGCTGCGCATCAAGGGCATCCTCAACGTCACCGACAGCGACAAGCCGGTGGTGGTGCACGGTGTGCAGCACGTTTTCCATCCGCCCGCCGTGCTGGAGAAGTGGCCGGATGCGGACCGCCGCACCCGCATCGTGTTCATCACCCGCGACTTGCCGGAAGCCACCATCCGCAAGGTCTTCACCTCGTTCATCGAGAGCGCCGACAAGTGGGGCCAGCCGAGCGACGCTGAAGCGCGCTAGGCAGCCACCGTCTGGACCGTGTGCCGCGCCAACCTGGCGCGGATCGCCTGCAGCGCCGGCCCACCATAGACGCACTTGAACCGCCGGACGTACTGGCCGTCGGCGCCGCGTGGTGCCACGTCCTCCGTCCCGTACAGCGCGACATACTGGGTCCAGTTGGCGAACATCCGACGGTTGTCGTGATTGACGTAGCTCTCGGTCGGCGCGCCGTTGGTCCACAGCACATCAGGCGCATCCAGCTCGAGATGGAAGTATTCGATGGTCTCGATCTCCGGCGCCGGCCGAATGGTGTCGCCGTTCACCAGCAGCGTGGCGGGCACGAGAACACCATCGAGGTAAAGCGCGTGCACCGGCGAGACCAGGAGGTCGGTCGCCGGCAGCGCCTCGCCCAGCGCACCGGCTGCAATCCGGATCGGCACGATCTTGGGATTGAGTTTGGCCACCACCGGCGCATAGGCACGCCGGCCGATCCACTTGAGGCGTTGGACCGTGCCATCCAGCGTGACGACGTCATCGCCGATCGCCAGCGCCTCGACCGCGACCTCGCCACGCGGCGTACGGACCAAAGTCCCGCGCAGCAGACAGGCGTTATCGGCTTGCGTCGCCGGTGGCGTGGCTGCGACGGCGTCGATCGCCACGCGGCCGCTCCCCTCGCCGGCGACAAGCGAACCAGCATACGCGCTGTCACTGACATTGACCGCCCCGACCGCCGTCAACGTCGCCGCATCGG
>Ga0187894_10006697_pt1 | contig 11179 bp, 9 predicted proteins | sample GBC1701081metaG_FD_136650 | JGI IMG/M metagenome (GOLD analysis project Ga0187894, IMG submission 136650) | White microbial mat communities from a lava cave in the Kipuka Kanohina Cave System on the Island of Hawaii, USA - GBC170108-1 metaG ...
CCAGATCGCCCGTCACCAAATTGTCCAATACAACCACCTGATGCCCCTCGGCTATCAGGCGGTCGGCCATGTGGCTGCCAATGAAACCGGCGCCGCCGGTGATCAGTATTCGCATTTTCTCTCCCTACTTGTGAAGAGGTGAAGGGGTGCGGGGGTGAAGGGGTGCGGGGGTGCGGGGGTGCGGGGGTGCGGGAGTGAAAGGGCGCCTGCGCCATCATTCACCCCTTCACCCCTTCACCCCTTCACCCCTTCACCCCTTCACCCCTTCACCCCTTCACCCCTTCGCCCCTTCATCTTCCAATTCCCCGATACTTAAATCCCGCTTCCTCGACCGCCTGCGGGTCCAACAGGTTGCGCCCGTCAATCAGCACCCTCGCGTTCATCACTTCGCCGATTTGATTGAGGTCGAGATAGCGGAACTCTTCCCACTCGGTGACGATGACCACCGCGTCGCAATCTTCGGCGAGCGCCATCACGCTCACCGAGTATTCGATCTTGAGTTCAGTGTACTGGCGGCGGCAGGCCTCGTTCGCAATCGGATCGTAAGCCTTCACGCGGGCGCCCATCTCGATCAACTGGGCCGCGATTTCGAGCGCGGGGGCGTCGCGCAGGTCGTCCGTGTTCGGTTTGAACGCCAGTCCCAACAGCCCGATCGTTTTGCCTTTGATGATCTTCAGGGTCTCTTGCAATTTCTGCACTGGCACGTGACGCTGGCGTTTGTTGACGTCAACAGTCGAATGCAGCAACGCGGGTTCGTAGCTGTATTCTCTGGCGATGTCTATCAACGCCAAAACGTCTTTGCCGAAACACGAGCCGCCCCAGCCCACGCCGGCGTTCAGAAACTTCGGTCCGATGCGGCTGTCCAGGCCAAACCCGCGCACGACCTCCTTGATGTCGGCGCCGACGCGTTCGCAGATGTTGGCGATTTCGTTAGCGAAGCTGATCTTGGTCGCGAGGAATGCGTTGGCCGCATATTTGATCATCTCCGCCGAGGCCAGGTCGGTTGTCACTACGGGTACCGCGGTGACATCGGCGGGGCGAGGCGCCGACGCTGGAGGAGTGAAGGTCTGCTCGACGATAGGCTCGTAGAGCGCGCGCAATCGTTCAGCCGCATAACTGTCCGTCGCGCCGATGACAATCCTGTCGGGATAGAACGTATCCGCGATCGCCGAGCCTTCGCGCAGGAATTCGGGATTCGACGCGACGAGGAATACGTCTTCGGGTTTGCTCCCGTTCGGCCGCCGATAGGCTGTTGAAACCGTCGCGGGATCCGTCGTCGAGACGCTGGTTTGCGCGCCCGCCTGCGCATCGGCCGCGCTTGCGAGTTTTTCGCGCCAGGCCGGATTGTCAGTTAAACCTTCCTTGACCAGCATCTCGACCCAGTTGCCTGAGCCGATCGGCACGGTTGATTTGTTGACGATCACGCGGCGCCGTTCGCAATCAAGCGCGCGCCCGATTGATTGAGCCACGGCTTTGACGTAAGAGAGATCGGCCTTGCCGCTCGGCAGCGGCGGAGTGCCGACCGCAATAAATATGATCTCGGATTCCTTGATCGATTTCGAGAGGTCGGTCGAAAAACGCAGATTGCCGCGCTGTGTTCCACTCGTGATCAATTGATCCAGTCCTGGCTCGTAGATCGGCGATTGGCCTTTGCGCAACATCTCGATTTTGCGCTCGTCAATGTCAACACAAACTACCGAGTGTCCCAGATAAGCCAGACACGTGCCCGTGACCAAACCGACGTACCCGGTTCCAACAACACATACTTCCACTTAACTGCCTCCTAAAAAACCAACGCCAGTGAGCTACCAGGGGAAAAGCCGTTTGGCGAGACGATAAAACGCGCCAGTCGTGAGAAGCGCGTCGAGGGCGAGACTATAACAAGAAGAGAGAGTACGGAAAAGACGGAAACAACGGAACGGACGGAAAATCTGAAAGCTTTTCCTGTTCTCTCCCGTCCGTTCCGTTGTTTCCGTCTTTTCCGTACTCTCTCTTCGCTGTCTTGACTCGCAAACTTACACATTGGCCCGAAGCTCGAACCTGAAGATCACCTATTTCCCTCGTAAAGGTAAGCGCATTCGACGAGCTTCGCTTCTCGACCGTCGTGCACGGCGAACCTGCTGCCTTTCCACAACGTGGCCGAGCCGTATTCACCCTTCTTGTTGACGGCGTAAAAATTGATGCCGATTGAGGACAGCTCTTCTTTGTTATTGCCGTAACGCGCCGCCACACGTTTGACGGCGTCCATCGCCGCTTCGGTCGGCGACATCCCGCGGCGCATATTTTCTACAATTGTGTGCCCGCCGTTGATGTAGATGCACTCTTCGCCGCGTCCAGTCGAACCCGCCGCGCCGACTTCGTTATCAACATACAACCCGCAGCCGATCAGCGGCGAGTCGCCGACACGGCCTGGGATCTTCCACGCCAAGCCGGAAGTCGTCGTCACGCCGGAAATATCTCCGTTGGCGTCAACGGCCAGACAGTTGATCGTGCCGGTCGGGCGGTTGCGAAGAATCTCTTCGATCCAGGCGTTGAGCGCGACCTCCTCCGGCGAAAGTTGCGCTTGCGAGGTTTTGGCGCCTCCGGCAGGCGCGGTCTTGTGCCAGCTCGGCCCCCAGTTGTCTTTCGGGTTCAGACTTTCACGCCACCTCAGCCACGCTTTGCGCGACTCTTCGGTCAGCAAGTCCTCTTTCTTGAAGCCGTGTTTGAGCGCGAAACGCAGCGCGCCTTCGGCCACCAGCAGAATGTGATCGGTCCGTTCAAGCACGATCTTGGCGACACTCGCCGGATTTTTGATGTGATGCAGATTGGCGACCGCGCCCGCGCGACGCGTAGGCCCGTGCATCACACTCGCATCCAATTCGACTTCGCATTCCTCGTTCGGCAATCCGCCGTAACCTACCGAGTTGTCGTCCGGGTCGTCCTCGACGATGTTGACGCCCGCGACGATGGCGTCGAGCGTGTCACCGCCCGATTTCAGGATTTGCATCGCCCGTTCGACGCAACTGATCCCACGCGGCTCGACGCCGCGTTTCGGCACGTTGGCGCCGTTCGCGCTGGCGACCACCACGGGGCGCGCCTGGCCCAGCGCGGACAATTGATTTTGCCGCGACGTTTCGGCGAAGCTCTCGCCGGCCAATAGCGGCGCGCTTAAACCCGCCGCAGCCGTGCGTTTGATGAAATCTCTGCGTTTCAGATTTTCGTGGCTCATTGCGCCTCCCGTGGATGGGGAGTGGGGAGTGGGGGAAGAAGGAAATCCGACCTGCCTTCTTCTCCCACTCCCCACTCCCCACTCCCCGATCCTATTGTTTTCGCTCGGTTTTAACGTTCTGCCCCGTTTGCCCTTGCGGGCTGAGTTCGGGCTTGCCGGATTCGATACTCTTCAACGCGTCTTCAGCCTCCTGAATTCTTTGTTCGGTTTCGCGGCTGATGTTCTGGTAGATTTTGAGCGACGACGTCAGATCGGCTTCGAGCTTCCGCAGGCGCTCTTTCTCCGTTTGGATCAAGCGGTAGCGCGCCTCGTGCTGGAATCTCAACTGCCTCATCAACTCTTCGCGGTTGAGGGTCGGGGTGTTCGCGGTCTGCGCCACCAATCCTTCGCGCGTCATCGCCTGTTGCAATATCTGCTCATCGGCTTCGAGCGCGGAGAGGCGGTCGCGCACCGGCCTGAGCTCACGCTCGTAATGATCAATCCGCATATCAACGCGCGTCATCCTCAGCATCTCGATCTGCGTCTGCTCGCGTATGTTCAGCGAACGGAGCTCCTGCCCCAACGCTCGCAATTCGCTCGCGAGTGACATAACCGCTCCGGCCAGAGAGTCGGGCGGCTGAGTCACGGACGCGTCCTGGGCTTTGTTCTGTTGGCCGGGCTGCTGGTTTGTCTGCTGCGCGTCTTTATTCTCCAGATCAATGATGCCTGGAAATTGCGGAGGATTTTTGACGGGACGTTTTACCTTGGCGGGCTGCCCGACCGCCGCGGGACCGGTCAGAACGAACACCGACAAAAATAGAAATAAGCAAAGCTTTTGATACTTCATAAAACCTCGACGAATCAGGAATTTTGTTATCGGGGCGGACGGGGCGGCGCCTTCGGGAACGATGGCGCGCTGGCGTTGCCGTCCTTGTCAATCGCCTGCACGGCGAAGAAGTAATCGTCTTTCGACAGGCCCTTCATCACGAATTCGGTCACGTTCCCGACATCGACGCTGCGCTGCCAGAACGGCTGTAGGTCTCGCGCCAGACTATGCGATAGAGAATTCAAGAAAATAAAAACCACGAAGAAACGAAGAGGACGAAGAAGGAGAAACCTCGATGATTGAACTTCTTTCCTCTTCGTCCTCTTCGTTTCTTCGTGGTTTTTATTTCTTTTTCTTGAAAGCTATAGCCGGCGACGTCCGGCCCAGCGTTCGGCTTCCACGTCAGAACCGTGTTGTATTCCTGACGAAAAGAACGGCGCGCCTTCCGAAAAGACCCGGATGCGCGCGTTATCTCTCACGCCGTTGCCGCCCAGCGTGTTCCCGACAATGTCGTTGGTGAACATCGCGGCGCGCAGCCATAAGTCCCGGCTGGCGCCATATGGTACCACAAGGCTTGGCGGTTGTCGGCAAAAGGCCGGATCAATAAATCGGCGGGCAAAAAGCAGTGGGCGGCGGATTCATCTCCGCCGCCCACTGCATATTCATTACTCTCTTTTGATTACCGGCTACCGCACTTTATAAATTTTGTGTTTCCAGACGATGAGAATCGGGCCGTGATCAAAGAATTCTTTGATCGGAGGGTTATTGGCCAGAACCTGTTCGTACTCCTTGCTTCCACGCCTCAACCTCAAAACTCGCCACAGCATCTCATCTTTATAATCCTGATCAATCCACATCTTGAGATTGTGGTCGAAGCGGAAGACCTTATCCCTGATCCGAACTTTCAATGGCTTAGCCGATTCATCATCGAGAGTCTCAAGTTTCACCCTTCGCTCAGGCTCTGATGGGGGATCCGATTTACTCCAAGGAACAAGCGCCCTCGCAATTCCAGACAGTTTAGATGGCGCCGAGGATCTTCCGTTTTGTGGCTTGTTATGCGGTGTCGGTTTCGGATCGGGATTCATCGGGTTGATTTCGGGCGGCGGGGTGATGCGCGCGGCAATTTCGCCTCGATCGCCCTGAACCGAGGAACCAGGCGTCTGTTCCCGCGAGTCCGCCCTCAAATCGGCCGGAACCTGCCTGCCGGCGTTATCCGAATTGCCTGCCAACGCCGCGGGAGCCTCCCGCGGCGAAACTTGGCCCTCCTGAAAAGCGCCACTGATTCGCTGAGTATCGGCCCTTTGCCTTTGACCGAAGTCGAATGGAAACGCTTCGGCAGGTTGAGGCGCGTTCAGTTTCGATGAGTCGTTCGAAGGCGCGACAGCTACATCTCGCTCGGTTTCTTTAGGCCTGACTTCGAAGGGCGGCGCTGGCACGGAAGGCCGCGATTGCCCTTGCCGACCCACAACCGAATTCTCAGCGACAAGAAAAGGCGTGCCCCCCGGCGAAGCCCCGGTGACAGGCGCTTGAGGATCCGAATCAACTGAGGTCGTGGGGATTATTGGCGCCGAGACGGCGATGTCAGCAGGTTTGGGCGCCTGCCGCCACGGTTGCACGCCAAGCGCGGCGATCAATATTGCGAACGCCGCGCTCGCGGCTCCCACCACCTGCCATTTCAAGTTCCAGGCTGGAAGGTCAAACCAGCCCGTGACGACCTCTCTCCAACGAACCCAAACCGGGGTTTGATCCGCAACCGTTGTGGGCCGCATTCCCGGGTGCGGCGCGGTCTGCGCCAGGCGCGACAGTTCGATCAGATAGCGCCGACAGGTTGCGCATCCGGCTAGATGCGATTCATAACCTGCGCGATGGGTTCCGCCGAGCGCGTTCTCCAGATACGCGCTGGCGGCGTCGAAATCGAAGCCAGCGCAGGCCGCGACCGGCGCGCCGCCACTCTTCAAGTGACGCCGCAGCATCGTTTCAAATTCCAATGCCGTGTTGTTCCGTTCGTTTGCCACTGCTGATTTACCTGCCGTCAAGTAAGTTCTCTGTTGAGAAAACCCTGAGGATTTTATTTACTTCCCGCTCAAATCACTGAACGCGCTGGCGGCTCGACCTTGCGCCGTGTCCATAAAACGCGCTCACGAAAACGCGCTCACGGCGCGCGTTCAATTGAAGGGCCGTTAACATCCACGATCAGCCGGCGCACATCGAGTTCGGTTCGCGCGGCGATCTGCAAACATTCGGCCACTTCGGTCCTGCGCAATCCGTAGCTGCGTTGCAGAATCTCTTCGGTCTTGCGTTTGACTTCGCGTTGGGCTTTCGCCAGCCAGCGGCTGATCGTCGCCTCGTGCACGCTCATCATCAAACCGATTTCGCGCAGCGTCAGGTCGTCGAAATAGTAATAGTTGAGGAGCAGCCGGTCGCGAGCCTCAATCTCCGCGAAAGCCTGCGTCATGGCCTCTTCCGTGGCCTGCCGCAGCCGCGCGTCTTCGATGTCGTCCGGTTGAGTGATCGGAGCCGAAAGCCTGCCGTTGACGTAAGCGGCGGCTTCGTTCGCCAGACGGTCGAATTCGGCGCTCTCTTCGACCTGCTCGAACCGCGAAGTCTGCCGTTTGCGGTCAATGAAGGCCTGATAGACAACCGCGCGCAGCCACCCGCCCAGGCTCCCGCGCCCGGAATAGTGCGCGAGTTTGCTCAACCGCCTGTCGCCGTCCAGACGCACGCCGTAAAGCTCGCCGAAGATGAACTGGATCAAGTCTTCGGCTTCGGCCTCGTCTTTGGTCAGAGACCGAGCCGCGCCTTGCATCGTGTGGCGGTATTCCGAGTCGAAGGCGCGCCAAGCCGATTCATCGCCTTTTTCGCAGGCGATGGCCAGGCACAACTCACTGGCTCGCAAGTTTGAAATGCAGTTTGAGATGAAATCGGCGGCGTCCGCGCCTTTCGATTCGGACGAATTGCCCGTGCGCGCAAGAATAGCGGCGAGCCGTTCAGCAAACTCCCGCTCAGTGACGCCATAGCGCGCCGCGACAGTCTTCCACAATGCGGCTATCGGTCTGGCATGACGCGCGATGAAAACTTCATTAGTCATCACAGCAAAACGGCCATCAAAGAAAAGACGGCTTCCGGGGTTGGAAGTCGCGCCGTATTCTAAATCGAAGCCGGCCAGATTCAAACAAAAAGATTCTTTGGTAGGCATCCCGTTTTGATTATCTGCGGCGCCATCAGCGTCGAGCGATTAGAAGACACTTCCCCCCTCGCTCTCACAACCGTCACTGCGCTTTATCAGGGAATTTTCGTTCAGTAAGCTTTGATCAGTTCCGCCAACTCTCTCACCAGTTCCGCCTGAACCGCCCCATCAATCCTTTCTCCATCGCGAACTGCTCGTCCGAGATGGAACGCGCGGATCTGGGAAGTCTTGCAAAAAATTTTAACCGCTTCTTTGTCTGTCCCGCCGCCGAGCAGCATTCTCATCTCCGGGCGCGCCGCTCGCTCCCACTCGACGAAACGGTCGAGTTCCGCCGCCCACGGCTCTCCCCTGCCTCTGGATAGAATGCAATCTATTTGAGAATGGCGTTTGAGTTCGCCAATCGCGTCAATCGGATCAGGCAATTCTTCAAAAGCGCGATGGAACGTAGCTTTCAGGTTCGGCGCGCAGGCCAACACGCGCGACACCAGATCGTGGTCAATCTCCATGCCGCCTGGCCCCAGGCCACCCGGCGCGTCTTTCAGAAACCCCAGCACGAAACCCTCTATCGGCAAGCGGGCAAAGGCGCGCGCCGCATTACACAGTCTTTTAATCTCCACCTCATCGGTCACGACGAACGGCTCGCTTTCGCGCAACATCACTCGAGCCGGAATCTTGACTGTCGAGGTGATCTCGCGAACCAGATCGAACGGCGGAGTCAGCCCTCCGGCTTCGTAATGGCTGATGATCTCAAGGCGATTGGCCCCGCCGCGTTCGGCGGCGATGGCGTCATCAATCGCGCAAACGATGATTTCGAGGATTGGTTGGCGTTGCTGATCCATACCCCGATACGCTAAGGCTTTTCTTTACGTTTGATGTTGTCGAGTATCCCTTTCAGCAAGTCAGCCGGTTTCGGTTTGCCGGCCTCTTTGCCCGGTTCCTTGCCAGCCTCTTTGTCCTTGCTCAATCCCTTGTTCAATCTCTCGCTGAAGCTCTCCACCAATCGTTCCTTCGCGCGTTTTTCCAGGATCGCCGCGTTCAATCCGAAAGCAGGTTGTTTAAGCGGCCCGCTCATTTTGATCGGCACGATCATCGCGTCCTGATCAACGAAAAAGTTACCGATCTTCGATGTAATCTTACCTAGGCTCTGAAGCAGCGATCCGGCCCCGGCCGCGTCCGATTGCGGCATGACGCGCTTGGTCAACGCGGGACTCAAACGCGCGAGCAGGCTGTAATCAACCGCCGGCGCGTCGCCGATCTGCATCACCCCTTCGCCCGTCACCGACAGGTCGTCCATCACAAGTTGCAAAGCGTCGGTCGTCATGCGGCCTCGATCAAACTTCAGGTTGGTCTTGAGCGAGCGAAACGCGGTGCCCGCGCCGCCCGTAGGCAGATTGACCAGCCTGCCCAGAGCTTCGACCTGTTTCATCAGATCGAAGCTGGCGAATTTGCCGTCGCTGATTGCGATGAAACCGTTTCCGGCCAGCGTCTTCGCCAGGGCATCGGGCGAATCGCCGCCTCGCCCGCGCACGTTCAGCGAACCGTCCGCTCGCCCATAGATCGCGCTCTTCTGCCCCGACGAGGAAAGGAATTGATTGATGTCGAGTCCGTTGAAACGCCCGTTCAACGCGATCTCCGCCGGGTTTTGGGATTGATCAATCCGCGCGGAGCCTTGATAAGCGCCGCCGTACAGCTTCAGCGACAGCGGGTCGAGCGTGACCACTTGGTTGGCCAACACAACCTTGCTCTGCATATCGGTCGCGGCGCCGCCTTCGAGAATAAGTTTTCCGACTGCAAGCTGCCCTTCAGCGCGCATCGGGCTGGTCGCGGCTTTCCTGGCTTGAGGTTTCTGTCCCGAAGCCAGAGTTTGCTGCAATTCAGCGACGTTCAGTTGAGTGGCTTTTAAATCGAACGTCACGAATGGCTGGTCGAAGTTTTTGACCTGCAGCCAGCCGTTAACCTGGCTCGACCCAAGCTGCGCGGCAAGGTTGTCAACTCGTAAACTGTCTCCCGTGAAACCGAGATCGGCGTTGGCTATGTCAATCGGCTTCGCCGCCTGCGCCGTCTGCAACCGGGCGCCGGTCAGTTTGCCCGATCCGCTGACGTTCATGGCGCGGTTGGTTTCGCCGAGGCCGGTGTCAATCGAGGCTTTGAGCGTGGCATTGCCACTCCCCGTGACTTCGGGCCGCGCGCCGAACGACTCGGCGATCTTGATCAGATCGTCGAGTTGCGCGTTGTTTGTCGCAACGTCCAGATGCGCGCGCGGCTGTTTGGCGTAATCGCTGATCTTCAGGTTGCTGAATTCGACCGCCGTTTGTGAAAGCGTGGCGCGGAATGGGGCGGCGGTGATCTCCTGCGGCGCGCAATTGAGTTTGAGCTCCGAAACGGTCATCGCCTGTGGCATCGAAGAACTCTGAAATTTAAGGTCGCGAATCTCGGCCTGCCCATTCAGAACCATTGATTGCGCATCGCCGCTCGCCCGCAGATTGACGTTTGCCGCGCCGCTCGCTTTCGTCCCCGGCGGCGGGCCGAAGCCGAAGGCGTAAGCCGATTCGAGCAGGCTGTCGAGCGCCATGCCGTCGCCTTTGACCTGCAAATCAACGAAGGGGTCGTCGGGAATACGATTGACGCGGCCCGTGATGTAGGCTTTTGTTTTCCCCAGCCTCACTTCGCCCGCGTCAATCACCAGTGAGATTTCCGATTGCTCCGCCGATTTCCTTTCCGACTTTATGGCTAGCGCGAATTCGGCTTCAAGCGGCGTGTGCGCAGGTTCAACATCTGCGACCAATCGCAACTGATCGGCCTTGATCTCGCCCTCGGCCTTCAGCCCCTCGGCCAGCTTGCCTTTGACAGTCACGTCCATCGTCAATCGCCCGGCGCGACGCGACGTCGCGCCGAGCAAGGATTCGAGGCCGGCCAGGTCGGCGTCCTGCATCCGCACGCGGGCGTCAATCGGGGTACGCGACTCGTCCTGAGAATCAACGGGGCCGGCCTCGCCTTCGATCTCCACCTTCCCCGCTTTTTCGCCGGGTATCGTCAAGCCGATCACGAAATCGAAAGCCTGTCGAGGCGAAAAATCGTCGAGCGCGACATTGACGCCGGTGTAATTCTTTTCGACCGCCGGATTGACACCGCGATCAATCAGCGTGAACCGTCCGTCGCGCACGAGCAGATCGAACGGCCCCTGCGACGAATCTTGGTTGGACGATTGCAGCGGCTTCAGCGTGCTCCAATTCCATTTGCTCTCTCCGGACTTGATCAACGTCACCGCCGGCTCCACCAGTTCGATTCCCGAAACCTCCGGACTGCCCTTGAGCAACGACCACAGCCCGACCTGAAGCTTCACCGACCTGGCCTTCACAAACTCGGCCTGAGCGAATTGCGGGTCGTCGCCGATCACGACCTCATCAACTTTGATCCTGATCGAAGGCAGCGCGCTGAGATCCATCGCGCCTAGTTTGACCGAACGACCGAGGCGTCGCTCCAACTGGGCGATGATCTGACCCCGGTAGGTGTTGATGTCTATGAGCATCGGCGCGACGAGCAGAACAACCAGGAGCAACAGGATTACGCCAACGACAGCCAGGACGGGTTTAAACCAACGTGACGAACGAAACGATTCGAAAGTGAATTTTTTTAGCATGGGCTTCCCACTCCATTCCCACTGGCGCCAGGGAACGCGATCAACTCCTCTGATCGAGCATGAAATAGACGAACCCGTCGTTGAAATGCAGGTCGTTTAAATCTTCGGGCGGCGCGATTACCGGCGGGCCTTCCAAAACAACAGGCCTGATTTCGGGCGGCGGCTGCCGCTTCCTGGCGTAACGGATCTCTTTCATCACCCATTCCGAATCGCGGGCGGCCTTTGACCAGAACAGCAAGAAGAGGTCACAGGAATCTATATTCCGGTAAATCTCCTTCGTCCACGTGTCGCCCGGACGGAGATTGAGCACATCCTGAAAATATCGTATGCCCACGA
>Ga0187894_10006698_pt1 | contig 11178 bp, 8 predicted proteins | sample GBC1701081metaG_FD_136650 | JGI IMG/M metagenome (GOLD analysis project Ga0187894, IMG submission 136650) | White microbial mat communities from a lava cave in the Kipuka Kanohina Cave System on the Island of Hawaii, USA - GBC170108-1 metaG ...
ACGCTTCATCAGCGTGAGTTTCATGGCCACCTCCTCGGAAAAAGTAGGGCAAACTGTCTAGTTTGCCTGGTGTTCTCGAAAGATGTATTTGAAGGAGGCAAGGCAAACTGGACAGTTTGCCCTACCTTCGCGCGGCGATTTTCATGGTTTCCGGGCGTCCTCATGAGCGAAGCGTCACTTCTTGCCCAGCGCCTGGGTGATAGCCGCTTCGGCGAGCGGGGCCATGACGGCATAGCCTGCGTCATTCGGAAGCAGCCCGTCACTGGTTAACTCCTTCTTCAAATTGCGGCCTTCGGCCATCGCTGAATAGTAATCGAGATAGACCGAGCCGCTCTGGGTCGCATACTCCTTGAGCCAGTTGTTGGCGCCGATGATCTTGCCGAATGGCCGCAGCAGCGATTGTTTCTTATAGCAATCGCAGATAGGCGTGAGCGAAGCCAGTACGACGCGGATACCGTTCGCCTTGGCGAGTTCCACAATAGACGTGATGTTTTCGACCATCATCCCCTGCGTGATCGGGGCGTCGATGCTGGCGATGTCGTTGGTTCCCGCCAGGATCACGACGACTTTGGGGTTTAGTTTGATTACGTCCTGGCGGAATCGGACCAGCATTTGCGGCGTGGTCTGGCCCTTGACGCCGCGATTTAAATAGGGTTTTCCGGGAAAGAACTTCGCGGCGTCCTGGCCCCAGTTCTCCGTGATTTCATCGCCCAGGAAGACTACGCGGTCCTCCGAAGGCTTGGGGCGGGGAAGTTCGGTGTTTTCGCTGCCATAGCGGATCAGCCCGGCCCAATCCCACAGCAGTCGCCGTTGCGCTTCCATCCGCTCTTCAAGCGCCGCAATGGTTGGAGCGCAATCCGGCTTCGCCTGGGTCCAACCGAGGCCTCCCAGAACCAGCAGACCTAACACGAGTTTGACAATTGGAAATTTCATTCTTTGAATATCAAGCGATCCTTCTTCGCCTCGATTTTTGTGACATCTATGCCGGGAACCTTCTTCAGATCTTCGATGGATTTGAACGGACCGTTCTTCTCGCGGTATTGGATGACCGCAGCGGCTTGCGAACGCCTGAGAGACAATCCGCTTTCCAACTCGATCGCCCTCGCCTTGTTCACGTTGATTTTGGGAACGTCATCGGCAGGGTAGTTCCTGACCGCATATTCGAGCACGGCGTTGATCTCTTTCTCCGAGGCTTTCATGCCGTAAGAGACCATCTTTTCCAGGGTCGACCGCCACCCGGCCCGATCCTGTCGCGTCGAAAATGACTTCTCCAACTCGTGGCACCCCGCGCAAAGTTTGCGGGCCTCCTCTTTTCCTGGCCCTTCCGGCAAAGGCTTTCCTTGACCCGCCGAGGGCTTTATCCAGGCGCTGCGCGCAAAAAGCGCGAGGGTCGCGCCGATCAACGCCAAACGCGATAAGCGCCACATGCGCCACATACGATTATTACGGGAATTGATGCGTGAAATCACAACTACTGCTCTCATTGAATCAATGCTCCATCGGGAATCCGAACGCGTAGATCACGCCGTCGTAGGTAGCAAGATAAATCTGCCCCATGGCGCCGGACAGCGCGCCGCCTCGCGCGAACGAAGTGATCGTCGCGCCGCTGTTCCACAACTCTTTACCGGTCGCGCCATCGAGCGCGTAAACGACCGCGCGTGACGACCGCGCCGCGCGTTGCGCTGCGGTTATCTTGCTGTCGCTCGCGCGGAATTCGCCGCTGGAAGTGACGAAGACCACACCGTTGATGATGGTGGGCGTCAGTGGCGAAATCAGATCGCGCGAGGCCCAACCTGGTTGCAACGCCGGCGCGCCGTTCTGTTCAACGACCTTCCACGCGACGACCGCGCCCTTTCGGATGGCGCCGTTGTCAGCCTTGAACCCAGCGTCGGTAGCCTGCGCGCCCACAGTCGGCGCGAGAATCCATCGCGTACCGCTCGGGTCTTGCCAACTGGCGAGCGCGCCCGGCGCGAAGTCCGCGGTTTTCGACGAGGCGGGTGTGGAAGTCAGCGGGACGTTCAGGTTCGCCGTGTCGAACAGATGCAGGCTTCCATTCTTGGTCGCGGCGGCGATCAGAGTCTTGCCTCCGTAATCAAAGATCACGGGCGAGGCGGAAAACTCCTGCGCGCCGGCCGAGAACGTAGCCTTCACCGCCAGCGTTTTGGGATCCAGCGCGACAAGAGAGTTCGGGTGATCGCCGCCGGCGCCGGTCACGACATAAATCACGCCGTCCCCGCCGAAAGCCATCCCGGCTGAACCAGCGACGTTTCCTTTCCACGTCTTTACTTCTTTCGAAATCAGATCAATTGCCCAGACGCCATTCGAGACATTGCCGCAGCCCCCTTCGGTGACGACGTAGGCGAATTGATCCGTCACGATCAGCCCATTCGCATTGGCGTTGGGCGGCAGGAATTTCATCGGCGGTTCGTAATCGGCGCCATTCGACATGTGTAATGAACGCAGCCTGCCGTCGCCCGCCAGCGCGAAAACGAGAAAGGGTCCGGCGCCCAATTGGCCGCCCGGAGGGTTCGCGGGATTGGTGCGAGTCGGCTGAACCAGCATCGGGTTGCTCCCGCCGCCTCCTGCCCCTGCTGCCCCTGTTGGAGGATTCGGGCGAACATTCGCCAACGTGACGGCCCCCTGGCCGGGTTCGCCCACGGCGCTTTTCGCCGGTGTGTTGCGACCCCGTCCACCGCCTCCGATCAAGGCGGGAATAGTCGTCAGCGTCGGACGGGCCATCCCGGTAGTTATTCCGCCGGGACAGGCCATCGCGCCAAGGCCTGCGGGCGCGCCGGAATTCAAGCGCTTCTCCCATTCCATGCGCCCCAGGTCCGTGTCTATTGCGAAGAGGTTGTCCGAACTGCCCGCCACAAACCCGAGCATGCGAAAACCGCGATACCCGATCAACCGATCGAGCGTCGCCGGTGGGGTCAGGTTGTTCAATTGTCTGGGCGGGTTCTTCAGCTTCATCTTCCATAGAAACTGGAAGCCGGGCTTCGACATTGTATCTTTATTGATCTTGGCGTCCGACCGGATCCAGGCGGAACGCTGCGCATCGCCGTTGTCGGTCACCCAGTCGCGGCTCTGCGCATTAGCCGTAAACGCGCAGCCGGCGCAAACGATAATCGCGGCAAGATGTCTTTTCATTGCGGAATTCCTTTTCGGTGATCTTTCTACGGCGGTTTTCACTTGCATGGGCAAGAAGAATCAACCACGGGGGACACGGGGATCACGGGGGTGAAACCTATTGGCCATCCCCGTGATCCCCGTGTCCCCCGTGGTTGATTCTTCCTGCATACTCATTCGAAAACTGCTGTAAGCCGTCTATCGCGCTGCTCGTTCCGCGTCCGACTTGACGCCGAAGCAGTACTGCATGCCGTCGAACGTGTTGATGTAAACCCGCCCGTTGGCGATGGACAGCCCGCCCCAGTGGCTCCACGAAGCGATCTGGTCGCCGCTCGACCACAGTTCTTTGCCGGTCTGCGCGTCCAGCGCGTACAGGACGGCCTTGTGCGAACCCTTGATCCGGTATGAGGCGTCGTGGTTATACGCGAGACCGATGTCGAATCGGGCCTGATCGGTATCCTCGCCGTTGCCATAGGCGAAAATGACGCCGTTGGCGATGACCGGCGGCTCGGCGCGGTTCATGTCGCGCGAGAGCCAGGCCGGGGCCAACGTCCATTTGCCGGCCTTCTCTTCGACTTTGAAGGCGGCGATCGCGCCCCACTTGACCGGGCCGTATTCAATCGGCGCTTTCCATTTTGAATGCTTCGGCCCCCAGAAGGGCGTCAGCGCCCATCGCGCGCCTTTCGCGTCCTCCCATGACGCCATCGAACCCCAGATGCCCGCCGAGGCGAAGTTGACCTCTTCATTGCAAATCAGCGGCGTGCGGTGCAACGGTGTGCGATGGTCGTCGCCGCCGATGGACTCCGTGTCCATCAGGTAGATTACACACTCCTTGCCCGCGTCCACCATCAGTTCCTTGCCCTTGTATTTGAAGATCGCCGGCGTGACCTGCATATCCAGGTCGCGCTTCCACAGCCACTCGGCGTTGGAAGGGCCGTAATAGTCCACCAGTTCGACGGCCTTCGTCTGTGGGTTCTGCTTGACCCCGATGATGCCGTTGCCGAACACACCGTTTTCCGGATTCCACGGCCCGTCTCCCGTGCCCGTGTACAACGTTCCGTTGGAGCTGATCGCCGGACCGGTGCGCCCCCACATGCCGCCGCCCGCAGGCCCCCACGATCCGACCTTGTCGGTGGCCAGATCGTAGGTGTAAACCATGTTCGGGTTGCCGCCACAGCCCTGCGCTGTGTGCGTATAGATCACATTTTCGCGCAGGCTCAACGCGTATGGCTTGCCGTTGGGCGGCATGAACTTCGCGGGCGGCGAGACTTCCTTGCCGTCGGCGGCGTTAAGGCGGCGCAGAGTGCCGTCCCAGGCGGCGGCGTAGATGGTGTATTTGCCGAGAGTGTCCGTCGGCCCGACAACCGGCGTCGCGGTGATGCCGCCCGGACACAGGATGCCGGCGCCTCTGCCGCCGCCGGGTGGAGGCGTCCACGAAGTCTCGAAGTGATGCTTCCAAAGGATCGCGCCCGTTTCGGCGTCCAGCGCGTAGATGTTGTCCGACACGCCGGTCGCAATCACCATCTGTTTGGGGCCGCCGGCGGTGTTCACCCGACCGATGATCAACACCGGCAACAGGTTGTGCATTTGGCGGGGCTGGTTGTCGAGCTTGGTCTTCCAGAGCAGCTTCATGTTCTTGACATTGGCCGTGGTCAGGATCGTTTCGTTCTGCTGCCAGGCGGTTCGCTCGATGTTCCCGCCGTCAGTCAGCCAGTCCGCGAGTTTGTGGCCTTGGGCCAGCCGGCCCGGGCTCCAGCTTGCCAGGCAGGCAAGCGACAACAGCATCAGCAGTCCGATGACTTTAACAAGCTTTCGATATCCCACTTGGAAGACTCCCTTCTTCTGATGACACATAGACAACCGCCTTCGTGGAGTGGATCGTTCTCCGTAGCGCGCAATGAACCGCAAAAATGTCCGAAGTCTTGATTCCAATACCTCGGACAGATCTGACAGCGATTTGGTTACAACTGTGGATATTTGCGCCAACTCTGTGAAGAGCGGCAGGATAGAAAATATAGCTAAAACAAAGAAGAAAGGACAGGGAGGATTATCGAGGGATGGAATTTCTTCCGGTTTGGACCTCGGTCGTGATCGGATCAAATGTTCGTTGGCTCGATTTAGCGCGCGGCAAATGTCAAAAGTTGTAAAAGATGTTCAGCAATTGTTTGGGGCCGCGACTTGGTGATGAAAATGATCGGCTTCAGCCATATAGTTCGATCCATTCATTTCGCTCGAAAGGCAAAATCGGGTTTGCCCGCCTGCTACCTTTCGCGCCGCGGCGTCACAAACAGGCGGGGCGGCGCGTGTGATCCGCCCGAAAAATCAGATCGAGCGGGAGGCGAAACAATGGCGATACTGTGGCAAGACCTGCGGTACGGAGCGCGGATGCTGGCGAAAAATCCGGGCTTCACTTTGGTTGCGGTAATCACGTTGGCGCTCGGCATCGGAGCCAACAGCGCCCTCTTTTCAGTTGTCAACGCGATTCTGTTGCGGCCTTTCCCTTACGGCGAGCCGGAGCGATTGGTGGTCGTGTGGGAAACACAATTGTCGCGCGGGCTGCCCGCGATGTTCGCCTCGCCGCCGAATTACCGCGACTGGCGCGCGCAGCAGACGGTGTTTGATGAGATGGCGGCCTTCAATCCGCGCAGCTTCTTCCTCACTCAAAACGCCGAGCAGACTCGCGTGCAGGGCGCGCAGGTCAGCGCCACGCTTTTTCCTCTGTTGCAAGCGCGGCCGCTTTTGGGCAGGACGTTCTCGCCTGACGAGGAAAAATCGGGCGGCGCCCGTGTGGCGATGCTCGGCTACGGTTTGTGGCGTCGCGACTTCGGCGGCGATCAGAACGTGATTGGCAGGAGCGTCACCATCAATGAACAGCCCGTTACGGTCGTCGGCGTCATGCCGCCGGAGTTCAACTTCCCGCCGCCGATTGATCTGGAAGGCACATCGCTGCCGCAGCGCAATGAACTCTGGGTTCCGTTCGATCTCGGCCAGACCGCGGAACAGCGCGCTGCGCACTTTATGACCGTGATTGCGCGGCTCCGGCCCGGCGTCGCCATTGAACGAGCCAACGAAGAGATGAACGCGATCGCCGGGCGATTGGAACAGCAATATCCCGCGAGCAATGCGGGCTGGAAGATCGCGCTGGTTCCGCTCAACCAACAAGTCCTAGGCAAAGTGGAAACGGCGCTCTTCGCGTTGCTCGGAGCGGTTGGCTTCGTGCTGTTGATCGCCTGTGTCAACGTCGCGAATATGCTGCTGGCCAGGTCGGCGGGCCGCGCCAAAGAGTTCGCTATTCGAGCGGCGCTCGGCGCAGGACGATGGCGGTTGATCCGCCAGTCGTTGACCGAAAGCATGCTCCTCGGGTTGTTGGGAGGAATGGCCGGACTGCTGCTGGCTTATTGGGGAGTGAAATTGATCGTCGGCGTCGCGCCGCAAAACATCCCGCGTCTGGAAGAGGTCGCGGTGGATTCGACGGTCGGGGGTTTCACGCTGGCGATCTCGCTGCTGACTGGCGCTATGGCCGGAATCATTCCGGCGCTGCGCGGCTTCACGACCAGGTTGTACCAGATGCTCAAAGAGGGCGGCAGGACTTCAGTGGAAGTCGGGTCCGCGGTCTGGCTGCGCGACGGGCTTGTGGTCGCCGAGGTGGCGCTGGCGTTGGCGTTGCTGGCAGGCGCGGGGCTGTTCGCGCAAAGCTTCCTGCGGTTGCGCGGCGTGGACAAGGGCTTTCAATCCGAGAACGTGTTGACGATGCGGGTCCGGCTGCCGCAATCGAAATATCAACAGCCAGGCGAGCGCGGCGCGGCGTTCACGGAATTGGAGAGGCGTTTAAAGACTCTGCCAGGCGTCGAGTCCGTCGCTTTCACTGCCGACATTCCGATCGGCGCCGACTGGCAGGGAACCAACTTCACAGTCGAAGGCGAGCCGCCACTGCCGCCGGGACAGGAGCGGCAGATCAATTGGACCACCATCACGCCGGGCTATATGCGGACGATGGGCGTCACGCTGCTTCGCGGCAGAGATTTCAATGAACAGGACGGCCCCGACGCGCCCAAAGTTGTGTTGATCAATGAGACGCTGGCGCGCCGCTATTTCCCGAACACCGATCCTATCGGCAAACGCATCACTGCCGGCTTCGGCACACAGTTCGCGCGCGAGATCATCGGCATAGTCAAGGACATCAAACATTCAGACCTGCGGAGCGACTCTACGGCGCAGGTCTTCGCGCCTTATCATCAGACGAGGTTCAACAACACATTGTCGCTGTTGATCCGCAGCCGCGCGCCGTCCGCGTCAGTCTTCAACGCCGCGCGCGATCGAATCTTGGATTTCGAGCGGGGCGGCGCCATTTACGAAGCGCGAACGCTGGAGCAGGTGGTCGCCGAATCCATCGCGCTGCCGCGCTTCTCAATGTTGTTGACGGGAATGTTCGCCGTCGTGGCCGCGCTGTTGGCCGCAGCCGGCGTTTACGGCGTCGTTTCTTATACCGTCAGCCAGCACACGCGCGAGATCGGCTTGCGGATGGCGCTCGGCGCTGAGCCGCGTGACATCTTGAGGCTGGTCATCGGACAGGGACTGCGCCCAGTTCTGATCGGCGTTGTCATCGGCGCCGCGACGTCAGTTGCGTTGACGCGGTTATTGTCGAGCTTGCTGTTCGACGTGGGAGCGACCGACCCGATGACGTTTATGGTCATTACGCTGCTGTTGACGATTGTCGCGGGACTGGCCTGTTTTATTCCGGCGCGACGGGCCACGAAGGTGGATCCGATGGTCGCGCTGCGATGTGAGTAGTTGAATCCAAAATCCAACTTCAACCATAAAGAGGAAACCGATATGGAACGGATCTTTAATTACTGTGGCAAACGTCTTGCCTTGTCGCTGGCCGGTCTGGCGCTGGCCGCAACAGGGTTTGCTCAATCCGATAACAAGCCGGAGTTGCCGGAATTGATTGACCGCGAGAAGGAAATAGAGATGGCGCTGAGCGCCGCGCCCGAGCATTTAAGAAAGGATGCGGCGGTCTATGTCCTGCAACGCGGCGGGTACGTGAAGGCGCGCGAAGGTTCCAACGGATTCACTTGCCTAGTCGAGCGCGAAGGCGTGAAGGACACTTCGCCGCACGTGATGTTTTATGCGCCGTATATGAAGAACTCCGACATCGGCGCGCGGCCTGAGCATCGCGGCAGCCAGTCTCAGCCCTGGATTCTCAACGAGGGTAAACCATACGCCTACATCATCGTCGTGCCGAAAGAAAAACAGTGATTTTGCGACAAAGGAGTCATTCACGTCAGGTTGGACAACCTACGGCGCGTTTTCTGAGGAGCTGTTATGCGGACCTTGTGGCAAGACCTTCGCTATGGGCTGCGAATGATGGCAAAGAAGCCTGGCTTTACTGTTGTCGCGGTGTTTACGCTCGCGCTCGGCATCGGCGCAAACAGCGCGATCTTCAGCGTTGTCAATGGCGTGCTGCTGCGCCCGATGCCGTTCGAAGATCCCGACCGGCTGATCAAAATCTGGGAGACGGTTCCGCCTGGCGGCCAGAGCACGACCTCCACTCCCAACCTCAAAGACTGGCGCGAGCAGAACACGGTCTTCACCGGCATCGCCGCCTATCAATTCTCCAGCCTCAATCTGCGCGGGCAGGATAGCCCGGAGCGGTTGCAGGGCGCGTCCGTCTCGCCGAACTTCTTTGACGTGGTCGGCGCGCAACCACGACTCGGACGCGCTTTTCAGGCCGGGGAAGACGAGGCTGGTCGCAGCCGCGTGGCGCTGCTGAGTCATCAATTGTGGCAGCGCCACTTCGGCGGGGACGCGGGAGTGGTCGGCAAGGAGATTCCGCTCAACGGAGAGAATTACACAGTCATCGGCGTGGCGCCGCCGGAGTTTCGGTTTCCTTCAAGCCTGACCGAGCTTTGGGTCCCGCTGGTCATCCCGCCCAATCTGATCAATAACCGCGGTAACCGCTCGATGAACACGCTGGCGCGGATGAAGCCTGACGTCAGCTTCGAGCAGGCGCGCGAACAAATGGGCGCCATCGCCAAACGCCTCGAGCAACAATACCCGGACAGCCAGGCGGGTCGCGGCGTCTTCCTCATCCCTTTGCAGGAGGAGATTGTTCGGAACATACGGCCCGCGCTGATGGCGCTGCTGTTCGCGGTCGGTTTTGTCTTGCTGATCGCCTGCGCCAACGTCGCCAACCTGCTGTTGGCTCGCGCTGCATCCCGCCGCAGAGAGATTGCCGTGCGGACGGCGCTCGGCGCGGGCAGGCTGCGGCTGGTCAGACAACTGTTGACTGAAAGCCTGCTGTTGGCCGCGGCGGGCGGGGCCCTGGGTTTGGCGCTGGCGAAGTGGGGCGTGGCGGCGCTGCTGGTTTTGGCGGCGAACTTCCTGCCGCGCGCAAACGAGGTCGGCCTGGATTGGCGCGTGGCGGCCTTCACGGCGGCGCTCTCGCTGCTGACCGGCGTCTTCTTCGGGCTTATCCCCGCGCTGCAAAGCTCCAAGGTTGATTTGCAATCGGCGTTGAAGGAGGGCGCCGGCGGCGGCATGCAAAACAACTGGCTGCGCGGCGCGCTGGTGGTGGTGGAAGTCGCCGCCACGCTGGTGTTGTTGATCGGCGCGGGGCTGCTGATCAGGAGTTTCATCCGGCTGTACGAAACCGACCTCGGCTTCAAGGCCGAAAACGTCTTGACGATGAGCCTGGCCTTGCCACAAGCGAAATACCCGGACGCGCAGGCGGCGGCCATTTTTCATCAGACGTTGGTGGAGCGCGTTCGGTCGCTTCCCGGAGCGCGCTCCGCCGGGATGATCAACACCCTGCCTTTGCGACAGGCCGGCTTCAGTGTGGGCTTCACCATCGAAGGGCAAGGCCCATATGAGCCGAGCCGTGAGCCGCCGGCGGCGTTTCGCGCCATCAGCCCGGATTATTTCCGCACGATGAGCGTCCCGCTCATCGGCGGCCGCTTCTTCACAGCGCAGGATCAGAGAAATTCCGCGCCGGTGGTGATCGTCAATCAAGCTCTGGCGCGGAGTTACCTGCCAGGGCAGGACCCAATCGGCAAGCGCATCAGCGTCATCGGGAAAGATCGCACGGTAGTCGGTGTAGTCGGCGACGTGCGCCAGTTAGTCGTGACCCGGGCGGCCAGCGCAGAGATTTTCATTCCTCTCACCCAAACCGGCTATACGCCATTTATACAAACCATGAGCCTGGCCATTCGCGCCGACGCCGAGCCGGTGGCGTTGATCTCAGCCGTGCGCAACGCCGTGCGAGAGATTGACCCGGCGCAGCCGATCTTCAACGTCAAGATGATGGAGGAAGTGGTGGCCGACTCGGTCTCGGACCGGCGGTTGAACATGCTGCTGCTGGGAATTTTCGCGGCGATTGCGCTGACTGTGGCCGTGATCGGCATTTACAGCGTCATGTCATACACAGTCTCGCAGCATACGCGCGAAATCGGCATACGGATGGCGCTGGGCGCGCGGCCGATGGACGTGCTGAAGCTGGTTGTCGGCCAGGGAATGGGCTTGACGTTGGTGGGCGTAGGTCTTGGGGCGGCGAGCGCGTTCGGACTGACAAGGCTGATGGCGACTCTTCTTTACGGCGTGAAGGCGACCGACCCGCTGACGTTCGCGGCCGTATCGGCGCTGTTGGTGATCGTGGCGCTGCTGGCCTGCTGCGTCCCGGCGCGGCGGGCGACGAAAGTAGATCCGCTGATTGCTCTTCGAAGTGAATGAGTGATGGCCTTTAATCCGCAAATGAAGGGAAAATCACCTATGACAAAACCACTAATGCTCTTGCTGTTTCTCGCTTTGGTTTTTGTGATAGCGTCTTCGAGACGCTCACCGATGACACGCTGCGCCAGACCGTCAAAGTACGGAATCAGGAGAGGTCGAAGGCGATTGCCTTCGTGGGTGTAGCGCACAACGGCGCGCAGCATTACGGCTACCTAGTCGCTTACTTGCGACTGAAAGGCCTGACCCCACTCGGCAAAGAGTTGCAAGGGAGACCTGAAAAACCGGCTACCGGGAATCAATAAAGAGAGAAAGAGTAGATCCGAT
>Ga0187894_10006699_pt1 | contig 11174 bp, 10 predicted proteins | sample GBC1701081metaG_FD_136650 | JGI IMG/M metagenome (GOLD analysis project Ga0187894, IMG submission 136650) | White microbial mat communities from a lava cave in the Kipuka Kanohina Cave System on the Island of Hawaii, USA - GBC170108-1 metaG ...
TAGGCGTGCGAGAAATCGTCGAGGCCCGGTATGCCCTTCAGGCCGTTGAAGCCGCCGGTGACCGCGTTCCAGCCATTCGCGATCTGGAATGCGAGCAGGCTGAGCGCGAGCGTGATCAGCGCGAAGTAGGGCCCGGTCTCGCGCCGCCCGCGGAAGAGGATGAGACCGAGGCCGAAGGCGAGCGCGCCGGGCAGCAGGGCCGCCAGCGGCAGCAGCACGAGCAGCAGAGCGCTGCCCTTGAACTGGATCAGCGCGAGGCCGCAGAGATAGCCGCCGATGCCGACGAACATCGCCTGGCCGAGCGGCAGGAAGCCGGCGCTGCCCCAGCAGAGCCCGACGCCGAGCGCCGCGATCGCGTACAGGAAGTAGAGCGCCAGCTGATAGGCGGCAAAATCCCCGAGCCCGAACGGCAGGAGGACGAGCACCGCGACGACAGCGGCGCTATGCGCGAGCCAGGAGGCCACGGGGACGGAGCCAGAGAAACAGGATCGCGATCACGAGCACGGCCGTGTAGCCGGCGGTGCGGTCGGCGATCGCCGAAACGAGGCTGCCGAGTCCGCCGATGATGCCGGCGCCGGCGAGCAATCCCGCGATGCTGCCGAGCCCGCCCACGACCAGCACGAAGAAGCCTTCGAGGATGTAGTCGACGCCCATGAACGGGTGCACGGGCGTGAGCGGCGCCACCATCACGCCGCCGAGCCCGGCAAGCGCGCAGCCCGCGATGAACGCGTTGCGCGCCAGGCGCCCGGTGCGGATGCCGACCGCCTGCGCGAGCTCGGGATTCGAGACCATGGCCCTGATGCGGGTGCCGGCGCCGCTTTTCGTGAACCAGACGGCCAGCGCCGCCACGCCGGCGAGGCAGGCGACGATCAGCAGCAGCCGATAGCGCGGATAGGCGGCGCCCAGCACATCGACGGTGCCCGGCATCGGCAGGGCCAGGCTCTTGTAGCCGAGCCCCCAGATCGCTTCGGCGGCCTTGCGCAGCAGGAGGCTCAAGCCCCAGGTGGCGAGCAGCGTATCGAAGGGCCGCGCATAAAGCGGGCGAATCAGCGCCGCCTCGATCGCCCATCCCAGCAGACCGCAGACCAGCATCGCGAGCGGAACCGCGGCGATGTAGGGCAGGCCCGCCGACTGCACGATCCACGCCGCATAGGCGCCGACCATGACGAGCTCGCCATGCGCGATGTTGAGCACGCCCAACAGGCCGAACACGATCGCGAGGCCCAACGCCAGCACCGCGAGCGTCGCGATGCCGAACGCGATGTTGAGCAGTTGCGTCGTGACGAGCGGATCCACGCGGCGGCAGCCTTCGCTAGAGCGCATCCCGTTCAGGTGGACGCGCCATTCATGCCTTCTCCCCGCGAAGGCGGGGAGAAGGTGCCCGAAGGGCGGATGAGGGGCTTCGCATCAGAAGACAGACAACAGAGAACAGAATGAGCGAGCCTCTCGTCTTTCTGTCCGCGGTCTTCTGTCCTCTGGGCCGAAGCCCCTCATCCGGCGCTTCGCGCCACCTTCTCCCCGCCTTCGCGGGGAGAAGGCATGAATGCGCGCCGCGGCCGCCTGATGCAAGGATCACGCCTGCTGGCAGGTTTCGCCCGACTTCACGGCGTCGAAGGCCTTGATGATCCTGAACGTCGTGCCTTCGCATTCGGCGAGATACATCGGTTTGTCCACGTGGCGATTGTGCATGGTCACCGGGCCGGTCGCGGTCGTGACCTCAAGGCCCGCGGATGCGGCCATGAGATCGGCAGCCCTGGTGCCCTTGGCCTTCTCGACGAGGGCCTTGGCGCAGTAGACGCCGGCATAGCAATCGACGCCGATGATGCTCAACTGCGGTGCCTTCTCGCCGAACCTCGCCTTGTAGGCAGCCTTGAACGCGTCGTGCGCGGCGCCCGGCACGGTCGAAAAATAGGACATGCAGTTGTAGAGCTGCCTGCTGTTCTCCGCGCCGATGCCGAGCAGCGTGTTCTCCTCGAGCAGCATCGACGCGCGCAGCATGTCCTTGTCGAGGCCGAAGCCGGCGAAGGTGCGGTTGAAGTTCACGTTGTCGGCGCCGACCAGCGTGATCACCAGGGCGTCGGGCCTGGCGCCCTTGATGCGCGTGACCGCCTCCTCGAACTTGTTCGGCGCGCCGAGCGGCACGTATTCCTCGCCGATGATCCTGCCGCCTCCGGCCGCGACGTACTGCTTGACGCGCTCGTTCGTCTTGCGCGGCCAGACATAGTCGTTGCCGATCAGGTAGACGGACTTGACGCCCTTCTCCCTGGTCAGCAACTCGATCGACGGGCGCACCTGCTGCTCGGGCGTGTCGGCGAGCACGTAGGTGTTGGGCGCGCATTCGCCGCCCTCGTAGATCGGCGTGTAGATGTAGGGAACGCGGGCCTTGATCGTGCTGACGAGCGCTTCGCGTGTGGCGCTGTCGTGCGAGCCGATGAAGAGATCGCATTTCTCCTGCAGCATCAGGCGCACGGCGCTCTTCGTCGAGTCGGCGGGCGGGCCGCCGGCGTCGGCGAGATGGAGCTGGATCTGGCGGCCCATGATGCCGCCGGCCTTGTTGATCTGCTCGACCGCGAGCTCGCATGACGCCTTCTGCGTCGGGCCGAACAGCGCCGCCGGGCCGCTCGCGGCATAGAAGAGCCCGATCTTGAACGGATCGGCGGCGCGGGCGTGACGAAGCACGGCGGGTGCCGTGAGGATCGCGGCGCCGCCGGCGACGAAACCGCGGCGGGTGACGGTCGGTCTCTGCATGACGTGGCATCCTCCTGGGAGCGGTTGAGCGGCGCTGGCCCTTCTAGTCGAGGCGGGGCGGCGGAAGCGGCGGCAGGATCGCTTCGATCGCGAGACCGAGCGCGAGCAGCCGGCGATCGCTGTCTTCGGGCGCGTCGATTTCCATGCCGACCGGCAGGCCGGCGGGGGTCAGTCCCGCGGCGAGGCTCAGGCCGGGAATGCCGGCGACGCTGCCCGGGCTCGTGTTGCGGATGAAGGTCGTGAAGGTCGGCACCGCGGCGCCGTTCAGCATCACCGTCTCGTCCTCGCCAATCCTGGCGGCGGGCAGCGGCGTGGTCGGGAAGATCACGGCCTCGACGCGCTCGCGCCTGAAGTAGTCGGCGTAGGCGCGCTGCAGCCTGGGCCGGTGCACGGTGAGCGCCTCGCGATAGGCGGGCTCCGGCACGGCCATCTCGCCGAGCAGACTCGAGAGGATGCCCTTCACGTCCGGGCTCGCGACCTCGGCCACCACCTTCCTGAAATCGAGGCCGGTCTTGTGACCGGCGAGATACCTGTCGAGATCGACGATCGACTCGTAGAGCGCGATCGGGAAGCCCGCCGCCTGATCGAGCGCGCCGACGTCGGGGATGTCGGCTTCGACCAGCACGACGCCGGCCTTCGCGAGTGTCTTCAGCGTGTCTTCGGCGATCCTGGCCGTGTCAGGGTGGAGGTTCTCCCAGAAGAGGCCGCGCGGCACACCCATCCGCAGGCCCTTCAAGGTGGCCCTCGCCTCCGTGAGCGCGCTGCCGGTGACGACGCCGTCGAGCAGCGCCAGATCGGCGACGCTGCGCGCCATCGGGCCGGCCGTGTCGCGCGTGTGCGAGATCGGCACGATGCCTTCCTGCGGCCAGCGCAGCAGGGTTGGCCGCAGGCCCTGGATGCCGCAGAGCGCCGCCGGGATGCGCACCGAGCCGCCGGTGTCGCTGCCGATGCCGGCCGGCGCCATGCGCGCCGCGACCGCGACGCCGGTGCCGCCGCTGGAGGCGCCCGGAATGCGCGTGGGATCATAGGGATTGCGCGCCGCGCCGAAGGCCGCGTTGTTGTTCGTGATGCCGTAGGCGAGCTCGTGCAGGTTGGTCTTGCCGAGGATAACCGCACCGGCGGCGATGAGGCGCGCGGCAACCGGCGCATCCTGCTTCGGCCGATGCTTCCTGAGCACCGGCGTGCCGCCCGTCGTCGGCATGGCGGCGGTGTCGATGTTGTCCTTGAGCACCAGCGGCAGGCCTTCGAGCACCCCGACCTTGTCGGAGCCAGCCTTGCCGGACTTCCTGCGCTTGTCCGACACCGCGGCCGTGGCCTTCGCGCCGTCCGGATCGAAATGGATGAAGGCGTTGAGCGAGGCGAAGCGGGCGCAGCGCTCGGCGAGCGCAGCCGTAAGCTCGGATGACGAAATCCTGCCTTCGTCCATGGCGGCCAGCGCGGCGGTGGCGGTCAGTTCCGAGCAGTCCACGGCGCACATCCCCCGGTACGGGCTTGCCTGCATTCCGTTCGCGTCGCTCCCTCCCGACCTTCGGTCGATCCGGACGAACCACGCTCGCCTCGATCCTATGGCGGGCGTTGGGCCGCCGCCATCGACATTAATGCCGATGGCTGGCCCCACCTCCGCTAACGCTCACGGCGAGCTCGGCGCGGTTGGCGCAATCGAGCTTCTCCATCGCCCGGTTGAGATGGGTGCGCACGGTACCGAAGCCGATGCCGAGCCTGTGCGCGATCTCGCGGTCGCGGCAGCCCTCGGCCACCAGCGTCGCCACCTGCCGTTCGCGCAACGTGAGGCTTCCGCAATCGTCCTCGTCCATGCGCAGCAGCGCGCGGCGCAGGAACGGACAGAGCGCATCGAGGATATCGAGATCGCGCTGCCCGAAATCCGGCCGCTGGCGTGCGCGCCAGATGCGCAGGTCGCCGAGGTCGCGCCCGCCGGGGACGTGAGCCGGCTGGATCCGTTGGTTTGGCTCAGGGCCGACACGGCTCCTGGTCGCCGCCCTGGCCATGGCAGCGTCCGGTGCAGTGGCGCTGGCTATCTCGACGTGCATGACCCCCAACCTTTCACACCGCCGCAGCCGCATGGGATCCCATGCTTCATATTCTCATTTTGTATACTACAAGATGACTCGTCAAACACCAGCCTCAGGGAGGATGGGCCAGAAGGACCTTCTGAGCCCGGCTGATGGCAGTTTGAGCCTGATGCAGCGTGACTGTGTCGGTAAGAGTGTAATCGGCTCGTTCGCGCTCCCGCTTCATCGTCGCAAAGACAGCCTTGGCCGCGAGCACATCGGGCGGGCAAACGATGGGCTGGGACAGCAACTCGTTTTGGACGCGCTGATGCATCGGCCCGGCGCCCCTGTCCAGGTCGATGCCTAGTCGCCCAATCACGTGATGAAACACGCTATAGTAGGCTCGCGAGATCGCGGAGCGACACTCTGCTTCGCTGGGGCGAGGGGCTGATACCAGCTTGACCGCCACCGCGAGGATTTCGTTGGGCTGGATCACGCCGGACCACGATATGTGATCGCAACACGTCCGAGTGCGCTGGGATGACGGCCTGCGACGAATTCATGGACCTTCATTTCCCCTTCGATCAGAGCCTCGGCGCTTGTATCTGGCGACGACAGCTCCAGCACCGGGACGTCCTGGTCCATCCTTGCGTCGACCGTATCGGCGATGCCCTGTCCGAATACCTCGCGGATGGCTTCCTTGTACGCCTCGAGCGCCGCTTTCGCGGACTGGATTCTGGCGAGCTCGGTCCGGAACTCGTCGACGGCTCTGGTCCATTCCGACAGAACCCGCAACAAGGTGCTTCGCTCTTCCGAAGCCCGAGCAGCATCTGGCCTGGGCTGATATCCAGCAAACAGTCGGTTCACGTGATTGGCTGCGTACTCGGCACGGGCTTTCAACGCTTCGTTCGCGGTTGATAGTTGCTGCTCGAAATCGAGCAACTCCATCAAGTTCCGCGCCTCTCCAAGCAGCTCCGCGAACCTGGCGCGATCATGCTCGATGCGTTGCCGAAACTCCCAGATTATCGGCCACGGATCAGGTGGCACCTTCTGCGAGTCACTGGCGCGCGTGAACTGCTCCAGCTTCGAGTCCAACTCGGCCGGGGGTCGCTTTTCAAGCACTGCCTGCATTCGGATATCGAAGCGCAGCAGACGCGTTCCGTCAACTGTCGATCAATGGCCCGTCGATCAATGGCCTTGACTGTACGTCCTGAACGTCCGCTATTGGGCGGGCCGGCGCTGGCCACTTCTTGCGAGTCGCGCCGGGACCAGCCCCTCACCACCGAGCAACTGGCTGGGATGCGTCGGGTATCGCGCGTCAAGGTGCTTCGACGGCGCCTCGGGATGACGCAGGTGGAATTTGCCGAAGCCTTCCACCTGCCGATCACGACTTTGCGCGATTGGGAGCAGCACCGTAGCACGTCGGACGTGCCAGCCCACGCGCTGTTGTATAAGTCGTCGCGGAATGACCTTCGCGGCCGCAGCCGCGCTGCCCCTTCGCGAATGTACTATCATAAGTCGTAGTATGCGTTGCCTTGGACCGACGCTGCGGCGCCGGCAGCCGATCCGTCGTACCTGAAAGACACGGGTGCCGTCCTCCAGCGGCTGGTGCGGGAGTGCGGATCCGGCGCGGTCGAACAACGGCTGCCGAATCGGCGCCTTTGACCGTAGTACCGGTACCCGGTACCATTGACTTGATCAAAGATGCTTCCAGGGTGGTCCGCTATTCTCGGGATAGGCTTCCACGTGATCGCACCGAGTGGGCCCGTTGACCAATTGAACGCGGCCCCGAGGTGATGCGAAGGCTGCTGGCCGACAGGGCAGCGTAGCGGGGCACCAGTCCTTCGGACAGTTGGTGCGAGAGACCCGGACGCCGTGTGGCGTGCGCTCGCAAAAGCGCCGGGCTGACGACCGGATGTCGCTCTGCGCAAAAACCGTCGCGACAGCACGGTAGTTCCTGCGCCGACTCCGATCCCCAGGACACCGCCGTCCGGAGATCTGCGCGATCCGTACGAATTCGCCGATACGGAGCGATGCGAGTCTCCGGACGGAAGTGCGGTTCTGCGCCTTGGCTCAGCTTGCGATGAAAGCCTGCAGGTCCCTGGTGACGCGATCGCGTTCGGTCACGACGATGCCGTGCGATGCGTCCTGGTAGGCGATCAGTCTCGATCCGGCGATGCCGCCGGCGGTCGCCTTGGCCTGGTCGAACGACACCGGGATGTCGGCGGTTCCGTGCAACACCAGCGTCGGCACCTTCACGGACGCGAGCTCGGGGCGGAAGTCGGTCTTGCTGAAGGCGTCGATGCAGCCGATCGTCGCAGGGATGCTCGCCTGCATCGCCATCGCCACCGCGGAATCGATGACGCCCTGGGTGACAGGCACCGTCGACGGGCGCCTGGCATCGAAGAACACGTTGGTCAGCAAGCCGGTGAGGAACGCCTTGCGGTCGCCGTGCACGCCCTGCTTCATGCCGTCGAACACGCTGATATCGGCGCCCATCGGATTGTCTTCCGTCCTGAGCAAGTAGTACGCGGCGCCGCCGACGAGGCTGGCCTTCACCACGTTCCTGCTGTTGTGGCGTGTGAGGTATCGGACAACCTCGCCACCGCCCATGGAATAGCCCACGATGGTCGCATCCCGCACACCGGTCTGTTCAATGATCACGGCGAGATCGTCGGCAAACGTATCGAAGGTGTAGCCGGTCTCCGGCTTGGCCGAGCGACCGAAGCCACGGCGGTCATAGGAGATCACGCGGTAGCCGGCCGTCGACAAGGCAGCCGCCTGATAGTCCCAGATGTCGGCATTCAAAGGCCAGGCGTGGGTGAGCACGACCGCGCGGCCGGTGCCCCCCGTGTCCTTGACGAACAGCTCGACGCCGTCCCTGGCCTTGATCGAGGCGGTGCGGCCGGGGCCCTGCCCATGGGAGAAACGGGCCAGCGCCACGGCCGAAGGCGCCAGCAGTGTAGCCCCCAGGAATGTACGACGGGTGGTGGTCATCGAAGCCTCCTCTGTTGTTCGAGGAGTGCGTTATGGCCGTTTGACGTAGCGTCAAAGTCAAGCGCCACTTTCTGACACACGACGGATTGATCATCTTCGGCCACGGAACGGCATTCTCTGCCCGGCGTCCTTCGACGCCCGATACGCCGTCCATAGCGCGTCGCGCGACGGCGCGACTGGCAGCCATTGCGGGATGCGACGCTTGGGCATTTCGTTGATGGCGACCGCAAGTCCGGTCGTCCGGCGTGGCGCGCCGGCGTGATCTCGCAAACGGCCATGTGACCCGGAAGCGGCCGGTCGCCCGACCGGCCGTGCGACCTACTCTTCAGAGCGACCCGTGGCGTCACGATCGCGGTCGTATCGTCTCGCGAGCGGAAACGGCGGCAGCCAGGCCTCGCGACGGACGGTCCAGAGTTCGTAGGTTGGCATCAGTTGGTCAGGGGCATCCAGCGATCCCAGGTTCACGTAAATTTCGTCTGCGCCGCGTCCGAAGACGGGCGAACCGCAGCGGGGACAGAAAAACCGCCCGGCGTAGCCGCGTGTTTCGCCATCGATCGTCACCGCATCCTGGGGGAAGGCCGCGCCAGCGTGAAAAAGGGCGCCATGATGCTTGCGGCAGTCGAGACAGTGACAAAGGCCGACCCGGTTTGGGGGGCCTGACGCCACGATTCGAACGTTGCCGCACAGGCAACCGCCGGTGAACCGGTCCATGCTGCGTCTCCTCTGAAGTCCATAGCTCAGCGCCGCGTGTCCGGGTCGACGATGCCGGCGTTGATCCCGATCTGGATGCAGCTCTGCAGCAGCGGGATGACGCCCACGAGGTGTGCCCAGCCGCAGGCGATCAGGTGCGTATCGTTGGGGTACTGGTTGATCTTCGCCTGGATCATGGCGCCGAACGTCGGGTTCATCGAGTCCCGCAGCGTCATGAGCCCCGTCCGCAGCCCCATCATCGCCTGGGTGTGGGTCTGCTCGTTGCCCGGGTGGCGGGGCGACCTGGACCCGAACCGGTCGAGGAACCCGCCCGTTCCGTACACCCCCTCCAGGTACTTCTTGACCGCGGCCCAGGTGGCTGCCGCGTTGAGGACCCGCGGGTCGCAGTTGTTGGGGATATCGGTCCCGATCTTGCCGACGATGACCCCGATGCTGCGGTCGAACGCCGCGACCGCGTCGTGGACCGCCTTATTGCTGTCCGGCACGGCGTTCAGAGGCCCCGCCACGAGGGTCATGATCTCCTCGAGGGCGGCGTTGACCACCCTCATGACGGGGGGTTCCCACCCGAAGACGCGGTTGTTGCCGAACGCAGCGGACAGATGGAACGCCACGGAATCGCGGTCGACCAGGTCCTGGAACGTCTCGACGTGCAGGCACAGCTGGCTCTGGGCGGCCAACAGGCGGAAATGCTGGGTCATGGCCTGGCTCTGCCCGCCGACGGCCCAATTGAACGGCGGGTGGGCGTGGCCGTCCCCGGCCAGGAAGAACCGCGGCATCGCCGGGACGTAGTGGGCGTTCCAGGTCACGTCGGTCATCGCCCCCAGGGCAACCCCGGCGTGCGGCGCGTTCCAAGGCATGGCGGGCTCGCCTCCGTGTACGGCAGGGGGATCGGGCAGGCGACGATCAAAGCGTAACACCGGCGCGCCCGAACCACAATTGCCGGTTGCGCGCTTCGACATTGGGCGGCCTGATCGCCGACAGGCGGCGCAGCTCGTCCGCATGTCCCTGCCTCCAGGGAGTTTCCTCCCGTGGGCCCTGGGGGCAAAGGTGCCCCTCGCAATCTACAGCGCTTCGAGCGCGTCCCGCGACGGCGCGATCGGCAGCATCCGACCAAGGTCCGACCAGAACCCCTCAACCGGCTCTTGAACCGGGCGACCGCGGGTGCCTCAATTGCGTCGCCACTTGGGAGGACAACCATGATCAAGGTCAGTGTGCTCTATCCCCAGAAGGACGGCGCCCGCTTCGACATGAGCTACTACGTCAGCAGCCACATGCCGATGGTGCGTCAAAAGCTCGGTGCGGCCTGCAAGGGAGTCGCGGTCGAGCAGGGGCTTGCCGGCGGATCGCCGGGCGCACCGCCGGCCTATACCGCGATGGGGCATTTGCTGTTCGATTCCGTCGAAGCGTTCCAGACGGCCTTCGGACCCCATGCGGCCACGATCATGGCCGACATCCCGAACTACACGAACATCGAACCCGTCATTCAAGTCAGTGACGTGAAGCTGTCGTAGCACGCCCGGACCGACACGGTCCAACCGGACCGCGCGCCTCCCGGCGCGCTCACGACTTTTCGCGGGCAGTTGAAGAGCGCGGCGGGAGCCGCGCGGTCCGGTTGGACCGTCGTGCGAGTTATCATCGAACCTCACAGGGCGGTGGCCTTGTTGTGGACGCGATGGGATGGTTGGCTGTTGGCCGCATGACGCTGGTACTCGAACCGCCGCCGACAACCATCGCGCCCGCCTTTCTCGGGATCGAACGGTCGCTGTCGGGGCGCCGCTGGACGTTGCGGGCCGGCGATGACGCGACCGCCATGGTCATCGCGCAACGCCACGGCCTGCCGGACGCCGTGGCGCGGCTGCTGGCGGCGCGCGGTGTCGAGCCGGACGCGGTCGCGGATTTCCTCGAGCCGACGCTGCGGCGCTTCCTGCCCGATCCGTCGCACCTGAAGGACATGGACGCCGCCGTCGAGCGGCTGGTGCGTGCCGTGCGCGGCGGCGAGAAGATCGCGGTGCTCGGCGACTACGACGTCGACGGCGCCACGTCCTCGGCGCTGCTGCTGCGCTTCTTCCGCGCCGTCGGCGGCGACATGCGCGCCTACATCCCCGACCGCCTGAAGGAGGGTTACGGACCCAACGCGCCGGCGCTGCGGCGGCTGCGGGAGGAGGGGGTCGCCGCCGTCGTCACGGTCGATTGCGGCATCACCTCGTTCGACGCGCTGGAGGCGGCGGCGCAGGCCGGGCTCGACGTGATCGTCATCGATCACCACAAGGCCGAGCCGCAGCTGCCGCGGGCGCTGGCGGTGGTCGATCCCAACCGGCTGGATGACGAGAGCCCGCACAAGCAGATGGCGGCGGTGGGCGTGGCGTTCCTGCTGGCGGTCGGCGTCAACCGCGCGCTGCGGCTGGCCGGCTGGTACGGCGGGCAGCGGCCGGAGCCCGACCTGCGGCAGTGGCTGGACGTCGTGGCGCTGGGCACGGTGTGCGATGTCGTGCCGCTGACCGGTGTCAACCGCATGTTCGTGCGCCAGGGCCTGAAGGTGCTCAACAACCGCGGCAACGCCGGGCTGGCGGCGCTGGCCGAGGTGGTGCGGCTGACCGAGCCGGCGGGCACGTTCCATCTCGGCTTCATGCTAGGGCCGCGGGTCAATGCCGGCGGCCGGGTCGGCGCGGCGGACCTGGGCACGCGGCTGCTGTCGACCGACGATGCCCA
>Ga0187894_10006700_pt1 | contig 11172 bp, 10 predicted proteins | sample GBC1701081metaG_FD_136650 | JGI IMG/M metagenome (GOLD analysis project Ga0187894, IMG submission 136650) | White microbial mat communities from a lava cave in the Kipuka Kanohina Cave System on the Island of Hawaii, USA - GBC170108-1 metaG ...
CTGCTCAAGTAATCTTGAAACGGGCTGGGCAAACCCGTAAAGACATAACGTATGTGGCTGCACAAAGCGTGTCTTTAGAATCTACATCTATAACCGATTAGGTTTAGATGGAGAGCGTCAATTTCCGTTCGTTCTTCTTCATTTTTCTCTGTCTAAAAGCCTGTGGATGATTGCTCCGACAAGTCCACAAAAAGCCCCTTGTGCCGTAACCATAATAATGGAAAGTAATACTGATGTGAACGTATGTACTGTTTTATCTTCAATGTAAAACGGTGATATTTGAATCGAAATCAGCCAGCCTAAAGTCGAATCAATCAAACCTGCGAAAGCACCGGAAAGAATCCCGTATCTAAACCCATGTTGCGACGCACCCCAATAACCAATAGCGATATTGAGCAGATTTGATAGCAACATCAGACTACGATAATCGAAATTGATATGGCGCGATACCACCCCTGCAAAAGTATCGAACACAATCATTATCAGAGCTACAATACAGAGATTTCTTATCAACTTCATCGGGTATTTATACTGATTCGGTCTCTAAACTTTTATGTAAATCTCTTTTCGATAGAGTAACCACATCAGAAAGAGCCAGAATAAGATATAGCTTACTGCAAAAGCCAAAGATGCGTTTATTGGTTCAGCCCACGAAAGAAAAAGGTGTTCAAAAAGCCATGTTTGCAAGTTGCCTTGTGCGCCGTTTATACGCGGAAGGTGAATCATTCCGAAAATTCTTCCGAGCAAACCCGAACCGACAAATAACGCCAGTGCATTTACGCCAAAAATGACAAAAGGTCTCGCCCATCGTTGATAACCTTTAATATCAATCAGCCAATAACAAAAAGCCAGGAATTGCAAAGCCATTCCGGCGGTGAAAAAGACATAAGAACTTGTCCAGATAGGTTTGTTAATCGGAAAGAAAGGGTTCCAACACCAACCAATCACCGCACAAATCGCACCGGCAAAAAACAATCCGCCTACTTTTTCAAATTCCGAACGGTCAGATTTAATCCAACTTCCGGTCAAAACTCCTGCCAGTGCAGTAGATATTGCGGGGATTGTGCTCAGTATGCCTTCGGGGTCATAAACTTTTGCAGATTTCCAAATATGGTTAAAACCCAAAATCGTGCGGTCAATAAAACCCGACAAATTACCTTCCGGGCTTAAATCACCTGCCGCAAAACCGGGTGCGGGAACAAGTTTCATCAATGCCCAATAAATTAAAAGTAGTACAACAGCGATAATCAACTGCACGCGCCATTTTGTATTTACATAGATTATCGAAACCACCAGATAGCAAACGGCTATGCGCTGAAGTACGCCCGGTATTCGTAAATTCCCGAAATCAAATGTCGGAAAAGCTGCGAGTAAAAGCCCGAGTGCAAAAATAAGAATAGCGCGTTTGATGATTTTGAAATAGAGGTCGTGGTTTACGCCGTCTTGCTCAATACGTTTTGCAAAAGCGAGAGGAACGGCAACGCCGACAATAAAAAGGAAAAACGGAAAGATTAAATCCGTAGGGGTCCAGCCATGCCAGGCGGCGTGTTGCAGCGGGGGATAAATTGCGCTCCATGTTCCCGGATTATTTACAAGAACCATTCCCGCAACAGTGATTCCGCGAAATACATCCAGCGACAATAAACGATTTGCAGAAGCTTTTTGAACTTCTTCGGCAGTCATATTCAATTTTCCTTTGAATGATTTTGAACAGCTTTTGAATTGCGCCGACAAGTATCATGACGGAGAATAAGTGTCAACAAAATGAAAAATTATCTAAAGCAAAAAGAAAAATTATTTGGCGTCGAGGTATTGCCAAAATTGGCAAATCATTTTTAGGTTGCAATTATGAACAAAGGTCAACTTTACGAAAAATCCATCAGAGAAATTTTAGAAAACAAAAATCTTCTACCAAAACAATTGAATAATAATGACGCGGGATTCATACACGAAAATGTCACCTACTATGTTGAAGTAAAAAACAAGACTGCACCCGATTTCGGACAAAAGGGGTTGGAATGGAGTTTCGGCGGCGGCTGGAAATGGCGCGAAGACGACGAAGTTTCAACATTTTTTGATAACTTAGGAGTTGTCGGTCTGATTGATAAAACCTTTGAACCGCGAAGATATACGAAACCAAAAGAAACACTTTCTATTCTTGACAGAAAAGATGACAGGCAAGAGTTTGAACAACGCGATATTCCCTTACTCGACAGTGAAGTGATTTTGTACGAATTTTATGCCCGTAAACAATGCTATTACATTCAGGTTGAAGGCAAAGGTTTCTATTATATGAAACAGGATATTGCGAACCTCAAAGTTCCGAGATTCAGACCCCAACTTACTTTACGCCTTCGTGCAAAAACACATCATTCTTATCCCGTTCACTCTTACAGTTTTTTTGCGGTTCTTCAGGCTAATACCAGAGGAATAGCCGCTTCGGGCTATGACCTTGAGGAAAAAGTCGGAAGTTTTCCAATAGTTTAAGTTTTAATCGGGCGTAAAAAAATCATGTTTTGCGCCCGATTTTCGATGAATTTGTATTATTCATCTTCCTTTGTTTATCCTGCACAGGTGTCAATAGTAAAATCCTTAAACGATAAAGAGGCATTTGCGCCTCACGTTGCTCTACTTTGCGTACAATTACTTTTCGGGACTTGGCCTATTCTCGGAAAATATATTTTAAGAGTGTTGCCAAGTACGGGGCTGGCGTTTTTGCGTCTGTTCGGTGCGGCTTTGCTCTTAGTTCTGTTGCGAAAATTCAGAGGCTCGGTACCCATCAGAGACAAACGGGATTACCTAAAACTTCTTATTTTTGCTTTGCTCGGAATCGTTTTTAACCAGCTTCTTTTCTTAAAAGGGTTGTCACTGACAACTGTAATAAACGCAACGATTCTGAGCGCGACCATACCGGTTTTCGCTCTTCTCATCGGCGTAATTATCGGCAGTGATAAACTTTCATTTGTAAAAGTTTTGGGAATTGCTCTGGCTGGCGCCGGTGTAATTTATCTGGTCAATCCCTCGCAGGCGGATTTTTCAGGCGAACATACTTTGGGAAATCTGTTATTGATTTTGAACACATTTTGCTACGGCTCTTATATCGCAATTTCAAAAAACACTTTCAAAAAACTTGGAACGCTTACCTCTATTACCTGGATATTTCTTTTTGCAGCAATCTGTACTTTACCAATCGGGTTTTATTCTCTTGATTCGGAAACCTTGTCAAAGGTAACTCCAACAGTCTGGTTGGCAATTCTATTTGTGATTGTTTTTCCGACAGTCTGCGCCTATTTTCTAAATGCCTGGGCATTATCGCGTGTCGCCCCTAGTGTTGTGGCGGTTTACGTTTATCTTCAACCTTTATTCGGGCTTGTACTTGCACCGTTTTTCTTGGGCGAAAAGTGGAATTCGCGTGCGTGGGTTGCGATTGTTTTGATTTTCGCAGGACTATTTTTTGTTACAAGAAAAATGAAAGAAAAAGAAATTCATACAACTATGCCTTGATGAAATTATGCTGTTCTAAAGGTTTTTGCTTTTTCATCATCCTCGACCCTTGCGCGATTCTGTATTTCGTAAAGTTTCATCAGAGCTTCGACGGGCGAAATAGAATTTAAATCCAGTTGTAAAATCATTTCGGTAAGTTCATCGCGTTGTGTTGATTTCAAATTTGAATGATAGTCCTTAATGTCACGAATTTTGCCCGTGTTTCTTGATTCGCGTGCTTCATATTCATTCAAAAGTTCTTCGGCGCGTCGAACAACCGGTTTTGGTAATCCCGCAAGTTTCGCCGCATAAACTCCGTAACTTTTCAAAGCTACGCCTTCGGTTATCTTGTAAAGAAAAACAAGTTCGTCTTCTTGTTCGGCAATTTCAACGTGAAGATTTTTCAGACGCGGCAGAATCGAAACTAATTCCGTAAGTTCGTGATAGTGCGTTGCAAACAGCGTCTTGGCTTTTATTTTCGGATGATTGTGAATGTATTCAATTACTGAACGGGCAACCGCCAAGCCGTCATACGTTGAAGTGCCACGTCCTAATTCATCCAACAAAATCAGTGAACGCACTGTTGCGTGATGAAGAATTTGAGCCGTCTCAACCATCTCTGTCATAAACGTGGATTCGCCGCTTCCTATGCGGTCGTACAAACCTATGCGTGTAAAAATTCTGTCGCATATTCCAACTGTCGCTTTTGTCGCAGGAACAAACGACCCGATTTGAGATAACAAAACTATCAGAGCGTTTTGTCTAAGATAGGTTGATTTACCCGAAGTGTTCGGACCTGTCAGCAGTAAAATCTGCGGTGCGTCATCGCCTCCGATTGTCGCGTCATTCGCCACGAAATTATTTTCTTCTAACGTGTGTTCGAGAGTAATGTGTCGTCCGTTTTCGATTCTTAAAAGCGGCGCATCAACTACTATTGGGCGTATGTAATCGTTTTCGTGTGCGACTTCCGCAAAAGAAATCAACACATCAAGTGAGGCTATTGTCGAGGCTGATTTCAGGATGTCTTGTCGGCTTTGTCCAATCTCTTTGCAGACCTGTCTGAAAAGATTCGTCTCCAACTCTTCGATTCTGTCCTGTGAGCGCATGACGAGCGATTCATACTCTTTTAGTTCAAGCGTAATAAAGCGTTCAGCAGAAACAAGAGTTTGCTTTCGTGTGTAATCTGTCGGCACCAGATGAAGGTTCGGTTTGGTAACCTCGATGAAATAACCAAAAACTTTGTTGAAGCCTACGCGAAGACTCTTGATTCCCGTTCGTGTACGTTCGCGTTTTTCCAAATCGGCAAGATAACTCTTTCCATTTTTTAAGATGTCACGCAGTTTATCCAATTCATCCGAAAATCCTGTGCGAATAGTTCCCTTCTGTTCCAGTTCGTTGTTGATTGCCTTGTTAATAAGTGCGGTGGCTTTTTCGCACATCGGAATTGATTTTATTGCAGCAGAAAACCGCACACTATCTTGTTGTAAAACAGTGCGGATTTTTGGAAGCAATTCAAGGCTTTGTCCCAATGCCAAAAGCTCTTGTGCAGATGCGTAACCGCCCCGTGCACGCGAAGACAATCTTTCAATATCGTGCATTCTTTCAAAACAAAGAGCGATTTCGGCACGGGCTCTGCGGTTTTGCATCAACCAGAGAACGGATTCCTGACGCCCTACGATTTCAGCGACATCAAGCAATGGCTGTCTGAGCCATTTTCTCAACAATCTTCCGCCCATGGGTGTTCGTGTTCTATCCAAAACCGAAAGCACCGAAGGCGCGTTTGAAGTGCTGTCAAAAACTTCAAGGCTCCGAAAAACCTGCGCGTCAAGACGCATATAATTTTCCGAATGATAGCTTGTTAATCTTGTTAGTTGATCGGCTGTGTTGGTCTGTGTACCTTGCAAATATGTGATGATTGCGCCCGCCGCAGACACAGCCAAATGCCAATCATCCAATCCGAACGGAGAAAGTTTTTTTGTTCCGAAATGTGAGAGCAAAGTTTTTTTGGCGTGTGTAAATTTGAAGTTTTCGGAATCAAATTTCGTGATAAAACAGGTAAGTTGATTTTTCAAATTTGTTTCGTCTGTTTCGGACATTAATAATTCTGAAACAGCAAGTCGTTGCAGTTCGGGTATTGCTGCGCCGAGTTCCAATTCCGTTGCGGCAAATTCGCCTGTCGTCACATCCGCGAATGCTATGCCCGCACTTTTTCCGTCGGTTTTGAAAGCCGCAATGTAGTTGTTTACTTTTGTTTGTAACAGCCCTTGTTCGAGAACAGTACCGGGCGTGACAATGCGTACAACATCGCGTTCTATCAGCTTTTTTCCCGTTGCTTGTTTTACGGGTTCGGTTGTGAGTTGTTCACAAATTGCAACGCGATGACCGCGTGAAATAAGAACGGCAAGATGTCTTTCCAAACTGTGAAACGGAACGCCTGCGAGCGGAACGCGAATGTTTTTGCCCATCGGTTTCGATGTGAGAACAATATCCAACTCTTTTGCCAAGACACGGGCATCATCGTCAAAGGCTTCGTAAAAATCACCTATGCGAAAAAGCAAAATAGCGTCTTTGTGACGCTCTTTTATCTCAAGATACTGTGTCCGAATCGGCGTGTCTTCTTTCATCTATTAACGAATGATAGCCGCAAAAAGGCACAAAAGTCACAGAGACAATCTGATAGCGCGAAGACTTCTTTCCTGAAAAGAATTTGTGTCAATTCAATTTAATTCGCGTTTGTTTTTTCTTACGTGCCCATACAGCAGTTTTATCTCTCAAGAAAATCCTGTAACAAATCTTCGATGTTTGTAAGCGAACGATGAAGAAGCCTCAGTTGTTCAAAGCTTAAAATTTTTACAGTATGTCCAATTTCACGAAACGCCCCCGAATGCGCTTCATCCGTTGAACGAAGTGCGCGATTCATGTCTCGTTCTGTCGTCAAAACAAGAAATGTTTTAGAGCGTTGCGCGTCGTAAGCCTTTTTCAGTTTTGCAAGAGCAGAATCAATGCTGCCTTTGTGATGAACTTCAAAAACGTGGCTTAATCGCGGACTTCTACCGCTTTCGCGCCAGACAACATCGTAATATTCAAATTCTGCCTGAGCGTGATAACCCAAGATTTTTCCAATCTCCAAAAGCATTGTCTGAACATCTGTATGAGAAAGCGTCTCAACTTGTTTTACTTCAAACGAGAAGTTTGTTTCTTCTTCTTCAATTCGCTTAATTCCGTTCTGCGTGATTGTCCAAAATCCTTTATCACGGGCAATTTGTTTTTTATCGTCAAGTTCTTTTCCAGCCCTTTGCACAAGCCGTCGCCAAATTTCATTGTGTGTATCTTCAGTGTGTATTTCTTCGGGTTCGAGTTGCGGAAAATAACTTACAAGACGGTCATAGAGAAAACGAACATCGTCGCTTCCGCCTGTCGCTGAAAGTTCTTGTAAAATCGGCAATTCAATTCTCGAAATGTTCGGATACGCCATCTTTTTAATGATAACGAAGAAAAAGAGTATCCGATTTCCTGTTCAATATCGTCGCAAAAGTATCAACAGTTATCTCGTTGATAAAACTTTCCCTTGTTACTTTACGGTTTGTAAATTTTGAACGCTCAATGACGCTTGCATACTCGCGCCGTTCCTTTGTTGCCTTTGCAATTAAGCCTTCGATTTCAGTGATTGTGCGCGGCAGATTTTTTGTCATCCATTCGCAACCCGTTTCCGTTACAAGCAAATCATCTTCAATACGAACGCCTATATTTTTATATTTTTCAAACGCGGGACGAACGGCGGCAATAAATTTTTCGTTTGCTTCCGTCTTTGGCAAATAATCAAGTGCGTCAGGTCGAATGTATATTCCGGGTTCATTTGTAAACACCATTCCGGGCTCAAACTTTGAATAATAATCTCCCACATCATGAACATTCATGCCCAACCAATGCGATGTTCCATGCATAAACCAGATGCGATATTGTTGCGAGTTTTTATCTGTAATCAAACCGTATTTGAATAAGCCTTCTTTTATAACTTCTGTCGCGGCTTTGTTCAAATCGTTGATTGTGTTACCGGGTTTCGTAGCGCGTGCCGCCGCTTCCTGCGCGTCATAAACGATTTGATAGATTGCGGCTTGTTCGGGTGTGAATTTTCCGCTGACGGGAAATGTCCGTGTCACATCCGCCGTGTAATGTTCGTATTCAGCACCGACATCCATTAGCAGTAAATCGCCTTTTTTAATCTGTCCCTGCGATTCCTGATAATGAAGCGTCGTCGCGTTCAGACCACAACCGACGATTGACGGATAGCCCCAATAATCTGCGTTTCTGCGTTTGAAAGTATATTCAACCTCAGCTTCGACCTCATATTCCCATTTCGCTTGATTTACAAAACCCATAGCGCGTCCGAAGGCTTCGGTTGTAATGTCAATTGCGTGTTGCAAATACCGCAATTCCAAAGCGGATTTTCGCAAACGTAAATCCCCGAATATTGAAGAAGCATCTTTCACACTTATTCCGTTAACGTAAGATTTCCACGTTTCCACAAATTTTAATTCCTGTCCGAATTCACGTTTGTCAGCATCGCTTTCATTTAGCAAATAGAGGCTTGCGCTTCCCTCTTGAGCGGCTTTGAAAAAGGCTTCGTTATTGGTTGACGATGATGCGTGGCTGTTCTCTTTTTGCCTCAATAAAATGTTTTCAGGTTTCGGCTGATATGGTTGTTTTTCTTTCAAAGCTTTTACAAACGGCTCAAACTCGGAATTAGCCCAAATCTCTCTCACACCTGATATTTTAAGTGCGTCTTGCGGGCTGTACATATATCCGTTCCAAGTTTCGTTTCGAGGGTCGCGTCTGGGCAGAAAAAGAATTTCAGGCGATTGTGAATTGCCCGGCTGTAAAACCAGCGTGGCATTTTTTTGTTTAAGGTTTGTAAGGTAATAAAGATTGTTCTCTTGACGAAATTCGTAATCAACATCATTCGTATAGATTTTCGGTTCTGTGCTAAACAGAATCAACATACCGTTCGCGCCGATTTTCTGCGCCACTTTTTGGCGACGAGTCGCTAATTCCGTAAGCCGTTCGTTCTCTTTAATCACAGGCGCGGGTGGCGTCTTGCGAACTGCCGGAGGTATAACCTTTTTGTCACTTTCCGCTACTGCTCTCACCTGTAATGAAAATGTAGAAAACAGTAAGCAAACACTTAAAAACAAACAAAATGAAATGCGATTTTTTTGAAACATTCTGCGAAACCCTTTCAATAAACTTTATGGTTTGTATGTTACTTCAAAAGCTGATAAGGCGGAAACTTGGTTTCCAAAAAAATTATCACACGTTCGCTTACATACCTGTTTCTGCTTTATACTCTGTCTCAAATTCCAAAGTTATTTTCCAGGAGATAATAAAATGGGCGATTCAGAAGAGAATCCGAAAAAAGTTTTTGAAGAACCAGACGTGATTCAAGACCTAATGGTGAGCGAAAAAGATAAAGAAGGCGAAACGCACAGGGATAAAACCTCCGTTTCAACTTCGGTCAAAGAGATAGCTTCGCGCATTCCCGAATCACTAAGCGCAATCGGGCGTGACATCAGCAAAACACTTGAGCGTGCTATTTCGGCTAAGGATGATTACATAGTAGCCGTAAAGCTTTCTGAAACTGCACAAGAAAAAATAGACCAACTTGTACAGGCAGGTCTTTATCGTTCGCGTGCCGAAGCCGCTGCGTTTTTAATTGACGAAGGAATCAAATCCCAGACGAATCTTTTTGAAACCGTTGAAAAGAAACTCGGGGAAATCGAACGGCTTCGTGCGGAGATTCGCGGGCTTGTTAATGAAACAAAAAATTAATACCTCCTGTAAACAAACTATTTTTAATTAATGAGGATAAAAAAATGAAACATACGCTACGCTTTTTCTTTCTGTTAGCATTTCTTGTAATCGGTTCGCAAACAACGTTTTCACAAGAGACAAAACCGACCGACAAACCTGCTCCGCCAAAACCAACCACACCAACTACGCCTGCAACACTAACGCCTGCGGCAACTCCGGACTTCGTTGGAAAGTGGGATATTGAGCTTGATTATCAAGGAAACATCCTAAAAGCCGTTCTGACAATCAATAAAGAAGAGAATAAATTCAAAGGCACGCTTAATTCGGATGTCGGCGAAGGCAGTATTTCCGAAGCAACGGTCAAGGAAAATACGATTGAAGGTATTATCAAATTCAACTTGTACGGACAGGTAACCGATATTCAGCTTAAAGGCAAAATCGAAGACGGAAAGATGAAAGGCACAATGGCAACAGCCGGAATCGGTGAACTTCCTTTTACGGGAACAAAACAGAAACAATAACTTATCGAAAGAAAAAAAGTCCGGCGAATTTCTCAAATCTCGCCGGACTGTATAAATACAGGAGGAACCTATTTCCTACTTTTAACTTAACCCGATGTTCTGATGTACGGTTATCAGATGGGCGTTGTCTAAAGCGTGGAAAACTTTTGTCAGATGATGAGAGATAAATCCGCTCCCGCAATTTCGACAACTGAATCTCTTATAAAAAAAATAGCTCCGATTATTACCTCAAAACCTTTTCGTCCGCTTCGCCCGTTCACAAACAATCATGCACAAACGATTCTGGGTTATTTCTATCCGCGAAGATATAAACTGCGTTTACATCTGAAAGACGAAACACACCTGTTTGAAATCGAAAAAGATATAAGACTTTTGGCTCATTGCCGATGGCAAAAAGATAAACTCAACAGCCCCACCGTTGTTTTGGTTCATGGATTAGAAGGTTCAACTCTATCGGTTTATATGATAAGCACCGCCGAAAAAGCTTTTCGTGCGGGTTTTAATGTTGTGCGTCTCAATATGCGTACGTGCGGCGGAACAGAGCATTTGACTCCTACGGTTTATCACAGCGGAATGTACGCGGATTTTCTCGCTGTCATCAACCAACTAATCTTAGAGGACAAACTCAGTCAAGTTTATCTTGTAGGTTTTTCGATGAGCGCGAACATGGTTTTGCATTTGGCAGGACGATTACGCGAAAATCTGCCGGATGAGTTAAAAGCCGTTTGCGCCATATCACCCGCAGTTGATGTCAAATCCTCAATAGTCGAACTACACAAACGCCCGAACAAACTTTATCACGATAAGTTTTTAAGAAGTCTGTTAAAGCGTATAAGAAAAAAATATGAACTCTTTCCTGACATTTACGACATATCCAACATTCATAAAGTAAAAACCATCAACGATTTTGACGAAGAATACACGGCACGTCATGCCGGATACGAGAGTGCTGATGCCTATTACAAAGGTGTAAGTTCGTTTCCTGTTCTAAATAAAATAGAAAAGCCGACTCTGATAATCCACGCCAAGGACGACCCGTTTATTCCTTTCGCCCCTTTGCTCAATGATTCCGTCTTGAACAATCCGAATATTTTATTGATTGGCGCAGAACACGGCGGTCACGTCGGCTTTGTGGGTTCAAAAAACGAAACGGACTATGACAGATTTTGGATGGAACATCGCGTTGTTGAATTTTGTGATGTGGTTAATAAAAACAATTCGTAACTGATAAGGTCAAGTGATAATAATTCAAAAACTTTAATCAGGAATCGGTTTTAGCTGTCGAAGACAGCGATATATTCTTAGCCCATAGTGCAGCTATGGGAAAATTAAACAGAGATTTTGAGCCGTTGAAAATGGC
>Ga0187894_10006701_pt1 | contig 11171 bp, 8 predicted proteins | sample GBC1701081metaG_FD_136650 | JGI IMG/M metagenome (GOLD analysis project Ga0187894, IMG submission 136650) | White microbial mat communities from a lava cave in the Kipuka Kanohina Cave System on the Island of Hawaii, USA - GBC170108-1 metaG ...
GATTCTGAATACATCATCCTCCGGCGCATTAGTAATAAATAGCGGATTGAAGAGATCGAAGTGAACTTCCGCCAACCCGTTTTCAAATACGCCAACGTGCAACGCCGCCGTGCCCGTGTCGCTCTCCATCCAGCCCTTAAACCAGCCGCGATGATTACGGATATTGAGGTAAGCAAAGATGCCTTGCCCGAAACCGCATTGCACGTAAGTTGCGCGGTCGCCCGAAGATTTGCCATCGAGCGTATTCATCAAGGTTTCCAGGTCGCCATTAGCCGGATGAAAGAAAAAGCCGCCGTCCCAGGGCCAGTTGTAAATCTGCCCGACGCAATCGAGCCAGCCTTCGTTATAGATTTTATCAATCAATAGCGCCACCGAACGCTGATAATTATTCGGCAGCCCTTCCCACTTATCGCGCCCCACTTCTTCGTTATCTGTTCCGGCAACGATGCGCGAAACATGACCTATCATCTCGTCGTTACGTTCCGATGTGCTGCGCGTCACCTGCTCCCATGTCGGTACAGGCGCATCTTCGTTGGTGTGGCGCAGATAATCGGGAAAATCTTCCGGGTAAACCGGACACTCATCCATCATAGAAACCTCAAAACCCGCGAACTACCATTCTTTGTAGTCAATGCTAACCGGCGCGTGAACCATTTGGCACAGGTCTTTCCGGCATTGCCAATGCCGGCAGAACGCCGTCAGCAAAACCAATGTCAAAGAGCATTCCTTCCGACAGTTCGCCCATCATCTTCTTCGGCGCCAAATTGATGACAAAGAGCGCCTGCTTGCCTTCAATCTCTTTCGGGTCGGCGCGTTCCTGTTTCATACCGGCAAGGATGCGCCGCTTGTGGTCGTCGAAATCTACGATAAGCCGCACCAGTTTTTCCGACCCCGTTACTTCTTCAACCGCCTCAATCGTGCCGACGCGAATATCAATTTTATCGAGGTCGTTGAAGGTAATTGTCGGCTTTATCGGCGCGGGATTGATGGTTTGCATCGCTTCGTCTCCTTGTCGGTCAGTTTTGACTGAAGAAGATTACAGCATTTCATTCTGTTACCGTCAATTCCTCGCCGTTTCGCTCTGCGCTTCTAAAAGCGAGGATTTCATGTCACAATCACTTTTTCTTGCCAGTGGCTTTTACTACACCTGATGGAGCAAATCATGAGAAAGAAAATCATCGTTGTTGCGCTTGCCTTTCTACTAACCGGCAGCGCCCTCTTCGCGTCTGAGCCGTCACGAAACGCCGCCCGCGAACAGCAGATTGCCGCCGCCGCCGATGCCATTAAAGTCAAGCTCATCGAAACACGGCGCGATTTTCATATGCACCCGGAACTCTCGAACCGCGAAGAGCGCACGGCTCGCGTCATTGCCGAACGCTTGCGTGCGTTGGGCTTCGACGACGTGAAAACCGGCGTCGGCAAATATGGCGTTGTCGGCGTTCTTAAAGGCGCAAAGCCCGGTCCCGTTGTTGCCGTTCGCGCCGATATGGACGCGCTGCCGATTCAGGAGAACCTTGATGTGCCATACAAATCGAAGAATGCCGGAGTCAAACACGCCTGCGGTCACGATGTTCACATGACCGTCGGACTCGGCGTGGCGGAAGTTCTCTCGAAGATGCGCGACCAGATTGCCGGAACCATTAAATTCATCTTTCAGCCCGCCGAAGAAGGACCGCCAGCCGGTGAAGAAGGCGGCGCGGGGTTGATGATTAAAGAAGGGGCGCTCGACAACCCCAAGCCGCAAGCCATCTTCGGACTTCACGTGATGCCGACTATCGAAATCGGGCAGGTCGGCGTCAATTCCGGCGCAGCTATGGCATCCTCAGAAAAATTTATCATCAAGGTTCGCGGTAAAAAAGTTCATGGCGCATACCCGCACGATGGCATTGATGCCGTAGTCGTCGCGGCGCAATGTGTCACCGCTTTACAAACCATTCGCAGTCGTCGCATTGATACGCAGGAGCCGTTGGTTATTACTATCGGCAGCATTCACGGCGGCAATCGCTTCAATATCATCACCGATGAAGTGGTGATGGAAGGCACGATGCGGACACTTAGCGAGCAAGTGCGGAACAATGCCCAGCAAATGATGCACGACACCTTGAAGGGCGTAACGGCGGCATTCGGCGCAAGCTATGAACTTGAGTTTGCCATTCCGAATCCGGTGACCTATAACGACCCGAAACTGGTTGAAGAGACCTTGCCGATAATGAAACGCATTTTGGGCGACGCTAATATCATCTCACCGAAACCGCAGATGGGCGCGGAAGACTTCTCAAAATTCCAGAAGGTGATACCGGGATTTTTCTACTTTCTCGGCGTCGCCAATCGCTCGAAAGGCATTACGGCTATGGTTCACACGCCGGAATTTGATGTTGACGAAGCCAGCATTGGCATCGGCGTCAAGCTGATGGCAAATGTCCTGCTCGACTACTTAGACCGTCATGCGAAATAGCCGAGATAAAGAAATATTGAAGAGAAACCACTTAAATTGGCAGCGGGCGTTAGAGTACAAACTTTAGTTTGGTTGTGGCTTCACAGATAGACTACTGACGGTTACGGCAAGCCCTGAAGGTGGCAATTCGTAGTATTAAGAGGGATAGAATACAAAAGGTTTCGCTCCACAATCCACTACCAAGCTAAAGCTTGTACTCTAACGCCTGCTGGCAAAGGCTTCTGCTTTTCGCCTAAGATGAAGAGTTACAAAAAAATAATAAACCGAGTAACCAACAGCCATGACAATGAATAAGATTGAGACGCAGACGGCGGCAACCATTATAGATGACAAACCTCATGTGATTCTCTCCGCCAATCGCCGCTATGCCGTCACCGCCGGGATTCTTCTCGGTTCTTTTCTTGCGGCGCTGGAAACCACCGTCGTCGGTACGGCGATGCCAACCGTCATTGCTTCGCTTGGCGGCATCAATGTCTACAGTTGGGTCGTCTCCGCCTACCTGTTGACCTCAACCGTTACGGTTCCGGTATGGGGCAGACTCTCCGATTTACTCGGACGCCGCCCGCTCTACCTGTTGGCGCTGGTTATCTTCTTAATCGGTTCGGCGCTGTCGGGAATGTCGGGTACGATCACGCAACTCATCATCTTTCGCGCCATTCAGGGACTCGGCGCGGGCGGCATCATTCCCATCGGCATGACCGTCATTGGCGACATCTTCACCTTGAAGGAACGCGCCAGAGTGCAAGGCTGGTTCAGCCTCGTCTGGGGCGCAGCTTCGATTCTGGGTCCCGTCGCCGGCGGTTTTATTACTGAGCAATGGTCATGGCGTTGGGTCTTCTATATTAATCTGCCGGTGGGGCTGGCGGCGGCGATTGTCGTCGGGCTGGCGCTTGCCGAACCGGAAAAATCGAAACGCCCGCAGATAGATTACTGGGGCGCAACCTTGCTCACCTTTTCGATTACCTTGCTGCTCATCCTGATTGGCGAAGTCAAAGATTTTCGCGTCTGGGCGCATCCCGGAATCCTGGCATCGGCGGCAGGCGTTATCGTTCTGACGTGGCTATTCCTTCGCATTGAACGCCGCGCTGCGGAACCGATTATGCCGCTTTCCATCTTTCGCAATCCGGTTGTCCTTTACGGCTCTATCACCGGCTTTCTCGTCGGTACGGCGATGTTCGGGGCGATCTCTTTCATTCCGCTTTTCGTCCAAGGAACACTCGGCGGCACGGCAACCGAAGCCGGTTCCATATTGACACCATTATTGCTCGGCTGGGTGGTCTTTGCGATGATTGGCGGGCGGTTGATGTTCAAAACCGGAGCGCGTCCCCTGATTGTTACCGGGCTGGCGGCGGTGCTACTCAGTTTCCTGTTCTTAGCGCGATTCAATCAATTCACGCCGCGCTGGGCATTGCTCGCCAGCATCGGGCTGCTCGGTTCTGGCATGGGGCTGACCATGCTGACGCTTATCATCGTCACGCAGAACTCTGTCGAACGCCACCAGTTGGGCATTGCTACCTCACTGACGCAATTTTCGCGCTCGATAGGCGGCGCAGTCGGCGTCGCCGTAATGGGAACAGTGTTGATGGTCGGGCTGGCATCACAGAAAGGCGAGATTCAACGCCTCAGCGGACTGCCGGAAGCCGAAGTCGAGCAAATCGTCCGCAATCCCAGCGCACTTATCGAACCAAGCTTGCGCTCGCAGTTAAAACCGGAACTTCTACGGGCGATGGAAGGAGCCTTGGCGCACGCCCTTCATAACGTCTTTATCGTCGGCGCGGTCTTTGCGGCATTGGCGTTACTAGCCGGTTTTCGTATGCCATCGCAATGGACAAAGCCCGCCAGCGCCACAATCAAATCCGCCGAAGAACAACCGACAATGGCGCATTGAGTTGATAATGAGCAAGCAGGAAGCGAAACAAGTAAGAATTAAGAATTAAGACCGATTCCAGCCGATTTGTGCGTATGGTTAGCAGTTGGTTGGGGAAGTATCAAGAGGTTGCTTGATAACCGCTTCTTCAAAATACACACAAGTCATTTGGAATTGGTATAAGAGGGCGTCTTAATTTTTAATTCTTACTTCTTACTTGACACCAATCATTCGTGCCGTAAAGCGATTGCCGGGTCTACTTTTGCAGCGCGTCGCCCCGGTAGCCAGCACGCCAGTATAGCAACAACTGTGAGCGTCACCGCAACACTAACAAACGTCGTCGGGTCTGTGGCGCTCACTTCAAAGAGCATACTCTTCATCAACCGCGTCAGCGCCAATGCCCCAAGTAAACCAAGCGCCACACCGCCCACCGTCAGCTTTAGTCCCTGTCCGATGACCAGTTTCAATATATCGCGGGCGCTGGCTCCGAGCGCCACACGAATGCCGATTTCATTGGTGCGTTGCGTCACCGAATAAGAGATAACGCTGTACAGCCCCACGGTGGTCAACAAGAATGCCAGCGCCGCAAATAGCGACAACAGCCAGGTATTGAAACGCGGTAACGCAACGGCATCGGAACGGTACTGCTCTAGTGTCTTTATGTTGGTCAACGGTAATTCTGAATCAAGAGCGCGGACTTCTGCGGTTATCGGCTCAATCAGGCTTTCCGCCTTACTGCTGCTGCGAACCAGCAAAGTGATGCCGGCATTGGCGAACTGCGCCTGCGGCACATACATTTCCGGTCTGACGGCATCATTCAAACCGCGATGCAACACATTGCCGACAACGCCGACAATCTCCTTTGCCTCACCGCCGCCCCAGCCCAGCGTCAGGCGTTTGCCAAGCGGGTTGTCATCGTCCAGATACTCACGCACAAAGGCTTCGTTGACAATCACCACGGGCGGCGCTTGCGGGTCATCGCGTTCAGTGAAATCGCGCCCGCTACTCTGGCTGATGCCGATGGTCTTGAAGTAATTGAGTCCGATGAAACGCAATTGCGCGACGGGTTGCTCACCTCTGCCAAAGGGACGCTCGACGATATTGAAGTTGGTATTGTTTTCAATCGAAGTCAACGGCACAGATTGTGCGAAACTGACCTCCCGAACGCCGGGAAGTTGTTTGATGCGCTCATTCAAATTGCCCAGAAAAGCATTGATTTTGTCAGGCTTCATGCCCTTCATGGAGTAGCGACTGCTGGCTAAGACCATCTGCGCCGTCAAGACATTATCGGTTGCAAAACCGGGATTGACGGCTTGCAAACGCAGCAGACTTTTAATCAGCAAGCCCGCGCCAACCAGCAACATCACCGCTAGGGCGACCTCTGCAACCACCAACGCGTTACGCAATCTGCCGCGCAACTTGCCTGCTGTCGTACCGCGCCCGCCTTCTTTGACGGCTTCGGCAAGGTCAGTCTTTGAGGCGCTGATAGCAGGGACGATGCCGCAGAGCGCCCCGGTCAAAAGCGACACGCCGAAGGTGAAACTCAGTACGCGCCAGTCAGGCGCAAGCCCGGTAACTCGCGGCACATCGGCAGGCAGCATCGCTGCCAGCCAGTCAACGCCCCACACGGAAAAGAGCAAGCCAAGCAGCCCGCCCGCAAACCCCGCCATCAGGCTTTCAACAAGCAACTGCTGAACAATCTGCCAGCGCGTTGCGCCCAATGCCGCACGGATAGCAATTTCCCGATGCCGCGAGGTCGCCCGCGCCAGTAGTAAATTTGCGACATTGGCGCAGGCAATCAGCAACACCAACCCGACGATGCCGGGCAACAGCAACAACAGCGAACGGGCGTCGCTGACAAAGAGATCGCGCAGAGGCGTGACGCGCACGCCCGATTTTTTATTATTGTCCGGGTGACTCTCGCGCAGTCCAAGCGCGATGCTGTCCATCTCTGTCTGTGCCTGTTCGACGGAGACACCGGGATTCAATCGCCCGATAACGCCCCGATACGCCCGATAGCTGCGACTGGCATTGGCTGACCCGCGCTCTGTCGCGCCGCCGTTGACAGCAACGGTAATCCAGTAATCAATCGGCTCTTTTTGCAGCGGAAAAATACCGGCAGGAGTAACGCCAACAATCACAAACGGTTCTTCGTCGAGTTTGATGCGCTGCCCGATTATCTGAGCGTTGCCCTGAAAACGCTCTCGCCAGCAGCTATCGGTGAGCATCACGCTGTTCAGCCCTTCTTTGGCGCCCGCTACATCATCTTCAGGGTCGAAAGCGCGTCCGAGTTGCGGAGCGATGTCGAGTACCCGGAAGAGATCGGCAGAGACAATCGCGCCGTGCAATCGCGCTGGCTCGCCCGCATCGGTGAGCGCCGCCGAAGTGGAGCCGACAATCGCCATACGCGCAAACGCTTTGCTGTCGTTTTGCCAGTCAGTGAAGTTGAGATAAGAAACGCCATTGATCTTGTCCGGTCTATCCTCGCGGGTTTCCTGTAACATGATGAGTTGTTTTTCGTTCGGGAACGGCAGGGGACGGAGCAGCACGGCATTGACAACGCTGAAGATTGCCGTGTTTGCGCCAATGCCGAGCGCCAGCGTTACGACGACAACAAAGGTGAAAGCAGGCTTCTTTACGAACATCCGCAGCCCGTAGCGCAAATTCTCAAGCAGTAATCTCACAATCTCCTCCTCCAATGGTGGTTGACACTGAGAGTACAAACCGTGTGCCAGCAAATACCGATAAAAACAGGGGATTTTTCAAGGAATTTTACCGCGAAGGGTGAACTAGCTGTGCGTTCGTGGGACTTTGAAATCCCAAACTTGCAACACTCTACGCGCAGAATCGAAAATAGTCGGTCAACAACTTCAGCGCTTTGTACTTTAGTTTATTGTTTTTACTGACTTGCCACTGGCTATAGCTAACCTACCACTCGCTTTATATGACTTGCCACTGGCTTTAGCTAGTGGATAAGATGGCATCCCCCTGACTGGCTTTAGCCGAATCTTTTGGCTAAAGCCGACCTTTTGGCTCCTCTTTCTCCTCCAGCTAAAGCGGGAGGCAAGTCATAGAGATTTCATGCCAAAGATAGTACAGCAAACACTCGGCATCTAATTTGGGGAATCGGTGGTCGCTCTTTATCTCTTTACTTTAAGAGTTTTTGCGATAGTCTTCCAGCGCCGTTCTCAGCGCATCAATCGCCAGCGCCGCGCAATGTTTCTTTGCCGCCGGTAGCCGTTCCAACGCCGTCTCTACATCGTCGCGCCCAAGCACCTCAGCTTCGGCAAGCGAGCGATTGAGGATCAATTCCGTCAATACCGACGCCGCCGCCAGGGTTGGCGGGCAGCCGTGCGCTTTCACCTTCGCATCCGTAATCCGTTCATCACTAATTTTAACCGTCAACAGAATGCGATCCATACAAGCGAGATTTGTGACATCGCCTCTCGCGGAAGCGTCATCAAGTTCCCCGACATTGCGCGGCTTGGCTATATGGTCTGCAATCGTTTGACTGTACATATTCGGCGCTTATCCGGCAAAAATCGCGTCCGCTTCCCTGGATTGTTGGAAAATGGGTAGTGGCGCAATGAAGAGAAATAAAGTTCAGAGGACAGCCTTTAGGCTGCGTGTGGGAAGCCGCAGCCTAAAGGCTGTACTCTGAACTTCTCTCACCACCTTGACCCACTACCGGAAAATGAATCATCGTGCCAAGAGGTAGCATAGGCTTCAGCCTGTGTCGTTTTAATCATACACAGGCTGAAGCCTATGCTACAGGTTGGCGAAATCTTATCATCTACAGTTCATCGGCGGGCAACATCTCGCGCAAGCGAGATGTTATCTCTTTGAGCGCCTCAACCGCGAAGTCAATCTCTTCGCCGGTCGTGTAGGCGCTCAAGCTGAAACGCAAACTGCCGCGCACTTCCTGACGCGACAGCCCCAGCGCCGTCAACACATGGCTCGGTTCCAGCGATCCTGACGAACAAGCTGACCCGGTAGAAACCGCAATGCCGCGCAAATCAAGCGCGATGAGCAAACTTTCACCATCAAGCCCTGCAAAGCTGAGATTAGCGATATTCGGGACTCGCCACTCTCTATCGCCATTGACGGTGACACCGGGAATTTCGCTGATGATGCGCTGCTCAAGCAAGTCGCGCAAGTTACGCACCCGCGCCATTCGTTCATCAAGATTCAAACGAGCAAGCTCACAGGCTTTGCCAAGCCCGACAATCCCCGGCACATTTTCGGTTCCCGCTCTTCTGTCGCGTTCGTGATGCCCGCCGTAAAAGAGTTTCGTGAGGCGTGTGCCTTTCTTCAAAAAGAGCGCCCCAACGCCTTTCGGCGCGTGCAGTTTATGTCCTGACAGCGACAGCAAATCAACGCCGAGTTGTTTCACATCAACCGGAATTTTGCCGACCGATTGCACCGCGTCGCTATGCAGATAGAGATGCTTCTGTCCCTGCTCGCGCCGCGCTCTGATGATTGCCGAAATTTCTTCAAGCGGTTGAATCGTGCCGGTTTCATTATTGGCGTGCATCACCGAAATCAGAATGGTGTCGTCGCTAATCGCCTTCTGCAATTCCGCAAGGTCTATCACTCCGCTACGATTGACCGGCAGATAGGTCACCCGATATCTCTGCGCTGCCAACGCCTCACAAGTCGCCAGCGCCGCCGGGTGTTCAATCTTTGTCGTGATGAGATGTCGCCCGTTCGCTTGCTGCGCCTCGGCAATGCCGCGAATCGCCAGGTTGTCAGCCTCGGTGCCGCCCGAAACAAAGACGATTTCTCCCGGTGTCGCGCCGATGAGCAACGCCACCTGTCGCCGCGCTTCCTCGACCGCCGTGCGAGCGCGTTGCCCGAAAGCATGAACCGATTGCGCGTTGCCTATCTCTTCCGTGAAATAAGGCAACATCGCCGCAAGCGCTTCCGGCGCTACGGCTGTTGTGGCGCTGTTGTCTAAGTAAACTTGCATTTTAGTCCGTAGTCCGTAGTGCTTAGTCCGTAGTTTACCGCTCGTAGCTTCCTTAGTTTGTAGGAATAGATAATGAGCAGGAAATGAGTCACGAACTACCCGCTACGGACTACGGACTAAGCACTACGGACGAATCTACTGATTCTCTTCCTGCCATTCCTCGTACCATGCCATCTGAATGGCTTCGAGTTTTTTTTCGTTCGATTCTTTCGGGTCGCCTGCGAAGCCGTCAAGCTGCAATACCCATTGGTACAAATCGGTAAAGCGCACCGTCAACGGATCAACGTCTGGGTGCGTCTCTAATAATTTTATGGCAATCTCTTCAACATCTGTCCAACCAATTTCAGACATACTAATTTTCTCCTGTTTCAAACTTCATGTTCAATAATCCAGTTTAATTGTTTCATCTGCATTGATGCAGGCATTACGCGCATAACGGCATTGCGAAGTGTACAGACAACCGGATTGGCATTTTGTACCATTTTACCGATGCGGTGCGATTGTTCGACGACGCGGCTTGTGCGTTCCAACCGTCGCGCTTCGTAAGCCTTCAACGCCGCTTCGACATTCGGATTTATCGAGATGCAATCTGCCAGCACAACCGCATCTTCAATTGCCTGACACGCGCCCTGTCCGAGGTTTGGCGTCATCGGGTGCGCGGCATCACCGAGCAAGGTCACGCGCCCTTTTGTCCAATTTCGCAACGGCTCACGGTCAACAATATCATTACGCAAAATGGCGCTCTCTGGCGTCGCGTCAATCAATGCCGCAATCGGCGTGTGCCAGCCGCCAAAGAGCTTTAACAATTCCTGCTTGCGCTGCGTTGGCGAATCAATCACGCCTTCGGGCGCATTATTCGTAGCGAACCAGTAGACGCGCTTCTGACTCATTGGCACAATGCCGAAACGCGCCCCTCTGCCCCAGGTCTCCGAGGTTCCTTGCTGTAAAAAAGGATGGTCAAATTCCACCACCGCCCGCCACGCTGTATAGCCGGAATAGCGCGGCTTTTCTTTTCCGAAAATAGCGGCGCGAATCACCGAATGAATGCCATCTGCGCCGACGAGAAAACTGCCGTGCGCTTCGCTGCCATCGGCAAAGCGGGCAATCACGCCGCTTTCATCCTGTGCAAAACCTGTGCATTCAGCGTTCAGGGTGACAGTCTCCGCGCCAAGTTTCTGCAACAGCGCATCAAGCAATTCAGCGCGATGCACCATCAGAATCAGCGTCTCTGCTTCGTTATTGTCGTTGTTGCGGCGTTGTGCCAATGACAGGATTTGCCCTTGTTGATTGCGAATGCCGCCGCTGGTTTGCGGAATGCTGAGTTGCCGCAAGGCGTCTTTCATACCGATTTTATCGAGAGCTTTGATGGCATTAACCGACAACGACAACCCCGCGCCAACTTCCTGTAACTCCGGCGCACGTTCAAAGGCCGCTACCTCAATACCTTTCTGCTCTAGGGCAATTGCCGCACAAAGCCCGCCGATGCCGCCGCCAATAATAATTGCCCTTTTGTCGCTGTCTGATTTGCTCATTGTGCTACGTTTTCGCGCTCATCCGTATCCTCGCCAAGAGTAATTCCTATAAAGTCAGGTTGAAATTACTCCGCAATTTCAACTGTGACATCACCTTTGACGACTGCCTGACAACCTAAGCGCGAATGCAAGGTCAGGTTTTCCGCCAGATAGATGCGGTCTTCTTCATCCTCTTCCATCTCCGGGAGATTCGCTTCGCCTTCTTTAACGATGACATGGCAAGTGGTACAGGCGCAATTACCGCCGCAGGCGTGTTGTAATTCGATGCCAAAATTCAAGGCAATATCTAATAACGAGCCTTCTTTGCCATGCTCATGATAGGGCGTGACATTCGGCTCATATTCAACC
>Ga0187894_10006702_pt1 | contig 11171 bp, 8 predicted proteins | sample GBC1701081metaG_FD_136650 | JGI IMG/M metagenome (GOLD analysis project Ga0187894, IMG submission 136650) | White microbial mat communities from a lava cave in the Kipuka Kanohina Cave System on the Island of Hawaii, USA - GBC170108-1 metaG ...
AGCGCCGCTTAGGTCTTGCTGCCATCGCTCGAGCGAATCATGCGGTACAGGGCTGCGTTGGCCCTGAGGACGTCGCGATGCGGCCGGGCCGGCGTGCCCCACACGGTGCTACCCGCGGGGATGTCGCCGATCACGCCTGCCTGGACCAGCACCCGGGCTCCGCGGCCGATCGTCACGTGGTCCGACACACCCACTTCCCCCGCGATGATGACGTCATCCTCGACCCGGCACGACCCGGCGATCCCGGCCAGGGCGAGAATAAGGCAGCGTTTGCCCACCTGCACGTTGTGCGCGATGTGCACCATGTTGTCCAGCTTGGTTCCGTCGCCGACGATCGTGTCGTCCACACTGCCTCGATCCACACAGCAGTTCGCGCCGATCTCCACGTCGTCCCCAATGACGCACCGCCCGACATGCGGAATCTTGCGATGCAGGGCGCCGTCCCGGCCCGGGATGTAGCCGAAGCCGTCGCTGCCGAGACGGGTGCCGGCGTGGATCACGACGCGGCGGCCGATGGTCGTGCCGGGATAACACGTCACCTGCGGCTGCAGCTCGCAGTCCTCACCGATGACGACGCCGTCGCCGATCACGCAATGCGCGCCCAGACGCACGTTGCGCCCCAGCCGCACGTCGCGGCCCAACACCACGTGCGGCCCGATGGCCACGGGGTCCTCCCACTGCGTCCCCCGTCCGATCACCGCGGTCGGATGAACGCCGGGGTCCCAGACGGGCGGCGGATATAGGACCGCCAGCACCGCCAGCAGGGCCGCGTGCGGATCCGGAACGATGATGCGGGTGGCGGGACCGCCGGGCGCCGTCGCGAACTGCTCCGCGCATAACACGATGCCGGCGCGGGAGGGCTGAAGGTAGGGGAGGTAGCGGGCACTGGCAAGAAACGAGAGGTCGTCGGGGCCGGCCCGCTCCAGCGGGGCGACCGCGACGACCGAAACGTTGGCAGGACCCACCAGCCGCCCGCGCGTGAGGGCGGCGACCTCCGGAGCCGACAGCGCGCGCGCGGGCTCGGCGCTCACCGCGGTCCGCTCAGGGACTCGATTGCCGCAACCGCTCGATCACCTTCGACGTGATGTTCAGGGCCGGGTCCGCGGCGACGATCCCATTCCCTTGCGCATCGGCGTCGAAAATGAGGGTGTAGTTCCCTTCCGCCCGGATCCCCTGAATGATCGTGTTGATGCGCGCCTGGAATGGCCCCAGCAGCTCCTGATTGCGCGCCCGGGCGCGGCTATCCAGCTCGCTCGAACGCTGCGTCATGCGATCCTGCATCGCCTGCAGCTCCGTCCGTTTGGCGTTCTTCGCGGCCGGGGACAACGCGATCGAGGCCTGGTCGAAGGCCTGCACCGCGGAATCCAGCTGCTGCTGCAGCTTCTGCACCTCGTCGCGCATCGCCTGGAATTCGCGGAAAAACGTCGATTCGGCCGCTGCATATCCGGGTGTGCTGTCGAGGATGGCCCGCGAGCTGAGGAACGCCAAGCGCGCATTCACCGCCGCCGGACGGGCGGGTGTGGATGGCGTTTGGGCCATCGCCGACCCCGCCAGGACCGTGCCGAGACACACGAGGACTACCTGCCGCATAACCACTCCAGAGGAAAAGGGCATCAGAAGAAGTTGCCGAGTTTGAAGTGCAGTTTCCAGCCCGGGGCCGGACGGCCTGCAATGTCGGTGCGGTCAAAGCCGTAAGCCAGGTCCAGGCCCAGCGGGCCTAGGGGCGAGATGACGTCCGCCCCGAAACCGGCCCCCCGGAACAGCCGGGTCGGGTTCCAGTCCACCGCGCGGGCCCAGAGGTTACCCGCATCGTAGAAGACGTTCAGGTAGAACATCTGGGACACGCGCAGCCCGATCTCCCCGGTCATCAGGAAAAAGGACTTGCCGAAGGCGTTGGGGGAGGCGCCGCGCGAGTTCGCCTGAGGATCGTACCCAAGCGGGGTCACCGAGAACTCGTCGTAGCCCCGCAGCGGTATGCCGAACTGGGTCCCCCCGAGGCTGAACAGCTGGTCAAAGAACGGCGAATTCCCAAACACGAAGCCGGACCGGCTGCGCAGACCCATCACCAGACGCATCGCGGAAGCGCCGCCCCCCAGCTCGGCGAGGGGCGCATACCAGGAGGCCTCCAGGTCGACCCGTTGAAAATTGCCGGTCCCGCCGACCGGGCCGCCGCTCTGCGACAACCCGACCGAGACCATGGTCCCGGCGGTGGCGAACGGCAGGTCGATCCGGGTGTCCCGCAGGGCGGAGACACCGACGGTCGAGCGCAGACAGTTCTGGCAATTGAAGACCGTGTTGAACGCGACGTTGCTCGCGGAGCCGGTATAGGTCTGTTCGTCGATCGAGTAGGACAGGAACAGCCGCGCGTAGCGATCGCGAAAGGCCGGGAACCCGATCTGCAGGCCGCCGCCGCGGCGGCGCACCCGTCCGAGGTCGGCGATGTTGTAGCGCAGCCGTGTGTTGTGAAGGTCGATGGTCCCCGAAATCCGCGAATCGCGAATCGCGGGATCGGTGAACGAGATGGAGAAGTCGTTGATGTTCTTGCCGAACTGCCACTGGAACTTGCCGCGCTTGCCTTGGCCGAACAGGTTCGGCTCTTCGAGCCCGAGGAAGCCGCCCAGCCCGGTACCCTGCCCGACCGACGCGCCGAAATTCACGTTGCCGGTGTGCTTCTCGCTGACGTGGAATACGACGTCGATATCGCCCTGGTCGTTGGCCTGCGGCGTATCGGGGAACGGCAAGGGCTGATTGAAAAAGCCCAGGTTCGAGATGTTCTGGTAAGAGCGCAGCAGCGCGTCCTGACGGAACACGTCGCCGGGCAGCAGCACGATGGCGTCGCGAATCACGCGCTCGTGGGTCACGTCGTTCCCGACGATCTCCACCTTGTTCACGATCGCGGGTTGCCCTTCGTTGATCATCCAGCGCAAATCCAGCACCGGCTTCCCGTCCGCCGCGGTGCGACGGATGACGTCGGGGCGAATCTGCGCGTAGATGTAGCCCTGGTTGTGGTACAGCGCGTACAGCCCCGTGGTCGCGTCGTCCCAGCGGGTCTGGCTGAAGACGGCCGGGCCTTTGGCGACCCCGCCCAACCCGAACATCCCCGTGCGCCGCTCGCTGCCGAAGGGGTACAGCTGCTCCAATTCCTCGGTGGAGAAGCGTCGATTCCCCACGATCTCGAACGTCCCGACGCGATACTGCTCGCCCTCGGCGACGCGGAGGACCAGCTCGGCTTTCCCCGTCGAATCGTTCACGACCAACGTGTCGTCGAGCACCTGGAAGTCGACGTAGCCGCGCTCGCCGTAGAATTTGGGCAGCCGTTCCTGCATGTCTCCGCGCAGCTTCTCGTCGTCGAAGTCTCCCTTGCGCCACCACCAGAACCCTTCGGGGCGGGACTTCATCTGCGCCACGACGGCGGCGTCGGGGAAATGCGTGTTGCCGTCGATGCGCACGCGCGCGATCGCGACGCGACGACCCTCGGTGACAGCGAACACGAGGCGGACGCGCGCCGAATCGGCTTCGTACACGGACACGGTCTTGACGTCGGCGAGGTAATAGCCGCGCGCGCGATAGAGCGAATCAATGCGGCCCCGCGAGCGGGCCACTGCCGCCGGGTCGATGGGCCGGCCCTCGGACAGGGTCACCTTGGAGCGGACGGCTCCTTCGCTCAAGCGGGAAACCCCGCGCACCGTCCAGTGGGCGAGCAGCGGCCGTTCGTGCACGCGGATGATGAGAACCTGGACGCCGCTGGTGGTGTCCTGGTCGATCCGGACGTCGTCGTACTGCCCGGTGGCGTACAGGGCGCGGATGGCGCGCTGGATGTCCCGGTAGGTCGTGAACCGCTGCGGCACGAGGCCCGCGGTCTGCAGCACCACGGCCCGCGACACGCGCTTCATGCCGACGGCCAGGACGGAGTCGGGTGCGCCGCCCGCAACGCCTTCCTGGCCCCGCACACTGCGCGGGGCCAGGAGGAACAGCGCGACGGTCAGCGAGTAAGCGGCGACCCGGCGGATCACGCCTTCGTGCCGGAGAGTGCGCGGAACGCCAGGCGCTCCTTGTCGGGCGCCACATCGACCTCGATCTCGTCGCCCCGCGCGAATTCGCCGACGAGGATCTTCTCGGACAGCGGATCCTCCACGTACTTCTGGATGGCCCGCTTGAGCGGCCGGGCACCGTAGTGCTCGTCGTACCCGTGTTCGACCAGGAAATCGTTCGCCGCCTGCGTGAGCCGCAGGGTGAGCTCCTCGTCGCCGAGCCGCTTCTGCACGTCGCGCAGGATGATGCCGACGATCTGCGCGATGTGATCCCGTGAGAGCGGGTGGAACACGATGACGTCGTCCAGGCGGTTGAGGAATTCGGGGTTGAACACCTTGCCGATCTCCTCTTTCACCTTCTCGGCCATCCGCTCGAAGCTGCCCCGGGCGTCGCCCTGAGCGAAGCCGAGCGTCTTGCCTTTCAGCATGTCGCGCGCGCCCACGTTCGACGTCATGATCACGACCGTGTTCTTGAAGTCGATCACGCGGCCGTAGTTGTCGGTCAAGTGCCCCTCGTCCAACACCTGCAGCAGGATGTTGAACACGTCGGGGTGCGCCTTCTCGATCTCGTCCAACAGCACGACGGCATACGGTTTCCGGCGCACCGCCTTCGTGAGGGCGCCCGAATCTTCGTAGCCGACGTAGCCTGGAGGCGCGCCGATCAACCGGCTCACCGAGAACTTCTCCATGTACTCCGACATGTCGACGCGGATCAATGCAGTGGCGTCGGCAAACAGGAACTTGGCGAGGGCCCGGGCCAGCTCCGTCTTCCCGACCCCGGTCGGGCCGCTGAACACGAACGAGCCGATCGGCCGCTTCGGATCCTTGAGACCCGCGCGGCTGCGCCGGATCGCCCGGGAGATGACGGTGATCGCCTCGTCCTGGCCCACCACGCTCAGATGGAGCTCCTCTTCCATCCGCAGCAGGCGGGCGGTCTCCGCTTCCTGCAGGCGCGTGACCGGAATGCCGGTCCAGCGGGAGACAATGAACGCCACCTGCTCCTCGCCGATCACGGGACGGCGCGTCTGGCGCTCGCGCTCCCATTCGTCCTGTTTGCGCCGGATCTCGCTCTGCAGCTCGCGCTCCGAGTCACGCAGCGCGGCCGCCCGCTCGAAGTTCTGTTCGCGGACCGCATTTTCTTTGTCGCGGCTGATCTGCTCCAGCTTCTCCTTGAGCTCAGCCACTTCGGGCGGCGGCACCTGGGTCGCCAGCCGCGCACGCGCGCCGGCTTCGTCGATCACGTCGATCGCCTTATCGGGCAAGAAGCGGTCGGTGATGTAGCGCTCCGAGAGCTTGGCCGCGGCGTCGAGGGTCTCGTCCGGGATGACCACCCGGTGGTGCTCCTCGTACCGCTTGCGCAGCCCCTTCAAGATCTCGATCGTCGCGTCGACGGTCGGCGGATCCACGATCACCGTCTGGAACCGGCGCTCCAGGGCGCCGTCCTTTTCGATGTATTTGCGATACTCGTTGAGAGTCGAAGCGCCGACGCACTGCAGCTCCCCGCGAGCCAGCGCCGGCTTCAGCATGTTCGACGCGTCGACGGCGCCTTCGGCGGCCCCGGCACCGACCAGCGTGTGCAGCTCGTCGATGAAGAGGATGATGTTGCGATTCTGGGCGATCTCGTTGATGACCGCCTTGAGGCGCTCTTCGAACTGGCCGCGGTACTTCGTGCCGGCGATCACGGCGGCCATGTCGAGCGACAGGACCCGGTGGTCCTTCAACGCATCGGGGCACTGCCCGCTCGCGATGAGCTGGGCCAGCCCTTCGACGATCGCCGTCTTCCCGACGCCGGGCTCGCCGATCAGGACCGGATTGTTCTTCTTGCGGCGGGACAGGATCTCCATCACCCGCTCGATTTCCTTCTGGCGGCCGATCGTCGGGTCGAGCGCGCCGTCGCCGGCGAGCTGCGTGAGATCGCGGCAGAAATGATCGAGAGCGGGCGTCTTGGATTTCTTTTCGCTCTTCGGTGTCGGCGCCTGAGTGCCGGGTCCCGCCGCCGGAGCGGCGGAGGGCATCTCGCTGCCCAGCAGCCGCAGCGTTTCGGCGCGGGCCTGCTCCAGGTTCACGCCGGCATCGGTGAGCACTTGCGCCGCGATGCCTTTTTCCTCGCGCAACAGCCCGAGCAGCAGGTGCTCCGTCCCCACGTAGGAGTGGTTGAGCTCGCGCGCCTCGCTCATGGCGAGCTCCAGCACCTTCTTGGCGCGGGAGGTATAGGGCAGGTCCGGTCCGGCGGCCGCGGCCGCTTTGCCTTTCTTGACCGTCTCCTCGATTTTCTGCTGGATCTCTTCCAGATCCACGTTGAGGTTGGTCAGGACCGCCGCCGCGACCCCCTCCCCCTCACGGATCAGGCCGAGCAGAATGTGCTCGGTCCCCACGTATTCGTGATGCAGACGGGCGGCTTCTTCCCGCGCCATCTGGAGGACTTTACGAACGCGATCCGTGAAATTGTACCCGTTCATCTCGAGTGCCTACCTCAGGTGGTCTCGCCGCGCAGCAGCTGCCGCACGTACGACGCCCGAATCATCGGCAGTTCGGGATCACCGACCTGCCGCCCTTCTGTGGCCGCCAGGTGAGCGGGTTGCGTGTGGATGAGCAGTTTGTTGAGTGTGTATACACTTAGCCCGGTGATCAGATTCAACCCGACGCCGAGCCGCACCCCGCTCAACAAGTTCATCGTCTCCTCGAAGGTGAGCGAGCGCGCGTACCGCAGCAATCCATACGCCCGCCACACCTTGTCTTCCACCGTTCCCGCCGCCGTCTTGAGCAGCACGTCTCGTGCCTGTTCTTCGTACTCAATAACCTGCCGCACGATACGTCCCAAATGGTCGAGGAGCTCGCCTTCCGCCTTCCCCAGCGTCGTTTGGTTGGACAGCTGAAAGAAATTCCCGACGACCTCACTCCCCTCCCCGTACAGCCCCCGAAACGTGAGGCCGACCTGGGCCAGCCCCTGCAAGACCTTGTTGATCTCTTTCGTTAACACCAAGCCGGGCAAGTGGATAAGCACGCTCGCGCGGAGGCCAGTGCCGGCGTTGGTGGGGCAGGAGGTAAGATAGCCAAACTCGGAATGGAACGCGAACGGAAGCAGCCGACCCAGCTCGCTATCTACTGAATCCAATACGGCATACGCGTCGTCCAACGCGAACCCCGACACCATCGCCTGCAGGCGAAGGTGATCCTCTTCGTTCACCATCAATCCGACCGGCGTTTCGATCAGCACGGCAGCGCCGGGGCGCGGGCGCGACGGCTCTCGCTCCAGTGCCGCAAGCTCTTTGCTCACCAAGTGGCGCTCGTGCAGCAATTGCCGGTCGGGGCGCTCCAGCTCGTGCAGCGCAAACATGATCGCCCGGCCCAGATGCTCGCTCGCCGCCGCCGCTTCGGCGACCCGCGTCAGCACGCCGTTCCGATCGGCGTCCGTGGCGCGCAGACTGAAGGCGTGTCCGGTGAGGTTGCGGGCGAGGCGGATGCGCGTCGAGAGCACAATCTGCGGATTGGGACCCGACGCGTCGAGCCAACCGACGCCGCCGTCGGGAAGCAGGGATAGGTCGATCATTCGAGCACCCGGATGCGATCGCGCAGCTCCGCGGCCAGCTCGAAGTTCTCGCTCTCGACCGCCCGGCGGAGCTTCTCGCGCAGATCCAGCAGCCGGCCGGTCGGACTGACTTCGCCGGCGCTGCCCGGCGCCACATAGCGCTCGCCGACGTGCTGACTCGAGCCGTGCAAGCGCCGCAACAGATCCCGCAAATGCACCTCGAAGAGCTGGTAGCACTGCGCGCAGCCCAGCCGGCCGCTGTCACGCACATCCTTGAGCGTCGCCCCGCAGGTGTCGCAGCGTACGCCGTCGGCCGGCACCGGCAGCGCCGCTTCCTTCCCCAGGGCGGAGAGGAACGTGCCTAGCGGCGTCTTGAGCACGCCACTCCCGGTCTCGATGCCCTTCTCCTGCGCGCACTGCTCGCACAAGTGCAGCGTGACCTTGGTGTCGTGCTCCACTTGCGTCAGCTCGATGACGTGCTCGCGCTTCCTGCAGTTATCGCAGCGCATTTACGGAATCGCATCCACGGAGCCCACCACCGTCAGGCGGCCGTCCTCGAGCCACAGAATCCGGTCGGCGCGCGCCGCCAGCTGCCGATTGTGCGTCACGATCACCACCGCCGTCTCGTACTCCCGCGCCAGTCGAAACAACATCTCATGCAGCCGCTCGCTCGAAGCATGGTCCAGGTTCCCCGAGGGTTCGTCCGCCAGCAGGAGGCTCGGGTCGTGGACCAGAGCGCGGGCCACCGCGCACCGCTGCTGCTCCCCACCCGACAGCTCCGTCGGGCGATGGCTCATGCGCCCCGCCAATCCCACCGCCGACAACTTCTCCTCGGCTCGGGAACGGGCTTCGCGCGCCGGCACATTGCCGATCAGCAGCGGCATCATCACGTTCTCCAACGCCGAGAACTCCCGCAACAAATGATGGAACTGGAACACGAACCCCAGCTTGCGATTGCGCAGCTCGGCCAGGCCCTCGGGTCCGAAGTCGGCGTAGCGCGACCCCTCCAGCCACACGTCGCCGGCACTGGGCCGATCCAACGCCCCCAGCAGATGCAGCAGCGTACTCTTCCCGGCCCCCGAGGCCCCCACCACCGCGATCAGCTCGCCGCGGTGCACATCCACGTCGACACCCCGCAACACCTCCAGCGGCTGGCCGTCACCACCCGCATAGACCTTGCGCAGGCCTCTCGACTCGAGGAGGGCCGTCATTCGTACCGGATCGCCGGAACCGGGTCCAGGCGCGCCGCGACCAGTGCCGGATAGAGCGGCGCCAAGGTCGCGACCAGCAGGCTCGCGATCACCACCAGCAGCGCATCGAGCGGCTGCGTGTGCACCGGGAGGTGATCGATGAAATAGATCGACGGATCGATGTGAATCCATTCACCCCGATTGATGACGCTCCCCGCGGCCAAGCCGAGGCTCGCCCCCACCACGGTCCCGACCAGCCCGATCAACACCCCCTGCATCAGAAACACGCGCCGCACGGACGCGCGGCGCAGCCCCATCGCGAGCAGAATCCCGATCTCCTTGGTCTTGTCGCGCACGACCATGGTCAACGTGCCCACCACGTTGAACGCCGCGACGATGCAAATCAGGAACACCACGAAGGCCATGGCGAGTTTCTCGAGCTTCAGGGCCGAGAACAACGACGAGTTCTGAGACTGCCAGTCCACCACGCGATACGGGTAGCCGAGCCGGTTCTCGAGGTCGGTGCCCACCTGGTGCGCGGCCCAGGGGTCGGCTAACCGAACCTCGATGCCGGTGACCGCGCTGTCCAGGGCGGCGAACCGTTGCGCGACGCGACGCTCCAGTACGACGTAGGAGTTGTCGTACTCGAACATGCCGGTGTCGAACAGGCCGGTCACCTCAAAGCGATGGAACCGGGGCACGTAGGCCCCCAGACTCGGATTGAACCGGGTCCCGGCAAACGCGACCAGGGTGACGACGTCTCCGGGATACGCCGACAGCTTGCTGGAGAGCCGGCTTCCCAGCACGATGCCGGCCTCGACGTCGGGCCGCGTGGTGCGAAACCGCAGATCCCCACGGGTGAAATGGCGCGCCAGGGTCGTGACCGGCAGCTTGCCCGTATCGGGATCGATCCCCAGCACGACGACGCCTTCGGCGTAGTCATGCCCGGCCGAGATGCCGCCTTGCGTGATCACGAACGGCCCGGCCGCCGTCACCCCGGGTGAGCGGCGCACGCGCGTCAGGATGCTGCGCCAGTCGTCGAGCCGGAGCCCTTCCCCGTACGTGAGCACCCGGAGGTGAGGACTCGCGACGAGAATCTTGTCGCGCAGGTCGGCCTGCAAGCCATTCATGACGCCGAGGACGATCACCAGCGCCATGACGCCGACGGTCACGCCGCCCACGGCGATCACGGTGATCAGCGACAACAGGCGGGACATGCGCCGGCTGCGCAGATAACGGAGGGCAATGAGCGCTTCGAGCCGCGAAGGCCAGTTGGCGTGCACGAACACCACCAGCCCCGCGACCAGCAGCGCGCCGACCGCCACGAGAATCATGTCGCGGAGATTCATACGGGCCGGAGCATGGGAAACAGGATCACGTCGCGGATCGAGGGCTGGTCCGTGAGGATCATGAGCAGCCGGTCGACGCCCAACCCCACACCGCCCGTGGGCGGCATGCCGTACTCGAGCGCGCGCAGGAAATCCTCATCCAGCTGATGCGCCTCGGCATCGCCCGCGGCGCGAAAGCGCGCCTGTTGCTCGAACCGCCGCCGCTGCTCGTCGGGGTCGTTCAGCTCGCTGAAGGCATTGGCGAATTCGCGGCCCAGCACGAACAGCTCCCAGCGCTCCACGCGGGTGGGGTCGTCCGGTTTGCTCTTCGCCAGCGGCGAGAGGGCGATCGGATAGTCCATCACGAAGGTCGGCTGGATCAGGGTCGGCTCCACGTAGTGCTTGAAGACCTCGTCGAGCAATTTCGCTCCGCTCAACGCGTCCGCCTCCGAAACCTGCTTGCGCCGCAGCGCGGCGCGCAGCTCCGCGTCCCCGGCGGACGCGATGTCCACCCCGGCGGTTGCCCGCATCAGCGCCGCGAAGTCCTGCCGGGCGAACGGCGTTGCGAACGACAGCGTGACGCCGTGACGGTCCAGCGAAGTCCCGCCGAACAGCTCGGACACGACCTCCGCCAGCATCGCCTCCGTAATCTCGGCCATGGCGTGATAGTCGGCATAGGCCTCGTACCACTCCGCCATGGTGAACTCCGGATTGTGCCACCGATCGAGGCCTTCATTGCGGAAATCGTGTCCTATCTCATACACCTTCTCCAGGCCGCCGACGATGCAGCGCTTGAGGTAGAGCTCATCGGCGATGCGCAGGTAAAACGTGGCGTCGAGCGCTTCATAGCGGGTCACGAAGGGGCGCGCCGCCGCTCCCCCATAGACGGGCTGCAGCACCGGGGTTTCCACTTCGATGTAGCCACGCTGATCCAGGAAGCGCCGGATCACCTGTACGGCGCGGGCCCTGGTCCGGAACACCTCACGCAGCTCCGGATGCACGGCGAGGTCGGCGTACCGCTCCCGGTAGCGCAGCTCGGGATCGGTCAGGGCGCCATGCAGCACGCCGTGCTCGTCGGCCTTGCCGCGCGGCA
>Ga0187894_10006703_pt1 | contig 11170 bp, 10 predicted proteins | sample GBC1701081metaG_FD_136650 | JGI IMG/M metagenome (GOLD analysis project Ga0187894, IMG submission 136650) | White microbial mat communities from a lava cave in the Kipuka Kanohina Cave System on the Island of Hawaii, USA - GBC170108-1 metaG ...
CCGTAGATCGTTTCACGCTGCTTGTTCATCACGTCGTCGTATTTGAGAACGTGCTTACGCGTTTCGAAGTTGCGGCCCTCGACCGCCTTCTGCGCGCGTTCGATCTGTTTCGACACAGTGCGGCTTTCGATGGCGACGCCTTTTTCCATCCCAAGCCATTCCATCATCGAGCGGACCTTGTCGCCCGCGAAAATGCGCATCAGGTCGTCTTCAAGCGAAAGCACGAAACGCGATGATCCCGGATCGCCTTGTCGCCCGGCGCGTCCGCGAAGCTGATTGTCGATTCGGCGCGATTCGTGCCGCTCGGTGCCTAAGATGTGCAGCCCGCCCGCGGCCTTCACTTCCTCATGCTCATCGGCGACGACGCGTTTTGCTTTCGCCATTTCGGTCTCAAGGTGTTCAGGCGATGCTTCGTCAGGATTTATCTCCTGGCGTTTTAGATATTCGCGCGCAAGAAACTCCGGGTTGCCGCCCAGCAAAATATCGGTTCCGCGGCCGGCCATGTTCGTGGCGATCGTGACCGCGCCTTTACGTCCAGCCTGTGCGACGATCTCGGCCTCGCGTTCATGATATTTCGCATTGAGAACGTTGTGCGGGATGTTCGCTTTTTTCAGACGGTCGGCGATAAGCTCGGAATTTTCAACCGAAACCGTGCCGACCAGAACGGGCTGGCCGCGATCATGCAGATCTTTGATCTCATCGACGACGGCGTCCCATTTTTCGGGCAGCGTGCGGTAGATCATGTCCGAATTGTCCTTGCGGATCATGTCGCGGTGCGTCGGGATGACGACCACGTCGAGGTGGTAAACCGTGCCGAATTCTTCGGCCTCGGTCTCCGCCGTTCCGGTCATGCCCGAAAGCTTCTGGTACATTCGGAAATAATTTTGCAGCGTGATGGTAGCGAGCGTTTGATTCTCACGCTCGATCTTCACCCCTTCTTTCGCCTCGACCGCCTGGTGCAGGCCGTCCGACCAACGCCGGCCCTGCATCAGTCGGCCGGTGAAATCGTCCACAATGATCACCTCGCCGTCCTGAACGACGTAGTGATGGTCAACCTTATACAGCGTGTGCGCTTTGAGCGCCTGCTCGACGCAGTGCAGCAGCTCCATGTTCGACGGATCGTAGAGATTCGAAACGCCGAGCAGCTTCTCCGCTTTCGTAACGCCCTGCTCGGTCAGCACCGATGAGTGATTTTTTTCATCGAGAAGATAATCGCCGGTCGTAATTTTCGTCTCTTCGTCCTTGTGCCCTTTTTCGAGCGACGGGATGATGTCGTTCGCGACGTAATACTTGTCGGTCGCGTCGTCGGTCGCGCCGGAGATGATGAGCGGCGTACGGGCTTCGTCGATCAGGATCGAATCGACCTCGTCCACGATCGCAAAATAATGATCGGGCTGCACGAGCGATTCGACGTCGAACTTCATATTGTCGCGAAGATAGTCGAAGCCGAACTCGTTGTTCGTGCCGTAGGTGATGTCGCATGCGTAAGCTTCTTTGCGCTCGACATCGTCCATGTCGTTCTGTATGCAGCCGACGGTCAAGCCTAAGAATGTGTGGATGCGGCCCATCCATTCCGCGTCGCGCGAAGCGAGGTAATCGTTCACCGTCACGACGTGAACGCCGCGGCCCGTGAGCGCATTCAGGTATGCCGGCAGCGTCGCCACAAGCGTTTTACCTTCGCCAGTGCGCATCTCCGCGATCCGGCCCTGATGAAGCGCGACGCCGCCGATCATCTGCACGTCGAAATGCCGCATTTCGGTGACGCGCTTTGACGCCTCGCGCACCGTCGCGAAAGCTTCCGGCAAGATCGTGTGCAGAATTTCCTGCTCCTCTCGCCGCCGCTCGTTCTTGTCGTCGATACCTTCGAGATGATCGGCTATTATTCTTTTAAACTTCGGCGTCTGTGCTTTTAGCTCGTCGTCCGAAAGCTTCTCAAGCTTCGGCTCCCAGCTGTTTATCTCGACCACGACCGGCGCAACTTTTTTCAAAAAGATGCCGCTGCTCGAGCCAAAAACTTTTTTAACTAACTTATCCGCAAAACTGTTTACTGGCATGTTTTCCTCAAATGTCGTCCCGTGTCAGTAGCCCGCACGTGAGTAAGGGCTCATGGTAGGTCTATAAAGTTAACCTGAACGGTAACTTCCTTCGCGATTGTTGCGCAAATGTCCGCTCGTCGCTGTTTGAGTGTCAGCAGCCAAATTTAATAGGCTTTTTGGTGGATCACCTTGAGCCCTCCCTCACGGTCGGGCTACTGACACGCTTATGCGTCTTTCGCAAGCAGCGATTCGAGGTCGGCGCGGGGAAGGCGCGTGACGACGAAAACCTGGTCATTTTCTGAGCGGAAAGTCGTCTTTTCGTAAATGCGAAGAAGGACGGTGTTTGCCGAAGTGATTTTTAGTTGTCGATGCGTGTTTGCGAGGTCCGCCGCAAGCAGGCCCGCATTTTGCGCCGAGACTTTCTTTACGGCAACCTCGACTGCGAAATTGTCGCGATCGAGCTTGAAATGGAATTTCGAATCGTGCGTTTCCCTCGAGCCGTAGCGGTCGTTCGGCAGACAATCGCCGAGTGAGTAACCGTCAGTCAACCGTTTGCTGAACCATTCCAGCGTTTTACGAGCGGACTCATTGCTTGTAATGAATTCATTGACGGTGTAGCTGCCGACTTTATTCGCCGCAACGCACGGAAGCTGAGTGCCTTGGGCGACTGAAAAAGTATTGATCGAAGAATCGAAAAGGTCATTCGTTCGCAGATCGCGAAGGGCGGAGATGAACCGTTCGACATCGTCGAGATAATTCTCCAGCGACAAGTGCACCGGCGAACGCTCGTCGTCCGGCTTATTGTCCAGATCGTCCTTTATCTCGATCTCGTCCGTTATCTCAAACGCACGCGTCGTCGCCGAATGCGCAAAAACCTGCGGCGCGGCCCCGCCCACGACCAACAGGCCCAGATACACGCCAAGCGTGGTGAGAAAAAGGATCGAGTTTTGGTTCTTCCTGGCGTTCAAAACTTATTTTAATGCAGAGTTGCCATTATGTTTTTTCGAAGCACTACCGCTAGGCTTCTGATTCTCGGCGGCCTGTTCGGCAAGCTTCCGCTGTATCATCGGATGAGCGATGGTCTTAGGCACGACGAATTTTATCTTGAGTGTCTTGCCGGCAACCTCAGTTACGACTCCTTCTAATAAAGCCAGGTCGTCTTTATCGTTCTGGCCTGCATTCGCGCCCTGCTTCTTTTTCTTATAATATGCGAGCGCAAAATCAAACGTCGATTTTCTTGCCTTCGCAAGCGAGTCATTCTCAAAGTCGGTCTGCAGGGTCGCTTCAATATTCTCTGTATTCTGAACAAAGATAAAGCTCAATTCCTTTCCGACGACGTCTTTAATGTACGCAAGATAACCAGCCTCATTGACCGCCTCGATCGATGCCTTTACCACGTCGACCGTGGCTTGGTCATTGCCAGTCGTTGGACCGAATCGGAAGGACTTAGGATCGAATCTGCCATTCTTATCGAGTTTACCCTTGCCGGTGATGGTAAATTCGCTCTCCAAATTGAGCGGACCCTTCGCCTTAAGCTCATTGATCGCATTTCCCAGATCTACAATTGGCCGCTTATTGATCTCGACGTCCTGAACCGGATCGCTTTTCAGCGACGAATCAGTGTTCGAGTTGGCGTCGTTCTGTGCAACCGTCTGATCCGTATTCGTATTAGACGGCGCACCTATTGTCGGATTTTTTTTGCGTCGGTTCTTCACGCCGGAAATCTTAGTGTTCGTGTCGTCGCTAAATGAAAACGGCGAATCGGGAACCGTGCCGGTGACAGCGTTGGGATTTGGCGGAGGCAGCTTGGGCGCGGACGCGATCAGATCACCGCCCGTCGCCGGATTCGAAAAGCCGTTGTTGAAACCGGCGAGCGCATCTTGAGCCGCCTGCTGCGCAGCCAATTTCTCAGGATTGGCGTACTTGTCATAATCGGCAGGATAGCGAAATAGCGGCTCCGCTCCGCTGACGTCGATAAACGTGATCTCAGCATCGCCAAGGTCGATGCGTTCATATTCGGCGTCGATGAATTCACGCTCCGTGCCGAAGATCATGGTCCCGACATAGGCCATATCCAGAACCTGGCAAACGCGACCGACCCACGGGCTGTCGCAGCCTTTTCGCGTCAGAATGTTGTCGGACCGGGCGGCAAAACCGAGGGCGATGAGATTAAAGATCGCCGAGACCGCCAGGATTTTGTAGATACGCGGGCCGAGATCCCAGTTCTTTACTTCGTAATTATGAAACAGATCGCCTTCCTGCGATTTTTCCACCGGCTCCGCGTTGTATAATTCCTGCTCGAACATATCGTATAAATCCCGGTAAAAGCTTTGTTTGCCTATAATTTTCGGCTTCAACGTTTGACGCTTTGTCCGCCTTTTTGGTTGCGGAACAAATAATCATCTTAACACTCCGCAACAGCGTTTGAAAGCCCTTAGACTTTGCCCTCGCGAACCGCTAACATCGCTTTTATATGCCGCGACGAAGCTACGGCAAAGGTCGAAATAGCGGGCCGCGAAACCGTTCCGACCGCCACAAACCAGAACGCAAGTTTAAACGCGCGTCGAAACGCGAAAGTTCTGCAAAATCGAGCGAGCCTCGGCAAACAGCAGTGCAGGCCCACGCTGTCGAAGAGCTGCTTTCCGGCATCGGAGTGCCGCCGCCTCAGGCCTTCGTGCCGGACGATTTCCAAACGGAAGCGCTCGAAGCCATCGAGACCGAAGATGTTCTCGTCACCGCTCCGACCGGCAGCGGCAAAACCTGGATCGCCCGCGAAGAAATTCGCCGTCTTCTCGAACAAGGCAAAAAGGCGTGGTATACGACGCCGCTCAAAGCTCTGACCAACTCGAAATACATCGAATTTTCTAAGGAGTTCGGAGCGGAAAATGTCGGTATATTGACGGGCGACCGAAAAGAGAACGCTGACGCGCCGCTCATTGTCGGGACGACCGAGATCTACCGAAACCAACTTTTCGACGCGCTCCGTACGGGCGAGGAAGTGCGGACGGATTTTGTAATTCTCGACGAGGCTCATTATCTGGCCGATGACGACCGAGGCCACGTTTGGGAGGAGGCGATAATTCTTACCCCGCCGCGCATTAGGATGCTTTTGCTTTCGGCCACTGTCGGTCGCGCGGAAGAATTTGCGCGCTGGATACAGGAAGTTCGCGGAATGAAGGTGCGTGTGATAAACCGTGCCGGCGCGCGTCCGGTCGAGCTTCGAGCAGCGTATTTGTCCAGTAATCTGCAGCTTTACCCCTTATTCGATGAAACTGAGAAGCTAAGCCGAACAGTGGAAGAAATCTCACGGTCGAAGAAACAGACCGACTATCGCCGTCGCCGATATTAACCAACCATCGGCCCCTTTACCAAAACTCATAATTACTATTTCAAGATCGCAACCAACGCATCGAGATCGGTTTGCGGGATTGCGAGGTCGAGGTTTATTTCATTTGCGACTTGCGTCACCTTCACATTGCCGAGCAGCCGTGCGTAGAGCTGTTTATCTGCGCCTTTCGAGCCTCCAAGCAATCCCTTGCCAAGATCTCTCAAACCCTCGAGGGTGCCTTTCAGATCTGCGGCCTGCTGCGGCTGCAGCGTGCGTGCCGTGAGGCTGACGGTCGCCTGCGTCGCGAGCACGTCCATTCTGCCGTAGAGGTATTTGATCGAATCGATATTAGCGCCGAGCTCGTCGTTACCCAGAGGCAGAAAAGCGCTCATGCCGCCGGGAACTTTTCCGGCAAAATTTACTACTCCGACCGGTTTTCTGCCGAGCAGATCTATAAGTTCGGGACTAACTGTTGATTTCGCTTCGATCGTTTCGCGAACGCGTCCGGCGTGACCGAAAACTATCGTGCTTGCGTCAAACGCCGCAACCGCCAAACCGACGCCAGCTTTATTCGCCGCACCGGCAGCTTTTTGGCCCTTCAGATTATCCGTGATGTCCTTCGAAGAGAAGACATACATTGTCCGGCCGTCGATCTGTTCTTCTCTAAATTTTCCTTCGGTTGATTTTTTTGCGGCAGCGATGAGCGATGCTGAATCACCCGTCCCGCCCGCGATCGCGACCGGATCGATATCAAATTTGCCGCCTTCTTTCTTGGCTACATTGACGCCGGCCACAATATTTTCGAACTTGCGAAGATCGACACCGGTCTTAATCTGGATCGCATCGAGCTTGCTGAGAATTTCGCTGAGAAGCTTTTGATTGGCCGAGAGAACATTTGGCAGCGCGTCGGCGAAGAAGCGTTTGCCGTTTACGGTCACAATTACGTCCGAAGCCGGAAGCATCGAAACCATCGGGTTCGCCTTCGCCTTTTTCGCCTTAACCGGACGCTTCACACGCCGTTTTTTATCGTCGGCTGGAACCGAAACAACCAAAAGGCTAAACAGTACCAACATCGCCGATACGGCCGCAAAAGTTTTCCTGATCATCAAAAACCTCTCAAAAACGAAATTCAAGCAGACATCCACAATAACAGATGACTAAAATTAAGGAAATGGTTGGCCGCGAGCAACCTAAATAGTGTCGGAATGGAGCGCCGATTGATACTGAAACGAGCGGATTGTCACCGACGAATTCTAAATCCGTGAAATTTTTTTTCAGCGTAATTCCATGTTCCGTTTCTTTTTTCTGACAAATAAAAATGCCAGAGCAAACGTGCCGCGACCGACCTGTACGGAGCCCAGCGCTCGGCGATGGCAAGAAATTCGTCGGAAGACGGTCGCGGCTCACTGGAGAGGTTTTGCCACGCGGTGTGAAGCGCGACGTCGCCGCGCGGCATCACGTCCGGCCTAAGAAGAGCCATCAGAAGGTAAATGTCGCTCGTCCATTCGCCGACACCTTTTAGTTTAATAAGCTCGGCTTTTACCTCCGTATCCGGCAGATGATTTAAAGTTTCAAAATCGATTCGCTTTGCCAGAATAGCTTCCGATAAATGCCGTGCATATGCAGTTTTCTGTCGGCTGAAACCGACGGTTTTCAATTCAGCATCACTCAATGTCAACAAGCGTTTCGGCGTGACTTTTTTCAATCGCATGCAAAGTTTGTCGTAACACGCCTTCGCGGAGGCAAGCGAAACCTGTTGCTCTAAAATAATCTGCAAGAGTGTCTCAAAGCCCTGCGGCCGATCCCATAGCGGCGGCGTGCCGTACATGTCGTGGACGATCTTCAGAGCAGGATCGACTGACAGCTTGCGGCACGCGGCGGCAAGCGACCGCTCGTTCAACGGTTTAAGGTTTTTGCCAAACTGCGTCATTTGCCGAAATAACCCGCTACCATTTCGCGTGTTTCGTTTCATACGCGGGTATCTATGTTTCACTAAAACACTCTCCGCAAATCCTTTATATTCTTAGGTTTAGAAACGATTGTGAAACATGCGGCGTTTCATAAATTGAGCGTCAATGAGAAAAGAATTTCAAAAATCCGTGCCTTCGGCCGTTCGCGTTCAGGCGCCGAAACCGCCTCAAGCATCGTTGCACATATTACACGATGTTGCATCAATTGTCAAGAAAATTCCGTTTAAAAATGCAGAAGCATTTGTTCGGGTCGGCAGTTGTCGATGAGTTTTCCGCTGCTCGGTGCCGACCGCAGACTGCCAACCGGTTTTGCCCTTGCTAACGCGCGGGCTTTTGCATCTGACCCTTCCCTTACGGTCGGGCTTCTGCTACCAGATCGAGGGTTTTGTCGATTCGTCGAATTCGGACGACGTGCCGTCAGGCAGGATGTGGATGATCCGCTCGACGCCTTTTGCACGCAGCATCGGCGCCAGCATCCCGACGCGGTGACAGTTGGCGCGCGGAATTTTGTGGCCGGTCAGCGGTTGCGATTCCGAGCACATTATTACCGTCCGCACTTCCGACGCGATCTCGATGATACGTTCGACTCCGCGTGCCAGCTCTTCCGGCTTCGGTTTTGTCTTCCCACCCGTTTCCGGCAAATGCTCGTAACCGATGCCGTTGTCCTTCAACAACTCCCGTAGCACCAAGCCGTTAAACTGCGGCCACCGCGATCGCGCCACACTCCGCACATCGCAAAGAAACTCGATGTTGTACTTCCGCAACAGCTCAAGAAAAGAATCGAATGGATGCCGACCGTGGCCGATGGTGTATATGTGAGGATCATTCAAGGAATTATTGGCAGGACCTTTTCAACAATTCCAGTTGGCCCCATTTGCAGTGTGACTTTCCCACAATAATCAGGGTTATCAGAAAATGAGTCGCTGCCCCAGCACCAATAATCACCGGGAATATCCGACATGTGACGAGAGGTCGGGCGTCCTAGAATTGCTATGACTTCCTGATCGGTCATTCCGGGGTGGATGAGTTTTACATTCTTCTTGAGCCAGCGTTCTTGGTAAGCGTCACGAATCGTTACACCGCTCAGAAAGGTGCTTACGAAAACCATTAACCAAATTGTTAAAAACAAAATTCGCCTTAGCATGCAAATTACTTTATTACATCATCCGGATGGATTGGATCGACATCCGGCACTGATGCGAGCAGCTTTTTAAACGGGGCTTCGGTGTCGCGTTTTTTTGCGTCCGACTTTATCTTTTTGAGGACTGGATTCGCGGAAATTTTTCCTGCCATTTCTACGAGAAATTTGTTCAGTGGAATACCTTCTTCCCGAGCGATTGATTCAAGCCGTTTTCGGAGAGCGTCCGGTAGTTCGATGGTCAGGGTACTCATTATTTTTTCTCCGCGATAATCTTTAGAAAATCCGAAGGCGTAATTGCTTCGATTCCGAAAAGCTCGATGTTTTGAAAGTCCTTAATATTGAAAGTTACAATAAAATCACTTTGCGAGGCAATAGCAAGTTCGAGAACCATATCGTCCTTTTTGTCTTTCAGCCATGGTCGCCAGAGAAAGGATACATCCTGATACAAGGCGGATTCGGTTATTTTCTCGATGGCGGCAATCATCTCCAAGTCGGTCATTTTCTCAGGTTTCACCTCAGCTCAGGACGAAGAAGTACGTCTAGGTATTCAAAATAGAGTGCATTCGATATTGCTATCTCGAACGCGGTGGAAGAAAGCATCGAGATCATCCTGTAAGACGCTCCCATTCGCGAACGCACAGCGGCGACAAGAACATTTGTATCGAGTGCAACTCCCATGCGGGAAGTAATAAGTTTCCTCGACGTCTACTGAATTTTTGGGAGTGTCGGAAGTGCATATTTTTCCGTCGGCTACCGATCTGTTTCGATCGAGGTAGTATAAACCGTTTGGAGGCGATGTCCATCAAATTAAAATTCCAACCGCATGCCAAATATTGGGAACCGCTTATTTTCGCGGAGAAACTGTGGACTTGGGCTGTAAAATTCGTAATTCGTCTGGACGATGCTGTCGTGATTCGTGATGTTGAAGTAATCGATGTACGGAGCAAGCGACCAGCGTTTGAATTCAAAACGTTTTTCGGCGCGGATATCGAGGCTTGCAAAGTTTGGCAAGCGTTCGGCGTTCACATCGGCGAGCGATGCAATGCGTTGAATGAAAAAGAATGATCCGGGGAACGGCTCGACTGGAACGCGACGCGTGAAAGGAAGCCCGCTGGCGAGCCGGTATTTTCCGGCAATAGTGAACCCGTAAAAGCGCGTGATGCCGATGAGGACGAGCTGGTGCGGCCGTTCGACATCGGACGGAGCGAGTGGTGAGCCGGCATCAAAACTGCGGCTCGAGCGCAAGAAACTGTATGATGCCTGGCCGGAAAAAAATCCCGTAAGCGCCCGCTGCACCGACAGCTCAAACCCGCTCGCTTTGCCGCGACCGATATTGAAATAATTGCCGTCGGCGAATGAGGTTTGTGTCAGGCGAACCGGTTGGATAGCAAGATCGCGATACGTCTTGCGAAAGACTTCGGCTCGAAACCGCGTGTTTTCATTAATAAGCCATTCAACTCCGCCGATCAGGTGCGTGGCGGTTTGAGTTTTTAAATCGCGATTACCGGGCGTAAGCGACAAAACGAAAGTGCCTGGCGGCTGGCGATAGACGCCCGCCGCGAACGTAAGGGCAAAGTTCGACCTTGCATTAAACCTCGCGCCGACACGCGGGCTGGCGAGCGTTTCATCGGTCAGGCCGTATCGGTCGATTCGTATTCCCGGTGTGACGGTAAAATTGTTAAGGACGCGAAATGTCCCTTGAACGTAACCGTACCCGGACGTCTTCGTGCCGAGGTCGAGACGATTGTTCCGGGCCGGTGCGTTGAATTCCTCTTCAAGAGGGCTGTAGGACGCTCCGGTGTTTTCGAATGTGTGATAATCGGCGCGGTCGAAATACAGTCCGCCGCCGAAGACCAGTTCGACGCGCCGGTTGAAGGCGTGATTAACGTCTTCTTTAATTCCGACGCGCGAATCGCGCAGGTCTCGCGAGCGTTGCAGAAAATCGGAACCGGGAAGAAAAAACGAACCGTCGTTGTGCGCTCCGGTCGCCCAAACGGTCGTCTGTGCGAGAGTTTTTTCTCCGAGCGTCGAACTCAAGGTGGCTCCGGCCACGAGCCGCCGCGAAGTTCGGCGCATGCGGAACCTGTCCGTGCGGCGATCGACGTTGAAAGACTGCTCGTCGGACTGCTCGAAAAACTCGAGGAAATTCATCGCCGTAAACGACAGCTTGTGCCGGGGCGTGAGATCGTAAACGACCTTGTTGATAAAATCGTATGTTGCCGGGTATCCGATGATATTCTGGTCCGCGATCCCGGCTACGTCGAGGGCTACATCGATGTAGCTGCGACGACCAGATAGAAGCCAGCTTCCACGCCTGCCGAGCGGAAGATCGACGCTGCCGCCAGCCGTGCCGGAATCGACGAAGACGACGCCCTGAGCTCGCTCACGCGTGCCTTCGCGCAAAGATATGTCGAGAGCGGAAGACATTCTATCGCCGGATCTTGCTCCGAATCCGCCGGCTGAAAATTCGACTACCTCGAAAACGTCCGGCGCCAGAATCGACGCCCGCCCGCCGCGCCCCGAATCGTACTTGTCCGTAAAATATGTGAAATCATCTACTGGAATGCGGTCAACGAAGACGAGATTTTCGTCCGTTGTGCCGCCGCGCACAATCAGGTCTGCGAACTCGGCCGAGGCGGCGCTTACCGCCGGTAGTGAATTTATCGCCCTTAGCGGATCGCCGCCGCTGCCCGGA
>Ga0187894_10006704_pt1 | contig 11167 bp, 11 predicted proteins | sample GBC1701081metaG_FD_136650 | JGI IMG/M metagenome (GOLD analysis project Ga0187894, IMG submission 136650) | White microbial mat communities from a lava cave in the Kipuka Kanohina Cave System on the Island of Hawaii, USA - GBC170108-1 metaG ...
GCCATCGAAAGAGCGAGAACGGCAACAAGTGCGGATGGAAGTGCGGCAGCGAGTCTAGTCAAGATTACCTCCGGTATCGTGGATCGAGTATATATCCTTTACACGCGGAAAATAGGCCTATAGCGAAGTCCCGGCGTCGCCGATAGACGAGGGATGTCGAAGTACGCTGGTTCCGCGCTCCTTTGGCTGGGGGCCATCCTGATCACCGTCTTGCTGGCCGGATTCGCCGAATTGTCGATGGGTGGCCGTAAGATCATCACCGCGCTCGGCCTGATTGTCGATTCGCCGCAACTCATGGCGGCTTTCGCCACCGGAAACACCAGCGGGTGCGACAAGCGTGCCTACGACGCGAGCATCGACTTACTCAAAGTGCGCGGCGAACGTCTGCGCTTGAAACAGGTTTCCACCAAGCTCGGCGCCGAAGGCGCATTGAATAGGTGGAACACGCCGGACGGCGTGTATTGGGCCCCGAATCGAACCGACTTCTTCTACGTGCTTGCGGAACAGACGCTCGACGTCTACCAAACCGCCGGACACAAAGTGCGCAAGGGCGACATCGTGCTCGATTGCGGCGCTAACCTGGGCGTCTTCACGCGAAAAGCTTTGAGCATGGGCGCGTCCAAGGTGATCGCCATCGAACCGGTGCCCGACAACATCGTCAGCATGTCGAAAACCTTCGAAAAGGAAATCGCCGAAGGCCGCGTCATCATCGCCCCCGTGGGCGTCTGGAATAAGGACGACGTTCTCAAGATGACGATGTTCGACAACTCCGTTCTCGACTCCTTCGTCATGCGCGAACGCGACGAGGCGATCGCTCAGGAAAAGCAACTGGAACTGCCTCTCACCACCGTCGACGCGCTCGTCGCCAAGTACAACCTTGAAAGGGTCGACTTCATCAAAATGGATGTCGAAGGCGCCGAACGCCAGGCCCTGGCGGGCGCGAAACAGACCATCGCCAAGTTCCGCCCGCGCATGTCCATCGCCACCGAGAATCTCGAAGACGACTACCTCGCCGTGCCGCGCACCATCAAGGGCATCGACCCTGCATATACTTCTTCCTGCGGCGGCTGCAAATTGGTGGGTATCGCTCGCGTCCGCCCGGACGTCATGTTCTTTGCTCCGCAGCCGAGCGTGGTCAGCCAGAACCGCTAGGGTTTCGGGACCGATTCATCGGCCACGTACCACATGTAGACCTCGGGCTTCGCCCAGCCGGCCTTCACCATCGGGTCTTCCTCAGCCAGCTTCTTCGCTTCCTCCAATTTCATCGCTCCGTACACGATAATTCCCATCTTCCCCTTGCCGTTCAAAAACGGCCCGAACGAACGCAGCTTGCCTTGCTTGGACAACTCGAGCGAATAGTTGAGATGCTCCTGGCCAACTTCCGGTGGAATCCGCCCCGCCTGCGCGGCTTTATCGGTCACCATCAGGACCGCGAACGGCAGTTGCACCATCTGGTACTTGTAATTCGGATCGGCCTTCACCTTGCCCGCCAAAGGCTCGCCCCAAATTCCCGTCGCGCGCCAGTCGTACACCTCCACCTCCAGGCGCTTGTTCAAAACTGCCGGATCATCCTTCGCCCAATCCGCCGCCTGCGCCGAAGTATCGCACTTGAACACCAGCAGCCCTCGCGCACCGCCTGGGGTTGCCAGCGGTCCGGCGGACAGCAAGTTCCCGTCGCCGGCCATCTTGCCCAGATGCGCCATATGCCCCTTCTGTATCTCCTGCGCCTTCGCCTCCGGAATCTCCGTCCGCTCGGGGTGAGCGTTCAGAAATCCCCAACAATACTTATGAGTTTCCACCGCAGATGCGACCGTCGCCATCAGAACCAAAAGGAGAAACCGTTGCATAGAGCTATCCTAGACGGACTGGCCGCGTGATCGTACCATAAATCATTCAAATACTATCCCTAGTAGTTATCTGCTCCCACCTCAACCGCCGCTTTGAAGACTATTGGGAGAGCCGCCGGGCTGCTTAATCTCCACTTTTTATGTCGCGCACCCGCGCGCGCGGCTCCGGCGCGCCGCAGGCGGGGGCGCGATTCGCATCCTTCACTTCAGGAGCACTGTATCGGGGTATTGGCTGTACCATCCGAACCAGAAGGCGCGATGCGAGGCGACGGGCTGTCCGTTGGCAAAGACGCGATTGGCTCCCGCGGCGGAGGTCTGAATGGTAAGCGGGACTCCTTCATGGTTGTAGTTGTAGCCGCGCTTCGATTGCAGCAGGCGCGTGGAGATGGCGAGCGGCTTCTTGCCGGCCAGCCGCACAACCAGCACTTCCTCCTTGTTTCGCAGCCTGGAGTCGCGGCGTGAGACCTCAAACATCAATTCATCGGTGCCGAAGTATTCGCGATAGGCGGCGCCTTCGCCGTAGTCGCGCGAGTGGCCGGTGTCCAAGGAGAGCACGGTCGTGTTGGGATGCTCGCGGCGCCACTCGCCCCATTTCGTCGTGACCACGGGCGCGAAGGCAAGTTCGAGCGGCGCGCGCGCGAGCGCCCCGATGACCGGCTTTCCTTGCAGGGTTGACCACAACGATTTTGTCTCCTCATCGAACATCAGCTTGCTCGATTCATACAGCATGCCGCTGGTTCCGAAGGTGAAGGCGCGGCCTCCGGCGGCGGGGAAATAAGGGATCACGGTTCCGCAGAGGGTGCAGTAGACGACGGCGATGTCGCGCCCGCCGATGCGGTCGCGAGCCATTTCGTGCCAGCCGAGGATGCGTTTGGGATAGGCTCGGGCCTCTCCGGCGAGCGCGATGCCGAAGACGGCATGAGAGTCCTTCAAATAGGAAGCTTCCGCCGCCGGCAACGTTTTGGGATTGACCAGGGGCGGGATGCCATTTACGGGAACGCCGCCCCATTCCACCTGGTCGAGACGGATCGTGGACTGGACGCCCGGAGGGAAGAACTGTTGCATGCGCGGATCGACGTTGGAGTAGACCTGCCCCTTGTACTCCGCGTAGTTGGGATGCGGATCGTAGGGAAGGGACCAGGCCCAGCGGCTCCAGGCTCTTAGATCCGGGCCGAATCCTTTGCCGGTGCGCGCGCCTACAAAATCCTGCAACCGGGCGTGAACGGCGCGCGCGGGCGATACGGGGTCCGCGTAGCGAGTGGCGTTTTTCGCTTCATAGATGCGAAGCAACTCGACGAGCATGATGGCGTAAGAATCGCGCCACAAGGCGGTGAGGGCGCGGCTGGCGGCCTTGGCCTCATCGCCGTTCAGGCTGAGCAAGCGGAAGAACAAGTCGAGCGGCGGCGCCATGGCCGCCGTCTGCAGCGAAGTTAGTCCGGCGCCAACGAAGTCGCGACGTAGCATGGCACTCTCTATTGTGTCCTGTGCCGGCCCGGCTGGAACGGTGGAGGGGGAGGCGGATGTACATCCTACTTCAGACCCATTCGGCGGGCATTTGCAGGTCCTCGCTCGCGGACCGCCCGTAGGAAACATGTTCAGACTCTAACAATGCTGCCTTGCGGTCTGCCCGGAGTGACCCAGTACCTGCCTTGCTTTGAACTTTCGCACTTGAAACGAGCAGGCCGCGCGCACCGCCGGGCGTAGCCAGGGGTCCTGCAGAAATCAGGTTGCCCTCTTTGGCCATTTTCCCCAAGTGCTCCATGTGTCCCTTCTGAATCTCCTGTGCCCGCGCTTCGGCGAATATCGGTTTCCACTGCTTAGGCAAATCAGACGAGAGCTACGGCGAGGAAGAGCGATGCATAATGTTCATCTTAAACCTGATCGACCCATTAACAAGGCAAATAGTATCCGATCAAGTTATTGGCGGGGGAAGTATTATAAATTTGCTAAATTTTATACTGCTTTGGCATAATCGAGATCAAGCTAGCCGTAGGGCGAACCTGCTCAAGGCTGCCGGGGCGGACCTGCCTCAAGTCAATCCGACGTGAGGCACGCATGGACAATCGCATTATCATCTTCGATACCACGCTCCGGGACGGGGAGCAGTCTCCCGGCTGCTCCATGACCGTTCCCGAAAAGCTCCGCATGGCCCGCGACTTGGCGAATCTCGGCGTCGACCTGATGGAAGCCGGATTCCCCATCGCCAGCGAAGGCGACTTCGAAGCCGTCCAAAAAGTCTCCGAAGCCTACCCCGAAATGCGCGTCGCCGCTCTTAGCCGCGCCGTCAAAATCGACATCGAACGCGCCGCCAAGGCGCTCGACAAAGCCAAAAAGCCGCGCATCCACACCTTCATCGCCACCAGCGACATTCATCTCAAATACAAGTTCAATAAATCCAGGGAACAAATTCTAGAAGAAGCGGTTAAGGGTGTTCGCCTGGCCAAGTCTTTCGTCGATGACGTCGAATTCTCCGCCGAAGACGCCACGCGCACCGATCCCGACTATCTGGAACAAGTGACCCGCGCCGTGGTGGACGCCGGAGCGACCACCGTGAATCTGCCCGACACCGTCGGCTGGAGCGTTCCCGACGAATACGCCGAACTCATCTCCGGCATGGTGGCAGCCGTCGAAGGCCGCGCCATCATCAGCGTGCATTGCCACGACGACCTCGGCCTCGCCGTCGCCAACTCTATCGCCGCCGTCCGCGCCGGAGCGCGTCAGATCGAATGCACGATTAACGGTATCGGCGAAAGGGCAGGGAACGCATCGCTCGAAGAACTCGCCACCGCGTTCGAGGTTCGCAAAGACCGGCTCCCTTTCACCACCGGCATCAACTTGAAAGGCCTCTATCCGGCCAGTCAAACGCTCAGTTCCATCATCACGTTCGGACCGCAGCCGAACAAAGCCATCGTGGGCGAAAACGCCTTCGCGCACGAAGCGGGCATTCACCAGGACGGCTACCTGAAGCACAAGTCCACCTATGAGATCATTGAACCTTCGTCGGTGGGGGTGCCTGAATCGCGCCTCGTGCTCGGTAAACACAGCGGCCGCCACGCGCTCAACCAGCGCTGCGTGGACCTGGGCTTCGATCTCTCGAAAGAACAACTGAACGAGGTCTACGCGCGCTTCACCGCGCTGGCGGACAAGAAGAAGGGCGTCCGCAACGACGAAATACAGCAAATGATCCGCGAAGTAGTGGCGACGCAAAGCGCCATCGCGGGTTAAGGGAGAACATGCAGCTAAACATTCTGACGTTGCCGGGCGACGGCATCGGGCCGGAAGTCACGCGCGAAGCCGTTCGGGTCCTCGGTCGCGTGGCGGAAAAATTCGGCCACACAGTTTCGACCAAAGAGGCTCTGCTCGGCGGCATCGCCATTCACAAGACCGGCGGGCCTTTTCCAGCGGAAACCGAAAAGCTGTGCCTGGATTGCGACGCCACACTCATGGGCGCGGTCGGCCTCCCCGAGTTCGACAACATGCCTCCGGAAAAGCGCCCGGAAAAAGGCCTCCTCGGAATTCGCAAGGCAATGGGCGTATTCGCCAACCTCCGCCCCGTACGCACCTACGCCGCGCTCATCGACAGCTCCCCGCTCAAGAACGCGCTGGTCGAAGGCACGGACATGATCATCGTCCGTGAACTGACCGGCGGCATCTATTACGGCACCCCGCGCGGCATCAACGGCAACGGTAACGAAGAGCGCGCGGTGAACACTATGACCTACACACGCGCCGAAATCGACCGCGTCTCCCGCATGGCTTTCGAACTCGCCCGCAACCGCCGCAAGAAACTAACGAGCGTCGACAAATCGAACGTGCTCGAAAACTCCCAGCTCTGGCGCCGTGTCATCACCGAAGTTCACAAAGACTACGCCGACGTGGAACTCGACCACCTGTTAGTCGACAACGCCGCCATGCAGCTAGTGCTCAACCCGAAACGCTTCGACGTCATGGTCACCGAAAACATGTTCGGCGACATTCTTTCCGACGAAGGCGCTGTGCTCGCCGGCTCCATCGGCATGCTGCCCTCCGCGTCCATCGGCTCCAAGCGCCCCTCCGGCGTTTGGGTCGGCCTCTACGAACCCGTTCACGGCTCCGCCCCCGACATCGCCGGCCAAAACAAAGCCAACCCCCTCGGCGCCATCGGTTCGGTCGCCGCCATGCTCGAATATAGCTTCAACCTCAAAGAAGAAGCCGCCGCCGTCAACCGCGCCATGGAAGCCGTCCTAAACGCCGGCCGCGTCACCGCCGACCTGAAACCGAAAGACGCGCCCGCTACAACCGATCAGGTGGGGAAGGCGGTCTGTGAGGCGATTTAGTATTCCGCGAGAAAGCCGCTACAAGGACTCGCCCCATTCCGTCAACTCACGTGGCAGCTTTCGCGGAACGGCACACGCGGCTTGTGCAGAGAGATACGATTCCCTCAAGAACACATTGCGTTGCAGCTTTTCTAGGCGTTCGGACACTGTAAGGCGGAGATTCGCCCGTAGCTGCTCCCAGTCCACATCTTTCTTATATGCTTCAATGACCGGATCTTTCTCCCGTTCCATCTCTCTCTTTTATTGCAGTTAAGGAATCACGATGCCCACACCACGCACCATCATCGAAAAACTCTGGGATACCCACGTCGTCGCCGAGCGCGATGGTGCCCCCAGCCTGCTCTACATCGACCTCCACCTGGTCCACGAGGTCACCTCGCCCCAAGCCTTCTCCGGCCTCCGCGAGCGCGGCCTCAAAGTCCGCCGCCCGCAAAACACCTTCGCCACCACGGACCACTCCACCCCCACCACCCCGCGCTCACTCCCCATCGTCGACCCCATCGCCAAAGCGCAAGTTGAGCAACTCGAAGCCAACTGCCGCGAATTCGGCATCCCCTACTTCGGCTTCCAAAATCCGAAGCAGGGCATCGTTCACGTCATCGGCCCCGAAAACGGCCTCACCCAACCCGGCATGACCGTCGTCTGTGGCGACTCCCACACCGCAACCCACGGAGCCTTCGGCGCGCTCGCATTCGGCATCGGCACCAGCGAAGTCGAAATGGTGCTCGCCACCCAGTGCCTCCTCCAACGCAAATCGAAAACCTATCAAGTAAAGATCGATGGCACGCTCCGCCCCGGCGTCACAGCCAAGGACATCATCCTCGCCCTCATCGCCAAAATCGGCGTCGGCGGCGGCACCGGCGCGGTGTTCGAATTCTGCGGCTCGGCCATCCGCGCCCTCACCATGGAAGAGCGCATGACCGTTTGCAACATGTCCATCGAAGGCGGCGCGCGCGCAGGCCTCATCGCGCCCGACGACGCCACCTATCAGTTCCTCTCCGGCAAACCCTTCGCCCCGAAAGGCGCCGATTGGGAAGCCGCCATCGCCCGCTGGAAATCGCTGCCCACCGACGACGGCGCAACCTACGATCTCTCCCTCTCGCTCGACGCCAACGCGCTCGAGCCCATGATCACCTTCGGCACCAACCCCGGCATGGGCATCCCCGTCTCCGGCCGCGTGCCCGACCCCGCGTCCATGCAGGACCCCATCGAGCGCGACTCGCTCACCAAGGCTCTCAAGTACATGGACCTCCAACCCGGCAAACCGCTCGCCGGCCAGCCCATCAACGTCGTCTTCGTTGGAAGCTGCACCAACTCCCGCATGAGCGACCTCCGCGCCGCCGCCAGCGTTCTCAAAGGCCGCAAAGTCAATCCCAAGGTCCGCATGATGGTCGTCCCCGGCTCCATGGAAATCAAACGCCAGGCCGAAGCCGAAGGCCTCGACCGTATCTTCCGCGACTCCGGAGCCGACTGGCGCGAAGCCGGCTGCTCCATGTGCATCGCCATGAATGGCGATCAACTCCAACCCGGCGAATACAGCGTGTCCACATCGAACCGCAACTTCGAAGGCCGCCAAGGGAAAGGAGGCCGCACCTTCCTCGCCAGCCCCCTCACCGCCGCCGCCAGCGCCATCACCGGCGTGGTCACCGACGCCCGCACGCTCGCGAAATAAGGAATCCGACCATGGCAAAGTTCACCACTCTCGAAAGCCGGCTGATGCCGATGCCCGTCGACAACATCGACACAGATCAAATCATCCCCGCCCGCTTCTTGAAAACCATCTCCAAAGAGGGCCTAGACAAGCAACTCTTCAACGACTGGCGCTACGACGCAAACGGCGCGCCCAAACCGGACTTCATCCTTAACAATCCCGAATGGCAAGGCGTAGCCATCCTCCTCGCCGGCGATAACTTCGGCTGCGGCAGCTCCCGCGAGCACGCCCCCTGGGCCCTAACCCAATGGGGCTTTCGCGCCATCGTCTCCACCTCCTTCGCCGACATCTTCAAAAACAACGCGCTAAAAAACGGCCTGCTGCCCATCGAAGTATCGCGCGAAGTCCACGCCAAGCTATTCGATCTGGTAGCGAAAAATCCCCAAGCCACGGCGAAAATCGACCTCGCCACCCAAACACTAACCCTGCCCGACGGCACAAAAGTCGAATTCCCCGTAGACGGCTTCTCTAAACACTGCCTGTTGGAAGGCGTCGACGAACTCGGCTACATCCTGAACCAACTGCCCGCCATCGAAAGCTACGAGGCGAAAACGGATTCCAAGTTCAACACGCTGCAACCGGCGTAAGCCGGCCGCCCCCCGCAGACAACCCCTTTCCCAAGCGATATACTGTCCGCGTCTGGGAGGTGAGCGATGAACAAACTGACTCGACGCAGTTGGATCCAGGCCGCCGGTGCATCCGCCGGTCTATCGGCGATCACACCGGCCGGCGCCCTGCTCGCCGCTGCGAAAGCCAAGGGCGACTCCTTGCCGACGCAGCTCTACAAGAGTCTCTCCGATTCTCAAAAGCAAAAGCTCTGCTTGCCGGTGGATCACCCCAAACGGCAATACATCAACAATTGGTGGTACATCCATCCGGAGCACCGGATCCCGGCTAGCTTTACGCGTGAGCAGCAGGACCTGATCAAGAAAATCTTCGACTCCATGCACAATCCCGAGCATCGGGATTCCGTCAACAATCAGGTATTGATCGACCAGTACGGCGATGAGAAGAACGCTCCTTCCGCCGGTTTCTTCGGGACACCCGAAGATGAAAACTTTGAGTTCATCTTTACGGGGCACCACGTCACCCGGCGCTGCAACGCGCGTTTCGACAAGGGCCAAGGATTCGGCGGCGCGCCTATCTTTTATGGGCACTATCCGCACCCGGTCGGGAATTCGAGGGAGAATTTTAACGAAGACAAGGATCACCCCGGCAATCCCTATTGGTATCAGGGCAGAGTCTTCAATCGCTTTGTGCAGGCCCTCGATGGCCGTCAGCGCGCGATGGGGTTGGTTTCGCTCGAGCCTCGCGGGGAACAGGCGGATGTCGTCGTCAAAATTGCGTCCGAGAAGCGCGGCTTGTACTGCTCGGAACTAAGTGCCGACCAAAAGAAGTTACTTCTGGAAACGATGCGCGGCATGATGGCCATTTTCCGCGAGGACGATGTGAAGGCCACCATCGAGACCATCCGGAAGAGGGGGATCGTCAATCAACTCCAGATCTCCTGGTACGGCGGGCAGTACGACATCGGTTCCGACCAGGTCTGGGACACTTGGCAAATCGAAGGCCCGGACATGGTCTGGTACTTCCGCGGCGTGCCTCACATTCACGCCTACTTTCACTTGAGGGCCTAAGTGGCCTGAATGATCGCGCTGTGACTCGGCCGCAACGATGTAATACACTACGTAATACGAGCACGGCATGGCGATACGAACCGTCAGACTCGACGACGAAACCGAAGCCGCCTTGCGGGAAATTCGGGAAGCTACTGGGCTGCCCATTTCCGAAGCGCTGAAACAGGGGCTTCGATCCGTCAAACAGCAGATCCGGGACGCATCCCAGCAGCGCCCGTATGCAATCTACGAGCGGCTCGATCTCGGCCCCGGTGGATATGCGAGCGTACCCTCCACCCAGACGCGCCGCGGCGTAGCGGCGGCGCTTCGTAAGAAGCTGCGGAAATGATTCTGGTTGATACAGGGCCGTTGGTCGCCCTCTTCGATCCACAAGACGAACAGCACAACCGATGCCGGCGAATCCTGAAAGAAATCCGTAGCGCCATCCTCACCACAACCCCCGTGCTCACCGAAGCGTTTCACATGCTCGGGCCCGCCAGCATCGGCTCGGACCGCCTGAGAGAGTTCGTCGAAGACGGTGGATTGTCTGTGTGGTTCCTCGATCGGGCATGGCTAACTCGAGCCTTCGAACTCATGGAGCTATACGCCGATCATCCGATGGACTTGGCCGACGCATCGCTCGTCGCCGCCGCCGAAGCCCTCGGCACGCGGAGAGTCTTCACCATCGACCGCAAGGACTTCGAGACCTATCGCGTACGCCGCGGGCATCGCCACTACCCGGTGGAGATTGTCTCCTGACAGCAACCTCCCCTAGGTTGCTACGCAACGCTATTTCCGGGAAAATGAACCAGCGCATGGCTGCGTTTTTTTATGAGTCGAATGGGATGCGGTCAAGGCAAGAACTAACCTGCGTAAGCGTGGGGTGCATTTTGAACGAACCTAGCGAGCCACTGACACCGACGCTCGTTGCGCAGAAATAGGCGATCTCGAAGTTGGATCTGCACTGACTGGAGCGGTAGTAAAGAAATACGCGGTTTGACCCTGAATATTCATGTTTCCGAGGCTTGCGGATGTGCTGTTACCCCCACCTTCTGCCCTCGTCTCGAGCTGGGTGGATGGGCCACAATTATAACTGGAGCAGATTAGATGCCGGATTACTCATTCAGATGGAGCCACTTTCGAGACCTGCCAGACAATGCCGCTGGTCTGGCCGACAGCGAGCTTGCCACATTACGTAAAGTGTGGCTGGAGCAGAAGGGTGGCCTTGAACAAAGCGGTTTGGTTTCAGCCTTCACTGAGCGATTGATACGAGAGTACGCAATCGAGGGCGGGATCATTGAGCGTGCCTACACCCTCGACCGAGGGATCACTCAACTGCTGATCGACAGGGGAATTGATGCAAGCCTGATTCCTCATAACAAGACCGACAAAGACCCACAACACGTAGCCCGGATTATTCAGGCTCATCAGTCGGTGGTCGAGGGCGTGTTTGAACTTGTCAACGGAGGTCGGCCCCTGACAGTTGGGGTGATCAAGGAAATGCACGCAGCCTTGCTCCAGCACGAGACCGCAACTACAGCGGTAGACACGCTATTACTACTGTGTTATAAAACATGATATACTGCTTTTGTTGTGAATGCCACCACGAGGGCGCCAGGCGCACAACAGAAGCGGCTTGCAACCTACCTCGACAGCCTGGCGCAGGCAGCAGGCCAC
>Ga0187894_10006705_pt1 | contig 11167 bp, 10 predicted proteins | sample GBC1701081metaG_FD_136650 | JGI IMG/M metagenome (GOLD analysis project Ga0187894, IMG submission 136650) | White microbial mat communities from a lava cave in the Kipuka Kanohina Cave System on the Island of Hawaii, USA - GBC170108-1 metaG ...
CCGCTGCCGCCGCCGGTGATGATCGCGACCTTGTCCTGCAGGCGCCCCGCCATGGTTTCCTCCGTATGAATGACTGTTCATACGGAGGGTCGCGCACGGCGGAAGACAAGGCAAGCGCCTGCTTTTGGACCGCGCGCGTCCACGCGCGCATCGGCGCGCAAGTGCCGACATTTTTCGCTCTTCGCTTCGCTGCGAGCGAATGCGCGCGTGGACGCGCGCGGTCCTAAAAAAGGGTCAGTCCGTATTGCGGCGATGCGCGGCGGCCAGTGCCTGCCGGAGGTCGGCCAGCAGGTCTTCCTTGGCCTCGATCCCGACGCTCAGCCGCAGCAGATCTGACGGCGCCGGCGTGCCGTCGCCTTCAACGCTGGCGCGGTGCTCGATCAGGCTCTCGACGCCGCCCAGCGATGTGGCGCGCTTCCACAGCGTCGTGTGGGCGGCGACGGCGATGGCGGCCTGCTCGCCGCTGACACCGATCTCGGTGCTGCCCTTGATGCGGACCGACATCATGGCCCCGAAGCCGCCACGCATCTGCTTGGCCGCGACAGCCCGGCCGACGAAGTCCGGCAAGCCCGGGTAGAGAACAGCCTCGACCTGGGGAAAGGCCACGAGCCGCTCGGCGATCCACTGCGCGTTGGCGGCCGCCGTTCGTACACGCGGGAACAGGGTACGCATGCCGCGCAGCAGCAGATATGATTCCAGCGCGCCCAGCACCGTACCGAGCTGGCCGCGGATGGCACGGATGCGCTGCCAGTACTCATCGTCGCGCGCCGTCACCAGCGCACCGGCGATCACATCACTGTGGCCGTTGAGATACTTGGTGGCGGCGTGCATGACGATGTCGGCGCCCAGCTCCAGCGGGCGGGTGAAGACCGGCGTGGCGCAGGTCGAGTCGACGCCCAGCCGGGCGCCGGCGCGGTACGCCAGGTCCGACAGGGCCGCGATGTCGCTGATGGACCACAGCGGGTTGGCGGGCGTTTCGATCCAGATCAGCTTGGTCTGGCCGGGCTGGATCGCCGCCTTGACCGCGTCGATCCGGTCGGTGTCGACGAACTCGACCTTCAGCCCCCAGTGCGTTGCGAAATTCATCAGCCAGTTGCGCAGCGACCAGTACATCACCCGGGAAACGATGACGTGATCGCCAGGGGCCAGCGCCAGGAAGCAGGCGGTCGCCGCACTCATGCCGGACGAGAACACCAGCGCGGCGGCCCCGTTTTCCAGCTTGGCGAGCAGCTCCTCGGGCTGGTTGTAGTTGGGTGAGTCGGCGCGGCTGTAGACGCGGCCGGTCCGGTACTGATTGTCGGGATCGCGCAGATAGGTCGTCGACAGGTGGATCGGCGGCACCACGGCACGCGTCGTTTCGTCGATCCAGCCCAGCGCCTGCGCCGCCAGCGACTCGGGTGACAGATCGGTCTTGGGCATCATTCACCTGCGTGCAGAAGGGCCTCGCGCCAGAGGCGATCTTCCACTATAGTAGACGAATGTCAATGAAATCGGACGACCCGACGCCGCGCATCGCCGCCCGCCTGAAGGGTGAACGCGACGCCCGCGGCTGGTCGCTGGCCGATCTGGCCGAACGGTCGGGCGTGTCCAAGGCGATGATCAGCAAGGTCGAGCGCGCCGAGGCAAGCCCGACGGCGGCGCTGCTCGGACGGTTGTCGGGCGCCTTCGAAATCTCGCTGTCGCGTCTTGTCGCCGACCCGCCCAGCCCGTCCGGTCGATTGCGTCGTGCGGACCAGGCGCCGGCCTGGGTCGACCCGGCGACCGGCTATGAGCGACGCCAGGTGTCGCCGCCCTCGGATGTGCCGATCGAGCTGGTGCATGTGCGTCTGCCGCCGGGAGCCGAGGTGCCGTATCCCGAGTCGGCATTCGTGTTCCTGCGTCAGCTCGTATGGGTGCTGTCCGGCCGGTTGACCTTCGTCGAGGGCGACATCGTGCATCACCTCGGTCCCGGTGATTGTCTGGCCTTGGGGCCGCCGTCGCCCTGTCGGTTCCGCAACGAGACGCGCCGGGCGTGCGTGTACGTCGTTGCGCTGACCCGAAAGGGCTGACCTCAGGCCGCGCGTTTCTGCTGGCTGGGGTGATCGCCGCAGATCTTCAGGAAATTCTCCAGGATCTTGTGGCCGTGCTGCGAGGCGATGCTCTCGGGGTGGAACTGCACGCCATGGATCGGCAGCGTCTTGTGCCGCATGCCCATGATCATGCCGTCTGACAGGCGGGCGGTGATCTCGAGGCTCTCGGGCAGGCTGTCGTGCTCGACGATCAGCGAATGATAGCGCGTAGCGGAGAACGGCGAGGGCACATCCTCGAAGACGCCTTTGCCGGTGTTGACCACCTCCGACAGCTTGCCATGCATCGGCACCGGCGCGCGCACGACCTTGCCGCCGAACGCCTGGCCGATCGCCTGGTGACCCAGGCAGACGCCGAACAACGGCACCTGGGCCTTGGCTGCCGCCGTGATGAGGTCGAGGCAGATGCCGGCTTCGTTTGGCGTGCACGGGCCGGGCGACAGGACGATTCCGGCCGGCTTCAAGGCCAGTGCCTCGTCGACGGAGATCTGATCGTTGCGCCGCACGACACAGCGCCCGCCGACATCGCCGATGAAGTGGACGAGGTTGTAGGTGAAGCTGTCGTAGTTATCGATGACGAGAAGCATGGCCGAAACTCCTGCGGCAGGCACCCTAGACGGAGTTCCCCGGGTTGTCACTGCCTCTACAACCGAAGCACCTGTTGTTCATGACGCTCGCGTCGGCAGGGCGTAAGCTGATCGCCCAAAACAGAAGCAACGCGCATCCTTTCCCCTCGATGTCCACCGTCCTTGATCCGCTGGTGATCGCCCTGCTGCTGGCGGCCGGCCTGATGCATGCGTCATGGAACGCCATCCTCAAGTCGGACGCCACCGACCGCATCACCACCTTCGGCGTCATCATGATGAGCGGCATGGTGCTGGGCATGCTGATGGCGCCATTCCTGCCACCGATCGCGGCACCGGCCTGGAAGTGGTTGCTCGCCTCGGCCGTCATCCATCTCTTCTATTACTTCTTCCTGTTGCAGGCTTACGCCCACGGCGACCTCAGCCACACCTATCCCATTGCCCGCGGTATGGGCCCGCTCCTGGTCGCGCTGGTTTCCGGCCGATTGCTGGGCGAAGCGCTGCGGCTGCAGGACGTTGCCGGCGTGCTGCTGCTCAGCGTTGGCGTCATCACCCTGGCGCTGCCCGCGCGGCGTGCACCGGGCAAGGCGACGATCGAGGCTATCCGGCGCCACCGGCTGGCAACGTTGTTCGCTGTCCTCACCGGGCTCACCATTGCCGGCTACATCATCGCCGACGGCCTGGGCGTGCGCGCCGCCGGTCCGACGCTCGAGCACAAGATCGCCTACATAGCGTGGCAGAACATCATCGAAGGGCCGTGGCTGTTCCTGTTCGCGCTGCTCACCCGTCGGCAGGCGGTCGCACGCTATCTGCAACGCGGTTGGTGGCGGGGCGCCGCCGGCGGGGCGATCGCCGCGCTGGGCTATGGCATCGCCATCTGGGCGATGTCGCAGGGGCCCCTGGCGCATGTCGCGGCGTTGCGCGAAACGTCGGTCCTGTTCGGTGCGCTGATGGGCACGCTGCTGCTGGGCGAGCCGTTCGGTCCGCGTCGCGTTGCCGCTGCGGCCGTGATCGTTGCAGGCCTGGTGCTGATGAACGGTCCGCGACTCTTCTGAGGCCGGGTTGCGGCATGCTATAGTCGCCGCAACGATAACGGATATTACCCCTCTGATGACGCAAGGCTCGAAGCGGTCCGCCAAGACGGGCCGCAAGACGACACGTTCAAGGAAAGGCGCGCGCGGTCGTGCCGGTGGAAAGCCGGCCACCGTCGGCAGCCGGCTTGATGCCGTCCTGGCCTGGCTCATCTCAAAGGGCCAGCGCGCGCGGCAAGCCATCGCCTCGCGCCGCACATCCGTCGGACTTGCCGGGCTCACCGTGCTGATGATCGTGGGGGTCGGCGGCGGCTACTTCCTGGCACAGCTCTTTGTCGGCAATCCTGGAACGCGTGTGGCGGCGCCGTCGCGGCCGGGTCCGGCGCCCGGCACCAAAAGCACGCCGCAGCCAGCACCGAAATATGCCAGCATCGACGAACTGCCCGACCTGCCGCGCTACACCGAATCGGAAGGCCGTCCACGGCCGGTCTACGAGGATCGGCCGCCGGTCACCGTTGCCGCCAGGCGACCGACGCCCGATGCGACGTGGGCACGCAACGCTATTGCCTTCCAGGACGATCGCTCGCGGCCATTGATCGTGATTGTCATCGACGACATGGGATTGGATCGGCCGCGCTCGCGGCGCGTGCTCGACCTGCCAGCGCCATTGACGGTGTCCTATCTGCCCTATGCGCGAGACCTGCAGGAGCAGGCGCAGGCAGCGCGTGGGCGCGGTCACGAGCTGATGCTGCATCTGCCGATGGAGCCGATGTCGAGCGGCGTCGATCCCGGTCCCAACGCCCTGCTGACGACTCTGGCGGAAGACGCCATCCGGCGTCGCACGGTGGCGGCCCTGGAAAGTTTCAGCGGCTATGTCGCGGTCAACAACCACATGGGCAGTCGTTTCACGACTTGGCGGCCTGGAGTCGAGACCGCCCTGAAGCAGATGCAGGCCCGTGGCCTTGCCTGGCTTGACTCGCGCACCCACGCGCAGAGCGTTGGCGGCCTGGTTGCCGAGGAACTGGGCATGCCGCATGTCGATCGCCACGTGTTCCTGGACGATGTCGACAGCTCCGACAACGTGCGCCAGCAGCTCGCCGAGACCGAGCGGGTGGCGCGGCGCCAGGGTGTGGCCATCGCCATTGGCCACCCCCACGACGCGACCATCAAGGAACTGGCCGAATGGCTGCCCGGCCTGCGCGCCAAGGGCTTCATCCAGGGCCCCGTCAGCGTCGCCATCAAGCGCCGCGGCCGCTGGGAGTAGGGGCCGCTGTCATGGTTCGACAAGCCCACCATGACGTGGTCATACTGGGGACATGAGCACCATTCTCGTGCGCCCCCATCGGCCGGCCGAGCAGCTCGCCGACAACGTCATTCACATCATCGGCGTCGCTTCAGGGTTGATTGCCTGCATCGTGCTGGCGATCCTGGCACTGCCGTCGGCCGGCGCCCGCATGGCGGTCAGCGTCAGCCTCTACGCCAGCGGCCTGATGAGCATGCTGTCATGCTCGGCGCTCTACAACATGGCGCGCGATGGCGCTTTCAAGCGCGTGCTACGCCGGCTCGATCACTCGGCGATCTTTGTCATGATTGCCGGCACCTACACACCTTTCGCGCTGCACGTGATCGGCGGTGCCTGGGGCTTCGGCCTGCTGGCGTTCGTGTGGACGGTCGCCGTCGCCGGCGTCGCCATGAAGCTGGTGTGGCCGCGCCGCTTCGAACGCCTGTCGATCGTGGCCTACCTGCTGCTGGGTTGGTGCATTCTGGTGGCGATCGATCCGCTGCTGAAGGGGATTTCGGGTCCCGGGTTCGTGCTGCTGATCACCGGCGGCGGGCTCTACAGCCTGGGTGTGGTCTTCCACCTGTGGACCCGTCTGCCGTTCCAGAACGCGATCTGGCACGGATTGGTTTTGGCGGCGGCCGGCTGCCACTACGCGGCCATCGTGTACGAGGTCGTGCCCGATTGATGCACGGCAGCGCCGATAGGGCGCTCGCCTGCTTGAAGGGATGGCCGCGGCGTTCGTAAGCTGCCGGCAAGCGGCACACAAAGACCCGGAGGAACGTGATGGATCTCGGCTACCGCACGACGACGGCGCTGTTGTCGGATCTCGAAGCGCGCCGCATCGGCTCGCTCGAACTGCTCGATCATTTGCTCGCCCGGGCCGAGCGCTACAACCCGCCGATCAACGCCATCGTCGTACGCGATGTCGATCAGGCCCGCGAGCGGGCGCGGCAGGCCGATACCGCGCGCCAACGCGGCGAGTCATGGGGCCGCCTGCATGGCCTGCCGATGACGGTGAAGGAATGCTTCGACGTTGCCGGCCTGCCGACGACGGCGGGTTCGCCGGCGCTCAAAGCCAATGCAGCGCAACGCCATGCCGATGCCGTGCAGCGCCTGGTCGACGCCGGCGCCGTCATCTTCGGAAAGACCAACGTGCCGCTGTTCGCCGGTGACCTGCAGACCTACAACGAGGTCTACGGCACCACGAACAATCCGTGGAACCCATCGTGCGGCCCCGGTGGCTCCTCCGGTGGATCGGCTGCGGCGCTGGCCGCCGGGCTGACGCCGCTGGAGCTGGGCAGCGACATCGGCGGCTCGATCCGCAACCCGGCGCATTTCTGCGGCGTCTATGGCCACAAGCCGAGCTACGGCGTGGTCTCGCTGCGGGGCCACGTCCCCGGTCCACCCAACTCACTGCTGCAGGTCGACATTGCGGTCGCCGGACCGCTGGCGCGCTCGGCGGACGACCTCGATCTTGCCTTGTCCATCATCGCCGGCCCGGATGAGTTCAATGCACCGGCATGGCGGATCGAGCTGCCGGCACCACGGCATCAACGGCTGCCCGACTACCGGATCGCCGTCTGTGCCGACGATCCGTTTTGTCCGGTCGATACCGAGATCGCCGACTTGATCCGGGGAGCGGCCCAGGCGTTGTCCAAGGCCGGCGCCAAGGTTGCCGATGCCAAGCCGGCCCTCGATTTCGACCAGAGTTTCCGCACCTACTATCAGATGCTTGCGGCGACGATGGCGACCGACTTTCCGGAGCCGGTGATGCAGGGCCTGGAAGCCAGGGGTCGTGCGGCCCCAGCCGATTCGACAGCGTACGGTGACCTCTTTGCACGCGGCGCCACGATGCGGCATGCGGCGTATATCAAGGCCAGCGCCCTGCGGCAGAACGAGCGTGCTGCCTGGGCCGCGTTCTTCCGCAACTGGGACGTCTTTCTGTGTCCGGTGCTGATGACGGCCGCCTTCGCGCACGATCAGTCGCCCGACATGCTGTCGCGGCAGCTCACGGTGAACGGCAAGGCGCGGTCCTACGGCGATGCGCTGTGCTGGGCCGGCCTGATCGGCAATGTGCGGCTGCCCGCGGCGACGGTGCCCATCGGCCGCACCAAGGCCGGCCTGCCGGTCGGCATGCAGATCGTCGGGCCCTATCTCGAGGATCGCACTGCGATCGATGTCGCCAAGCGGCTGGCCGACCTCATCGGCGGCTTCACACCGCCGCCGGGATATGGTTCCTGACCAACAAGACAATGTCTGCGTAGAGGAACGCCCATGTCTGCCTTCACGCCCGCCGATGAGCGCGGCCGTATCGTCAATCCATTCGCCGGTCGCGACATCAACTGGCTGCTCGATTTTCGGGCCGAGACGCGGCGCGACCATCCCTATCTGATCTGGGAGCCCTTCGACGGCGAACGGCAAGTCTGGACCTACGGACAATTCCGCGACCGCGTGCTGCGTGTCGCGGCCGGCCTGCACAAGCGCGGCGTCAGGTCAGGCGATTCCGTGCTGGTGCATCTCGACAACTCGCCGGAGATGGAATTCCTGTGGTTCGCCTGCGCCCGGCTGGGCGCCATTGTGGTGACCACCAACACGCGCTCGGCCGGCGCCGAGCTCGAATACTTCGCCAACCATTGTGGTGCCGTCGGCGCCATCACCCAACCCGAACTGGCGGAGATGGTGGCAAAGAACGCCAAGAACCTGCGTTGGCTGGCGGTGACGGAGCATCTGGTCGAAGGTGGCCCGCCGCCGGCCGGTCTCAAGCCTGATCGCGCCAGTGCCTTCTCGTCGCTCGACGGCGATCCGGCCGGCCTGCCGGCGATCGTCGCCGATCCCTGGCGGCCCGGATCGGTGCAGTACACGTCAGGCACCACGTCGCGGCCCAAGGGCGTGCTGTGGACGCAGGGCAACGCGCTGTGGGGCGCGCGCACGACGGCCGCACATCAGATGCTGAACCAGGACGACGTGCATCATGTCGTGATGCCATCGTTCCATACCAATGCGCGCACCTATTCGATCCTGCCCACCATGTGGGCCGGCGGCACCGTGGTGATGCAGCCGAAATTCTCGGCCCGGCGCTGGTGGGACGTGGCGCTGCGCAACAAGTGCACCTGGGCCTCCACTCTGCCGTTCTTCCTCAAGGCGCTGATGCAGAACGAGATCCCCAGGCATCATTTCCGCATGTTCGGCAACGCCGTCAACGAGCCCCCGTTCGATGAGGTCTTTGGTGTGCGCACCATCGGCTGGTGGGGCATGACCGAAACGGTGAGCCAGGGCATCATCGGCGACGCCCTGCTGCGCAACCGCCCGATGTCGACCGGCCGACCGGCGTCGGGTTACGGCATCCGCGTCCTGCGCGACGACATGCAGACGCCGGTGGAACCGGGCGAGACCGGCCACCTGCAATGCCATGGCGTGCGCGGCATCCATATCTTCCTGGAGTACCTGAACAACCCCCAGGCGACCAAGGAGAGCTTCACCGACGACGGGTGGTTCATCACCGGCGATCGGGTGACGCTCGACATCGACGGCATGATCACGTTCTCCGACCGCGACAAGGACATGCTGAAGGTCGGCGGCGAGAACGTCGCGGCATCGGAGATCGAGCGTGTGATCGCACTGGTGCCGGGCGTGGGCGAATGCGCCGTGGTGGCGCAGAAGCACCGCATGCTCGACGAAGTGCCGGTGGCCTTCGTCATCCCGGTCGACGGCGTGGCGGTCGAGGGCAACAACGAGCTGCCCGACAGGATCATGGCCGAATGCGCCGCCAAGCTCGCCGACTTCAAGCGGCCGCGCCAAGTGTTCCTGGTGCCTGACATGCCGCGCAGCACGCTGGAGAAAGTGCACAAGGTCGAGCTGCGCAAGCGCCTGCCGGTGGCGGGATAAAGTTCCCGCAAGCGGGAGAGGAAGGGGCCCATCGTGCGCAGCACGATGGGAAGGTGAGGGGTTAAGAACGCGGTATCGCGTGTGAGGGCCTTCACCCGCCAGGCGCTGCGCGCCCGTCGACCTCTCCCGCTTGCGCGAGAGGTGTAATGCTACACCGCCATCGTGCGCTTCTGATGGGCACGGCCGATCTTGGCCGTATCCTCGCGATGGCCGGCGATGACGCGCACGCCCTCGTCGAGCCGCGTGACAATGTTTTCCGGTGCACATCCCTCGAGGAACGCCAGGCCGCGCTGGCGGCAGGCGGCGAGAATACGATCGCGCGCGGCCCGCATCTCGGGCGGGTAGGGATCGCGGGGAATCGTGGTGTAGCCCAGCGACAGGCTGAGATCTCCAGGTCCCATCTCGGCGAAGCCCAGCCCCGGCACGTCGAGGATGGCTTCGCAGTTGGCGACGCCCTCGGGGCTCTCCAGCTTCACGCCCAGCAGCAGCTCGCCCTGCGGGTTGAGCGGCCATGGATCGCAGCGCTGCATGTAGTCATCAGGCGCCAGGCCCCAGATCGGCGCCGCCGTCGGTTCTGAGCCGCGACCGCGTGAGCCGACTCCGAGCTGGCCATGGTCACTCGGACGCCGTGCACCCCGGAGGCGTTCCAGTGGCGAGGGCAGCGCGGGATCGACACCTGCGAGCTGGAACGGATAGCGGCAGGACTCCACGAAGGCGCGTACGGCATCCGCTGACTCGGCCTGGCACAGCAGGATGCCGTGCACGCCGCGGCCCAGGATCTGGCGGAACTGCCAGGCGTTGAACCGCACGTTGGCCGCGTCGGTGCCGTTGACCGGTGCCTCGACGATCACCGCCGGCGTGCGGTGCCCCGAACGCGTCGGCCCGCCATCGACCAGGCCGCGCATGTACTCGGCCAGGCCCGTCATGTCGAAGGCGCCGTGCTCCATGCCGACATTGATGTAGTCGGCCCATGTGCCGGCGTCCTGCTTGCCCTGGTCGTAGGTCAGTACGTGGCCGCTGTGCGGGCCGTCGTAATAGATCGCCTGGCCCTGGGCCAGCAGCTCGATGGCGCGGTTGACTCGGGTGGGCATGCGCTTCCCCTTAGGCGTCGTCGTCCTCTTCGTACGTCAGATTACCCAACATCGCGCGCCAGACGAAGCTCACCAGGTCGGCGGCAGCGGCAGCGGCCAGCCACTGGTTGTTCGCCCAGTAGGCGGCCATGCGCATCATCCGGGCGCCGGCATGCGAGGGCATCAGGCGAATCGTGGCCGACATGTCGGTGATCGCGGTCAGGTGCTCATCGCGGAAATATCGTCCCATGCCCCGGTAATAGTGGACCTGCGCGAGGTCGGTCGGCGCGAGCTTGCGCGCCTCGATCAGCCGTGTGCAGGCGGGCTCGGAGTCGTCATTGATCAGAAAGTCGGCGCAGGCCTTCCAATCGGGCGAGTCGGGTGGCACCGCCAAGGCCGTCACTGTCACCAGTGCGGTGATGACCGCCGACACGACAAGACTCACGCTGTAAAACGCCAATCCTGCCATTCGAGGACCGCCTTGCGGATAGGTGCCTGTGGTAGGGCCGTTCGGCCAGCACGTCAATGCAGTGACGGTAGCTGATGGCTTCCGCGCCTCGAAACGCTGTGTCGCCGGCATTGATGACGCCGTCGACCGGGGATACCGTGTCTACCAACCAGGCACTAGCGCCGCACGAGGATCGCCCCATGCACATGAATTTCACCGAGGCCGACGTTGCGTTCCAGAACGAGGTGCGCGGCTGGCTGAAGGAGAACCTGACGCCCGAGATCGTCGCCGAGTCCAGGGTGGCGCGTAATGCCTTCATGAGCCGCGAGCGGCTGGTGGACTGGCAGAAGCGCCTGGCGAGCAAGGGCTGGCTATGCACCAACTGGCCCAGGGAGTTCGGCGGGCCGGGCTGGACGCCGACCCAGAAGTACATCTTCGAGATGGAGATGGCGCGAGTCGGGGCACCCGGGACCTCGCCGTTCGGGCCGCGCATGTGCGCGCCGGTGATCATGAAATTCGGCAACCAGGCGCAGAAGGACAAATACCTGCCGCCGATGCTGAACTCCGATGTGATCTGGTGCCAGGGCTACTCCGAGCCCGGCTCCGGTTCCGATCTGGCGTCGTTGAAGACCAAGGCGGTGCGCGAGGGCGATTTCTACATCGTCAACGGCACCAAGATCTGGACCACGACCGCGCATATCGCCGACTGGATCTTCTGCCTGGTGCGCACGTCCAACACCGGCAAGCCGCAGGACGGCATCTCGTTCCTGCTGATCGACATGACGACGCCGGGCATCAAGG
>Ga0187894_10006706_pt1 | contig 11165 bp, 9 predicted proteins | sample GBC1701081metaG_FD_136650 | JGI IMG/M metagenome (GOLD analysis project Ga0187894, IMG submission 136650) | White microbial mat communities from a lava cave in the Kipuka Kanohina Cave System on the Island of Hawaii, USA - GBC170108-1 metaG ...
CAGCGATATATTCTTAGCCCATAGTGCAGCTATGGGGAAATTAAACAGAGATTTTGAGCCGTTGAAAATGGCGACATAAAAATCAAACTGAAAATTCATAAAAATCAAACTGAAAAAGTATGTTGTTATCTTCGATAACTCCGATGCCGCGAATCATCAGTCCCGCGATTAGCATTGTGGGCTACAAATATGAACGTCGTTTTCAACGGATGGTTGATGACATAATCAATTACCTTCTCTTTTAAGGATTATTTTTCTTTAATAACCTTTATCAAATATTCCTTGATTTTCGTAATTTCGCCTTTATCGTTTACACCGGTGACTACTATTTTGTAGTCACCGTCTATTAACATATCTGCTGAAAAACTCATGGTGAAATAATCGGCGGATCTGTCTTCAAGCGCGTCAAGTGCGAGTTTTGTCAGTTCGTCTTTTGTATTTGTGTTCTTAATCGAAGCCTTGTATTCCTTGAATTTAGCGTTTGCAATTCCAAACTTTAAGAAAATCGTCTTTGTGTCTTTGGGAATGACTAAAGTTTTCTCTTTTCCGTCCGCCTTAAAAATAAGAGAAGATACAGGCTCTTTTTTGCTTGTTGAATCCGACTGTTTCCTGATACCCAAAGGAGAATTTTCAAGTTCTTTCATATTGCCGAGCGCAAGTTTTTCTTCTCTCGAAACTGTTGTCAGGTAAACCAACAAACCCGCCATACAAAGCAAAATAGCAAGCACGCCGAAAACTCCAATAAATCGAGGTGAAAAGAAAAACGCTCCTTTGCCATTTTTCTTTGTACTGTTTCCAACCAATGAATTGTCTTTTTCATTTACAGTTTCGGCATTTAATGAAAATACAAAGGCTTGCAAATCCGACAATTCCTTTGAGCACAAGTGACAAAGCCCTGCGTGGCTTTCTACGTTTTCCCGTCCGATTGCCGTTAATTCACCTTTCACATAATCCGAAAGTTGTTCATAAGAGATGTGTTCAAATCTCTGATTAGCCGATTCCCGAAACTTTGACAAAAAAGACAAGTAGGAATTATTAGCCGGCATGGCAGTTATCATTCGCTGACGGCAATCATTACAATTTGCGAGATGCCTGTCCGCGTATAAAGTCCAAGCCACATCTAACTTACGACTGATAAACTTATTCAAAACTTCTGATGAAAGGTGTTCCACTGCTTTACCCTCTGAATTTCAAATAAAAAGTATGCTGAACCTCGTTCGCCTTCTGTTACTTTCAAGCGACCATCACTTTCAATGGTTCCTTCAACTTTCTTTCTGAACTCTGCCGAGGCGAAAACAATTTTTTCCCCTTCCATTGTATAAGTCCCGGAAACCTCTTTGCGTGTATTGTCTTTGTATTTGAGCGAAAAAGTGCCGTCTTTATTTATATTAAAAGAATCAATACGCATATGGTCATTGTCGCCCGTAGAGTTCGGAACAGGTTTCCAAGAACCTACATAACGGTTGCCGCTACACCCGCTTAAAATCAGGGTTGTCGCCAATAGACAACCTAAACTTATCAGTAACACAGTTTTTCTCATTGCTTAACCTCCGTTAATAATCAGTTTCTGTTGACCTAGTTATCAAGAACTTAGGTAGATTTTTTACTTCTGATTAGGAACGATGGAGAAGTAAGAGTCATATTACGAAAAAATTATTATCGTCTGAGTTCACTCAATTTTTTCAGTAAAACCTCTCGCGCTCTGTAACGAAGCGTTATGACATTTTGTCTTTGTGAACCGAGCATTTTCGCTATCAAAGAATCCATTAAAGGAAGATGTATCCAAAGAAAACAGAATTTTTCATCATAGTCGGTTAAGGTTTTGGCATTTTCTTTGAGTCGTTCATCAACATCAATTTCAGACCATAGAATTGCAAACTGCTCATCTGTCAGTTCAAGTTTTCTGCCGATTTCGACGATACTCGCAATTCCGTTCAAAACAAAAAGCTGCAAATCTCCGTCGGCATCCGTGCAATTCAAAAGATATGCAATCCTTTGGTTGTGTTTCAATAAAGAGATGGCTTCCCAGATTTTTAATAAAAATTCCCTGAATTCTAATGATTTATCTTGAAGCAAAGTGGGGCTTGGCAAATCAAATGCTTGATAAGCTTCGGTATCGTCTTCATCTTTCGTAATACTCTGTGGCGCCTCGTCTTTTATTCCAAAGAAATTTGCAAGAAGGCTTACCAAACTATCTAGTTCGATAGGCGAATCAATCTGCATGAACACTTCTTCAAGCAGATTTTCCCAATCGTTTGTTGTCATTTGCGAGAGATTTTTTCGCTGTGGCAGTTTTTTTACAAGAACTTCTTCTTGTTGTTCGGAAAGTGAAACGCCGTTATGTAAGTTCTGCCATCCGGCAAAACCACATAAAAGTTCTTCGTCTTGAGTCTTCCAAACCGATAATCCTTGTTTTTCAGACAAGTAATAACGAAGCTTGTTTTTCAGGCTATACCATTCGGGCTTTTCTTTTCTGCGTTGTTCGGCGCAGGCATGATATGTGACGACAGCCGCGTAACTGCGTATGTTTCGGATGCTGTCAATATCACCTTCTTCTTTTGCTTTTCTGATTTTTTCAATGAGTTGGAGGACTATGTCCTGATAAAGCTGTATGGCGTTTTGGTTTTGATAGCTTCCGTCCGAAGGGTTCAGAGAGACACGAAATTTCTTCTTGATGATTCCTTGTATAGCTTCGCTTGAGTCACCAATTAAAGTTTCAAATAAATTTCCTGTCTGGGAAATCATCATTAAGCTTTAGGAAATACTTCCTATTGTAAATGAATTGAAAATCATACTTTTTCAACACATTTTATACACACTTAGGCGAATTACAGAAAATATTTTGCCTACGACGATTTTTTTTTGCTCTTCTGTAATATCCACAAAATTTCTACGCCTTACAAAAATATATTAAGGAACATATGAACATTCCTAAGTTCCAAAACGAATTCTATCTTGACCCTTTTCAGGGCTTTATAAGTAAAACAACGGTTCTGTTTAAATTAGGAGAAAAATAATGACCAGCAAATCTTTCAACTTTGTCGCTTCTGTTCTTGTTTCACTGGCAATCATTTTCGGGTTATCACAGTCGGGCGTAGTAAATGCACAGAAAGATTCCGAAGGCGAAAAACTCGCACTTTACAGTAAACCTGCTGTTGTTCGTCTGGTTGATGGCGTCGCGGCAGTTTTTATCTGGACGCATCCTAAAACAAAAAGCCAGAAGATATTCAAAATCAACTATGTCGGAACCGGTTCAGGATTATTTGTTAACCCAAACGGCTATATCGTCACAAACGCCCACGTTGTAGAGACTTCAAAGAAAGTTAAAGACAAAGGCGACGATAACTACAACGAAATTAAAAAGATATTATTTCCCAGTTTCGTTTCTGAACTTGCTCGCTCTTACGGTGAAGACCCCCGAAATTACAACGATAAAACTATAGCAATGATTTGGGAATGGTCGGAAATGAGAGAAGTGAGAGTTTATCATCACACAATTCTTCCTAACGGTGATGTTTTCCCATATGAAATAAAAGCCTACGGCGCACCGACAGGCGAAGGTAAGGACGTTGCAATCGTTAAAATCGAAGTTAAAAACGCTCCTACATTATTGCTTGGCAACTCCGAGAATCTTCAACTCCAAGGCGGCGTTACAGCAATTGGTTATCCCGGTGCTGCTGATATTTCAATTCTTGACAGCAAATCTCAGCTTGAAGCTTCAATAACCGACGGTAAACTTTCTGCACGCAAAAATATGGATGACGGTTCGCCCGTTCTTCAAATCAGTGCCCCGATTGCTCCCGGCAGTTCCGGCGGTCCCGTCTTAAATTCAAACGGCGAGGTCATGGGCATCGTTACATTCGGAAAAAATGTAAACGGACAACAAATTCAAGGTTTTGCGTTTGCAGTTCCGACAAGCACAATAGTTGAGTTCATGCGCCAGGCGGGTGCAGAAAACATCGCAAGCCCGACCGATAAAATCTACCGTGAAGGATTACAACTTTATTGGAAAGGTTATTACACAAGTGCAATTGCAAAATTTGAAGAAACAAAGAGATTATACCCGCATCACTCGGAAGTTGACCGTTTGATTCAAGGTAGTCAACAGGCAATAACCGACGGGAAAGAAAAAACTTCGGTAGTAACCTACGTGCTTATAGCAATATTGATGTTGGTCGTTTTCTCAATTATCTTTGTTCTGTTGTGCAGTTTTGGCGTGGGTGGATTCCTTCTTATTCGTCGCAGCAACAGAAAAAGAGCTATGTCGAGTCAGACCATAGTTCTTCATATGCAACAACAACCGACAAGCCAACCAATAAGTCAACCGATTCAGATGCAGCGTTCGACCGGGCAAAACATGAATTATCAATCGCGCCCGCAACAAGGTTACGTTACCAACCCTACGAGAGTCCCTTCGGCGGCTTAGTTCTACTGAGCAAAATGCCGCAAGCCTGCACGCAGTAAGGGCGTAAGTTGGGGCACACTTACTGCGTGCGTGTTTCTGCAAAAGCCAATTTTGTTGCCTTATTGAGTATAGTTAAGCGAGAAAGATTTGTTTTATTCAAAAAGCGGCTTTCAAAATGGAAGCCGCTTTTTTTTATTATTCAAACACAGTTACTGTAAATAAGTGTGTGCGTGAAATTAAAAAAGTGAATTTGTTCTGTGACATTCATCCCACGCACGAAACCCACAGATTATTTACAGCAACTCAAACACATTAGCCATAGCCTTAAACAATGGTCATTATCTCGTCCAAATTCTTTCGTTGAATATCAGGGACTTTCACTTCATCCGCAGGATAACCCACAGGAATTAAAACAAAAGGCTTTTCATTTTTCGGACGGTTCAAAATCTGGTTCAAAAACTTCATAGGACTCGGCGTATGCGTCAACGTAGCAAGCCCCGCATTATGCAAAGCCGCCAACAATAACCCAACTGCAATCCCCACCGATTCTTGCGAATAATAAGTCGGTTCAGTCGCGCTTGTTTCTTCGTCAATTAAATAATCAATCCGAAACACAATTATTAAATAAGGTGCGATTTCCAGAAAAGGTTTATGTTCATCAGTCCCAAGCGGCGCAAGCCGACGCAACCAACGTTCAGGCATACGCCCGTGATAACTCAAACGCTCTTCTTCTTCTGCTGCGATACGAATCTGTTTTTTTACTTCAGCATCTTTTACAACCACAAAATGCCATGGCTGCATATTCGCACCTGACGGCGCAGTTCCCGCAGTCCTGATTGCCTGCTCAATAATCTCAAACGGCACAGATTCATCAGAAAAATCTCGCACCGTTCGCCGACGGTTCATTAACTCGTAAAATTCTTGCGTCCGCTTAAACTGTTCTTCGATTGCTAATCTCTGAAAATGTAAATTTATGAATTTCGGCTTATGAAAAATATGCTCGCTCATTGTTTCTATCGGATTAATCTTCGGTTGCTGTTGGTCATTATGTTACAAAACCTTTTTCGCCACAAAACATTGAAGAAAAAAATAACAGATAAGCAAAGAAAATATTTAAGGTTGGCTCCGCGCCCTACACTTCTTCAACAAAAAAACATCCTTCAGTTCATGATGCCGTTTGCCCAATCGTGGTAGGAAATCGCTTTGAAAGTTCACTGAATCTTTTCATTGGTAATGAAAATCATATCGCTCACGCTCAGACTGCGGGCGAGGGCAAATTTCTTTTTATCGAATGAAGGCGAAAAATCGGATAACCAATGCGAATTGAAATTTGTTACCTGTTTCGGACGCAAACCGTCAAGCGGCATTGTCCAGATATTGCCGACATTTCCGCTGACTCCGATAAACCACAAATTGCGATTGTCGGGCGACCAGCGAATCGTGTTTTCACGCAGAAACGGTGGCACGTCGAGGCGTTGCGTAATCGCTCCGCCGTCCGTGCCGATAAAGCAAATCTGCCATTTGTCGTCCTTCATTTGGAAGAAACTTATTTGCTTGCCGTCGCCCGAAATCGCTCCCCATTTGGCACGAAAGTCGGTTAATTTGATGGGTTCGCCGCCGCTTACGGAAATTTTCCAAAGGCTCGGTTGAGAAAGAATTCCGCGCTGATAGATGACCGATTGACCGTCCGGCGTGCAATCGGGATGCGCGTCCGCTTCGCCGGTGGTGAGTTGCGTCAGATTTTTTCCGTCCGCATCTACGCGCCAGAGATTCGATTTGCCCGAACGCCAAGAGGTGAAAACGACGTATTTTCCGTCCGGTGTCAGACACATTCCGCGCTCGTCAACCTGTGCGTCCGTCGTTAATTGCCGACGATTCGCGCCGTCCGCGTCCATCGTCCAAAGATTTGCCGTGCCGTCCGCCGACGATTGATAAATAATTTTGCCGTCCAATGTCCAAACAAACGGATAAATCGAACTGACTTCCGACAAGATTTCCTTGAAATCATTTTCTTTGCCGTCCGTTTCACCGACGTAGAGACTATTGACGGTGGTGGTTTGCAACGCGACCATCGAATCGCCCGTGCCATTAAGACTGAGCCACGAATAATTGTTCAAATCATCGGTTATTGGACGAATTTCGCCCGACGGCAAACTCATCAGCCAAATTTGAGTTTTGGCGGAATTTTTCTCGCGTCCCGAAACGAGCAAACCACTGCCGTCTTTGAGCCATTCAAACCCGCGAACGTCTTGCCATTTCGTTGTGCCGAGCGGTTTTTCCGTGCCGTTTTTGACATTGACGGCGACCAGCGAAGCGTAATTTTCATTGGTTTCGAGATGATTAACCAAACAGGCGATATTTTCTCCGTCGGGCGACCAAACGGCAAAATCGCCGTCAAAAACAAAGGTGTTCGGTTGCGGTTTTTGAGCTATAAATTGCAGATTCGCTCCTTCCGCATCGGCAATGACCAGATGATTATTGTTGCCTTTTGAATCGGGCAAAATATAGGTGAGACGCTTGCCATCGGGAGAAAAAGAGATGCCGAAAGAGGTGACATTTGAAACTTTTTGCGGAACGCCGCCCAAAGTCGGAAGCCGAAAAAGTTCGGCATCGGGTTTGTCGCTCGAAAAAAGATTGTAATAAATCTGTTTGCCGTCAGGCGTAAAAGTTAGTTCCCAAAACTCGGCTTTCTGCGGCGGAACGATACGAATATCATTTGCCGCGTCAATCTGGCGCACCCAAAGACTGTTGCCGTCGTTTTCGCCCAAAACATATACGATAAATTTGTTGTCGGACGAAACCGCCGCCGCTTTGATTCTGCCATTGTTGGTCAGGCGCGTGAGCTTGATTTTCTCGAAAGGCGGTTTCGTTTGCTTCGTCTGAAAATATCGGTAAATTCCGAAAATAAGCACCGGCAAAACTAAAAAAACAACTAAAAATAAAGCAAACTTTCGGCTGTTATTTGGCAAAGACGGCTTTTGAATTGCAGGTTTTGAATCTTCGATTTCGGTTTCCGCTTCGACGATTAACTGGGAGATTTTACGTTTTTCGATGATGATTTCGCCGTTTGGATGTTCAATTTCGGCGACGAATTTATAGCCTTTGCCCGGAATCGTAACTAAAAATCGCGGTTCGTGCCGCGTTTCGCCGAGAGCTTTGCGGAGTGCGGAAACCTGCACCGAAAGATTCGCTTCTTCGACAAATTGCCCTGCCCAAACCGCTTCCAAAATCTCGTCTTTGGTAACAATTTCGCCGTTTCTTTCAACAAAAAATTCCAACAAATCAAAGGTTTTCGCATAAAGCGCAAGAGGTTTCCCGTCGCGCCGAAGCTGACGATGCGCCGCGTCTAATTCGAACTCGGCGAAGGAGATATTTTGTTGCATTACGCCGTTCATTTTTCTTTTTTGGAATTTTTTGGAACTTTTTGCCGCGATTTTTGAGACTTTTGGAGGCCTTCCGCCGAAGATGAACTCATCAACGATTTTGCAAAAACGCAAGCAGAACAATTTTTCTAATGTTTCGGCTTCAATTTTAGCAGAAAACAGAGGTGCAAGAAAAGAACTTTTTATGAGAAGCAAACAGCGCACGGAAATCAAGTTTGAAACGCACGAAATAACAATCGTTCGTCTTCCCGAAAATCGTTCGGCGATACGGTTTTGTAATGATTGTCAAAAAAACGTCCGGCATCTGCCGATTGTCCGCGCCGCTTTTCTTCTCGGAATTTCGGAAACCGCCGCGTTTCGGCTGGTTGAAAATAAACAGATTCATTCAACCGAAACCGAAACGGGCGCACTGCTGATTTGTCAAAAAAGTTGTCAGAACCGCCTGCCGCAAGCGGACGGTTAAAGATGGCATTTCAGGCTTTGAAAAGGAGAACAATAATGAAAGTTTTTAGCAGATTTATTAACACAATTTTATTCGGTGCGTTGTTTGTCGTCGCGGCACACGGCGCGGGAAATTTTTCGGTCAATTTTACGAATTGCGTCGAAAGCATCGGTGTCGGGCTGGTTTCGACCGACGCGGCGCGTTCGTTTGTTCCGGCGGGTTTTGTTCTTGTTGGCGAAGGGCAACCCGTAACGCCGCTCGTCGTCCGCACGGCGCGATGCGCGATTGCGGTTGACGGACACGCGCCGCGAATCGGCGAAATCGTCCAAATCGGCGCGGTCATCGTGCCGCCGGATTTTACAGGCGACATCAATAATTACACATTTTTCTATTACACCGACGATTTGCGGCTCGCTCTGCGGCTGAATTTATCGGGTGTGAACGCACAGTTTGTCCCGACGCTCATTTATCAATACGAAAACAATAATTCGCTTTTCGTCCGCGTGCCTCTGCCGGGCATTCCGCGCTTGACGGTGAGCGGCACGGTTGCGCCGTCGCCTTTTCCGGCGGGTTCTTTTGTCGCAAATTGGTGGCAGAAAAATTATGGCAGAACGGTGAAAATGCAAACGAATGTGCCGGTCATCAACATCGGCGGGGCGAATCTGACGCTTGAAACCAATCCGAACGGCGCACTCGGACAGCTTATCGGCGGCGACACGCTCGGATTTCCGATAATTCAGCAATTCAACACCTTTGCCGCCGCGCAGATGAATGTCAATTAAAGTCAGAACCGCCTGTCGCAAGCGGGCGGTTGAAGATTGCGTTTCGAGCTTTGACGCTAAATATAAACCGTCCGCAAACGATAGGCGGTTGGGACAAGATTATGATTATACAAACAAAATATTTTTCGATAATTCTTTCGGTTTTGCTGTTTGCCGCAGCGGTTTCGGCGCAGACGACGGAATTTACATATCAGGGCAGGTTGGTAAATGGCGGTGTTTCGGTGAACACCAGCCACGATTTCGAGTTTCGTCTTTTTCGGGAAGCGGCGGGCGGGACGGCACTCGGTTCGATTCAGCGGCTCGGCGTGACGGTTTCAAACGGCGTTTTTACCGTTTCGTTGGATTTCGGAGATGAATTTAACGGCGATGCGCGATTTTTGGAAATCGCCGTCAAACCTGCCGGAAGCCCGAATCCGTTCACGGTTTTATCGCCGCGTCAGCCGATAACGAGCGCACCGTATTCGGTTCGCAGTTCAAAAGCGACGACTGCCGATAATGCCGCGTTTCTAGGCGGTGTCGCGGCAAATCAATTTGTCCAAACCTTCGACACGCGCCTTTCTGATGCCCGAAATCCTCTGCCAAACAGCGCGAATTACATTCAAAACGGTTCGACACAACAAACCTCTTCCAACTTCAACATTTCGGGCAACGGCACGGTCGGCGGAACGCTTTCGGCGGCAACCGTTTCAGGGAGCGTCGTGAGGGCAACGACTCGATTTGACATCGGCAACAACCGCGTTCTGACCGCTTCCAGCACGACGGATAACATCTTTGCCGGAATCAATGCCGGAACGTCAAACGGGTTCGGCAGCAATAATTCCTATTTCGGCAATGACGCGGGCGCGGCGAATGTTTCGGGTGGGAATAATTCTTTTTTCGGCAAATCGGCGGGAACTGCAAACACGGCGAGCGATAATTCGTTTTTCGGTGCGGAAGCGGGTTTCGGGAATACCGGCGGCACGCGAAATTCCTTTTTCGGACTGAACGCGGGCAGAAACAATCTGAACGGAAACGACAATGCCTTTTTCGGTTATCGGGCAGGGCTAAACACTACCGCGAATGATAACTCGTTTTTCGGCAGTGGTTCGGGCGACAGCAACACGACCGGCACGCGAAATTCTTTCTTCGGAGTTTCAAGCGGCGACAACAACCTGAGCGGAAGCGATAATTCCTTTTTCGGCTATCGTGCGGGCAAAGCGAACACCGGCGGCGCGAATTCATATTTCGGAAGCGGCGCGGGCATTTTGACTACCTCCGGCAACAGTAATTCTTTCTTCGGTTTTCAGGCAGGCGGCGCAAATACAACGGGCGACGGAAATACGTTTGTTGGAAATAACGCCGGAAACGTCAACGCGACTGGCAATTTCAACACGATTATCGGCTGGAACGCCAATGCCGCTTCAAACAATCTTAGCTTTGCCACGGCAATCGGCGCGGGCGCGGTCGTTACCGAAAACAACACGCTCGTTCTCGGCAGACAGACGGACAAGGTAAAAATGAGCGTTTTGCAAGTTACGGGCGGCTCAGATTTGGCGGAAAATTTCGAGATTTCAGACGAAGTTACAGTTGGAATGATTGTCGCCATTGACCCGAACAACGCCGGAAAACTAATTCTCGCCCGCGGCGGCTACAATCGCCGCGTGGCAGGTGTCGTGAGCGGCGCAAACAATCTTTCGGCGGGAATGATTTTGCCGAATCTGGACGGCACAAAAAGTTCCCTGCCCGTCGCTTTGTCAGGTCGCGTTTGGGTTTATGCAGACGCAACACGGCGGGCTATCAAGCCCGGCGATTTGCTGACGACTTCCGACACAACTGACGGTTACGCGATGAAAGTTACCAATTACCGACGGGCAAACGGCGCAATCATCGGCAAAGCGATGACCGAATTAAAGGCGGGCGAAAAAGGCTTGGTTTTGGTGCTGGTTTCGTTGCAGTAAGTTTTGTTCAGAGTTACGCCTGATGGTCTTTGAAAAATGAATGCCGTAAAAAAATGAATTAGCTCGCGTAGCGAGTGAAAGCGTGTAGCCCACAGCGAAAGCTGTGGGAATCGGTCAAGCATCAATCAGAAGCCCGCGTCAGCGGGCGACAGAGATGCGATTGTCGCGCCGGATTCTGTCGCTATCTACGATAGCTCAAATATTTAATCGGACAAA